>ERZ777011.267-NODE-267-length-84239-cov-16.745652_pt1 | contig 84239 bp, 81 predicted proteins | sample MGYA00374964_ERZ777011 | MGnify/ENA primary metagenome ERZ777011 (study PRJEB29310, sample SAMD00008975) | mouse gut metagenome | study: EMG produced TPA metagenomics assembly of the Metagenome analysis of fecal microbiota from mouse which was promoted... | reverse complement strand
TAAAAATCACCATCCGGCGGGTAACGATTTGGAGACCGTTCTGCTTCATAAATCCTCTTTCCTTTGCATTACCCCGGTTTCTCGCCTGTCCTCATTTGGCTTCGCAAACGCCTTATTGACAGGCGTAACGAAGACATTTGTCCCTTTTTATTCGGCTTTTCCAGAGATTTTCAGTATTTTTGCACCGAAATAACACTGTCGGGAAAAAGTGAGATCCGGCACATTAAAAATCATTCAAACACGCTATGGATTATCAAAAAATAATAGACAAATACTATCCGGAGGACAACGAGCTGAAACGCCTGCTAATACGCCACAGCCACGATGTGGCACACCGTGCCTTGCTCATAGCCGACCGCAACCCGCAGATAGCCCTCGACAGGGCTTTCGTGGAAGAGGCCGCAATGCTGCACGACATCGGGATATTCACGACAGACGCTCCTGGAATACACTGTAACGGTAAAGACCCGTATATAAGACACGGCATCAACGGTGCCGAACTGCTGCGGGCAGACGGCCTGCCACGCCATGCGAGGGTATGCGAACGGCACACCGGCACCGGAATTACCCGCAAGGCCATCGAAGAGAGAGCACTGCCACTCCCGCCGCAAGACTTCACGCCCGAGACACCAGAGGAGATACTTGTGTGCTATGCTGACAAGTTTTTCTCGAAGTCTCATCCCGATCGTGAGCGCACGGTGGAACAGACGGCACGCAGTCTCGAAAAGTTCGGGACAGAGAGCGTGGCCCGTTTCATGGAATGGGCAAGGATGTTCGGCGAATATGGCTGTTAGTCATGTATCGGCCGAACACCCAGTCTATTTACGCCCATATTCGCCGCGTCACAATTTCCACACTGGCACCGGCATCATTTCTTCATACCGACAGGCATGAAAGGCCGGTCTTTGTATGGGTGTACACACCCGTCATTGGCAAACACCGGCCCGTATCCATCCAAGAAACCGTTATCTGTTCAATAACTGCGATGTGCCGCCATAGTCCATAAGCCGGCGTTCGGCCATTTGTTCATATTTAGTGCCGGGTCTACCGTAGTTTGCATACGGATAGATGCTGATACCACCACGCGGAGTGAACAGCCCTACAACCTCTATGTACTTTGGCCTCATCAGCCGCACAAGGTCTTTCATTATCTTGTTTACACAGTCTTCATGGAAGTCTCCGTGGTTGCGGAAACTGAAAAGGTACAGTTTGAGGCTCTTGCTTTCCACCATCCTCTCATCCGGTATGTACATTATTTTAATCTCGGCGAAATCCGGCTGGCCTGTAATCGGGCACAGCGACGTGAACTCCGGACAGTTGAACTGCACCCAGTAATCATTCTCGGGATGTTTGTTGGCAAAGGTTTCAAGCACTTCCGGAGCATAGTCCATAGAATATTGGGTATTTGAACCCAAGGCCTGCAAGCCCTCATCTTTTCTTTGTTCGTTCATTTCTTATTTTATTTATGGATTTAAATAAGTAAAAGGAGCTTTAGATGTGTACATGCCGGAAACTAAAAACGCACCTTACCGTTCCCTTGCATGTTCACCAGCCTTGTCCTCTTTACTTATCGGTCATTTGATTTTCACTTATCCTCAGAACTTAAATATCCTGTAATCGGTATCACGATCATACACATCCTCTCCCTCATGCCGTTTCGTCAAACGCACCACACGGATGGTGACTGGCAGTACGATTATCTCGTACAGCGTTTTCAGAACCACCTGCGAGATAATCAGCGATGGCATCTGGGACAACGGGACGACCCCAAGAAGAGCGAGAGGAAAGAATATAATGGAATCGGCCGTCTCACCGAACACGGTGCTGACAATAGCGCGGGCAGAGAAATTGCGGCCCGCCGAGCGCACTTTCATTCGGCTCATGACATACGCATTGATGAAAGACCCTACGAGGAAAGCAAGAAAAGAGGCCGCCGCTATGCGGGGAGCGAGACCGAAAACAGCGTGAAAACCTGCGTCGCCGCTCCAATACGGAGCGCCGGGAATGGCATCGGCGATAGCTCCGAACATCACGAAAAGGAAATTCATGGCAAAACCGGTCCATATAAGCAGACGGGCACGGGCATATCCCCACACTTCGCACACACAATCGTTAATGACATAAGACACCGGAAAAACCAACAGACCGCCGGTAATATTTACCGGCCCGAACATCATCTGCTTTGTTTCGAGCACGTTTGCCGTAATAAGGCAAACGCAAAACAGTATGCCGAAAAGCATGAACAGCACACTGACCTGAGTTTTTTTATTGTTCATTTTCTTGTTTTTTTACGGAGGTTGGACAAGCACTCCATGTTGTTTTACATTATTATCAATATCTCATTTTTATATTACATACTTGAACCCACCTGACTATAACAGACGTTTCACCTTCCCCGTCTCTGTCATCGGCAGGGCTTTCACCGTCTCGTAATATCTCGGTTGCCAGTACTTAGGCAACACCCGACCGCATATCCGCTCCGCTTCGGCAGTGTCACTGTCTTGTATCACAAGCATTACGGCTTCTCCAAACTTCTCGTCCCTACGCTTCGTTATCATAAACGGAGACGCTATATACGGTCTCAACAGTCTCTCCACCTCTTCTGCCTGTATCTTTATCCCGCCGCTGTTAATCACGTTGTCGAGCCTGCCCCGTATGCGGAAACGCCGTCCGTCGGGGGCTATCTCGGCTATATCGCGTGTGACCAGCGGACTGTCGCACACCGACGGCGCGTCGACAACAAGACAACCATCGGCATTCAAGGATACACCCACAGTATCAAAAGGCGTATACATATTATCGGAACCCTTTCCGCTAAGCCGTCGCAGAGCTATGTGTGAAAGGGTTTCGGTCATTCCGTACGTGCTCCAAACAGCATTTGGAAACGACCGCAACCGTTCGGCCATATCGTCATCTATGGCTCCTCCGCCTATTATCAGGTGCCGGATACGCATCAACGCGGCACATTCGGCAGGCTCACGGAGTGAGTTATATACCTGCATAGGTGTCATGGCAGCGAAATCGGGTATTTCATCCAGTCCTCGCAAAGGATGCCCTGAAGGCTCCACGGAAATCAACCGCAAGCCACAAACCTCACTTCGCACCACCATCATCTTGCCGGCGATATAATCGAGAGGCATACAGAGCAGAGCGCTGTCTCCCTGTCGAAGACCGAGAAAACCGCAGGTGATACGCGCCGAGGCGGCCATCCGGCTTTTCTCAACCGCAATCAGCTTCGGTACACCCGTTGAACCGCTCGTCTTCACGGTAACTGTCGGCGAGTCATTGAGCCACTCTTTCAGGAATTCGGACAGTACCACAGCTCGTCTTTACGTATCTCTATCGGTCTGTCTATGTTGTTCTCAAACAGTAGTCCCGTGCCAAGCCCTTGAGGAACACTTATCCTGTCACCATAAATACCGGCAGTAAGCTGTGCAATGGCATTGAGACCTACATTGCTTTCGAGTGCGCTCGTTATCCAACTGCCTGTATCATGAGCCTTGGCGGCACCCACCCACTCTTCCACACCTCGCATACCCCCATGCAGAGATGGTTTCAAAACGATGTACGCCGGCTTGACAATATTGAGTAACTGAGCTTTCATTTCAGGCAAGTTCACACCTATCAGATCTTCATCGAGAGCAATGGGAAGAGGCGATTCCCGGCAAAGCTCGGCCATATTGCCCCACTGTCTGGCGGCAATTGGCTGCTCAATGGAATGTACAGCATACTGCGACAGAAGTTCGAGCTTATATAATGCCTCATCAAAAGTAAACGCACCGTTGGCATCAAGACGTATCGTCATCTCACGAGAAGAGAACCGTTCACGTATCCTGCGCAACAGACTAAGTTCATGCTCAAAATCAATGGCACCGATTTTCAACTTAACGCAGCGGAACCCTTGGTCTATCTTTTCTTCCATTCCGGCAAGCATCTCATCGTAAGATCCCATCCACACAAGTCCGTTAATGGGTATTCCCGTCTCGCCACGACTGAAAGCAGTGTCAAAGAGCCTTGTACTTCCGGCATTGAAATGTGTCAAAGCCGTTTCAAGGCCGAAAAGCATGGAAGGATACGGACGCATGAGATCATAGTCTATCACACCCTCCTGCTCGAACTTATCACACAGGGCACGCAGTGTCTTGGCGTATTCGGGAATATCATCACAGCTCAAACCGGGCAGCGGGGCACACTCGCCTACCCCTATTCCGCCATCTGCCGCATCACAGGAAGTCAGTTCCAGAAACCACGATTTACGTGTGTCATACACTCCACGCGATGTTCCGGCCGGCTGTTTAAAACGCAATATACGCTCGGTAATATTTATCTTGTATTTCATTTTATCTATGTCCGTTCATTAATAATATGCCTGTTCAAACCGTGCTCGCAAACTGACAACTACAGAATCATCATTAGAAAGAAACCATTTCCCTTGCATAAAGAACATGACTCAAAATCGACAGGCATCTATTTTCAATTCAAAGAGACAGGATTATCCATTCGAAAGAATTAAAACCCCATATCAAAAGAAACGTATTTCCCACATTGGAATCATTCTTTCCCATGCCGAAGAAAGGGATGCCGGATACCGGGAACGGCACGTGAGGCATTCAACAATACTATATTTACGGCATCTTCGGGTATTTCGTAAAATCGGGTTTGCGCTTTTCGAGAAACGCGCGACCGCCTTCCTGAGCCTCATCAAGGAAATAATAGAGCATCGTAGCGTCTCCGGCCAGCTCCTGGATACCGGCCTGTCCGTCAAGCTCCGCATTAAGACCGGCCTTTATCATGCGCAAAGCGAGAGGACTGCGCTCCATCATTGTCTCCGCCCATTCAACACATTCGTCTTCCAATCGGTCGAAAGGGACAACCTTGTTGACAAGTCCCATGCGCTCCGCTTCCCCGGCGTTATACTGCCGACAGAGGAACCATATTTCCCTGGCTTTCTTCTGTCCCACTATTCTTGCAAGATAAGAAGCGCCGAAACCGGCATCGAACGATCCCACCTTAGGACCGGTCTGACCGAAAACGGCATTATCACTCGCTATCGTAAGGTCGCACACAAGATGCAGAACGTGCCCACCGCCGATAGCATAACCGTTGACCATGGCTATCACCGGCTTCGGCAGGCGCCTTATCTGCATCTGCACATCAAGCACACTGAGGCGCGGGATACCGCTCTCGTCGACATATCCGCCACGCCCTTTCACGTTCATATCTCCCCCGGAGCAGAACGCCTTGTCGCCCGCACCTGTGAGAATGACCACACTTATATCCTGCATCTCACGGCAAATGGCGAAAGCCTGCGACAGTTCCCATGTTGTCTTGGGCGTAAACGCATTACGATAGCGCGGCCTATTGATCGTTATCTTTGCTATTCCGTTGTACTCCTCAAATATTATTTCCTCAAAATCACGTATCTTTTTCCACTCTCTCGATTGCATATCCGTATTATGTTTTTAATTTATTATATGTTACTAACCATCAACTCCTTACCTATTTAACATTCTAATTTCCAGCCGCTAAAATATTCCCGCACCGCTGCCGCGTCTTCCTCCGCATCCGTAAACACCTCAAACACAAGAGGACGGTGTGTTCCGCTGTAAAGGAAAGTTTTCATGTTTTTTGCCAGGTCATCAGCGTTTCGAGCCGAAATATAGCCTATATCATGGGCGTCACATATCCCGTGGGCACTCGATCGATGCCCGCCGGCCACATACTCATCACGGACCGCACCGGCTTCGAGACCGCAAAGAGTGCTGAATATGCCGCCACAAGCGTTGTTAAGAAGCAGCACACGCAGGTTGCCTCTTATCCCGCCATTCCACAACGCATTGTTGTCATAGAAGAAACTGAGGTCTCCTATTACGCAGAATGTGATGCTGTCGCCGGCCGCCGAGAAACCCGCCGCGGCAGAAAGCGACCCTTCTATGCCGTTGACACCACGATTGACGTATATATAATGGCCGGAAAACATGCATCCAAGCCGCACCGCACTGCTGTTGGCATAGTGCACATCATAGTCGTAATCAGCCTCTTCTATCATAGACTCGAACATTTTTACGACCATCATCTGAGAGTAACGGGGAGTAAAATCGGCGGCACGCACGGCGGCATGGTCCAGCGCCGACTGCCACAAAAACTTGAATTCACTGCATTCCGACTTCTCTAACATGGCGGCAAGAGGCGCCAATACGTCGGCGGCACGCCCTTCAATGACAACGGTCTGACTGCAAAACGTGTCGTGAATGTCACCGTCTTCGCTCACAGCCCACGTCTCGGTGTCAGCCACACGGCGAAGAAACGCCTTAAGACGCTTGCTCACCAAAGTGCCGCCGACATACAGAATGAAATCCGGACGGTAGGCAGACACCTCATCAACGGCAGACAACACCTCATCGAAATGCACACACCCGATACCGGGACAGAGCGGCTCTTGAAGCACTACGGCATGATTGGACAAAGACTTCAATGCCCTACCTAATTCATCACAGCATCCATACTGTCCGGCAACGATCATCGGACGGTGTGCTGACATAAAACGAACAGCCACATCATCAAGCACCGCCGGGCTGACAGATGCCGGCCGCAAACGCCTCACCACACGCACATCGGGAAGCACAGGCACTGTGAAATCAAACAGCGGCTCGCTTATCGGCACATTGATATGTACCGGAGCATCCGTATCGCCACGCATGGCAAGCAATGCTTCATTGACCGACCGGCCGCAATGCCACCTGCTTTCATTATCGACCGGTTCCGGAATACATACACAACGGCGAACGAAACAGCCCAAAGCACCATCTTGGGGAAGTGTCTGACCGTCGAGTTGCCCAATCCACTGCAACGGACGGTCGGCAGAGACAACCACGATCGGCAAGTGGCGATAGTGCGCTTCGGCAACAGCCGGAGCGAGATTAAGCAGTGCCGAGCCTGATGTGACGCACACTGCGACCGGCGCACACACACGCAATGCCATACCGATAGCATAAAACCCGGCAGAGCGTTCGTCTGTCACCGCATGACACTCGATGCCCGCCTCGTACAGATTATGCACTATCGGAGCATTGCGTGAACCGGGACACACCACCGCCCGACTGACACCATGCGCCAAAAGCAATGAGGTCAGTATGTTGATATTCTCTTTTGAGCTATACATTATATAACAATCCTATCATTACTATTCCAATCAGACTATGACAAAAAACATGCGATAGCCGCACGACAGGCATTCTCCACATCATCAACAGCGTTTGTTTGCCTTGCCACTCATTCTATTGTTTGCCGTCAACCACCTTTCGCATTGTGTCCATTTTCGCCTCTGTCTCGTCCCATTCCATCTCTTCCACACTGTCTTTAAGAAGTCCGCCGCCGGCATAAAGAACGCAGAAGCCGGAAGCCATGCGCATACAACGCAGCGAAACGTAGAGATGTGTATCACCACCGACAGCCAACGGTCCCATGAAACCGCTGTAATAACCGCGCGGAGCAGGCTCTACGGCCTCAAGAAAACGCCGTGTCGCGCTCTTTGGCAATCCGCATACGGCAGGTGTTGGATGAAGAGCGGCAACGACATCGCCGATACCCGCACTGTCAGAGAGTCCGAAAGAGAAATCACTGCGCAGATGTACGACATCACCGGCACGCGCCGTGTATGGGTCGCCTTCGGTGACATCATCGGCAAAACACCGCAGGCAATCACCTATATATTCCGCCACGCAACGCTGCTCCATCCTGTTCTTCACGCTCCATTCGCCCTCAGCCAGATAGTCGTCATATCCCATCGTGCCGGCAAGCGCCACCGTGCGCCATTTCTCCCCGTCGCCGGAAAGTAGTATCTCCGGCGAAGCGGCAAGCCATGTTCCGCATGCCACCGACGATACTAAGACCACAAACGCACGGGGATACATATCACACGCCCTCAAAAACAATTCATGCAATGGTGCCGTTTCGGGTATCGTGACCACCGACCGACGGGAAAGGACTATCTTTTCGAACTCGCCTGAAAGTAATTTTCCGTGACAGGCGGCAAACGCCGAAGCATAGGCCGACCGGGATACAGCGGAAACAGGCATGGCAGACACGCCGCACAATGAAGTGCTTGCCGTGACACTGCGCAACAACGCAAGCCCGGAAACATCGTCAAGCGCAAAATGTTCCACCCTGTCGGGACGGATGAGCAGCAGCGGTTCATCAGAAGTTATGGTAAAAGGAGCCACTACAAATCCTGTACGACTGTTCATGTCGGAATAGGAACCCAAATGCATGGGAGCACCATCCGACTGTATGACAGCGGTACATTTGTCCGAATATGGTAATCTGTAAAATGCGTAAGACAGCATATTGATAATGAATTGAAACCGAAATCATACCTGACAGACATACGGTTTCGTGTTATTCTTACGTTTTTTTTTCGATTTATTTCCCTTACCGCTCCTTAACAATATTATTGGGCAGACTCGTTATATAATTGGTCACGCTGACGGAAGAGACAAGCTCACCCGAACTATTGGTGATATCCACATTCCATACGTGGATCTTATGACCTCTGTGTATTATGCGTGCCACCGCCGTGACGGTGTCGCCCTCCTGCACGGCCTTGACATGGTTTCCTGTAACGCTTATGCCCGCACACCTTTTTCCGGGACATGCGGCAAGAGACCCTATCCCGGCCAATGTCTCGGCTAGAGCAAGCGTTGCCCCGCCGCTAATCACTCCGAACGGCTGCCGTGTACGACTGTCAACATCCATCTCTGCCCTGCATGTATCAGGGTCTTCCGTTGAGTAAAAGCGCATGCCGAGCGCCGTTGCCAGCGTCGGCATGCTTGTAATATCGTCTTTTTCCTTATCTATATTCATGATTACTGCGATCTGAACAGTTTATCGGCACGCTGTCGCTCATTTATAAAAAACAACAACGGCACTCATCCCGCAACCTGCCGACGGATTTATTTGAACAGTGAGTATTCCTTAACCCCCCAGGCCATGACACTGGCACCGAGGATATCACGCTCACGATGGTTCATAGACGAGATGAGCAACTTCACACGTCCGTGAATGTTTGGGAACACATGCTCTCCGAACGATTTCAATGTGGGTTCGATCAGCCACTTGCCGGCACGAGACACGCCTCCCGACAATATCAGAGCCTCAGGGTCTACAATAGCCGCATAATTTGCAAGCGCGATGCCGAGGATATATCCTGTACGGCGATATACCTCTATGGCCAATTCATCTCCACGGTCGCAACACTCGGCTATCGCTTGGGCTGTCATTTGATCCAAATCACGCATGAGTGAAGGCGCGTCATTTTCTTCAAGCACCTCACGTGCCGTAAGGACGATGCCAGGGCCGGCCACATACCGTTCCAGACAACCTTTACGGCCACAATTGCACTGCCGCCCGTTGTCTACGGCACAGATATGCCCCAATTCTCCGGCAAAACCGTTATTGCCATGATACAGTTTTCCTCTCGTGAACAAAGCGTTTCCCAGCCCATTGCCTATGGCCACTATCCCGAAGTTCTTCATTCCGTGACCGCATCCGAAAGTATACTCACCGAGAATCACCGCATGCGTATCGTTGCCAAGAGCCACGGCCAGTCCGAGCCTGTCGCGCAACATGGCAGCCAACGGGATAGACCCTTTCCAAGGCAGGTTAGGCGAGTTCTCGATACATCCGGTAAGCAAATTGCCGCTTGGAGCCGATATTCCCACCGAACGAATATTCTCTATTCCGCATGAACCGTCTATGAGTTTCATTATCTCATTGCACAAAACAGACGCATATTTATTCACATCCGAATATTCACAGGTATTAAATTTACTCATGGCAATTATGTTGCCGCGAATGTCTACAACAGCGCAGGTCGTCTCTCCCAAACTGATGTCGATACCGATAACCATATTCTTTGTCTCTGTCCTTATCATCGCTATTTATCCGGTATTACGGTTTTATATGTTTTTTATTTTTGTCTTAATTTACAAATGTATGAAAATAGCGTCAACCATCAAAAACAGACGTTGTGTTTTTATAATATTTTAACAGCGACAACAATCGCAATTATCCGCAATTATGTAATGATAATTCTGAATTACGGCAGTAATCAAAAATACAACTGAAAACAGATATAAGCCGCCATGGAGTCTTCTCCGCACATTTACCGACACGATATTCCGCAATAAATAATCACCGGTAAATGCCTGACTTATAGTTGCGAGACAACGGATCGGACAAAACACGACAAACAGATTTCCAAACATAGAAAAACGGCTCTAAAACATCAGAAAACAACAAGGAATACATCAGAAAACAAACATCATAACAAAAAAAAATTTTAGGAAATCTCACAAGAAACAATAACCATCAAGCAACCGGATACCTATAAAATCAAACATTTAAAAAGCATAAAAACACCACATACGGACATAGTATCCAATACCAAGCCGAACATCTCAAACGTTTGTATGATTTCTTACAATACAAACAGCCTGTTGAAGAGATTTCACGACAGAAGTTTGTTACGTTATTTTAACACGCCACCGTAAGCATCCGCATTCAACGTTTTTTTATATATGTATAGTCCTTTCTTTTGATTTTATTCGTTTTTTCCGACGTTATTTAGTAAATTTGCACCCATAACAAGAATATATATTCGTATAAAGACTATGAACGTTTTAGAACTGAGTGAACAGGAACTTGGCAGACGCCAGAGCCTGCAAGAGCTTCGGGACATGGGTATTGACCCCTATCCCGCTGCCGAATATCCCACAAACGCTTTTTCAACAGACATAAGAGACGAGTTTTCCGATGAGGGCGAACAGCGTGAAGTGCGCATCGCCGGTCGGTTGATGAGCCGACGCGTGATGGGCAAGGCCAGTTTTGCGGAGATACAAGACTCGAAAGGACGCATACAGGTATACATCACCCGCGATGACATCTGCCCGGGAGAAGACAAGGAACTATATAATAAGGTATTCAAGCGGTTGCTTGACATCGGTGACTTCATCGGTGTAAAAGGCTTCGTATTCCGCACACAGACGGGAGAGATTTCGGTTCACGCACGCGAACTGACTCTGTTGTCGAAGAGTCTGAAACCGCTGCCGATAGTGAAATACAAGGACGGAGTGGCATACGACAAATTCGAAGACCCGGAGCTACGCTACCGACAGAGATACGTGGATCTCGTGGTTAACGACGGAGTGAAAGACACTTTCCTCAGCCGTGCCACGGTGATACGTACCATACGCCGGGTGCTCGACGAGGCGGGATACACAGAAGTGGAAACCCCGACGCTGCAAGCCATAGCCGGTGGAGCGAGCGCACGCCCGTTCATCACCCACTTCAACGCACTGAGCACTGATATGTACATGAGAATAGCCACCGAACTGTATCTCAAACGACTCATCGTCGGCGGTTTCGAGGGCGTATACGAGATAGGAAAGAACTTCCGCAACGAGGGTATGGACCGCAACCACAATCCCGAGTTCACATGCATGGAACTGTACGTGCAGTACAAGGACTACAACTGGATGATGGACTTCACCGAGAAACTACTCGAAACAGTATGCACGGCCGTGAACGGCAAGCCTGAGCGCGAGATAGACGGACAGATTATCAGTTTCAAGGCTCCATACCGACGGTTGCCAATCCTCGATGCCATCAAAGAGAAGACAGGCTACGATCTCAACGGAATGAGCGAGGAGGAGATACGCGAAGTGTGTAAGAAACTCGACATGGAGATAGACGACACCATGGGCAAGGGTAAGCTGATAGACGAGATCTTCGGCGAGTTCTGCGAAGGAACATACATACAGCCAACTTTCATAACAGACTATCCGGTGGAGATGAGCCCGCTGACAAAGATGCACCGCTCGAAACCCGGACTTACGGAGCGCTTCGAACTGATGGTAAACGGCAAGGAACTTGCCAACGCATACTCGGAGCTTAACGACCCGATAGATCAGGAAGAACGCTTCAAGGAGCAGATGAAACTGGCCGACAAGGGCGATGACGAGGCGATGATCATCGACGGCGACTTCCTCCGCGCACTGCAATACGGCATGCCGCCGACAAGCGGCATAGGCATAGGCATAGACCGACTTGTTATGCTAATGACGGGCAAGACATACATACAGGAGGTGCTCTTCTTCCCGCAGATGAAACCGGAGAAGAAGGCTCCGCGCAGCACAAACGCCGAATGGGCGGCCATAGGCGTAGGAGAAGAGTGGGTTCCGCTGTTCAACAAGTGCGGATATTACCTCGTACAGGATATTAAGGACATAAATCCGCAGAAATTACAGATGGAAGTCTGCGGAGTAAACAAGAAATATAAGCTCGGACTTGAAAACCCGAAGGTAGACGAGTTCCAGGCATGGATAGAGAAAGCCGGTGTATAACTGCGGTAAAATAGCTATTATCGGAGGCGGCAGCTGGGCCACAGCCATCGCCAAGATTGTGGTGGAACATACCCACCACATAGGATGGTATATGCGGCGGGACGACCGTATCGAGGATTTTCGCAGGCTGGGACACAATCCCGCATACTTGATGAGTGTGCGTTTCAACATGGATGAGGTGTTCTTCTCGAGCGACATCAACAAGATTGTACAGAATTACGACACCCTCGTGTTCGTGACCCCGTCACCATATATCAAGAACCACCTCAAAAAATTGAAGAGCAGGATTAAGGACAAGTTCATCGTCACGGCCATAAAAGGAATTGTTCCGGACGAGAACCTTATCTGCTCGGAATTTTTTCGGCGTGTATACGACGTGCCGTACGAGAACCTTGCGTGCCTCGGCGGACCGTCTCACGCCGAGGAAGTGGCACTTGAAAGGCTCACATATCTCACTGTAGCCTGCTCGGACAAGGAAAAGGCGGAAGCTTTTGCCGATGTACTGACAAGCGATTACGTAAAGACCAAGACCAATGATGACGTCATCGGGATAGAGTATGCCTCGGTATTGAAAAATGTATATGCCATAGCGGCCGGTATATGCAGCGGTCTTAAATTCGGCGACAACTTTCAGGCCGTGCTAATGGCCAACGCCGTCCAGGAGACATCGCGCTTCCTGCAAGCCGCCCACCCCATCGAACGCAGTGTCTATGACTCGGTATATCTCGGAGACCTGCTCGTCACAGGATACAGCAATTTCTCGCGAAACCGCACATTCGGCACCATGATAGGTAAAGGATACAGCGTGAAAAGCGCACAGATTGAAATGGAAATGATTGCCGAAGGCTATTTCGGAACCAAATGCATGAAGGAAATCAACCGTCACATGCACGTCAACATGCCCATTCTCGATGCCGTATACAATATTCTCTATGAACGGATAAGTCCGCAAGTGGAAATAAAACTGCTTACCGACAGTTTAAGATAAGTCCGCAAAAGATAATGTGACGGTCTAATTGACACATTACAGAAACTGTAAGCAAAAAAACGATACCAGCCTAATGAAGCCATATAAAAGGCAACAGAAAGTATGATAAGCCACCGTATAATATAACAATGAAAATCAAAATAAAGAAAAATCAATAATGTAATATGTCATGGAATAAAACAAAGCACCCATGAATAACATGAAAATAATACTCGGACAGGCTATCAACCTATTTAAGACAAAACATAAAACCAATTTTAAATAATTATGAAAAATATCAGCTTAGACATCTCCAAGGCCGCCCAGTTCTTGGCACCGGGCGCGGTAAAAGCATTCGAACCGCAAGTAAAGAAAGCCCGTGAAGCTCTTGAAAACGGAACATGCCCAGGTAACGATTTCCTCGGTTGGCTTCATCTTCCGACATCAATCACACCAGGATTCATCAAAGAAATAAACGATTGCGCCGACGTATTGCGGGCCAATTGCGAAGTAATCGTAGTGGCAGGCATCGGAGGAAGCTACCTCGGAGCACGCGCAGTGATTGAAGCTTTGGGCAACTCTTTCGCATGGCTGATTGATGACAAAAACAATCCCACCATCATGTTTGCCGGCAACAACATAGGCGAAGACTACCTTGCGGAAATGACCGAGTACCTGAAAGACAAGAAATTCGGTGTGATCAACATATCAAAATCAGGCACTACAACCGAGACCGCTCTCACATTCCGCCTATTGAAGAAGCAATGCGAGGCACAGCGTGGAAAAGAAGAGGCCCGAAAAGTGATAGTGGCAGTCACTGATGCCGTCAAAGGCGCTGCCAGAACATGCGCGGACAAGGAGGGATACACCACATTTGTGATACCTGACAACGTGGGCGGACGCTTCTCTGTACTTACACCCGTCGGATTGCTGCCCATCGCTTGCGCTGGTTTCGACATCACAAAACTTGTCGGCGGAGCGCAGGATATGGAGAAAGCTTGCGGCAATGACATACCGTTCGAGGAAAATCCGGCTGCCGTATACGCCGCTGTCCGCAACGGACTGTACGCCCAGGCAGGCAAGAAAATAGAGATAATGGTAAACTACCATCCCAAACTTCATTTCATCAGCGAATGGTGGAAACAACTATTCGGAGAGAGCGAAGGCAAGGACGGAAAAGGTATATTCCCTGCATCGTGCGACTTCACCACCGATCTGCATTCCATGGGACAGTGGATTCAGGAAGGCGAGCGCACCATCTTCGAGACTGTCATCAGTATAGAAACACCGAACAGGCATCTGCTTTTCCCCGAGGATGATGAGAACCTTGACGGCCTGAACTTCCTCGCCGGCAAGCGAGTGGACGAAGTCAACAAGATGGCTGAACTCGGAACACGCCTTGCCCACGTTGACGGTGGAGTGCCTAACATGCGCATCAGCGTGCCCGAACTGAACGAATACTACATCGGCCAGTTGATATATTTCTTTGAGATAGCCTGCGGCATCAGCGGCAACTTACTCGAAGTAAACCCGTTCAACCAACCCGGTGTGGAAGCATACAAAAAGAATATGTTCGCACTGCTCGACAAACCAGGATATGAGGCAGACAGCAAAGCCATCAAGGAAAGGCTCGCAAAAGAGGATTAAACATAAGATATGTACGAAAAAGAAATACAAAAATACATGAAAAGACACGGCTTTGAGGCTTTCTGCCCCAAGGCCGTTCTTTTTGACATGGATGGCGTGCTGTATGACTCAATGCCCAATCACGCACGCAGTTGGCACGAGTCGATGAAAACTTTCGGCCTCGAGATGACACCGGAAGAAGCGTATCTCTACGAGGGCATGCGCGGAGTGGAGACCATAAAAATGCTGGCACGCAAGCAATGGGGGCGTGAAATAAGCGATGAAGAGTCGCAACGGATGTATGACGAGAAAAGCCGCATTTTCTCACTGTGTCCGGCGGCCAATATCATGGATAGCGTCATGGAACTGCAAAAGGAGATCAAAGCAGCCGGATTGAAAATCGTCGTTGTGACGGGTAGCGGCCAACGGTCGCTGCTCGACAAACTCGTGAAAGAGTTCGAAGGCCTCGTGTCGACAGGCCTGATTGTCGCCAGCTTTGATGTAAGCCGGGGAAAACCCGATCCGGAGCCATATATCAAAGGACTTGAAAAAGCCGGTGTCAAACCGTGGGAAGCCATTGTCGTGGAAAACGCGCCGCTCGGCGTGCGCGCGGCTGTAGCCGCCCGGATAATGACAGTGGCCGTCAATACCGGTCCCCTGCCCGACAAGCAACTTGCAGACGAAGGCGCCAGCATGGTATTCGGCTCAATGGCAGACTTCAAAAACACATGGAAGGAAATAGGGCTGAAATCATTTCAAGCATAAAAACGCTATCGGCACAGCAAGGGGAAAATTATTCCGACCAAAAGACATGACACAAAACCATATCTGTCAAATCTGCAAATGCCAGGCATCAAAATCCCAAGAAAACCGGTGCCTCACTATAAAAACCGATTTTTAGATTATGCAAACCAACAGGGTAGATTTAACATACCCACAGAGTTTTCGGACTGACCAAATATCGGGCTATGGACTGCATAAGCCCCATGAAATAAAAAAAGGATTAAGAGTGTCTCACGACAGTCTTAATCCTCTGTTTTCTAACTAACTTATTATCAACTATTCATTACTCATTCTGAATTTCTGATGCAAAGATAGGCAGATTTTAATAAATTTGTATCTTTTTTACCTAAAAATCCTACGTAAACGTTTGCGGATTACTCTGATTTTGCTTAACTTTGCATAAAGAATATCCCTTATTCACCTTTAAGTTTTTATGACCGACAACAAGCGTAGAACATCGCAGAAAGACCTGGCAAAAAAATTGGGAGTGAGCATTGCCACGGTGAGCAGAGCGCTGAGAAACTGCCCTGAAATAGGAAAAGAGATGCAGGACAAAGTTAAAAACCTCGCCAAAGAACTCAACTACCGTCCCAATCCGTTTGCCCAGAGCCTACGTCGGGAAGCTCCGAAAATCATTGGTGTCGTGGTGCCCAATCTCGTCACACACTACTATGCAGCGGTGCTCGATGGGATTGAAGATGAGGCACGACGCAAAGGATATTCGGTGATAAGCGCAAACAGCCATGAAGACTTCGAGACAGAAGCGAGGGTGATAGACAATTTCGTGGGACTGCATGTCGAAGGCATCATCGCCGGACTGGCACAGAGCACCACAGACTACTCCCACTTCGAAGAAATCGCCGATATGAGAATACCCCTCGTGTTCTTCGGCAGGACATGCCTGACAGATCGTTTCTCTTCCGTCACGGCCAACGGAGACGAAGCCGCACAACAAGCCACGCAACATCTCATAGACACCGGCAGCCGGCGGATAGCGTTTATCGGCGGACCAAACCACCTTGACATGGTGCGACGCCGCAAGCACGGATACCTCGAAGCGCTGCGTGGAAGCAAAATAGCGATAGACCGCAACATGGTGGTATGCGACAAGATTGACTACGACATAGCCCTGCAATCGGCCATCGAACTGCTGAAACGACCGGACCGCCCCGATGCCATACTCGCTTTCAACGACATAATAACTTTCGCAGCCTTTACCGCAATAAAACAACTCGGCCTGCGAATACCTGAAGACGTGGCGCTGATAGGATTTACCGATGACCTGCATGCCGCATACGTCACGCCCCGCATGTCGGCAATAGAAGACCGGTCGCACAAGATGGGAGTGACGGCATGCCGCCTGCTGCTGAGAAACATAGCCGGAGACAAAACAATATATCATGAGAAAGTGCCCCAAAAATTAGTCATAAGAGAGACATCGGCCAAAAAACCGATATCATAGAATATGCCGGAAGACCACACAACAAACCCGAAAGACACCACACCGGCAACAAAACAATATGTCCGTATATGCCTGAAAACATAATAACGTAAAGAAAAGGCTTGATAACGTAAAGAAAAATCATAACGACAATAAATTAGCCGGATGCCGAATATTTATGCAACATCAGTGAGAAATGCGATACAAAAGACTTTGAAAAATGACAAAACGACCGATGAGTATAGTTTGCACATCGGTCGTTTTGCGTTCGGCATACCGTCATTCCGCAATAAGTATCCCGTCAGGATGCATTCGGATACTAAACGCAATGCAACGAGCGGCTAAACGCAAGCCAACGAGTATCCCAATGCAAGACGAAAAATGGCCGAATAAGACATAAAAAAGGCTCCCTGCCCATAGACTGGGAGCCTTCCGGCACTCCAATGAGGCATGATGGTGCCTCAACCGGAACACGTATATATCATTATATACCCACGACAGTCCCGAATTTATCAAATATCATAGTTCGCAAATATGCATAAATATACATTTCCAGACCTGCAAATGTAGATGACGAACCGCATATATTGTAAACATTTATCATAAAAACAACATTTAAATTTAATATTTCCGACACCAAATTTACTATAAAACATCGTAAAATGCAAGCAACATAACGATACACATTAATATACATTGCCCACTACATGAGCGTCTGCCAGATACCAATGACATGATAAAAAACATGAAATATCGGAAAAAATTCATTACCTTTGCAGAAGATATGCGGTATCAAGGAAAATCGAAACCAGTTTTATTCCACCCGATCCGCATCATCTTTACAAAAAAAATAATACACCTATTGACATACGCGATGAAAAAAGTTTTAAACGCCATTGCCGCCGGAATGCTGACAGCAGGACTGATGAGTTGCGGCGGAGAGAGTAAAAACGAGAACATAATAACGACGAAGAAAGAGAGCAGAACCACAGCCGAACCGGTGAGAATGCAGGACTACACGCAATCGAAAGACGTGGAATGGCTGGGAAACGTATACACATGCGAGATTAAACGCACGGCCGATGACAAACTGGCGAAGGTGAAAGACGAAAGCGGCCAGAAGTTTGTTGACAACAGCATATCACTCACCGTAAACAGAGCCGACGGAAGCACGTTTTTCAACAAGACTTTCACAAAAGCCTCTTTCGAACAGCACATCAGCGATGAATACAGCAAGTCTGGCATACTCGAAGGTCTCGTGTTCGACCGTGTGGAAGGCTCGTCCCTTCTGTTTGCGGCCAGTGTCAGCCTGCCGCAGACCGATGAGTATATCCCGTTGATCGTGAAGGTGTCGAGAATGGGCGACGTCACAATCTCGCGAGACACACAGTTAGACACCAGTTCGCAAGAGGAAGACGAGATCTGACCGTCACATCGACAACAACTCGTCGCCCTCGGTGACACATTCCGTGAAACCCATACCGGCCGCTTTATCCGGAGTGGCAGTGAAATACACAGCCTCTCCCTCGGCACACAGCTCGCCACGCGAGTTTTCTATCGTCACGCCGATAAAGGCCACGTTTCGCTTCATCTCGCGCAGACGGGCACGGATGGTTATCTGAGGTTCAGTTGTCATTACCGGACGACGATATTTCACGCTCAGATTACTTGTCACTCCTGTGGTCTGCAACTTGCGGAACACCACCCACGATGCGCACTCGTCTATCAGCGTGGCCTGTATTCCGCCATGCAGCGTGTCAATCCAACCTTGATATCGGGCGCTCGGCCGCCAGAAACAAACGACGTCTTCGCCATCCTCAAAAAACTCCATGCCCACTCCGTGAGGATTTTCAGGACAACAACCGAAGCAGTGATAACCGGGCTTCGACAACCAAGGGTTCTTTATTTTTCGCATAGTATAATTATTTGATATGTCAAAACTGCAACTTAAACCTGAAACGTACACCCTGCCTTTTGGCTGTCGGGTGACCGAGATATGTAAGACGGCGCACATACTCGATGTCGAAAAAGCGGAACACATTATGCACTCCAGCCATTATCTCTACATAAGGCGTACTGCCTGACATCACATGGACATCATCCGGAAAAGGCATGAGGGCTCCATCTGTACCGCATCCGGCTTCATACGGATTATTCTTTGATGTCAGACTGCTCCACATTGCTTTCACGCCAAGACACTCACGCCACCGCAAATCCCTGACAAACGGAACGCGGTTGAAAATCTTTCCGCCTATATCCCACGTTATATCCGCAGACAGACAACGATCGGAAAGAAACTCCATATTGTCCATCAGGTTGAACATACCGTCGCGCAGCATATACGACTGGTTGGCCGATGGGATTACAAGCAACGGAAACGGCACGCTGTTCCACTGCGCCGCGGCATGCAGTCTTACATCGACCTTGCCCCAGCTCTTCATCCAAAAACGGTTGCTGAACATCAGTTCGGTAATATTATAGTCATAACCGCCGCCCAAAAATCCGTCGATACCCACGGCATGAGTAAGCGTAAGCACCGGCACATCGCGGTTTATCCTGCGACGTCCGCGCTTGGTGGCCACAAAACGCTCCCCGGGAGCAAAGCGCAGACCGGCCCTCAACTCGGTCGTTCTTATGGACTGTGTGGCAGCCGTGAACATCAGCTTGCCCCGTGGCATGTTCTCCTCCGCCGTAATCATCAGTGAAGAAGTAAGTCCCCAGGTCTCCTCACGCTCGAATGTCAGCCGCTGCCGGTTGTATGTCATCATTCGTTCGGTATCGCCCCACGTCAGGGCTGTAAACATATTATGTTCCGGGTCTGCCACCCCTCTGTCACCAGGAAAGCATATATCATACACAGATGTCAGGGTAATACTGCGTTTCGGCCTTTCCTCGGGCGTATATATCTTAGGGCGAAACGAATATGTAAGCTCGGCCTTATAATAGTCTGCCCGGCTCTTCCACCCATGGGCATAATATCCGTTGAAGAAAAGATGCCGGTTGAGGTTGGCGGTTGTCTTCCCTCCTATCCGTGTGCGGAAACCGTCCACGCTATTGTTTGAAATAATGGCATTTACAGGTCCGATATCGACCAGAGCCTCGCGGCCGCCCGCCCCGACCTCAACATAGTTCTCGACAATAGAGCGTAAGGCTGTCAGCAAGATATTATTGCGTCCCATCATCTTCACGTTGCGCATAAACTCGGGCAGGTTCCGCTCACCGGGAGTGAGGTCTACCGGGCGATACATGTCCCAGAAACTATCATCCCGACGGTCTGCCCCTCGCTCCACCAGCTCTTTGTCAAAGCCACGGAACAACTTGTCCGGAAGAGCAGCGAAATAGTGTCCGCCCATGTGTGTGGTGCGTATGACAATGCACTTTTTCAGAAAGTCGAACATCTTAAACTCTCCCACCATCTCGTCAAGTGTCATGACCCACTCTCCGCCTGGTGCCGCACCAAACTCCTGGAGTATGCGCAACCCGTCCACAAAATTCACGCCGCCACGCTTAGGCACCGACAGTTCGCACCTGCGCACTCTGTACGAAGAGTCGTCCATGACATAAATGTCACCGCAAAATCCGAAATCCAGAATATTGTCAGGCATGAAACGCAGGCGGACACAACGGTCGGTGCCCACACTCAGCGTATCTACAATGGTAAAGCGATAAAAACGCAAGGCATCATCGCCAATCGGAGACGTGAACGATTGTTGCAGCAGACGTATCCTGTTGTCGTATATATCAATATCGGGAAAGAAATCGGCAAGAGCCGCCGTTATCAGCCCGCCCGATCTGAATACCTTGTTTATGCCCTCGGAACGGTATCCGCGCACTATTGTCTTAGAGTCACGCGGATCCTTACGGAACGTCTCCTGCGTGTAAGCCTCGGTCACCACGACCGGCAGTATCAGCTTGTTGTTGTGCGGGCATAGCTCCACCTGTCTGAAAAAACCGGGTATTCCGGCAAACATCCCTTTCTCAAAGTCATCATGCGAAATGTCGTTTACCGCCATTGTCAGCTTCCGGTACTTGCAGTAATGATAGTAGTCGTGAGCCGACAGTCTCGTATCGCGGCGGGCTGCTATCACCTTACGCATCAGCTCTACAGCCGGATTAGCCTTGCGTGAATACTTTTTTTTATCAGAACGCACCATTATCTCATCGAGTTGCTGCACACGCTCATACCACTTCAAAGAGTCGGCAGGCATGGCGGCAGACGGCAACGAGAATGTCAAGAGGAACAAAAGACAATAAAAAAAAGACACGAAACGCAACCCGTCAGATTGCGCCCGTGTCTTTATTTTACCGTACATCATCCGTTGCATTTTTATTATCCCGGTATAATTATACCGTGTCATACCATATCAAGCATTCTTTCCATACTCCTTATCCGGCAGAAAAAATATCCGTTCAGGAGAAATACTTGGTGTCAAGCCTGCGGCACATAGCCTCATGCGAACGGTGCATATACACGCACATGGCAGTGAGGACCACGATCTCGAAAAGCGGATACACGTATGACACGTCGAGAAGGCACGATATGTATAGTGTGATGCCGCGCGTGTTGAACGTAAGCATATTGGTATATTTCATCAACGGGAGCGATCCTTTCCTGAAATCGGCACGCAACTCCTGAGGCATATCCTCTGCATTGGGATATTTCGCCTTTATATGCTTATAGAAAGCCTGAAACTCGGGAGTGCGCTTTTCCTGCCCCCGGCAGTAATTCCGATAATTGAAATAGAACGCCCGATCCCAGAAAGCGCCTTTCTCTGGCAGACTGTCGAGTATGTCCTGCTGTGTCTTGGAATCGTCAAGCTCGCTACCTTTCTTTCCGAGAAGGAAATAAAGGTGTATCTGGCGATAATAGTCTGCCAGTGCGCACTGCCTCGTATGGCAGACCACACCCGCTATCAGGCACATCAGAAAGCCCCAAAGTCCCCAATGCACATCGGTGAAAGGGATGTCTCGGTCATAGATACGGAACACGATGGCAAAGTAAATGGCCGTGAACCATACATCGCTTGAAAAGCCGTCGAGCATTCGCCCTATCAGAGTGCGCTGCCCGGTTAGCCTGGCAAGCTGCCCGTCTGTCGAGTCGCAAAAATTAGCGAACATAAGAAGGATTATTCCTGCAATATTGTGCCACAGGTCGCTGAAATAAAACATGTATCCCGCCGCTGCGCCGAGAAACATCGACATTACCGTAACCGTATTGGGATGGACATGCAGACGCTTCCAAAGCAATGCGAAAGCGAGGCCTATCGGTCTTGTGAAGTGTATGTCGAGCCACTCCTCGGTATCATCCGACTTGAACGACTCACGGAGCAATTCGCTGAATTTCTTACTCATAATATTTAATCTGTGATAAACTGTTCGGCTTTGATTATATCTGACGCATGATCTATATCGAGCACTTTCGAGAAACGATAGGCTTTCAAACGGTGGCCATCGGCAATGAGAGCACGCTGGAAATTACGCATCCTGCTCTCGCCACGCCCCATACATCCGTTGAGTGTATCTATCGTTTTGGGAGTGAGCCCGTATATTCCGCCGGAAATATAGCGACATGTATCAGACTTGTCAAGAAAGCCGGTGATATTCATCTGCCCGTCGGTATCCACATACAGTGGCTTTTCATCGTCTATAAAATCGGTCACTCCCATCATACCGTCGGCCTCACCGCCCTCCAATGACTTGCGGAACACAGATATATAGTCTTTGAACTCGTCCTCACGGAATATGGTATCCACCGTTGTGAGGCAGAAAGGGCCGTCTCCGAGATATCGGCTTATCTCATAAAAACTGTGCATCGAACTGGGCGTGCTCTTCACCACGAAACGCAACGGAACCGGCTGTCCTTGAAGTCCGTCGGCCTGTAACTTCACAAGATGCAGGCTCACTTGAGCTGTTATGTCATTGCATATCACCACTATTTCTTCCGCTTCATTCTCAATGAACACACGGATCAGTCTGTCTATCAGATGCTCACCGCCAACTTTTACCAGCGGTTTGGGCACATCTATACCCTCGGCAGCCAACCGGCTACCCTCGCCCGCGGCTATTACAGCATATTTCATTCTGTCTGTACATTATAAATACATGGCAAAATTACTAATTATAAATGAAAGGAGAAAATAAAGCGCCGGCTTTTTATCATTGCATAAAAAGCCGGCGCTTATATAATCAATGTCCATTCACTTTGCCACACGCAGATTTCGTATATGATAATCGCCGCTGCCAAGCGATTTTTTATTCATGGATCTCACTGTTCCGCTGAACGTTATGTCGCCACTGCCTTTCAAAGAGCTCTCCAACCGGCCACAATTGGCAAACGAAATGCTTATATCTCCGCTACCTTTCAACAACACATCGGTATGCTTTGTGTTCTTCTGGGATATATCAATATCCCCGCTGCCGGTAAGAGCGACCTTGGAATTAAGCGCATCCAGTTTTTTTATGCTTATGTCACCGCTGCCAATCAGGTTTGTCGATATCCCGTCGCAGATAATATCCTTGAATTTAATATCCCCCGACCCTTTCAGCTCTATGTACATATTATCGGTATCCAGCCTACCCTGACAGATGAAATCACCGCTGCCAAACACTTTGACACCCACAAGATCAGGAGACGTGACGTATACATATATTCCGTCGCCACCACTATCCTGACCGGACAACGAGCCGAATATATCCGATATATTGAACGAATATCTTATCGAAGTACTGCCTTTAAAAGTGACAGACAGTGTGTTGTTGCTCACAGTCAAGTCAAGATCCTTCAACTTTTCAGACGGCCCTTTAATTTTTACCGAGCGCTTGCTCCCCTGAGTGTAATACACCGTCACATAACCGTTGACCGCTATCTTCGTGAAGTTCGACACCTTTCTGTATACCGTCTTCACATTTTTACCATCCGGCCCGGCCGTCACCATACAATCGTTTTCTTCCGCATACACTCCCGAAAAGACGGCAAACACCGTCAATGCCAATAATAAAAATCTCTTCATAATAATCTATTCCTTATTTTATTTCTTTTCCGGTCTATTGCCATTACTCTACCATAATAGACGCAACAGCACCAGAAATAGTTGCGGCAAGGATTCTTTTTCTTATTTCAAGAGATATGGCAAAAGCATTTTAGAAAGTCATACGGAACATGAACCTCACTCCGTGCTTGGTTGCCGTGGGCAGATCCAGATAGTTGAGACGACGGGCATACTCCACATGTATTATCTTGAAGATATTGTGAATACCGAAAGCCATCTCCACATACGGTGTCTTGGAGTTCATAATATACGCTCCACCGGGAAATTCCATCAACGTAGCGTCGCCCGCATTCTGCGGCAAATATGGATTATTCTTATCGCTTAGGCTGCCCCACAGACACTTAACGCCAATATACTCACGCCACTTCAATTTCTTTATCAGCGGTATGCGGTTGAACAATTTGCCGTTAAAATCCCATCCGATATCGGCGCTTACAAACCTGTCATTAAGAAATTCCATGTTGTTTACCAACTGGAAAGTGAAGTCCTGTATAATATATGAAAGGTTGGTCTCCGGCATACACAGCAAAGGGAACGGCACTTTGTCCCACTGTATGCCTCCGCGCACATAGCAATCTATCTTTCCCCAACTGTTCATCCAGAAACGTTTATATATGCTTGCCTCGGTATAGTTATAGCGATAGTCACCTCCCAGCACGTCTTTAAGACCCAATGTGTGACTGACAGTAAACACCGGCGCATCGAGATTGATTTTCAAACGGCGCTGTTTGGTGTTTATGAACGTCTCGCCGGGAGCGAAACGCAGTTCGGCACGCAGTTCGGTTGTTCTTATCTTAGTGTTTTCAAGAGTCGACAGCGGGCGGAAATACAGCTCTCCGCACGGCACGTTCTCTTCCGTTTTCAGTCCTACCGTAGTCTTAAAACCCCAGTCTTCCTCGCGCTCGAAAGTCACCTGCTGCCTGTTATAGAACATCATCTTGTCTACTTTCGCCCATTTGAACGATGTAAAGACGTTGTCCTTATCGGTGTGCATGAACTTATCGGAAGGCGAACATACGTCGTATGTGGACATCAAGGTAAGTGTCCGCTTGGGAAACTCTCTCGGAAGATACTCTTTCTTATTGAAAGAATACACAAACTCGCCCTTGTAGTAGTTCTTATGGCTTCCCCATCCGTGCGCATAATAACCGCTGAGGAACAGTTGTTTATGAAGCTTCGCCGTTGTCTGGGCAGTAATCCTCGTACGGAAACCGTCCACGAAATTACTCGTGAGCATGGTGTTTATCGGTCCTATGTCCACTTTACTCGGATTACCGGTTTCCACAAAATTCTCTATAAAGGCCTTGGCACCGAATATTATGTACTTAAAACCTTTTATCTGTTCGAGATTATGCACGAAAGCATCCATCTTGCTTTCGCTCTTTGTGAGATGCACCTGGCGGTATTTATCCCAGAAAGAGTCGTCACGCATCATGGCATCGGCCTCTTTCACCTCTCTGGCCTTGCCCTTGAACAACTGTTTCGGCAGGTCATCGAAAGCGTAATCGCTCAGTCGCGTTGTACGTATTACAATTGCTTTTTGCAGGAAGTTAGCCACTTTCAGTTCCGCAATCATGTCATCCACCGTCAAAACCCATGTACTGTCGGGCAGCATGGTAAACTCCTGTTCCACTTTCAAGTTCTCAACGAAGTTCACGTCACTGCGCTTTGGAATTGTCAGTTCACACCGTTTTACCTGATACGATGAGTCGTCCATGATGTAAATATCGCCACGGAAACCGAAATCCTGCTGGTTATTTGGCAGGAAATGCAGATGAATACATTTGTCACGATCCACATATACGGTATCTTCTATATAATAACGGTAAAACGATATTGCTCCTTTTCCTATCGGGGATGTAAACGGATACTGCAACAACCGCACTTGATCATCATAAATATTCACGTCGGTAAACACGTCTTTAAGTGTCGTGGTGAGTATGTCTCCCGTCTGGAACAAGTCGTTTATTCCCGTTGAGTTCTGTCCTTTCACTATGCTTTTCTCACTGTGCGGATGCTTCCGGTATATCTTCTGCGTCACAGTCTCATCCACCGATATCGGCAATATCATTTTATTGTTGTACCGGCACAGTTCAACCTGATCTTTGAGCCAAGTCTTTTTCTTGAACGTCGGCGATTCAAGACGTTCTTTCGTTATATCGTTAAATGCAAGAGTTATCTTCTGATAGTTGTTGTACTGATAGTAATCACGGTTCGACAAGTCTGTCTTTTTCTTCCGCTCTATCACCTTTTTCATCAGTTCCACGGCCGGATTGTTTTTCCTGCTGTATTTGCGACGCTTTGTTTTCACCGTCACTTCTTTCAGTCTCCGGTTATCCTGTTTCAGTCTTATGTCGAGTGTGTTTTTCGTGTTCGCGCCTATAGTCACCGTCTTCGGTACATATCCCACCGCACTGAATGTCAGTGCCCGGCCTTCGTGCCGCGCGATGGTATACCGGCCGTTGATGTTTGACGCCACCGCAACGTTATGCCCTTTGTAAATAACACTGGCATACGGTATACTGTCACCTGTCTCTTCGTCTATTATATAACCTGATATCTGGGCACGCAACGGCATTGCCAGCATCAGCAGAAACAGCATTATCGAATACGTTGTCCTGTTTTTATCCAAATCTCTTTACTTATTTATGATTTATATTGGAGTTAAGGAATTGCCATATAGGAGTTAAAGGTTTAAAATGGAATTACCCTCGGCCACGCTCACCGGAAGTAAGATATACTGCCACCAAGAACCGGATAATCCTCATTCTGTTTTCAGAAAGTTGAAATGGAATTTCGGCTGATCCATGACCGGGCATTAAGTATATTGCAGTCAGAGAACGGATAAATTTCCACTGGCATATTTTGGAAAGTAAAAGGAGTTAAAAGAGTTAAGACATTTATTTCCAATCGGTCATTAAATAAACATCACCATTGCTCGTCGCCCGCTCAATCATGAGCGCTGTCTCTTGCTCACGACCGGAGCGATATGCTGTAAAAATCTTAACTCCGTTAACTCCTTTCCCCTTTTATTCCTTAATTATATCAATCTATTTCCTCATCAGCTTCATACCCTCCCATCTCGCGTATGGCGTTTTTCAGCATGGTATACTGCTGATACAGGTGGTTGACCGGCTCCTCGCCCTTCGTATAATCATGCTGAGGAGATTTGAGGAAGAAGCTAAGGAAACGCTGTGTGCCATGACGTCCGGCACGTGCCGCAAGGTCGCTAAGCAGGCAGAGGTCGAGACACAGAGGTGCAGCAAGGATTGAGTCACGGCAGAGGAAGTTGATCTTAATCTGCATCGGATAACCCATCCATCCGAAAATGTCGATATTGTCCCATCCTTCTTTATTGTCATTGCGAGGCGGATAGTAGTTGATACGCACCTTGTGGTAGTATTGTGTGTCCTCGTCGTTGCCGTGTCCGTAAAGATCTGGCTGAGCCTCGGGCTTCAGAATTGTTTCAAGCGTAGAGAGCTTTGACACTTCTTTTGTGCGGAAGTTTGCCGGCTCGTCGAGTACCAGACCGTCACGATTGCCCAAAATATTCGTTGAGAACCATCCGTTAAGGCCCAGGCAGCGTGTGCCTATGATAGGAGCGAAACCGCTCTTCACCAGTGTCTGGCCTGTCTTGAAGTCCTTTCCGGCAATAGGCATGTTTGTCTTTTCAGCCAGTTCCCACATTGCGGGAATATCCACTGTTGTGTTGGGAGCTCCCATTATGAACGGGGCGCCTTCTTCGAGCGCGGCCATGGCATAGCACATAGACGGAGCCACGTGCTCACGGTCGTCGGCCTTCATCGCAGCCACGAGATCGTCGAGCTTGTAATGCACCTCCTTGCATACCGGAACGTAAATCTCGGTAGAGGCGGCCCAAAGCACGACTATACGCGAACAGCCGTTATCAGCCTTAAACTTGCGGATGTCCTCGCGCAGCTGTTCCTTCATGTCCCAGCGGTCCTTGCATTCCTTAACATTGTCACCGTCGAGACGCTTGGCGTAATTCTTGTCGAAAGCGGCTTTCATGGGCACAATCTTCTCAAGCTCGTCTTTCACCGGATTGATGTCTTTCTCTTTCAATACCTCGGCATACATCGCAGCCTGATAAGCATTCTGCGGATATACATCCCATGTTCCGAACACAATATCATCGAGTTTCGCCATCGGCACAATCTCGCCGTAGCTCAGGTATTTCTTGTCGTCGCCCTTGCCCACACGTATCTTGTCATACTGTGTCATAGAGCCAACGGGCTTTGTCAGTCCGCGGCGTGCCATAAGAACACCCGTCATAAATGTAGTGGCAACGGCGCCGTTGCCCACAACCATAATTCCTAATTTGCCGTCAGCCGGCTTCACATTAGTTTGTTCCATTACTTCGAATATTTTTAAGTATTATAATATTTCCTTCAATTCCGTTATCACCGCGTCGGCCGCCGACGTGTCACTTTCAGTTGTGTCCGTCCATCCCTCGCCTCGCATCCATACCGTGCGGCAGCCCGCTCTCTTTGCCGGAACAATGTCTTTGTCATAGCTGTCGCCCACCACAGTAACCTTACCGGGCTCCATTCCGAGGGCCTCCACACCGAGAGTGAATATGCGATGGTCGGGCTTGCGAACGCCTACCACGGCCGATTCCACGATACTGTCGAACAGCCCGTCAAGCCCGAACTCCCCGAGCACCGTAGATATATTGCCGTAGAAATTGCTGACCAGCGCCATCGGATAACGCTCTTTCAACTTCACGAGCACGGCCTTGCTTTTCGCGGTCTCTTCCTTTGTCTGTCCATAGAGTATGTCGAGCACAGCTTCCTGCCATCGCATGGTGTCGAAGCCTGGCTGTCTATCGGATATATACTCCATCTCTATCCGCAGTTTCACGGCGAGTGTCTTGCGAAAAGTATAGTCGGGCTGTATGATGGGATTACGCGCCAGTTCACGCTCGGCATATACGTATGCCGAGCGGAACAGTTCTTCGTCTACCGGCACGCCGGCACGCTCGTAGGCATGCCATATCCGCCGCCCCCAATGGCATCCGCCCGTGTCGAGCGTCCCGCCATAGTCGAAGATATACCCTTCCGTTGTTTTATGCTTGTCTGTCATTTGAGTTTTCTTTATATTTATTACCGCTTGATGCGCTTAATCACAATTTCCGCAATTGCACTTGCCGCCTCTTCCCTGCATCGGGAGAAGCTGGGCCAGTCGTTGAAGTCGATTATAGTCACGCCTCCGCCACTGTCTACAATGCAGTCGCCGCCATACACCACCGTATCGGCGGCTTCGGCTACACATCCGGCCATGGCACGAAGCGACGATAAGTCGAACTGATAATGAGACGGGGCACCGTTACGGCGCTCATCGCCAAATTTCCAATTTCCATCGTCACCGGGATAGCAGACATGAAAAAAATCCGTGCCGCTCACCCCGTAGAATTTCACGAGGTCTCCTTGCACGTGCGCCTGTACTATCACATCTTTTATTCCAGCGCTTTTCATGAAAGCCATTTCCGCCTCAGCCTCCTGCCAGTCTGAGGCAAACCGTATATCACCCGGACCTTCGGCCGTTCCATCGGCTCTTTTGAGCCAATAGCCACAGTCACCATGCGATGAAGGAAGCGGCACACCGACCTGTTTCATTATATCGTTGATCAACCTGCGATTACAGCATGCCTCCACACCGTTTCCACTGTTTACCACCGGCACGCCGGCCGACTCCATTCGTTTCAGCATCGCCACGGTAGACGGTTCGCGCCCCATGGATATACACGCCAAAGCATCGGCCGCACCCGAAAAATCGGTCTCGGCCAATATCTCCACTTCATATCCGGCACGCCGCAACTCATCGGCCGCACCCTCAAGAATGGCAGCGTCTTTATCTACCGAATTTGGCGAGAAACGCTCTGCCCTGCTTATTGCGTAAATCTTTCGTAGCACGTCGCTTTTTTTCTCCAACGGCAAAATTATACAATATTTCTTACATAGAAAACTTTTTGACGGCAAATATTTTTCCGTTTTCGGCAAATGGGCAAAAAACGGGCATTATTTAAGAAATTAAGAATACTTTTTAATATATTTTAAAATCGGCTTGTCGACCGGTGATCGCTGTCCGGCGTATCGTAAAGTGTATCGTAATAACGCTTGCAATAAAAACAATTTAAGTGTAACTTTGAAGACGACAAAACTATTTCCACACACATAAGCCATGATTTTTATTTACAAAACATCCACAAATAACGACATTGTGACCAACAACAAGAAAACAAAAACGCTACCGACCAACACCTTGATATTTGACATGCAAGCGACAATACCGCCATAGCCATACCATTATATGACAACAGTAGGCTACAAACAAGTCTACGGTTGCGAAAACATGCCCGTACACATGTTGTGACACAGGTATGAGAACTTACACCAAAGAGGCTTCCGGCATCCGTCCGGAAGCCTCTTTTTTGATTGCAACGGGATATTAACCGGCACGCAACGGGCATCTAAACGCAATGCAACGGGTATCTAAATGGAAAGTAACGGGTATCTGAATGGAAAGTAACGGGTATCCGAACATAAAACATCAAGAATAAAGCCTTACTACAATAAACAATTTATCAAAAATCAATGTATTTTTCATCTGAACGCACTACATACACGCATCATAAAGATAAAAGCACCCGCACCGCTCTGTATGATATTTTATTTACAAAACACCATATAACAAACTTTTTCCGGCCGCATCTGTCAAGAACCGCCACAATCATCACGGCATCAATTTCCGGCATTTTCCCACATTTCCGATACCTGTAAAAAAAGTATTATTTAATTTGTGTATTTGCGAGGTTTGCAGTATCTTTGCAGTCATAAAAATATTGACACAACGAGATGAGCAATACAGATTTCACTCATATATTGACCCGTACGGTTGACGAGTTGTCGGAAGCGAAGTCGCTCGAAGGTTTGTTTCATCAGCACCGGGACGGCACCCCGCTGCCCTCGGGAAAGGCACTCAAAGAAATAATAGGGTTGGCACGATCCATTCTTTTCCCTGGATATTTCGGAAAATCATCTGTCAATACCCGAACAATCAGATATCACATCGGCGTGAACATCGAACGGATGCACAAGCTACTTACCGACCAGATCATGGCCGGACTGTGCTTCTCGTGCCACGACAGCGAGGACTTCGACCCAAACGAATGCCGTGACAAGGCATGCGATATATCCGCGCGACTGATAGAAAAAATACCCGAAATAAGACGGACGCTCGCCACCGATGTAGAGGCTGCATACAACGGGGACCCGGCGGCAGAAAGCCATGGGGAGGTAATATCGTGCTATCCGGCGATAAAGGCGCTTGCCAACCATCGCATAGCACATGAGTTGCTGCTGCTCGGCGTGCCGCTGATACCAAGGATAATATCAGAAATGGCCCACTCGGAAACCGGCATCGACATACATCCCGGAGCAAGTATCGGCCACCACTTCACGATAGACCACGGCACCGGTGTGGTGATAGGAGCAACATGTATCATAGGTAACCACGTGAAACTGTATCAGGGAGTAACACTTGGAGCAAAAAGTTTCCCGCTCGACAACAACGGCAACCCCATCAAAGGCATACCGCGCCACCCCATACTGGAAGACAACGTTATCGTATATTCCAACGCCACTATACTGGGACGCATCACAATAGGCCGGGGTTCGGTGGTTGGTGCCAACCTGTGGGTGACGGAAGACATGAAACCCGAAAGCAAGGTGGTGAAAAAGGTATAGTAAGGAGATGAGGATTAAGGAGATGAGGGTATTACCCGCAAAAGCCGCATACTCCATTGCCGCCATTTAACATCAGGCATCCGCCACCCTACACTTAACATCCGCCAATCTGGTATTTGACATCTGACATAAAGAAATAACGAATAAATATATAAATGGAACAGGAATTTGAGTTAATCGCCAAAACATTCATGGGCTTGGAGCCCGTATTGGCGAAAGAACTGACCGGCCTCGGCGCGAATGACGTGCAGATAGGCCGCAGAATGGTATCATTCACCGGTGATAAGGAACTGATGTACAGAGCAAACTTTCAGCTGCACACAGCCATCAGGATTTTAAAGCCCATCTGCCACTTCAAGGCTCTGTCGGCCGACGACGTATATGAAGAAGTGAAAAAAATAGACTGGACGTCATATATGTCTGTCGACAAGACTTTCGCGGTAGACTCGGTGGTTTTCTCGGAAGAGTTCCGCCACTCGAAGTTTGTTTCCTATAAGGTGAAAGATGCCATTGTAGACCAATTCCGTGAAAAAACGGGCAAGCGTCCGAACATCAGCGTGGCAAACCCCGACATACGCCTGAACATGCACATTGCCGAAGACCGCTGCACACTGTCGCTCGATTCGAGCGGCGAGAGCCTGCACCGCCGCGGCTACCGCCAGGAGAGTGTGGAGGCCCCGCTGAACGAAGTGCTGGCTGCCGGAATGATCCTGATGACCGGCTGGGAGGGAGAGACAGACTTCATAGACCCGATGTGCGGCTCTGGAACATTGCCCATCGAAGCCGCTCTCATAGCCTGCAACATGGCGCCCGGACTGTTCCGCAAGGAGTTTGCCTTTGAGAAATGGGCCGACTTCGACAAGGACTTGTTCGACAGGATATACAACGACGACTCGCAAGAGCGGGAATTCAAACACCACATATACGGCTACGACATCGACATCAAGGCAGTGAACACCGCACGCCTCAACGTAAAGGCAGCGGGACTGACAAACATGATAACCATCAACGAAGGCGACTTTAAGGATTTCACGCAGCCTGAGAACAAAAGCATCATCGTGACCAATCCTCCCTACGGCGAGCGCATTTCCACGCCCGACCTGCTCGGTACATACAAGATGATAGGCGAACGGTTCAAGCATCAGTTCATGAACAACGACGCATGGGTGCTCAGCTACCGTGAGGAGTGTTTCGACCAAATAGGCCTGAAACCGTCAATCAAGATACCGCTTTACAATGGCTCGCTGGAATGCGAATTCCGCAAATATCAGATTTTCGACGGAAAACTCAAGGATTTCAGAAGCGACGGCGGCATAGTGAAGACGGAAGAGGAGAAAAAACAGATGGCGGAGAAGCACCGGTTCAAGAAAGAGCGGGAATTCAAGAAAAGGCTTTCGTCCGATAATGAAGACAACGAAGAGGACGATATACGCTCATTCAAGTTCCGCCATGTGAAGTTTGAGAACCGTGACGGTATCGACGGCAGAGCGCATGGCAGAGAACGCAGGAACTTCGACGGTGAAAGAAGAAGTTTCGGCGGCGAAAGAAAGAGTTTCGACCGGGATAAAAGAAGTTTCGACCGTGGCGGAAAAGGATATGACCGCGAACGCAGAGGGTACGAAGACAACGGCGGAAACCGCGGTGGACACGAACGATTTGACCGCAGCGGCAAAAACTACGGCAAACCCGCAGGCAAGGGCGGATACGGAAAAAGCGACAGAACGAGAGTGAGCCGTGACTACGGCAAGAGAAACAACAGATACGGCGATGAGAATTAAGACATTCGGATATACCCTAATAGTATTGTCCATGTTACCGGCCATGACCATGCACGCACAACTGAAACAATTCACTCTCGAAGATCTCAACTTCGGAGGAAACAACTATTACAACATGTCGCCCAAAAACATGTACATAACATGGTGGGGCGACAGGCTGATGTATCAGGACGCCGAGGAAACAGGCACGGTTAACATGAAGACGGGCGAGAGGAAAATGCTGTTCACTCTCGAAGAAGTCAACAAGGCATCGGATGGAGACAAGGTGCGTTCTATGATGAATGTGCGGTATCCCTACCCTGACGAACCGCTTGCTTTGTTGAGTAACGGCAAGCGGCGCATATTGTACGACTGGCAGAAAAAGACAGTAGCATGGAGACAAAACTGTGAAGGCGAGACGTTTGCGGACTGGAACAGCAAGTCGAGAACCGTGGCGTTCGTGAAAGGACACCAGTTGTTCGTGACCGACGCCGACGGCAAAACGACACAAATAACGACCGACGGAAGCCGTGACATAGTATACGGCCAGGCCGTGCACCGCAACGAGTTCGGAATAATGAGCGGCACATTCTGGAACAACGACGGCAACCGCCTGGCGTTCTACCGGATGGATCAAAGCATGGTCACAGACTATCCACAGGTGAACACGTTCGCAAGAATAGCCGGCCATGAGCCTGACAAATATCCGATGGCTGGCATGACAAGTCATAAAGTGACAGTGGGAGTGCATGACATGAACACAGGAAAGACCATATACCTGAACGCAGGAGACCCGACAGACCGTTACTTCACGAACATCGCATGGAGTCCCGACTCAAAGACAATATACATACAAGAGCTGAACCGGGACCAGAACAAGATGCGTCTCGTGAGCTACGATGCCGAGACAGGCAACAAAAGGGATGTGATATACGAGGAAAGCAGCGACAGATATGTGGAACCCCAGCATCCTATAACCTTCCTGCCATGGGACAACGGCAAATTCATAATGCAGAGCCAGCGCGACGGATACAACCATTTATATGTCGTAGACACGAATACAAAGGTTTACCCTGATACACACCGAACCGATTTTGGCGTGGCATACAGGGAGTATTATAAGACAAAGCAGCTCACATCCGGCAATTTCGTAGTGCAGGAAGCAGTAGGATTTAATGCCAAGAAGAAAAGCATCATTATCCTGTCAAACGAGAAAAGCCCTATACAGAGCAACCTGTTTGCCGTGAACACGACAACTGGAAAACGCACCGCACTCGACAACGGACGCGGAGTGCATCACGGTGTGCTGTCGGCAAGCGGGGCATTGATGTATGACAAATACAGCGAACCGGACGTGCCTCGCAACATCGAGATTGCAAACACTGCCACTGCAAAACGCGACATGATTTTCAGCGCACCCGATCCATGGGCAGGATACAATGTACCGGAATACTCTTGCGGCAGCATCAAGGCCGCCGACGGCATCACTGACCTGTACTACAGAATGGTGAAACCTGTCAATTTTGATCCGGCCAAGAAATATCCCACCGTGGTTTACGTATACGGAGGCCCACACGCACACAACGTAGACGCACGATGGCACTACATGAGCCGCTCATGGGAAACATACATGGCACAGAAAGGATACCTGCTTTTCATACTCGACAACCGTGGAAGCGAGAACAGAGGACTGGCATTCGAACAGGCCACATTCCGCAATCTCGGACAAGAGGAGATGAAAGACCAGATGAAGGGCGTGGAATATCTAAGGTCGCTTCCGTACGTTGACACCGACAGGCTGGGCGTACACGGATGGAGCTTCGGCGGATTTATGACCATATCGCTGATGACCCACTATCCGGACGTGTTCAAAGTCGGTGTCGCCGGAGGCCCCGTGACAGACTGGAAATGGTACGAGGTGATGTACGGAGAACGGTATATGGACACCCCAGAGAGCAATCCCGAAGGCTACAAACGCACATCCCTGATAGATAAAGCGAAAGATTTGAAAGGCAGATTACAGATAATCATCGGCATGAACGACCCGACGGTGGTGCCGCAGCATGCATTGCAGTTCATCAACGCATGTACGGAAGCAGGCACCCAACCCGACTTCTTCGTATATCCGGGCGAAGGACACAACATGGCAGGCCACAAAAGCGTGCATCTGCATGAGCGGATAACCCACTATTTTGAAGACTACCTGAAATGAAGCCACCGGTAAAAGAGAATCCGTAAGATAAAGATAAGAACGGACAACAACAAATTTCTATTCGGAGAAAACAAACATCAATAATGCAAACAATAAAAACAATATAACATGAAGATACTGTTGTTAGGAAGCGGCGGCAGAGAGCACGCCCTGGCATGGAAAATAGCGCAAAGCCCGCAAGTAGACAAACTGTTCATCGCCCCGGGTAACGCCGGGACAGGCAACTGCGGAGAAAACGTGGCGATAGGCGTCAACGACTTTGAGGCCATCAAGGCGTTTGTTGCCGACAAGAAAGTGGACATGGTGGTCGTAGGACCGGAAGATCCGCTGGTAAAAGGCATATACGATGATTTTAAGAACGATGAAAGAACCAAGAACATACCGGTCATAGGACCGTCGAAAGCGGGAGCCGTGCTTGAAGGCTCAAAGGATTTCGCAAAGGGATTCATGCAGCGCCACAACATCCCGACGGCCAAGTATAAGACAATAGACGGCAACACCCTCGAAGAAGGACTCGCCTTTCTGGAAACACTGGAAGCCCCGTATGTGCTCAAAGCCGACGGACTATGTGCCGGAAAAGGCGTACTGATACTTCCCACGCTCGAAGAAGCCAAGAAGGAACTGCGCGAAATGCTCGGCGGCATGTTCGGCAACGCTTCGGCACAGGTGGTCATTGAAGAGTTCCTCAGCGGTATAGAATGCTCTGTATTCGTGCTCACAGACGGCAAGAACTACAAGATATTGCCCGAGGCAAAAGACTACAAGCGTATAGGAGAGCATGACACCGGCCTGAACACGGGCGGCATGGGCAGCGTGACCCCTGTACCGTTTGCCACGGAAGAATGGATGAAAAAGGTGGAAGACCGCATAATACGCCCCACGGTAGACGGGCTGGCTGCCGAAGGCATAGACTATAAAGGATTTATATTCTTCGGCCTTATCAACGTCAAAGGCGAGCCGATGGTGATAGAATACAATTGCCGCATGGGTGACCCCGAGACCGAGAGTGTGATGCTACGCCTGAAAAGCGATATAGTAGACCTCTTCGACGGTGTGGCAAAAGGCGACCTCGACAAGCGCCTGATTGAGTTTGACGAGCGCACGGCTGTCTGCGTGATGCTTGTAAGCGGCGGCTATCCGCAGGAATACAAGAAAGGATATCCCATAACAGGAATAGAGAATGTGGAAGGAAGCATGGTATTCCATGCCGGAACGGCACTCAAAGACGAAGAGGTGGTAACGGCAGGCGGACGCGTCATAGCCTTAAGTTCTTACGGAAAAGACAAGGCCGAGGCTCTGGCAAAATCGTTTGAGGAAGCCAAGAAAATCCAATTCACCGACAAGTACTTCCGCAGCGACATAGGAAGCGACCTTTGATTTCAGCCAAACAATGGTCAAACGACTGCAAAACAAGATTTCGGAAAGCAGAATGGCACTGCCAGCGGTCGCTCTGTACGGGGTGGCTGTATGGCTGGCGGACGGACTGTACCACATGCAATGGTGGATACAGTTCGCCTGCTTTGTTTTATCTACATACCTGATGATCGAACTGAACAACAGCAACGCACTTATCAGAATTTACAGCAGGATGGTATCGTGCTCATTCATTGCGATAGCCTCAATGTGCTGTTTCATGTTCGATGCCATGAATGAAGCCATCGCCGCAACATTAATAACAGCCGCATACCTGCCGCTGTTCCACTGCTATCAGGATAAGACAGCCACGGGAAAGACATTTTACGGATTTATTATGATTGGCCTGTCGAGCATGTTCTACGTGCATACACTTATATTAATACCGGCCATGTGGATAATGATGATTTTCTACATACAGTCGATGAGCCGGCGCACATTTCTCGCTTCCGTTATCGGAGTGGTGACACCATACTGGTTTGCCACATTATATTATATCTACTCCGACAATCCATTGGCATCGTTAGACCACTTCATGCCTCTATCGGAGATAAGCTATCCGCCGGACTACACCATACTGTCTGTAAACCAGGTTGCGACATTCATATTCATAGCCATACTCGCAGTCACCGGAATGATACACTTCGCACGCACGGCCTACAACGACAAGATAAGAATAAGAATGCTATATAACTGTTTCATCCTCATGGCACTGTTTGTAATGACACTGGCTGTGGCATTCCCGCAACATTATGATATCCTCACGAGGATCCTCATAATAAACACCGCTCCGCTGGCAGGACACTTCATCTCACTCACACGGACACGGGTGACAAACATCGCATTCTGCCTCATCATGATTACAATAATAGCAATAACAGGAGTTAATCTATGGATGTCATCACCGCTCTTCTGACCGACTACGGATATTTCGGGATATTGGTAGCCTCGTTTTTAGCTGGCAGCTTCTTCCCTTTCAGCAGCGAGGCCGTAATGATAGCGCTTCTCGCCGCAGGCCTGAACCCGTGGCTTCTCATCGTCTACGGCACGATAGGCAACGTGGCGGGAGGAATGTTCAACTATGCCATCGGCCGGCAAGGCAAGATGGAATGGATAGAGCAATATCTACACGTGAAACGCAAAGATCTGGACAGAGCAGAAAAATTCATGGCCGGTCACGGAGCATGGATGGGCTTCTTCGCCTTCGTCCCCATTCTCGGCAGTGCCATCACGATAGTGCTCGGACTGATGCGTGCGAACATCACAATATCGTTCATAAGCATTACGATAGGCAAATTCCTAAGATACGTATTACTGATATACGGTGCAAGCATGCTGATATGAACAAAAACATAACAAGACATACCTCCACCGTTAAACCGTATATCTACTAAAAAACGAATATAAACGCCATAAGGGTCAGAGACGCTTATGACGTTTTGTTTTTTTATCAACCGGACACACATTAAACACGAACCAAGCGACAGCCGGATACGAGTTAAAAAAAACAAAATGCTCAATATCTCACCTTATTTATATTACCTTTGCACGGATTATATCATCGTCAAAAGAGCATTGACAGAATAACCAAAATTATAGAATAACATAATAACCATTTGGAATGATGAAACAATTCAGACGAGTGGACAATCTGCTCGGGTGGCTATCTTTCCTGATAGCAGCCTTTGTGTATTGCTCCACTATTGAACCGACAGCAAGTTTTTGGGACTGTCCGGAGTTTATCACAACAGGATATAAACTCGAAGTAGGACACCCGCCAGGAGCACCTTTCTTTGCCATGACGGCAAATGTCTTCTCACAATTCGCAAGCGATCCGACACAAGTGGCATACATGGTAAATATGATGAGCGCCTTGCTCTCGGCAATCACCATAATGTTCCTGTTCTGGTCAATATCGCATCTCGCGCGCAAACTGCTCATAAAAGACTGGAATGAGCTTACACTACCAAAAGCAATCGCAATAGAAGCCTCAGGACTTGTAGGCGCTTTGATATACACTTTCAGTGACACTTTTTGGTTCAGTGCTGTCGAAGGCGAGGTATACGCCTATTCATCGGCATTCACCGCAATTGTGTTCTGGCTGATATTGAAATGGGAAGACCATGCCGACGAGCCTCACAGCGACCGCTGGTTGGTACTGATAATGTATATGACCGGTCTGTCCATCGGTGTGCACCTGCTAAACCTGCTTTGCGTACCGGCACTTGTGTTGGTATACTACTACCGCCGATTCCCTCACAAAAACTCCAATGCCGATCTGCGTGGCTCACTGATTGCCCTGGCAATATCCGTGGGTATACTCGTAGCCGTACTCTACGGAGTGGTGCCTGGCATCGTGCGTGTAGGCGGATGGTTTGAGTTGTTCTTCGTAAACACCCTCGGCTGCCCGTTCAACACAGGCGAGATAATATATATAATATTACTCATTTCCTGCATTATATGGGCTATATATGAGACATACAACGACAAAAGCCAAAAGCGAGGCGACATTGCTTTCATCGCCTCGGTGGGCATGCTCGGCATACCGTTCTACGGACACGGCATTTCTTCCGTAATAATCGGAATCATAGTCCTGACCGCACTGTGGTTCGCATTGAAGTATACAAAGAAAGGTATGCCGCTAATCAGTTCGAGAGTAAAGAACACATCATTGCTCTGCATGCTTATGCTGATGATCGGTTATTCAAGCTATGCGATGATAGTGATACGTTCTTCCGCCAATCCTCCGATGGACCAGAACTCTCCCGAAGACATCTTCACACTCGGAGAATATCTCGGACGAGAGCAATATGGCAACAGACCGTTGTTCTACGGCCAGGCATATACATCGCAAGTGGCTCTCGATAAAGACGGAGAGTACTGCCGCCCGCAAATGAAAAAGGGCGCACCGGTATACCAACGCAAGGAAAAAGCGTCTGCCGACGAGAAAGATTCATACTTCGTAGTACGCACAAGAGACGAATACAAGTATGCACAGAACATGCTGTTCCCACGCATGTACAGTGATACCCATGCCGGAGCCTATGAAAGTTGGATGGGCGGAGTGAGCGGCAGCCAGGTTCCTTATGACCGCTGCGGAGAGCCGATGATGATAAAAATGCCGTCGCAACTCGAAAATCTGCGCTTCTTCCTGTCTTACCAATGCAACTTCATGTACTGGCGTTATTTCATGTGGAACTTCGCAGGACGCCAGAATGACCTGCAAGGTAACGGCGAACTGGAACACGGTAACTGGATAACCGGCTTCTCTTGGTTTGACAACTGGCGACTGGGCAATCAGGATCTGCTGCCTGACGAGTTGAAAAACAATAAAGGACACAATGTGTTCTACTGCCTGCCGCTACTACTCGGACTTATCGGCCTGTTCTGGCAGTCACTGAGAAAAGGCCCTAACGGCATCCGCCAGTTCTGGGTAGTGTTCTTCCTTTTCTTCATGACCGGACTAGCAATCGTTATCTACCTCAACCAAACACCTATGCAACCGCGCGAACGCGATTATGCATACGCAGGCTCGTTCTACGCTTTCGCAATCTGGTGCGGACTCGGAGTCGCTGCCATAATTGAAGAAATCAACCGCAAACTAAAAGGCCATGAGACAGTGGTGGCAGCAATAGTGGGAGCCGCCTGCCTGCTTGTCCCCGTGCAAATGGCATCACAGACATGGGACGACCATGACCGCAGCGGACGTTACACATGCCGTGATTTCGGACAGAATTATCTAATGTCGCTTCAAAAAGAAGGCAATCCGATCATTTATACAAACGGAGATAATGACACGTTCCCTCTCTGGTATAATCAAGATGTGGAGGGAGTACGTACAGACGCACGTGTCTGCAACCTCAGTTATCTGCAAACAGACTGGTACATCGACCAGATGCGGCGCCCCGCTTACGACTCTCCTTCCGTGCCGATAACGTGGAACCGACTTGAATACTGCTCCGGAACAAACGAATATGTGCAGCTGAATCCGATGATGAAAGAGAGCATCAAGGAACTCTATAAGACTTATCCGGAAGAAGCCAAGAAGATGTTCGGAGACGAACCGTTTGAATTGAAGAACATACTTAAATACTGGGTACGCAACGATGTAGACGAAAATCAGCGCGAAGTGATGACTCTCCTCACCGGAGGAGACCGCGGAAGCATTCACGTAATACCGACTGATACAGTATATGTAACCATCGACAAAAAAGCGGTGAAGAAAAGCGGAATGATGATGGCAACCGATTCGATACCTGATAAGATGGTAATCTCACTCGCTGGAAAGAGAGCTTTATACAAAGGTGACCTCATGATGCTTGAAATGATAGCCCAAAGCAATTGGGTACGCCCGATATACGTAGCTCTCACCGTAGGCCAGGATAACTACATGAACCTCGGAGACAACTTCATACAGGAAGGTCTTGTAAACCGCATCACTCCGTTCACGACTAATACAGCGGGAGCGAAAAACTTCGACACAAAGCGCAGTTATGACGTGATGATGAACAAGTTCAAGTTCGGCGGAATAGACAAAAAAGGTATTTACATTGATGAAACAGTTATGCGCATGTGCCATACAAACCGCCGTGTATTCGTGCAACTGGCAATGAACCTTGCCGCAGAAGGACAAACCAAGAAAGCCGCAGAGGTATTGGCATATCTTGACAAGAATATCCCCGAATACAACGTACCTGTCGACTACTCTTCCGGGTCGCTCGACGAAGCACGTGTATATGCAGCGATTGGCAACAAAGCCGCGGCAAATCATCTGATAAAAGAACTGTGGAAAAAATCAAGCCAATACCTAAATTGGTATCTGTCACTCGAAGGAATACGCTTCACGAGCGCACAACGAGAGTGCATGATTAATCTGCACATAATGCAGCAAGCCGCCATCATAGCCAATGAGACCGATCCCACATGGGCAGAAAAGAAGTTGAAAGAACTTGAAATATTCGCTGAAAGATATCAAAACAAAGGCGGTAAGTTCGGAATAGAAGGCTAATAAAGTAACAAGATGATAATAGAGCAACCGGCTATGTGGTTGCGCTGGTTATACCCCAGAGCAACATGGAGAATGGACAAACATGAGAAAGCCATATATCTGACTTTTGATGATGGTCCTATACCGGAAGCGACTCCATTTATCCTTGACACTCTTGCCAAAGCCGGAGTCCACGCCACATTCTTCATGGTAGGTGATAACGTAAGAAAATATCCTGAACTATACCGAAGAGTAGTGGCCGAAGGGCATCGAATCGGCAACCACACCTATAATCACATAGGTGGATTCCGTCACTCGATAAAGGCGTATTACGACAATGCGGAGAAAGCGGACGAACTGTTACACACCAATTTGTTCCGCCCCCCGCACGGTTGGATGCGCTTGGATCAATACATTTGGCTCGGCCGGAAATACCGTATAGTGATGTGGGATCTTGTCACCAGAGACTACTCCAAGTGGATGACAGCCGAGGGAGTACTCAACAACGTGAAACGGTACACACGCAACGGTTCGATAATAACGTTTCACGACTCTGTAAAAAGTATCGACAAATTGCATAAAGCCCTGCCTGAGGCTATAAAATGGCTGAAAGACGAGGGTTATGAGTTCAAGACTTTCGAGTAAAACAATTATGCCCGACCAATAAACTTAAAACGCCGGAAATATATTTCCGGCGTTTCAAGTTTTCTATAATATCGTATTTTCAAATCATCAGAGCGGATAATACCAACAAGGACTTTATTAATATTCATTTATGCACACAAAGAATTAAAGACCATTGATTATAAAACAAAAAAGGGCGCGCCTTAGTTTTGACACGCCCCGTTACCCTTTAATTTCTTCTTACTTAAAAAATTAAAACCTCATGAAGCCAGGCACACTTGCCTTTCCTTGCTTTTCATTTACCTAAATCACTATTATGTTCACCAAATCATTATGACTATCTTTATTTTATTTCTTTATTTCCTGCCTGCTTGTCTTCTTGCTTCTATGTCTTTCTGATATTTGGCATACTGCTCAGAAGTCATTATGGTCTTCAATTCTTCATCATATTTCCTCATGTTCTCACGCATTTCTTTCATATCAGGTCTTATGCGTACATTGTTCCCGGTAGCGGGAGCTGTTCTCGTACGCATAGAGGTGTCACGTCTTACGGCTCTCTCCTTTCCTGCATTTGTATTTCTTCCCGCACGATTTCCCATTCCGCGCCACATTTGTCCTTGATACTTCGTGTTAAGCTCAAGCAACTTTTGTGCCTGCTCCGCATTCAAATCATATTTCTTAACTGTGGCCTCCGTGCGTCTCTTCACGATTTCCGTTCGGTCCATTCCATTACGCCCGCGTCTGTCTTCGTTCTGAGCCATTGCTGTGGCACTGATTATCATCATTGCGGCCAATGCCAGTATAGTCTTTTTCATAATCGCTTCTTGTTTATAGCTGTTATTAATACGTTTATTCTGTCGCGACTGGTTATATGACGCCGTAATGTTTTAAAAGTTTAAATGATTGACAAAAATAATTTCATTTTTATGCGAAACGGATGTTTTTTCTTACTTTTGCAACAATAATAATCACTCCAAAACTATAATTACGAAACTACGATATGAAACTGATATACTTGCTTTTGACAATTATGATAATATCAGGGTGTTCATGCTCGGCAGACAAAGAGAATGCGCCTGAACATAATTCGGAAAACACAGACAGCCTGCCTATGCTTGTTATGCAGATACGAAAACACTCACGACTATATACTGCCGAGTATAGAATAAAAAAAATAGTGACCCACGACGACGTAAAACGCCTAAAAGGAACATTTCTCGGCAAACAATTCGATATGAAAATGCCAATCGGAGACCGCAAGATAGCTATCCCGATGAGTGCCAAACTGAAAGCATATATCGACTTTTCCACATTCTCAGAAAAGAATATCGAACGGGATGGAAATAAGATTACCATTATTCTCCCCGATCCAAAAGTGACCCTTACAAGCAGTAAGATAGACAGAAAGAACATCAAAGAGTTCGTATCAATCACCCGTTCGCATTTCACTGACAAGGATATGACCGACTATGAAAATCAGGGACGTGAAGCTATCATATCGTCAATCACCCGTACCGGGATAATAGAGACCGCACAAGAAAATGCCGCCCAGATTATAATACCAATGATAGAACAGATGGGTTACGAGGGAAAAGACATCACAGTGACATTCCGTAAGCAATTCGATGAGAGCGACTTAAAAACACTTATCGATGCGACAACAGTGGAAAAGATACCATGACATGACAACACTATAGCATGAAAGAAATGAAAAAGAAGATCGCAAGCATAGCGAATATAAAGTTTATAGTTGTTGCACTGACACTGATTGCATTATCGGTGGTGGTGTACAAGCTACTGAACATTGCCGAAGAGACATCTATCACGGTGGAAAACGACAAGAGGATAGACATCACTCCCGAACATATAGAGTCGATAAAAGCCATCGGTGAATGGGAGTTTCTTTCCGTGTCAGACGAGGAAATGATTGATACGGTGCGTCGAGGGATGTTCTCCGACGACCACCTTGTGCGCATTTATTACGGGACAATGCGGCTTGGAATTAACATGCACCACGTAAAATCAGAATGGATAAAAGTATCCGGTGATTCCATAACCATGATTTTACCTGCGATATCACTACTTGATAGAGATTTCATAGACGAGGCCCGCACACGTTCTTTCTTTGAAAGCGGCCGATGGACCAATGCTGACCGTGAAGCAATGTACAAACGGGCACATACCAGGATGCTAAGACAAGGAATGACAAAAGCCAACATAAACAGTGCACGCAACAACGCAGATACACAAATACGAAACATGCTGAAGTCCATGGGATTTAAACATATAATAATAAGGTTTGACGAAAGACCTTGACTTCATTGCAACGTGGTTCACTACACACGGTCTACGACATCTATAACCCTCATCACTTCACCATCGACTGTAAACCTCACGTCACGACCGGCAAACGGCATACCATATACACGCAGCGGATCTGAGTGATAATGGGGCCGAGGGTCGAGGGCAAGCGCCTGTTTGAGTGCGGCCAACTCATCATCATCAAACAGTATCTCATGCTCTTCTTTCATCTCCACCGCAAGCATTTTCCATTGCTCCGTGTCTGTAAACCCGCTTCTCACTCCCGAGTGACAGTCGGCCTGCACCACATAAGGCTTAATGTCATATACAGGCGTTCCATCCATCAGGTCTGCTCCGGACACTTCTATTGCCAGTCTGCCACCCTGCATCCCTATTCTCTCTATCCGCACGGCTGATAGTCCCAGGTTATTGGGTCTGAATGGAGAACGGGTCGCAAAAACTCCCATCTGCTTGTTTCCTCCAAGCCGTGGAGGGCGTACCGTAGCATGCTTGCGCGCTGACAAGTTCTCGGAAAACCCCCAAATAATCCACAGATAGTCGAAACCATCGAGTCCCCGAACAGAATCCGGATCTGAATAATCGCATGTAAAAACAATCTTTCCCCGCAGCTTGGGCACCAGTCCGCTTTGTCTGGGTAGTCCAAACTTAGAGGTAAACGGCGAACTGAAATATGCTATCGGTTTTATTTCCATTGTTTACGTAATCTTTTAAGAGTCAAGAGTGTTTTTTGTTTTATGAGTCAGACTTAAACAACCTCCTCAAATACATCCCTCCCTGTAAAAGTCGAGAGCCTCGTATATTTCTTCTTTCGTTGCCGTTTGGTCTATCCTTATGTCGCCTATACCGCCCAGCAGCGTGAAGTTTATTGTGCCGGCAACGTTCTTTTTGTCGTGGGTCATCAGCTCAAACAGTTCCGGATAGTCATCGCATGTGATAGGCATGCGGCCGTAATTCTCCGCGATGAAAGCCACTGTCTGGCGCATCCTGTTGGTCGGGAAACCAGTTTTAAGAGCACTCAAATACAACTCGCATATCATACCGGCCGCCACTGCGTAACCATGCAGAATCGGTGTGCCGCACCGCATGGCAATAGACTCGAAGGCGTGTCCCGCCGTGTGGCCGAAGTTCAATGCCTTGCGCAGTCCCCGTTCCGTTGGGTCTTGCTCCACGATGCGCTCTTTCACTTTCACTGAGTCGGCCACCATTGTGCGCAGCCGGTCGAGATCGGGAGTGTCAAGGTCGAACGACATCAGCTCAGCCCACATCCGCTCATCGCTTATCAGTCCGTGTTTCAGCATCTCGGCATAGCCCGACAGTATGTTCTCCGAGTCCATTGTTTTAAGAAACCCGGTGTCGAGAATGACGCTTCGGGCATTGTTGAACACGCCTATCTCGTTTTTAAGGCCGTTGAAGTTTATTCCCGTTTTCCCACCGACAGAGGCATCCACCATTGAGAGCAGCGTCGTAGGGATGTTTATGTAGCTTATGCCCCGCTTGAATGTAGATGCGGCAAAGCCGCCGAGATCGGTCACCATGCCGCCCCCGAGATTTATCATCAGCGAGTGGCGGGTGGCCCCCAAGCGTCCGAGTTCCGTCCATATGTGCGCCACGGTGTCAAGCGTCTTGTTTACATCGGTGGCTCCTACGACTATCTTTTGTGCCTCGCGCATGCAGTCCTGTCCAGCGATGAGCGGCAGGCAGAGCCGTTCGGTGGTCTCGTCCGCAAGCACAAAGAGGCGGTCGTGCGGGCAAATTCCTACTGCGGCGGCCAGCGACCGCCCTATATTATCCGATATTATAATCTCCTGTTTAGTCATAATCTTTCTAAAAAACAGCATTGGTCGAACGCAATGATACTCGTTTCAATTGCTCAGACGCAGCCTATCACCTGCAAAGATAGCAATTTTATGTCACAAAAATAACAAAAAGGCCAGCCAAGGAATTTAGAAACGAACAAATTGTCACATTCCTTCATCGGCCTTTCCACTGATAATCATGTCACTCGGCGGCCTGTTCTCCATTAAAATAACTACAACTGTTATCGCACCGCAAAACTATCATGAACCTTCGACGACGGCCTGTCTTGTTCGGCGGTACGGAAATATCAATGTCTTTCCCCACGCTCTTTATCGTCACATATCTCACCGTTGTGTCGCATCTCTGCGTCCGCAGACGCTTTTCCTTGTCACTATCGGAGAATATACATTCTTCCGATTCCAATCCGTAATCGCTCCGGTAAAAAACTATTTTCTCTATCCACCATGTCGTTCCACGGGTCGTCGCCTCCGTCTTGGCCCCGTTCACAGGTGCGTTTAACCAATGAGGCCAAATACTAATAAGAGAAAATACGTTGGGATTTTTGCCCAGAAGCATAGCCGACTGTATAATCTTTATACTGTCGGTATAGTCTCCTTTGCTCAGATATATTATAGCCTCACGGTCGTCTTGCATATCTGTCGTGGGAGCCATGAAAGTCAGCTCGTTCCCTTTCACCTCGGTTGTGAGCCATAAGTGCCGATTCTCAAAAGATCCGTTTTTTGCCATCTTCCGCTTATCGGCCTTAGAAATACTATGCACAAATCTCACAATTTTAGGGCGCGGCAGATAATACCGCTCTTCATACACTGCGATACTGTCTATCTGCCACCCGCCGTATCGGGTGGTGACAACGGTCGTATCACTATTATCTCTCAGATGCCGCACATGCCTTGACAGGCCGATAATATCATCTATATAATTAAGAACAATAGCATTGGCATTCTTACTTCCATCCACTTTATCATATCTACGCAAACCGCAAGAAACGATTAATGTGGCAACGGCAATAATTATCATTGTCCGGGTCCTGTAAATCCTCCCCATAAGTCTTCGCATATAAGGCTCTCTAAAATACTTTTTTTACCAACAGAAAAATAAGTCAATTGATATGTATAAAACAAACATCCTTCCGGATCAAAATATATAAGAGGGGAATAATAACCATTCGATTTTCCACCCCATCCCCAGTTACAATGAAGGAAAATATACTGTACCCCTGATTTGGGACGGTTTTCTTTCCAACAAAAAGAACAACCATCTATAATCCAAGCATGTTTAATTTCACCACCATTGACAATTCCCGTGCCACCGATACATATAATATCGTCATTCAATAAATAATTCACAACAATAGAATCTACAAAATCTATCTTTCTTTGATTTCGTACATTATAATTTAAACTATCAAGCAAAGACATTGCTTTTTCTAATGTAGTACCACTTCCGTGTATTGGGTGATATATCATTTTCGTACTCATACCTATTTGATATAACAAATATGCTATTTTATCCATCGCCATATCATAATCCATTGTTAAAGACGACTCACCCGGCAACCTGTTTTCTGATAAAACTTCTCTTATCTCCTTAAAATCATAAGTTCTATCACCATATACTACTTCATCTTTGCAATGTAACATTGCCTGTGCCGTAGCAATAGCGACACATCCTACGGGACAATTTGGATTATATTTTACTACATATTTATTATACGGTGATAGTTGATGCCATGAAGAATCAACAACTTCTCTATGTATAACACATCTTAATAGATAATCATCCGGCACTTCTATAACAGAATCTTTATTCTCTGCACTCTTCAAATAACCGTCCAATCGTGATATAAAATTAGCATAAACAGGATCTTCCATACTTTCTTTATAACTGAAAGTACCGGTTTCCGAATAAGCAAGAACAGGGAAAACACGATTATCAGAAGATACGACAATGAAGCCTTCTCCATCTCCTCTGTTCAAAATATAAGCAAGAGTATCATACACAAAATCCACGCCTCTTGTTAAATTAGGTTCAGAACTCTTCACATAATCCATCACAAAATCAGAAGAACCCCTTGTCGAGGACTTAAAGAATTTATTTGCAATACTCAATGCTTTCACTTCATCTATTTTAAACTTGCCATCCGTGTTTGGGGCATGATTATTCGGGACATTACAATTTTCAACAGTAGTGTCAATATCGTTCGTACATGAACAAATGAACAACGATAACAAAACATAAATTAAAGATTTCCTTTTCATATTTAAAAATTTTACGGTTAATAGTCGTTGCAAATATAAACAATATTTTACGATTTACTTAATGTTTGGCAATTTATTTGCGAAAATAATATCAATCGATAACACCGGCACATAAAACCACGTCAAAATAATTTACGATATGCGGCAAAACATCATGAATTATCATTACAACGACACAGCCATAAACAGGAAAACACGCAGCGCAAACCGTTTTGTCGTGATTTTACCCGATTTTGATACAGTTTTCGCAAATCACTGATTATAAATATATTACACTTTCTTTACGGTGATTTTCCGAACTATCTGACCGTCAGTCACATACAAACGGCCACATACTCCACCGGCTGTTTTTTGCATTTAGACACCCGTTGACCCGCATTGGGTATCCCGTTAGGCAGCACCCGGCAATCCGTCGGAAGACACCGGGCAACCAAATGCGGCGCAAAATGAAGCAAAACAGCTTGCAACGAGTATCCAAATGCGACACAACAGCCAAAAGCACGGAAAAAGACAGGCATGAAAACAGAGCGAAATCATCACCGGAACACCTCAAAACGACTTTTCCGACGCATTTCAAAGGCACTGTTTTTTCGGAATATTCATTATAGTGCGGAAATAAAAAATATGACTTATTCTTAATCATTACATGGTATTGGAACGATTATAAATATCAGATTATCAATATTCCACAAAACAAATCACCCCACAAACTAATCTTCAAACAACTTATAAATATCTACCTGCGACAATTCTGCATTCTCTTTAAAAATCATTTCCAGCATTTTAAGCCAGCAACCATAATAATATCTCGGAGCACTACCTATATTAACAAATAGCATATATATTCGAAAAGACGGCATCCACCTTTATAATCTCGTATGGTTAGAGCTGAATACTTAATGAGATACAACAATAGTATAAATAGAATTAAAAACAGGAATGATATTATAAAGTTTGCAAATACAACATTGAACATATTAGAATATTTTGTATGTTTACAGTTAAGAATATTTATATAAACAACAATTCATAGTTGATTTCCAAACCACAATAAATAAAGAAGGACATGATTGCATCCACATTAGCTTTTCAAGAATTAGAGTCTAACTTTCTGCATTATATGCTTCAGTATGGAGGAATTGCAAAGAAAACAAGCCATGATTATATCAGTAGAATGCGATTCCTTTCTCAGTATTATATATTGGATGAGAATATTACAGATGAATATGTAAACTTTATAATGAATGAGGAAAGAAAGGTGTATACACAAAGAAGCCGATACAATACTGTTAAAGCCTTAGGCGATTTTCAAGCCGGACTAAGAAAATTCCTCGCATTTGTAAAATCAGGCTATAACAAAAGAATTAACGATAGCATCCTTTCCGAAATACACAAAATAGAAGATGACCATCAACTGACTTCAACAGAAAGAACTCAGATAATACAATCTCGTATCGGACAAGGGGTATTTCGAAATAAACTTGTCCAATACTGGAATGGTTGTAGCGTAAGCGGATGTTCTTTTTTACCCGTACTGGTAGCTTCTCATATCCGGCCATGGTACGTCAGTGACAATGAACAGCGATTAGACATGTACAACGGACTGTTATTGCAACCTAATCTCGATAAACTTTTTGACCAAGGCTATATAACATTCGATATACAAGGGAAAATACTTTGTAGCCATTTACTCGACTTAAATGACAGGAATTTATTAGGCATAGATAACAATATGCATCTGCTCAAAGTAGATGATATGCACATAAAATATCTCATGTATCACCAAGAGAATTGTTATATCGGTTAGCACCGTATTCTCTTACGACACGCAAAGCACATTTTATTTTGTCAAGAGTATTTTGATATTCCTCCAAAACATCTTCACTCATCAAACACTGTATCTCTTCCGAAATTAAATATTTTGCCTCATCAAGTGCGTAGTATATAATCATTAGCTTTTCTCTATCCATCGTTTTTGCGCGAAGATAAGCTTTTTTGTTATTATACAAAAGTAAATTACGTGATAAATATTTGGCAATAGGCAAAATAATATCCATTTAACCAAATAATCATTAAAGTTTCAATACACTTAACCATATACTCTAAAAGTTCCAGATAAGCAATTGGTAAAAATTAAAAATATAGCTTCCGACAATCGTTTCAAACATCCGGACACACCGTTTTTTTAAGATTTATCATTTTTCAGCCACCATTCATTAAACGTTTTAATCATTATCCCGTCATAAAAAACGTGAATGAATAAAAAAAGTAACTATATAATGAAAAGACTTCTATTGTGGATGGCCGTTATAACGGCGACAATTCCCGCTCTGGGACAACGTGTTATCACGGGAAAAATAGTGGAAAACGAATCGAAAGAAGCTATGATGATGACAACCGTGAAACTGATGAAGACAGACAGCACGCTTGTGAAAGGACTGCTCACGGCAGAAAACGGCACATTCAGCGTAACAGCACCAGCCGACGGCAAATACATACTGAAAGTGACAAGTGTGGGATATAAAGACTATACAAACAACATAACCGTGACCGGTGGAAAAGATGTTCAACTGGGAACGATAGCCCTCACCGCAGACGCCATCATGCTGGAAGGCACAACCGTGAAAGGACATGCAGCCAAGGTAACACTGAAAGAAGACACTTTCGTATATAACGCCGCCGCATACCGCACGCCGGAAGGCTCTGTTGTGGAAGAGTTGGTAAAGAGACTGCCAGGCGCACAGGTAGACGACGACGGCAAGATAACCATCAACGGCAAGGAAGTGAAAAAGATACTGATAGACGGCAAGGAATTCATGACGGGCGACACAAAGACGGCAATGAAGAACCTGCCCACCTCTATTATAGAAAAGGTGAAATCGTATGACGAGAAAAGCGACCTCGCCCGTATATCGGGAATAGATGACGGTAACGAACAAACAGTGCTTGACTTCGGCATCAAACGTGGTATGAATAAGGGATTTTTCACTAACAACGACCTTGCAATCGGTACGAAAGACCGATATGCGGCACGTGTGATGGCAGCAAGGATGCAAGACAATTTCAGAGTAATGGGATTTGGGAATGCAAATAACGTCAACGACCGTGGATTTTCAGGCCGTGGCGGTGGCGGACGAAGCGGACTCACAGCTCATAAAATGGCCGGAGCCAACTTCAATTACGAGAAAAAAGACAAACTGAAACTGGATGGAAGTGTACTTTGGAACCACAGCGATGGCGACACACGTACCAAAACGGCAGCAGAAAATTTCGTAAGCACAGTAGGCTCGTTCTCAAATAGCCTGAACCAAAACTACTCACGCAGCAATAGTTGGAACGCGCAGATGCGTCTGGAATGGATGCCCGACACGATGACAAACATCATGTTCCGCCCGAATTTCAGCTATTCCACAAACGACGGCTTATCGATGAGCCGCTCGGCAACTTACAAGGACGACCCGTATCTATACGTCTTCGACCCGCTGGACGAGAAAGATATAGAAGAACTGGCCGAAAATGACGTGATGGTAAACTCACGGAAAAACAACTCTATAAGCTACGGCGAGTCAAAAAATTTCGGCGGTTCGCTGCAAATCAACCGCAAACTGAACAACACCGGACGAAACGTAACACTGAGAATGGGCGCAAACTATGGAGAGTCAGAAAACAAAAGTCTCTCAACTTCCAACGTGCATCTGTATCAGATTAAAAACATTCTCGGACTCGACTCCACATATCAGACAAACAGATATAACCTCACACCGCAGAAAAACTATAATTACAGTGTGAGAACGACATACAGCGAGCCTATATTCAAGGCCACTTTCCTGCAATTCAGCTATGAATTTCAGTATAAATATACAAAGAGCGAACGCTCAACGTTTGATTTCAGCAACCTCGGTGAAAACTTCTTCGCCGACATCACGCCGCAATTCCGCGGGTGGGACGAATACCTCAACCGTTTAGATAATCCCTATCAGGACTATCTTGACGATGACCTGAGCCGCTTCTCGGAGTACAAGAACTACATACACGACATACAGTTAATGCTGCGAATAATACGTCAGGCGTATAACTTCAACGTCGGAGTGACTGTGATGCCGCAGAAAACACATTTCGTGCAGCGCTACCAGGGCCATCACGCCGACACGGTCCGCACGGTGACAAACGTGACCCCCACCCTCGATTTCCGCTGGAAGATATCGAAAGTGAGCCAACTGAGGTTCAACTACCGCGGATCGACAAGCCAACCGAGCATGACAGACCTGCTTGACATCACCGATGACAGTAATCCGCTGAACATCACGATGGGTAACCCGGGACTGAAGCCATCATTCACCAACAGTTTCTTCATACGCTACAACAACTACATACAGCACCGGCAGCAGGCTTTCGGAGCAAACATGAGTTTCAATACGACAAGCAACAGCTTCAGCAGCCGCGTGACATACAATCCCGAAACTGGAGGACGTATCACACGACCGGAGAACATAAACGGCAACTGGAACATTAAAGGATCGTTCTTCTACAACACGGCTATCGACACTACAGGCTATTTCAACGTGAACACATCTACCGATTTCGGATATGAACACTACGTGAGCTATATCAGCATAAACCGTAATTCAGACTCACAAAAGAACGTTACAAAGTCTACATCCATACGTGAAAAACTTGCCGGAAGCTACCGCAACGAGTGGATTGAGTTTGAAGTGAACGGAACCGTGACATACAACCACGCAAGAAACGCTCTTCAACCCAACAGCAATCTCGACACATGGATATATTCTTACGGATTCAATACAAGTATGACACTGCCTTGGGGAATGGGGCTATCCACAGACTTCAACATGAACAGCCGACGTGGATTCAACGATGAGTCGATGAACACCAACGAACTGATATGGAATGCGCAGATAAGCCAGAGTTTCCTGAAAAACAAAAAACTCACCCTGTCGCTGCAGTTCTACGACCTGTTGCACCAACAGTCGACCATCAGCCGCACCATCAACGCCATGCAACGCAACGACACAGAGTATAATGCCATTACAAACTTTGCCATGCTGCACGTCATTTACCGCATGAACTTATTCGGAGGAAAAGCCGCACGTGAAGGTATGCGAGATGGCAGAAGGACTGACAGACCAGGCCAGAGAGGCGGACGCGGCCCGCGCATGGGTGGCAACCGCGGAGGTGGCGGTTTCGGCGGACCTGGAATGTTCTGAAAAACAAACTGCAACTATATATATTACATACCGACATTTAAAAACAGAAAACAAAGACAGCATCCGCTTGGATGGTCATAAAGACCAGAAAAGCGGATGCTTTTCATTTGCCTGTCATACCATTGCCAGAAAGCCGGTTTGCGGACGTTTTATAAAAAGCAATTGCTTTTCACCCAATTGAGATACCTATGAAAAAAAACAAAAATTATAAATAATATGGAAGACCATTATTTCCGTCGACTGCTTTGCCGTATACGCTGCACCGTGGAGATTACCTTTCGCACCGGAGTCATATCTCCACGTATATGATTTAAAAGGATTTGTGCCGCACTCTCACCCATCAGACGGCTCCGATCTTCTATTGTAGATAATGTCGGACATACATCAGCGGCATATTCCGCATCACTGAAACCTATCAGGGCTATATCCGACGGCATCGAAAGACCGCGGCGTTTTATTGTCTTCATAGCTGAAAAGAGTAGCGTATCATTAAGTGCTATAATGCCATCGGGACACTCGTTGAGATCAAGTAGCGTATCGGTGGCGTCAACAGCTGACGCTGAATCGATATCACTATATGCCACATAACAGGGGCGCAGAGGCAAACCATACTCACGCAGTGCCTCAATATATCCGTGCTTGCGATCAGCCACCATTTTCAAACGGCTCGGACCACACAGAATGGCAATCCTACGGCAACCTTGTTTGATAAGATGATGTGTCGCGCGACGAGCCGCCTCTGCTCCATCGGCCGTCACGGAAGAATATGTCTGCATCGGTATGTCGCGTGCGACAAAAACCACCGGTATACCTCCGGCCATCAAAGAGCCGAAATGTGAGAAATCGGCCGTCTCCTGAGTCACGCTCGCTATTATTCCGGCAACATGCAGATTGGCAAGATCTCGCACATTGGCATATTCCTCTACATATCTCTCATGTGAGTTTATGTTCACCACGGCATATCCGGCTGATGCCGCAATGTGCTCTATCCCATCAAGCACAGATGAGTAAAAGTGGGTCACACCGTGGGGAACAATAACACCGATAACCGGCAGCGAACCGCTGCGCAGGCTATCGGCAATGATATTTTTGGTATAATTCATATCCCGTGCGGTCTGCATCACGAGTTCTCGCGTCTGCCTACTGATTGCGGGATTTGCTTGGAGAGCACGGCTCACCGTGGCGACACTTATACCGAGTCTCTCGGCAATGTCTTTCAGTTTGGCCGGTCTTCCTTCGTCTTTCATTATCTCAGACAGTATCTTTCTTATTCTTTTCGGTCATCGATATTATCACCTTCCGTAGGTGTCATCTCTTCATCGAAATCGGAAATACCGTTACTTATAAGTATATTGTACCACTGGATAAGTTTCTTTATATCACTGTTATGCACACGGTCGCGATCGAAATCGGGCAGTATTTTTGCGAAATACTCACGCAGTTCGTCACCACTTGCCTTTTTATAATCCAAAGCAGAGGTCTTTCCTTCTTCAAGATTCTTCATACTTGTGAGCACTTTGTGCAACGGGACATCATCCGTTTCTGTATACATTGCGATATCTGCGAGCGATGTTATCCTGTCGGTGGCGAACGCAGGCATACGGCGGTGCGTATCGTCGAGAACCTCCACTATAAGACTGTTCTTTGCCCTTGATACCAATTTGTAAAGTCCGGGCTTTCCCGAGATTGCTAAGATTGTCTGTAACATGTCTTTGTTTACTTCAATTTGTTTATTAATTCGTTTATCTGTCGGTCCACATCATGTGTACCATCGTTTATTATCTCATAATCAGCACGCGCAATAACGGTTTCCTGTGGCAACTGCCGTGCCATCCATTCACGTACTTTCCCGCATGTAATTCCGTCACGTTCCATAACCCTTTTCACCCTTACACTATCGGGAGCAGTCACCGCTATTACCTTATCTACAAGCCGGTCAAATCCCGACTCATATAGAATGGCGCACTCCATCCACTCTATTCCGCTATTTTCAAAATCAACGGCAACAGCCGGATGCACAATGGCGTCTATAGCTTGCGCATTGCTTTCCGAAGCAAGAAGAAAACTCGCAACGGCCGCTTTATTGAGTTTGCCGTCTTTATATGTGTCCGGACCAATGAGTTCCGTCAGCCGCTCTTTTATCTCATCAGAAGAACTGATTATACGTTTGGCCGCGCTGTCACAGTCATAGACTTTTATCCCCAAAGCTTCAAGTCTGGCACAAACATAGCTTTTTCCACTGCCGATACCTCCGGTAATTCCTATTCTCATCCTTATCAGCCGCGTATTTCAACCATTAACAGACAGAGCCGTACTCCATCGAATGGCATTAATATCCCATTCGGGCATATCAACAACTCCGATATCGTATATCCCGTCATTCTTCCTCGATAAGATAATCCACTGAACCAACATCTATCTTCGCCCTACTTACGTCATGCGGTATCCCTTTCAGATGTACCGCACATTTATCCGACGGATGCCGCATTATCTCTTCATAATCAGCAACCACCGTAAAATCAGACGGTCGAAGTTTTTTCAACCGGCTTATACCCGTAACAAAATGAACGGTGACTTTCGATGGAAATGTTCTCAGCACCTTACCGTCAGGAAAATTGACACCCGTCACCGGCACACTCATGTTTGCCTCCGTGAGCACATCGGTATAAAAAGCCATCTTTATCCTATCCGGCACGCACTTCGCACCTCGTATTTTCTGTAATCCGCAGGTTATAGAGAGCGTATCCCGGAAGTTATCATAGTTCAACGTCTCCGTATATACCACGTCTATACTGTCCAATTTCTCCTCTGCGGCATACACATCGACACTGTCTGGCTGATAATCCACGTGAGAAATAAAATAAAGTTGCTCCGGAACCACATGCCCGCGCCATCTGACAGGCACACGCTTGCACAGTCCGTAATTAAAAAAGAACTCCGACTTATCCGGTTTTATACTCACGATTTTAGTCGAAGCCGACAACTGTTGATATATGAAACGCTGCAACTCGGCCGATGTTATCGAAGCACTCTCCGTGCCACGTACATATGATTTGAAGTTTATACGCAGCGGACGCAAGATGTCTCTATATTCATATCCAAGCAAAACGAGTCCTTTATCCCTCACCACCACTTTCATGGTATCCGTACTCGGAGATATGAGTACCACGTTATCAGGCACATTCACTATGCTGACAGGTATTCTCACTTCTTTTTCATAGGTCTCATTAAGCGTCATCAACAACCAGAAGACAGCGGAAAGCGCAAGAAAAAACAAAAAAATCAGGAAATCCTTATTCACTAATTTGAATAAGGATTTCCTGACTATATGTGCTATGCGATACCGCCAGTCCATTTATTTTGTCTGCACAGGTGTGCTTGCCATATCCTTGAAGACATAGCCTTTGTCTACACGTATCACCACTCCCTTGGCTATTTCCACCTCAATGATGTTTGCCGCAAGATCTATTTTCTTCACCGTTCCGTAGATGCCGCCACCGGTCACCACAGATGTTCCTACGGCAAGAGAGTTCTGGAAGTTCTGTATCTCTTTCTGCTTCTTCTGCTGAGGTCTGATCATGAAGAACCACATGATGGCAAACAAGGCCACCATCATAAGAAGCATGCTTGTCATTCCACCACCCTGGGCAGCCTGAGCCGATAAAAATAATGTTGTTGTCATATTCGATGTTTATTCGTTTTAATCCGTGTTTATTCGTTTTCAGTCTTTTCACCTCCCTTTGGCATGCTTACCCGTTGAGGCTCGATGCTTTTGAGCAGACGCCCAGTATCCACCAAGTGGCGTGCGATGGTGTCAAGCATGCCGTTGATATATCCGCCACTTCGCGGTGTACTGTACAGTTTCGACATTTCCACATATTCGTTGATAGAAACACTTATCGGTATAGTGGGGAACGTCATAATCTCAGCTATAGCTATCTGCATTATCACTACATCCATATATGCGAGACGTCCGAAGTCCCAATTACGCGAGGCCTCACTCATGAAACGCTGGTATTCATCGGCATTCAGAATAGTAGCACGGAACAGTTTGCGGGCGTAATCCCTGTCGTCATCACTGTTATATTCAGGAAGCAGTTCCTGCTTCGGACCGTTCTTCTCGTCAAACCGCTTTATTGTTTTAAGTACAAATGTGTCAACCACCTCCTTGTCATCGTTCCAGTACAGACTCTGTTCTTCGAGCACATCATCGAGTGCCTCGTTCTCCTGTATCAATGTTCTGTATATCTTCCGCCAAAGCTCACGGTCGGCAGCATAAGAATCATCACCGCTTGCCATGTATTCCTTATATATATTGCTTTCGGTAATCTGCAAATACAACTTCCTGACAAACTCAGCCTCGTCATCCCATGTCTTCTTCTGGCTCTCCATAAATTCGTTCAGCATCTTGTTTTCTTCAAGTTGAAGAGCGAACTTATTATATATGAATTTCGTGGACGGCTCTTCCGTTCCCTCACGTCTTGCTTTTGCCTGAGCCACCTCCACATGTTTACGAGCCTCTTTTGTCACCGCCACCATGAGCGCCAACAAATAATTATACAAGTCGTAGGCTTTTGAAAGACTGAAAAACAATTCTTTCTCGGCAGAGTCTATATTCTTGTTTCCGTTTTGATAGTACGCATAGGTTAACTGAACTATCTTGATTCTTATAATTTCGCGGTTTATCATACTTAATTTATATGGTTGACTTTATTATTGAGATACACTTATCCTTCGCAACAATGTCTTTTGCTTGCAAAATTAGACAAAAAAACCAATATAATGCAAGAAATAAGTGAAAATATTGCACTTTTTATTATTAATCCCCGTGCATTGTTTGCGTAATTGAATTTAAACGACTATCTTTGCATCGCTTTTTCAAGCACATCGATTAAAATCAGTGTGATGGTGAATTAAGCAAGTATCAATTGTTTAAACTTAATTTAGAGTAACACAAGTTATGAAAGAAATCAGCTTAACAGGCAAGATGCGCACCGACTTGGGCAAGAAGGCATCTAAGTCAATGCGTAAAGAGGGACTCATTCCCTGCAACATGTACGGAGAGAAAAAAGGCGAGAACGGACTTCCCGAAGCAATGTCATTCGCAGTGTCAATGACAGAACTGCGCAAGATTGTATACACTCCGCACATCTACGTTGTAAACCTCAACATAGACGGCAAGGAGCACAAGGCTGTCCTCAAAGAATTGCAGTTCCATCCGGTGACAGACGCTCTGTTGCACGTGGATTTCTATGAGATAAACGAAGTTAAACCCATCACAATTGGCATCCCCGTAAAACTCAACGGTCTTGCCCAGGGTGTGCGCGATGGTGGTCGTATCAACCTCTCTATCCGCAAGATTAATGTTACAGCTCCTTATCAGGCCATACCGGAACACCTCGACATCGACGTTACCAACCTTCGCCTCGGCAAGAGCATCAAGGTAGGTGAGTTGAGTTTCGAAGGTCTCGAACTCGCCACTCCGGCAGAAGTTATCGTATGTTCTGTTAAAACCACACGCGCATCCAAATCGGCTGCCGCAGCCGCTGCTGCTCAATAATGGACAAATATTTGATTGTAGGGTTGGGAAATGTCGGCAACGAATACGACAATACCCGCCACAATACAGGATTTATGATATTGGATGCCTTCGCCAAGGCATCCAATATTGTTTTTGATGACCGCCGTTACGGATTTGTAGCAGAGACGAGCATCAAAGGGCGAAAAGTGATCTTACTGAAACCAAGCACATTCATGAATCTCAGCGGCAATGCCGTCAGATATTGGATGAACAAAGAAAACATCGATATCGACCGACTGCTCGTCATAGTCGACGACCTTTCCCTGCCTCTCGGCACGCTGCGCCTGAAACCTTCAGGAAGCAACGGCGGACACAATGGCTTAGGAAATATACAATCCGTGCTCGGTACCGACAAATACAGCCGTCTGCGTGTAGGCATCGGCAACGATTTTCCTCGCGGCATGCAAGTGGAATGGGTTCTCGGCAGATATGACGAAGAGGAGATGAAAGCACTTGAACCGAAGTTTGACACGGCCGGTGAGATAATCAAAAGTTTCGTGCTTTCGGGTGTCAACATCACCATGAATGCGTTCAATAAAAAGAAATAATATACAAGCGGTTTTCGGATAACACCGCAATAACCATACCCACGCTTAAATAATACAATAGGAAAATGACCAATGAGGCAAGAATAGACAAATGGCTGTGGGCCGCACGCATATTCAAGACACGCTCGATAGCGGCCGATGCCTGCAAGAACGGACGTGTGACAATAAGCGGCACTAACGTCAAACCGTCGCATACGGTCAAGACCGGAGAAACGGTAAGCGTGCGCAAGCCTCCCGTGACATATTCTTTCAAGGTTCTTAAACCCATCGAACAACGTGTCGGTGCGAAATTAATACCGGAGATCTATGAGAATGTGACCACGGCAGATCAGTACGAACTGCTCGAAATGAACCGCATAAGCGGTTTTGTCAACAGGGCGAGAGGCACCGGTCGCCCCACTAAAAAAGACCGTCGCTCACTCGACGCATTCATAGGCCCGTCACTCGAAGGACTCGACGTATACGATGATGGCGATTTCGACTATGACGCAACCGAAGGAAAAGATACGGACGAAGACAACGAGTATTAAGTCGTCATCAGGCACTGCCACAACAAACATAAGGCAATACCCAATATTCACATCATTAATTAATATCACTTATGAAAATCATCAGACTATTTATCATGGCAGCCATCATACCCATGATGGCATCATGCCTCAACGACAATGGGGGCAACTCAGGATTCAGTGGAGCCGGCGGCACAAGCGGCTATGCAAACACGGCCAACGGCTACATTCAGTTCGCCTCGATAGGCAACTGGTACATAGTACAGGACGGGAGCAAAGATTGGCTCAAAATAGACCTTATGCGCGGAAACGGATACAGTTTCTATGTAATCCCGACTCATTTCGAACAGAACAAGACCGGACTTAAACGCACCGCGAGAATAACTATACAGGATGCCAATGAGCACGATGCTTACAGCACATTCTACCTCGCACAGTATGCCACCAGAGGCGACGGCTCACTCGGAAACGCACCTCTCGTAAAAACGATAAAGGGTGACGATGGAACAGATATCACAATCACGTATGACGATAAATGCCGTCCCACAACATTCAAGATGCTCAGGAACGGAGCCACGAAACACAACATCGGTTTCAACTACAACGATAAAGACACCACACTATACGTAACCACAGGGTCAAACACGTTGGAAGGCCGATTTGACGAAGGTTACCAGCCGGACAATCTCACTTCTGAAACCGACACCGTGGTATACAAGAGCGGCATCGTTGCCAACTCGATATCAATGAGCGTCGAACGGCTTCTTGCCGGAGGTGAAAGATCGGGAGTGTCCCACCTCGTTTCAGGCGGGCAGCGATTTGGAGCAGACGACGAGCACATCGCCGACAGCCTTAAATACAGGCATATATATCCCGACGGCAGACCGGTTTACGGCGAAGACTTGAAGCTGCACTTCGGTGATGAGAAAACAAGGGTTAGCAACCGCAACCAATCGGTAGATGCCAACCAATTACTGCTCGGTGCCGACGAGTGCAACCCATTCATGCTGCTCTCACTCTTCCGCAACATGCGCAACAGCTACGTGATAACGGAGGCTACAGCGAAAAACGGCCGTTTCACAGTGTCTACCGTTCTTAACCCGGACAAGAGCATAAGCACGATGACCGTCACTGGCAAGACAGGCAATACCGTAAAATATATCTTCGGATACTAATACATACTACAAGAATGCCGGGAGCGCAAATCGGCCAACGATGCGTCTCCCGGCATTCTTGTTTCAAGGACATAAAATATCGACCCAAGACAAAAGAAAATAATACGGAAATGGCATTATACATAGTATATATCATAATAGGTATTGTTCTCGTGCTACGTGGAGCCGACCGGCTCACCGAAGGAGCATCCGCACTGGCCCGTCGCATGCAGGTTCCCGAAATGATTATCGGCCTGACCATCGTGGCCGCCGGCACATCGGCGCCAGAGCTGTTTGTCAGCCTCACATCGGCATTGAAAGGCTCCGCCGATATGGCCGTTGGAAATGTCATCGGCAGCAATATCCTCAACACTCTGCTCATCGTGGGATGCGCAGCCATGGTATCACCGATCACCATCTCACGATCCACCGTGTCGAAAGATCTCCCTCTCTCGGTTGCCATGACAGTACTGCTGATCATTCTCTGTCTCGACAATTTCTCCGGAATAAATATAAGGGGTAACACGATCGACCGGGCAGACGGAATGATACTGCTCGTATTCTTCACCACATTCATGGCATTCACCATCTATACCGTGAAACGAGAAAAAAACGAAATCGCGGCCGCCAATACAGGCAATGGAACGACAGACGAACATGCTTCCAATACCGGCATGCCGGTATGGAAAAGCATCGCTTTCATTTCTATCGGACTATTGTTCCTCATTATCGGCAGCGACCTTTTCTCTGACTATGCCACAAAAGTGGCCGCAATACTCGGAATGAGCGATGCCACCATCGGCATCACCATCGTGGCAGGAGGCACATCGCTGCCCGAACTGGCAACAAGCGTGGTGGCCGCCCGTAAAGGACAGTCGGCAATGGCCATTGGCAATGTCATCGGCAGCAACGTGTTCAACATCCTTGCCATTCTCGGAATCACGGCTGCCATCAGCCCGCTGACCATCACAGACATCACCATCACAGACCTTTGCGTGATGATTGCCGGAGCGGTGGCTGTATGGCTTTTCTCTTTCACGAGATATACCGTAAGCCGGACGGAAGGAGTACTGCTCACTTTAAGCTACATAGGGTATGCCGCTTGGCGGCTGTTCAATGTCTGACACACATTGCCGCATAGCCAAGCATTGCCGCCCACATACGCATAAACATAAGGCAACAAAATATACCGGTTGCCTATCAGATCAATAAAGCCATGAAAAACGGCTTTATTTTCTCAAACCGGAGAACCGATACGATAAAAAACATAATACGCAACAACATTTAAGCGGACATGGAATGATCTCCATGTCCGCTTTTTACAATAGGGCACCTTCTTATATTTTTATAAATGAATCTGTCAATCCGTTACAAGACGCTCGGTTGTCCGTTGCAAATCTCACTTTTTCGTTTTATATATTAATTCCGGCTGTTCATCGACCAAACGACCTCATTGACAGAGGAAGTTACCGCACAAGAATAATAAAGCAAAACAAACTGACACTCAATAACTTATCAACATAAAAACCATTACTATGTCCCGTTTATTACAACTATCAAGCAGTAAAATAATCTTATCACGTATGCCAAATGTTAAAAAACGTGTATTGATAATACAGAAGACCGCATCGGCATCTATGACATAGAGAATAAAGAGCTTAAAATAATCACCATCGACGGCAACCACGGTATTGATGCGGGAACAAGCGTGACTCCTACCGCCGTAAGCAACGACGGAACCGTGGTGGGATATACCACCGGCCAATGGTTTGACCCGCGTAACGCTATCATACTGAAAGCCGGTGAAGACCAGCCGAGACTATTGAAAGACGTATACGGCTCACTCGAAGAGCTTGCAGAGTATGACGACAACGGTTTCCATACCGTTACAGGCATCACGGGAGACGGAAGATACATCACCGTATTCGGCAGCGTTCTATCCGAGAAAGAGATTGACAGAGAGATTATTCCGACAGCCATAGTGAAATCATACGTACTCGATACAAAAGGCAACATCACCGACGGCATCAGCAACATAACAAATAACACGAAGAAAAACGCAGAGTACTTCACCGTTGATGGCCGCAGGATTTCCGCTCCGGTAAAAGGTCTTAATATCATAAAGACTTCCAACGGAGAGACAAGAAAGTTCTTCGTGAAATAATAAAAGATACTTTGTGATACACAAAAAAAGAACTCTTTTCATTGCACATAGACAATCAACTTTTGAAATGAAAAAGAGATAAAGGGCAAAAGATATTCATCATCAGAATATCAGATAAACAATGGGGGGACACGACATCGGTCGTGTCCCCCCATTGTTTTTATCACGTATATCCTGCCGGCAAGCTCCCTATTCATTTCCCGGAACACTCCGGGCACTGTCCCTTGAACATGTAGTTTACGGATTCGGGACGGTAACCGCGGGGCAACGACACGGCAGGCACAGGCACATTGTCAATGCAGAACGTGCGGTGGCAACTCTCACAGTAGAAATGCACATGTAGATCATCGTCCGCCTCGCCATCACTCGTGCACAGTTCGTAGCGTGCACTGCCGCCGCCGTCTTCTATGACATGCACGAGGTGATTGTCGCGAAAAATCGTAAGGGCACGGAATATGCCGGATTTATCAAGTGTCAATATCTTATGCTCAAGCTCTGTAAGCGACATAGGACGGTCGGCCGCAAGCAGCGCACGCACAACCAATATGCGATTGGCTGTCGGACGTATGCCGTGGGCAATAAGTATATCCGTATTTTTGTCTGCACCCATATTCCGCTTTTTACCCGCAAAAATAACAATCATTCCGCAAATGGCAAAATAAAACGCCGGCAACATCGACCTGTTAATGCTTTTTTTGAGTATCTTTGCGGACAGATAGGCTTCGCCTCAGTAATTTGAAACAAGTTTCATTACATTCGACTTGCACTATCTTTATATATATATTATGACACAGACAGACAAATATAAAACACTCGCAGCGCTAATACGCGGATATTTCACGGCATATATCAACGGTATATACGATGCGATGAACAAACAGAATGACGGTAAAATAACCCCGCTGACAATGAAAACACTTGCCATGGAGCACTATGAGAACATGGTGGGAGGCTTCAACGACACAATGTTCTTCATCATTTCACAACTCAATTACAGCCTTGACGAGATAGAGAAACAACTCAAGGCCATGGGCGCAGGCAACACCTCATTGTTCGAACTAATGAGAATGGCATGCCGCACGGATGAGATGTTCGAAGCCATGACAACCGAATACAAGCGTAATGTCACCGCTATACTCGAAGGCCGCTTCACAAAAGCGGTGGAACACTTCAAGAACTACACGCGAAACGGCACTGAAGATCCTGTCGACAACGAACTTGCCATAAGACTGCTGGTAAGGACTGTGATGACGGCTTACACCATGGGTATACGCGAGGCAAAGACCGGGAAGGCTACATTAAGACAGGCCACGCTGATCGGTCTGCTTACGGAGAACATAACACTTATATTGCACGACAAACCGCTTGACACAGCAAAAACAGACAGGATAAATACAATGGACGAATATATAAGGTATGTATGCGGCACAGACGAAAACATATGTGCAATGATGGACGAGATGAATGTGACATACGAGAACATCATCAAGAACGAAGGCATCATATCAAACGATGACATGGCAAACTGAAACGAAAGCCGGATAAAGGCCGCCATACATTATCCCTCATGCGGACACGCAATATCCGAAATACCGTACATCCACATATCGGAGAAATACAAACTACTGTTTAAAGAAACAATATCAATCATCTAAAAACTTATCCACATGAATAAAAAGAGTGTCATCATGCTGTTGTTTACGTGCTGCTCGCTGTCTGCGGCAGCACAGTTCTCGAAAGCGAAGCGGGACTACGTGGAATACATCATCACGACAGACCACAAAGACCGCAACTACAACACAGGAGAAGAGGCTATAATAAAAATAGAGGCTTACAAAGGCGGCATTCCGGTAGACGGAGTGAAGGTGTATTACAGCACGGGAGACGAGATGATGCCGTACAAAAAAGACTCAGCCACATTCCGTAACGGCACGGCAACCGTCGCGATGGGCACACGCAGCGAGCCTGGTTTCCGCTCGTGCAATCTCAATTTCACCGTATACGGCAAGACAATCAAAGACCTTGTCAAAGTGGCATACAGTCCGCAAGACATCAAAAGCCTGACACCCATGCCCGAAGACTTCGACAAATTCTGGCAGAATACGATGAGAAAAGCAGGGAAAACAAAACTGAGACCTGAGATAACACCGCTGCCGCAATACTCCACGGACAAGGTAGAAGTAAGTCTTGTGAAACTTACGGTAGGCCCGAACGGCAGAAACATGTACGGCTATCTCACCAAACCGAAAGGCAATGGCACTTATCCGGTACTGTTCTGTCCGCCCGGCGCAGGGTCGAAAAAGATCTCACCGACAACATATTACAGCGAGCTCGGATTCATATACCTGAACATCAACATCCACAACGGATGCAACCCTGAACTGGACGACGAGGAGTACAAGAAGGCCGAAGAAATCGCGAAAGACTACAACCGCAACGGCATAGGCTCAAAGGAAACGTTCTACTACCGTGACGTATATGCGGGATGCTCCCGCTGCATCGACTTTCTGTGCTCACTTCCAGAATGGGACGGTGTCAATGCTGGCGTAACAGGGGGCAGTCAAGGCGGCGCGCTGTCGATAGTCACGGCGGCATTGAACCGGAAAGTGACTTTCTGCTCGCCGTTCTACCCCGCCCTTTGCGATGTGCTCGGCTTCAAATACGACCGCGCCGGCGGCTGGCCGAAGTATTTCAGAAACACCACCGAACCGGCCGGAGCCGAAGAGACACTGGCGTACTATGACGTGGCGAACTTCGCACGACGTGTCAAATGCCCGGTGTTCTACTCTTTCGGGTATAACGACGAGACATGCTCGCCCACATCAACATTCGCCGCTTACAACGAGATTACAACAGAAAAAGTATTACGTGTGACTCCGACGAGCGGCCACTGGAGATTTCCCGAGACCAACGACGAGTCGGTGGAATGGATGAAAAGCAAAATAAAGAAGTGACAACGCAAGGAAATGCAGGTTGTGACGGCAAGGCAAAGAAACAATAACCTCGAGATAAAGAAATGACGGTCGGAAAATAGAAAACAATCCCCGAAAAACAAGAACAAGAATAACAGCAAGACCGTAATCACCCGAACACAGGGACACGGAGCCACAGAGGTATATCGCCCTAAATGACATTACACCCCGAGCTCCGTGTCTCTTTTTTTTACTTAATTCGTTTCAAAGCGTAATCTCGCCTGAACCGAAGCATCGGTGATGCCGCTCATCATACACAACACAGAACTGCCCCGGCGCCACTCCCTGTATAGGCCGTTCGGCATGAACGACATACGCCCCTTCGCCAGTCTGTTCGAGCGTAGCGGGATGATACTCCGGCGTATGCCGTATCTTGAACGTCACTCTGCCCATCTCCACCCGTCTGGTAAGAAAATGGAAATCGCGGATGGGGAATGTGCTCTTATATGCCGTGACCGGCTCGAAACCGTGGCTTACGTAAAGTATGTTTTCATCCACATCTTTTTTCACCGCATACCACGGCCCTCCGCCGAAACCCAGACCGTGCCGCTGTCCAATTGTATGAAACCAAAGTCCGCGGTGCCGGCCTATCTTCTTTCCGGTTTCCAGTTCCAGCACATCGCCCGGATTCTCACCGAGATACCTCCGGATATATTCGTTATAGTTTATCTTTCCCAAGAAGCAGATGCCCTGCGAGTCCTTGCGCTTAGCGTTGACAAGATGTTCGCGCTCGGCAATCTCCCGCACCTCGCCTTTCATATAGTGACCTATGGGAAACAATGCCTTACGCAACTGCCAGTCGTAAATCTGCGCGAGAAAATCGGTCTGATCTTTCACCGGGTCGGGACTTGTGACAAGCCACTTGTCACCATCTTCAATTTCCGTGCGGGCATAGTGCCCCGTAGCTATGAGGTCGTAGCCATGGCCTATCTTGTCGTGAAACGCACCAAACTTGATAAGCCTGTTGCACATCACGTCGGGATTAGGGGTGAAGCCCGCCCGCACCTTGTCCATCGTATAGCGGGTGACTCCGTCCCAATACTCGCGGTGACAGTCTACCACCTGCAACTTACAACCGTATCTGGCAGCCACCACCGTAGCCATCTCCATGTCTTCCTCGCTTGCGCAGTCCCACTCTTCCTGTTCCTCCGGGCCTATCTTTATATAGAAACAGTCGGGCGTCAGCCCGCGGCTTGCCAACTCATGCACCACCACCGAACTGTCTACCCCGCCTGAGAGGAGCACGGCGATCTTCTTGTCGTCTAACTTTTCCATAGCGCAAAATTAATCAAAAACAAAACAACCGGCAGTCTGAGACAGAGGGATTTGATATCCATTTTTGTTAAATAATATAAAATTCACGATACGACAAGTGTCAAAAAGTAAATCAATGCTTATCTTTGTGATATTAAAATGATATTACTTTAAAATATACTTAAAATATGGAAAAGAAAGAATTTGCATTCAACGGAATGAAAGTAAACGGCTTCATTATGCTTTTTGTCAATCTTATTTTGACTTTTTTGGCCATAGCGGGCATAGTATACGGTATCATATTGGACAGCGCCCCAGGAGGAGTTCTCATCGGCGCGTCTGTCACGACGCTCATAGCCACGTTCTTCATCTGGGGCGGTTTCGTGATGCTCGAACCCAATGAGGCCCGTGTGATGGTGTTCTTCGGCAAGTACAAAGGCACATTCACCGATACCGGATACTTCTGGGTAAATCCGTTCCTGACAACGAAAAAGCTATCGCTACGCGCCCGCAACCTCGATGCCGAGCCGATAAAGGTGAACGACAAGACGGGAAACCCGGTGATGATAGGTCTCGTGCTGGTATGGAAACTGAAAGACACGTACAAGGCAATGTTCGAAATCGACTCGCAAACCATGGCACAGGCAGGAACAGCAGGCAAGAACGAAGTGAACATCGGCACATCTGTGACAAGCATGATGAATGCCTTTGAAAACTTCGTGAAGACACAGAGCGACGCCGCTCTGCGGCAGGTGGCCGGACAATACGCTTACGACGACACCGACAACCACATCGAAGAACTGACGCTGCGTAGCGGAGGTGACGAGATAAACAAGCAGCTCGAAGAGAAACTCGACGAGCGACTGGCTATGGCGGGCATAGAAGTGGTCGAGGCACGCATCAACTATCTGGCCTACGCACCCGAGATCGCGGCTGTGATGCTGCGCCGCCAGCAGGCATCGGCCATCATCACCGCCCGCGAAAAGATTGTGGAGGGAGCGGTGTCGATGGTCAAGATGGCACTGGACAAACTCGCTGACGAGGACATAGTGGAACTCGACGACGATAAGAAAGCCGCCATGGTAAGCAATCTTCTCGTGGTACTCTGCGGCGACGAATCGGCACAACCGGTGGTAAACACTGGCACACTGAACCACTGATACGCCGCTCACAAATGACAAACATCCAAGCGGACGACAGTACACGGCTTGCGCAATCATGGCCGGCACCGCACTAACTCTCTTCAAAACCAACGGACATGGCGAAAAAAGAGACAAAGACAAAGAATTTCATACTCAGGATAGACAGCGAGATGATGGACGCCATCGAAGCATGGGCGGCCGATGAGTTCCGTTCTACCAACGGCCAGATACAGTGGATTATAAACGAGGCGCTACGCAAGGCCGGAAGAACTCCCAAAAAGAGAAACCGGACAGAGCGAGAAACAGCCCGGGAAGACACCCAATAATACCTGGAAGACTGAGAAACGACAAAAAACAACAAACATGATATAATGAAAAAAAGAAACATTCTCACACTGATTTGCATAGTGGCCGCAAGCATCAACGCACGTGCACAAGCCATAGACGGATCATGGAAAGGCGACATGAAAGTGGGACCGTCATCGCTGGCGGTCGTGATAAACATAAAAGACGGCAAGTGCACGATGGACAGTCCCGACCAGGGAGCGTTCGGCATAGAGACAACCGTAAACCACCTGTCGGCCGACTCACTCAACATATCCATCCCCGCCATCGGAGGTAAACTTGCCGGACACCGGAATGGCGACACACTGAAAGGAGCTTTCGTACAGATGGGCATGAGCTTTCCTATAGACCTCAAAAAGACCCTGATAGAACGGAAAAGACCGCAGACTCCACGGCCGCCGTTCGGATACACCACGGAAAAAGTGACATTCGACAATACGAAAGGAGGTGCCACGCTGTCGGGCACACTCACCTACCCTGCCGGATATGACGGCAAGGGCAATATACCGGTGATGATAATGGTATCGGGCAGCGGACAACAGAACCGTGACGAAGAGCTGTTCGGCCACAAACCGTTTCTCATAATCGCCGACCACATGGCGCGGAACGGCATAGCCACACTGCGGTATGACGACCGTGGAACCGGCAAATCGACTGGCGACATTGCCAATGCCACCACTGCGGACGCCATGGAAGACGCCGCGGCCGGCATCGACTTTCTACGGGCGAGCGGCAAATTCGGCAAAACGGGAGTTCTGGGACACAGCGAGGGCGGCACGGTAGCTTTCATGCTGGCCGCACGCGGCAAGGCCGACTTCATCGTCAGCATGGCCGGGTGCGCCGTCAGGGGCGACAGCCTGCTCCTCGAACAGACCAAAGCCATATCCGGCATACACACACTTACACTCGAACAGATCAGGAACATGGCCAAGGCGCAGAACAACGCATGGACAAACCACTTCATAGACTTCTCGCCGAGAGAGGACATCGAACGTACCGAATGCCCCGTAATGGCAATAAACGGAGATAAAGACTTGCAGGTAGACGCTACGATGAACCTCGAAGCCATTCGCCGCCACCTGGCCGGCAACAAGAACGTGAACATAAAGAAATACACGGGACTGAACCACATGTTCCAACACTGCGAGACAGGCAAAATAGGAGAGTATGCCGAAATAGAGGAGACCATGGCACCGGAAGTGCTCGAAGACATCGCCAAGTGGGTGTCGGAACAGTGAAGAACGTAATAATAAAGTCACGGATTTAACACTTTGTTTTTTGTAGAAACAGAAAAATCAAGGCGCTACGCATTGCGATACACAATGCGATAGCGCCTTGATCGCAATACGGAAATCCGCCTTACTTCCCGCAACGGGCGGCTGAATGGAAGCCGTTCGGCTGCCGATTGCTTTCCGTTTAGCGGCTAAACGGAAAGCAACGGGATACTAAACGCAACACAATCAGTATACTAAACGCAAACCAGAAATTTGCAAAAGCGGAATATCCAGAATATAAACAACATATATTTTTCGTATAACACTGATATACACCATATTGCGTAAAACAGCAAAATACGCCGATATTTGCGGCCGACGTATTTTAATTTTCAAGCGACCGAAATATGAAAGACCTTTTGTAAACATTATTCACTGCATTCAGAAAGATGCCGTTCCTACATTCATCATCATTTTTTACGGTGTCATTATCATATTATGTATCGTTTCTTGCTTGTGTCTCGTTTTTTTATTTTACCTTTGCAGAGTTAGGAAAAACAGCAAAAACACCGATACAAGCCTGATGAATATGAAAAAGAAAACAGTTTTTATTTTGATGATGGCACTGGCCACGATTTCAGCCTCGGCACAAAACCCATATATAGTGAAGACACGTGGGGCAAAGAAAGCGGCCGTAACGAAAAGCACGGCAACGGCCGCCGAAGACGAAGCCGAGCCGGAGGCCCGCGACTTCATTGGCGAGAACTTCAGGTTTTACAGTCTCTGCGACTGGCAGGAAGGCATGAAATTCATGGTAATGCCCGAGAAATACGATCTGATAGTCAACACGTTCTGCGACGCTGCCACGGGCAAGGAGGTGAGCAGCGGACGGCTGCGCCACAAAATAATGATATACAAGGGACACACAGAGACACCCGAGGGATTTGCGCTTGTAAACTTCCTGTGCACGGACGACAACAAGAACTACTACTACCGGATACCGAACGGCACGTTTGAAGACTACTGCTACGGCAAGCTCGGAGTGCCCACCCTCGCCTATCTCGGCGACGTGGACATAGCCCGGGAAAAACTGATAGGCATGAAACTGTATACCAAGGCAACCCGTTACAGGGTGGACACAGAGATGGACGGCGACGGATTTGAGGAGATTTCGGTGCCGCTTAACGAGGAAGTGACCGTGAGGGCGGTAGGCGCAGGCAGCCGCAGCTGCCCGGTCAAGATTATCGTGGAAGACAAGAAAGGCCGCGAGTTCTATCAGAGCGTGGCCATGAGCAAGACAAACAGCGGCATGCGCGACGACGAGTTCATAATGGACAAGGCAAAGTTTCTCTTCGCCGGATCGTTCGAACTGGCAGACGCCAATATCGCGGCGTCAAACGAATACTCCAAGTACATCGGGCGAAATGTATACACCAAGTATCCGACGAAAATGGAAAACGCCTCGGGAGTGATGGTCGGCATTGCCCGCCTGTCGACATTCAGGATAGAGAAGATACAGACACAGAACGGAACAAGATATGTGAGAATGACGCTGAAAAGCACCAACACCGGAGAGACGTTCGTAAAACAGGTGACATTCGTGAATGAAGACATCGCCGGCGACATCGACGGAGCGCGCGAAGACTACTATGGATACCTGTTCGGAGCAGGAATACCCGAGGGACTGAAAGGGCTGTCGGAAGCGAAACGTAAGATGATTCAAGAGGGTCGTGTGGCCGTGGGCTTCACAAAGCGCGAGGTGAGAATGGCAAAGGGCGAACCAGACAAGCACGCATCGGCGGAAAACGGCCGCACAGACTGGATATACAACGACGGAACGATAGTCAAATTCACCAAAGACGGCAAGGCTTTCAAGACTGAACATCACTAAGGACAAAGGCATACAGAGCTTTCTTTAATCGCAAAAGGCACGGAGGCACACAGGCTAATCCAGTATGATATGGTATAGCCGTATGCGCCTCCGTGCCTTTTGCGATTAAAGAAAGCAGTTCATAACCCACCGCAATTCACATAACGATACGATGCCAAAAAGCGGTTTCCTGTTGTTTTCTTCTCCACCGAAAGACAAAACACACGGTTTCAGACCGAAATAGATGTCTGAAACACCGTAAATGACAGTTTATTTGTAACTTTGCAGACCGAAACACTGACTGCCGGTGGATTTATGCCGGCACGTACAAGTATCGACACTAAAAATACAAGGAATTGAAATCAGGGAAAGACAAGAGCGGGAAACTGCTGGCATACATACGCGACGGACGGGCAATGACAAGACGGGAAAAACTGCGCCTCATCATCGAGATGAGTATCCCGTCGATGCTGGCTCAACTGTCATCGGTGCTGATGTTCTTCATAGACGCCGCCATGGTGGGCAGTCTCGGAGCGCGGCAGTCGGCATCCATCGGCCTGGTGGAGTCTACCACGTGGCTCTTTGGCGGACTGCTCGGTGCCGCCTCCATGGGTTTCTCGGTCCAGGTGGCCCACTGCTTCGGGGCGGGCAACTTCGAGCGGGCACGCCGTGTGTTGCGGCAGGGCATTGTGTGCACCCTCATTTTCAGCACCGCGCTCATGCTCACGGCCGTTGCCATCCATTCTCGACTGCCGTTCTGGCTGGGCGGCGGCGCCGACATCGCAGCCGACGCGTCTATGTATTTCCTAATATTCTCGCTTGCCCTGCCCATGTTACAGATGTCGAGCCTTGCCGGCAGCATGCTCAAATGCAGCGGTAACATGCGCATCCCGAGCATGCTCAACATCATGATGTGCGCTCTCGACGTGGCGTTCAACTACATATTCATATTCGTCATAGGCCTGGGTGTTGCCGGTGCCGCCGTCGGCACTCTGATGGCTATAACCGTGACGGCCTGCATGATGATGTATTTCATGATATTCCGCCCCGGCAAACTGTCGCTAAAAGGACGCCCGGGATCGTTCCGCCCAACGGCCGACTGCGTGAAAGCGGCTTTCAAGATCGGAGCGCCCATGAGCCTGCAACAGATACTTATGGGCAGCGCACAGATAGTGAGCACGGCCATCGTGGCTCCGCTCGGCAACATATCGATAGCGGCAAACACGTTCGCAATCACAGTGGAGAGCATCTGCTACATGCCGGGCTACGGCATAGCCGAGGCCGCCACCACGCTCGTGGGACAGGGACTGGGCGCCGGACGCCGGATGCTCACCCGCAGCTTCGCCCGTCTGTCGGTGGCACTTGGAATGACGGTGATGACACTCATGGCGGTACTCATGTTCGTCTTCGCCCCCGAGATGATGGCTATAATGACTCCCGTGGAAGACATACGCGCACTCGGCACCGCCGCACTGCGCATCGAGGCGTTCGCCGAACCGATGTTCGCGGCGGCCATCGTCTGCTACGGAGTATTCGTGGGAGCGGGCGACACGCTGAAACCTGCCATCATGAACCTTGCCAGCATGTGGGCCGTCAGGTTGTCGGCCGCCGCCATCCTCGCCCCGCACTATGGCCTGCGCGGAGTATGGGTAGCCATGGCGACAGAACTGATATTCCGTGGCGCCATATTCCTCATCCGACTGTTCAAAGGCGGATGGATGGAAACAACAAAGAAAGAAGAACCGTTAAAAAAGGGAAACGCGCCGGATTAAAGATACCCACGCTTCAGGCGCCAGAAGCGTTGATAGACATGAAAGAAAGGATCCCAAAGTACTTCGCGGGGGAAATAGGCGATAAAGAATATTTCAACCTGCCTTATCTTATTATTTAATTCCTTTCGCAACTCTTTTAAATTTAACAAGGAAATTAGCCCAAGCCTCATTAGGGAGAAGTTTTCTGTATTTTCTATACTGTCTCCAATGCAATGGCATTGCCATAATTTTTTGCCTGACAAAACCGACATTTCCTTTAAACGCAAATCGCTTTTTTCCAAAATTACCACCGGTCCAGATATCATCTACAATTATATCTGCTCCAAAAGAAGAAATATCAAAAGGTATTTTGTCTCTCGATAATCCAAGTTCGGCAAACAACACATAACCAATAGCTGCCGACATACGTTTAAGCCCTATCTGAGACAAATAACTATTCAAAGCATCTCTATCCAAACAACCAATCAGTTCTTGATCATTCAATACCATAGCAAGGTCACACATCTGGCGCCAGCCAAGACCTTCATTTAACAAATGGTACTGTATATGGATTATAAGGTGAAGAACGGTCAACGTAGCTGGCAAAGTCCTGACCCTTGCTTCTCTGATTTTTACAAAACTCCCATTTTCCTCAATAAGCTCATCTTGTATAATCTTTTGTAAATTATCCTGATAACAACCATATTGCATATCCGCTAATCTAATATGGTTTTCCACTATGACGTCTTCCAACCTATATGCCAGTTCTTTTTCATTCACCACAGAATAGCACCTTGTATTATTCTTTGCCCAAATATTTGCCTTTTCAACTTCTTGTCTTTTTGTGAAAAACAGGTCTATATCTCCTGCCTGACGATGATCAGGATAAGGATAGTAACGGCTTATCACCTGCCCTTTTATTACCATCGGGCTTAATCCCATGCTGGAAAAAAAATCACATATATGAATTACTCTATTGTCAAGTTTTTCGTTTTGAATTTCTATCTGTCTTACCAACATCACCCACCTTAACTTCAAGATTGTTGCCGGTTGTAAACCTTGTGGCAATAACTCCACTCCATCCAAAACGACTCCAACAACAGTTTGCACCACTGACATTTGAAACAAAGCATCCCAATCTACATGTTCAAACAGACGTAAATCGGGTGATACTCTATACATTCCACATCTAAGAAGTTCCAAAAACTGCTCATTAATCATAATTACAGGCTTATTATCGGGAAAGACGGTCATACAAAAGAGAATTAAAGCAATAGAAAATAATTGTATATAAGTTACTTACATCTCTTTCCGACTCAGGGCGCATTAAACCATATAATTGATATCCATCTGGATAAAGGGTAATAATATTATGTTATAAAAAGAACGAAAAAAGCACATCACAAGCCTTTAATCACAACAAATCTATTGCAGTGTTCTTTTATTTAGCATTTTTCAAGACATTCATTATGCTTAATCCGATGAAAAATATTATATTCGCAAAATAAATCAATATGAATAATCTTGCTAAAATATCAATATTGCTGATTATTGTCCTAAGCAGTTCCGCCTTTGGGGCTCAGCCAACAAGTAATAGAATAATCAGCAGCGCCGGGACACAAACTATAAATGCACCACAGGATTCTTTGGCTATGGATACGACAATGCAAGAAAAATCAGTAGATGAGACTAACATTGATTCATTGACAGTTGAACATAGCGCTATTGACACTACCTTATATCGGTCAGCAATGTTATATCAGGATAGTTTTCGCAACTTAAAGAAAACATATAATAAAGATGTTTTTTTAATTCAAATATGACCCATTCAAGGAAAAGATGAAAGAACCCTGGATAGGTGATATTTTGAAAGATTTTTTCAAATGATTATGAGAGTGTTTTTCATGTCGTTTCGGCTTCATAAACATACCTTGTTTGCTGTGCTATTATATTCCAATCATATGAGCCCATATCATAATTCACCCACGGCACCTGTCTCAGCATGACATCACACAAACGGTCGGCCAGCATCTCCACATCTCCCAAACGGAAATAGCATTGTTCAGGAAGACCGACTTCCATATTGGCGGGAATATCGCTCACTACTACGGGCAGGCCGTAGCTCATGGCTTCAAGCAAAGCGATGGGCAGCCCCTCGTGCGAAGACGGCAGTACATAGCACATGGCGTTGGTGAGCAGTGAATGAAGCCTGACGCCTTTGACAAAGCCCGTAAGCACAACACCGTTATCGAGAGCCATGCGTTTAAGCCGACGGGAGTAATCGTCTTCAAAGTCGGTGTCACCGGCCAGTACAAGACGCGTATTGCCGTCTATGACACCCCGTTCTTTCAACATCGCAAATGCCTCGACCAAGTCATGAAGGCGCTTTTCGGGAACGAAACGGCACATACCAAGGATATATCTGTTTTCCTCAATGCCAAGAGAACGGAAATAATCTGGAGCGGAACACTTTTCGGGAGCGGGAACACCGTTCGATATCACATGCACGCCACGAGTGCGGCCGTACTTATCGGCAATCAACCGCTCTATCACACGGGAAATAACGATGACATCGTCAGCAAACATGCAGCCCATCCGCTCACCGAGTTTCAGCATGGCCTTAGCCACTATCCCCCACTTGTCACGGTCATAATCGGGACCGTGATGAGTGAAAACGACTTTCAACCCTCTCATCTTGGCATACGGAACAAGCAACGCCGGGCCTATGGCATGGATATGGACAATGTCTGCCCCACACCTTTTCGCCTCGTTTATTGCCCTGAACGTATGTATTATGGCCTCAAACGACTTCTTCTTCGGCGTATCTACGTCTACGAGATGCACGCCGTTCCACCCGGTAAGCGGCTCACGTTCGGTCACGTAGTTCTTCCGGCGGGCCACTGTAACGTCGACACCCATGGCCGCTATCCTTGGGAACAGTTCCTCGCAATGGGTCTCCACGCCACCCATTATATTGGGAATGCCGCGCGTACCGGTAACAAAAACCTTCATGATATATTTTGATTTTCGGATTTTTATATTACTTTTGCCCCATAGAGGCAATATCACAATTAATGAAAAGATTTCTCACTGCATTATGGGAGCATCTCGTTTATGCGGGCATACTCGTCACGGTATGCTTCTCCTCATTGTGGCTGCTTGCCAAAGGGAAGAGAAAGAAGTAAATATCCTAACCAAATTTAGCAATAATTCCTTTCAAAAGATAATGTTTCATGACATGTGAGAAAACGATCGTACCGGTCATTACAGACACCGATACAACGATATACAGACAATCGGTATCGGATATAAAATTCTCCAAATGAAGTCGCTCGACCACACGAAACATTACCATGTGGCAAAGATATATTTCCATCGACAGTCCGCTGACATATTTTACGACCCTGTTGTTGAACAATATATTGTCGGAACCGATGGCATATATAAGCACGATTGTGAAAAGAACAAGTTCGCTAAGTAACAGGACAAAACTTGAATACTCCCATAAAGACAACACAAAAAACGTCAAAATACCCGCCAACATAATGCAACAGGCCATCCGATTGTGTCTATTCACAAATAAAGACAAAGGATTGCGATAAAGAAACACAAGCCCTCCGGCCATGAACAATGGCATACAATAAACAATATTTCCTCGCCCAATAACAGGCTCTGGACTCTCTCCATTGAAAGAGTACCGTGTAGCCATCCAAACCAACAACAATGTCGCGACAAGAACAATCCAGCCTCTACGCCTGTTGTCCATCAAAAAGACAAAGAAAGGGAACAACATATAGAAAACAAACACGACCCCCAAGAACCACCCTACTCCGATAACTGAAATATTAACGTCAGGAAGCAGACCAAAACACAATGTCATATCCGCAAACATCTCGTATAAAGAATACATACTCGGTGATATAATCACATCAAGAACACAAAGAGAAGCAAAGAACGGAAGTATTCTTATATATCTTTTCTTATAAAAAGAATTGGGAGTAATCAAACCGGCTTTAATCCGCTCATAATATCCGCAGCAAAGCGAAAAACCGCTTACGACCATGAATAACAGTGTAAAATCGGTAAACCACGGTATCAACGTGACAGTAAAATAGTTTTCAGACGGCTTCACAGAGATGTTTGCCAATACGTGCATTATCACTATTCCAATCGCCGCATACGCTCTAAGACCGTCAAGTGAACCGTAACGTTCAAGACGCTCTGCCTTTTCGGGGGGGGTAAATTTATTTAACATAAGTACTCTGTTGTTATTATAGAAAACAGCGTGACAATCAATAATGGTCACACAAAACCTATTTCAATGCAAACAATGGCTTTTGCCATATCAAAAGCCACCAAACGCTGCATACGAAATAGGAATGTTACTTTATTTCAATCTCACGGTCTGTCTCAGCCTTCGTCGCCTCATAACCCTGACCGGCAACGTCGTCATTGACGATATCTTCGCCACGCCTGCCACGCAGAGCCTCTTTGGACACATCTGAAAGTCCGTTGTTTATGTCTGCATGTAAATCGCAAGTGGAGCAACGATCAAGCTGCTCTTTGGTCACTTTTCCGTCACGATAGTCGCAACACACCTTGTTTTCATACATGGAGTATTTGCCACCTAACAAAGACTTCAACTTATGCTTCAAAACCCAAAGTAGCGGAATACGGATATACTTATGCATCGCAGGACTCACGGAGCCTATCATCCAGCAGTTGCGGTTGCAATGCCTAACCTTCTTCCGCACTTCTTCCGCCTCGGAAGAGTTCCACAATTCATCCCACGTCTGACGGTTAAGATTCCCCATAACCTCCTTGTCCTTTGTACCGTTACAAGGCATCACATCTCCATATGGATCGATGAAAAACGTGTCGAAACTCATATCGCAAGGCAAAAGACGTGTCCGGCCATAAATATAATTAATCAGCCCGTGATTGAAATACGCACGGAACCATTTCTTCGGAGAATTGGACTTCAACAGTTCATTAACCAAATGTTCAAAGTTCTTTGCCACCATGGGACGGTCGTTGATGATGTTCTTCGCCTCAACAAAGTAGAATGAGTTGTGTAGCGATGCCGTGGCAAACTCCATCCCCATCTCGTTACTTAGATTATAAAGAGGAACGAGATCAGGAGCATTTTTATCCTGCACGGTCATTCCGAAACCGACATCCTTCATTCCCATCTCGCGCAGCTTTTTCAAAGTGATGTATCCACGGTTAAATCCGTCGTTAAGACCGCGTATCTCATTGTTTGTCTGCTCCAATCCCTCTATGGAGATACGGATTCCTATCTGCGGAAACTCCTTACACAGGTCGATTATTCTGTCTGTAAAAAATCCGTTTGTCGAGATTACGATACGGTCACTCTTCCTATAAAGCTCTCTCACCACGTCTTTCAAATCAGTACGTATGAAAGGCTCACCACCAGTAATATTGGTAAAATACATCTTCGGAAGTTTCTTGATTGTATCTATCGAAATCTCTTCCTCCGGTTTTGACGGTGCCTTATAGCGGTTGCACATAGAACACCGCGCATTGCATCGGTAAGTAACAATCACCGTACCGTTCAGTTTTTTTTCTGCCATTATAATAATTATTATTTATATTTTCTATCTCAGAACACCCATCCGGTTAAATGTTGTCCTTTTATCATTTTCAAAATTTTAGATATATCGTTGATGTAATTATTACATTTCCATTTTATTCAACTTTTGTCACATTATGCCTGTTACGTTCTTCAATTGGAGGCAACTGCATATAATCACCATAAAAATATCTCAAATAAACATCATTATCATCGATCCCATACACCATCACATCCTCAAAAGGCAATAAAGTTCCTTTACCGATCCATTTTTTAGGGATAAACTCTTTCAACATCATTGAACCACTTAAAGATGCTCCATATTCCATCTTGTCCAAATCATAATGGCTGCAAACCTTTCTATACAGATGTCCCATCCTTACCGGATTCAGTATTTTCTCTATATGGGTCATCCTGGCAAATTTTATCGCCATCGCTTCATGCCACGGACGCTTTTTATTCATATTAACGGCAACACTGAAATTCGAGAATTGATACAACATTCTTGTCATCAAATAAAAGAAAGAGAATATCTTCCGTTTAATCCCCGGAGCAGGAACTCCGTCAAACACGAGAATATCCATCCACGCGCCAATTTCTTTTTTCTCCATAGCGTTATTCAAATAAAAACGAGTATTCCTATCTATTATTCTAGGAACAAGCCATATATGCCCTGGAGTTTCAAATCGGCTTAAATACATACTGTCCGGAAGTTCCTTGTCAGCTACATCCAAGAAACGATTATATTCCTTACGAGTCATCAAGACATCTATATCATCATCCCATGGTATGAACCCTTTATGACGCACCAAACCTATCAAAGAGCCTCCGGTCATGTGATATTCTATACCATATTTCTCACAAATACTGATAAAAGTCTTAAAGATTTCAAACTCCGCCAATTGAAGCGAAGACAAATGGTACAAATCTGTTTTCATTTTACTTATTTTCTGTCTTAATAGTACTTATATAGCGAGCAAACATTTCATACAAACCATATTTCGGTCTCCATCCCAATTCCTTTAATTTATCACATAAAAGAGGCAGCTTTGTTACCGGAGCATATCCCAAATTATCATTCAGTTCCATAACGACTTTACTTTCTTTATTAAAATTAGAACAAAGAAAATAGGCCAATTCTTTTATTGAACAATAAGTATCCTCATTTGCCACATTATAAGCCGCACCATCCTCACCTTTTAATAATATATACAACAAAGCCGTAATACAATCCACCGTATAACAATATGGTTTCGAAGATTCGCCCGATGTATGTAATACTATATCTTCTCCATTTATTATTTTTCGAGCGAACTGGGCAAACACACGATTATCATTAGCAGATACCCCCGGACCAAATGTTTGCGTCAGACGTGCAATCTTTACCGATACACCATATTCTTTTGAATACGCATGACATATTGTTTCCGCAGCACGCTTACCCATCGAATATGAGCTTCTCACATCCAACGGATCGATATACCCCTGATTTTTCTCATCTATCACATTCTCATTTAATATACTTCCGTAGCACTCCAATGAAGAAACATAAACAAAACTTCTCACACTTCTCTGTTTGGCATATTTCAGAAGTTTTATCGTACTTAGCAAAGACAGTTCAAATGTCTCAACTGGGTTATCTATAAAGTATTTACTTACAGTAGGACTTGCACAATGAAAAATAAAATCATAAGATTCATTTGTTGTTTCAATGAACTCCATCAAATCCCCGACATAAACATTTAAATGCTTAAAAATATCATCATAAACCGAATATGCCTTTTCTTTATCACGAACCGGACAAGTGATCCTTATACCCAAATCATGTTCCATATTCAATGCCATAAGACATTTCACCAATATGGATCCAATCAGACCTGTACCACCGGTAACTAATATATGTGTTCCTCTCAATCGCTCATACAGACCAAAAGACCTCACAAAATCATGTATGTCCTGCTTTAATATCGTACTATCCATCATCAAAATCCGAATATCTGTTGATTTTCATGTACCTCAACCATAGCCCTAAAAACAAAGAAATCTGTTGGTGTCGTTATTTTTATGTTCTCCATAGGGCCTTGCACTATTCCCAGTTCATATCCATAATGCCTCATCATAGAACAGCTGTCTATAAAATCTGTAATACCATCTTTACGTGATTTCCTATGTGCTGTCAATATATCTTTCAAATAAAAACTCTGAGGAGCGCGGGCTATCATTGTATCGGATCTCTTAGGAATATCCATCGGATTTTCTTTGTTTCTCATAATAACGGTTTCAATAGCCGGAACACAAGTAATACAACTTCCCACTTCCTTTACTTTCCGTATATTAGCGGTTATAACTTCTTCTGTTATCAAAGGCCTCACACCATCATGAATAAGTACAATCGTATTGTCACCTGCGGCATATTCCTCTACCGCACAAAGTCCTTTATAAATGGAATCTTGCCCCGACTCCCCACCCGGCACAACTCTTACAACCTTGTTTATCTCAAATTTACGAATCATCTTTTCCAAAAAAGGAATCCAAGATTCAAGACAAACAACAATTATTCCATCTATATCCGGATGATTGTCAAACAATTCAATGGTATAGATCAAAATTGGCTTACCGTTCAGTTCCAAAAACTGCTTAGGCCTGGATTTCGTATTCATCCTGTTGCCAGAACCACCTGCAAATATTACGGCTATATTCATCTCTTCATTATCTTTAATAGTCTTCTGTAGAATAATGCACAAATATTAAATGTCATTATCCTAAATGTTTTTAGCAACGGATTTTTTACGTATTTATCTTTAGAATAAATACTATAACGCTCCTTAAACTGTATAAAAAGGCCACTGAATTTTGACGAAACACCGTCCATCGTAAAATACGCAATATCATCATCAATATTTAAAACCCTGCAGCCAGCATTCTTCAACCTCACATGGAATTCTGTATCCGCACAAATTCTATAATCAGTATCATAACCTCCGAATTTTTCAAGTAAAGCACGCCTTGTCATCTTTGCCTGATGATTTCCATCGTACCCTTCTGACTTCCATTTTTTGATACTTCCATCTGGTCTTACCAACAAAATAGAACCGCTCACTATAGCTTCATCTTTTGTTTGTACGGACATTAAAGCATTTGTACCATCAGTAGTCAACTTATCATCACTACCAAGATACATTACCCATTCTCCCGCCGCGTTACGCCAACCTTTATTGAATGCATCATAAATCCCCTTATCTGGTTCCGAAATCAATCTAAATCTTTTATCTACCCGAATAAATTCTTCCACGATATTAACGGTACTATCCGTAGAAGCCCCATCTACAACCAAACATTCCCAATCTTGAAAAGTTTGATTAAGAACACTTTCCATTGCCACAGCCAATGTCTTTTCTGAATTATATGTAGCAATTACTATTGTAATTTTAGGTAACATATCACTACTGTCCACTAAAAATGGACGGGGTTAAAAATTAAATAAATTTGGTTC
>ERZ777011.266-NODE-266-length-84511-cov-4.685529_pt1 | contig 84511 bp, 71 predicted proteins | sample MGYA00374964_ERZ777011 | MGnify/ENA primary metagenome ERZ777011 (study PRJEB29310, sample SAMD00008975) | mouse gut metagenome | study: EMG produced TPA metagenomics assembly of the Metagenome analysis of fecal microbiota from mouse which was promoted... | reverse complement strand
GGCGTTTCTTTTGTTCTTGTTTTTAAGTTGTCACGATTTGGCAGGAATGCGGCGGATGTACTTTCTACATTACAGGTCATGCAGGATTTCGGGGTAAATTTAATTTGTGTGGAAGATGGAATTGATTCTTCTAAGGATGCAGGCAAACTGATGATTTCCGTTTTGTCAGCTGTAGCGGAAATTGAGAGGGAAAATATCCGTGTGCAGACAATGGAGGGGCGCATCCAGAAAGCCCGCGAAGGAAAATGGAATGGTGGATTTGCGCCATACGGCTATCAGCTTGTAGATGGAAAACTGCAGATTAACGAGGAAGAAGCAGCTGCTATCCGTGTCATTTTTGAACAGTATGTGACAACTGACATCGGCGCTAACGGCGTGGTAAAATACCTTGAGAATCACGGCATTCACAAGATACAGCGGCAGAACGGGAAAAATCCTCTTTTTGATGCGCACTTGGTTCGCCTTATCCTGAAAAATCCGGTATATTGCGGTAAAATTGCTTATGGACGAAGAAAGACGGAAAAAGTTCGTGGAACACGAAACGAGTATCATCTTGTGGAGCAGGATAATTATATTCTGGTAGACGGACAGCATGATGCGATTATTGAGGAAGATGTCTGGCAGGCTGCACAGGTAAAACTTATCTCACAGGCAAAGAAAAATGAACATGTAAATAAAGGTAAAGACACAAAAACGCATCTTCTTTCGGGAATTGTCAAATGTCCGATATGCGGAGCGGGTATGTATGGGAATAAGAGCATCAAGCGCAAAAAGGACGGGACGAAATACAAGGATTTTTATTATTATGGCTGTAAGCACCGTACCATGACGCATGGGCATAAGTGTGACTATAAAAAGCAGATCAGAGAGGAGTTGTTAGATGATGCGGTGGCGGAAGTTATCGTAAAGTTAGTAGGTAATCCTAAGTTTGCTGCCATGATGCAGGAGAAAATCAACAGCAAAGTGGATACTGCCGCAATAGACGGAGAACTTGCGGATTATGAGAGACAGCTCCGGCAGTATTATGCCGTTAAGCTAAAGCTGGCGGAGGAAATTGATTCTCTCGATCCGGACGACAGACATTATATCAAACGGAAAGCAGACCTTGATGACAGGCTCTATCGAATGTACGATAAGATAGAGGATGTGGAAACACTACTGATTGAAACAAGGGCAAAGAAGCAGGCGGTTGAAGCTGAGAAACTGACGGGAGATAATATCTATAAGGTATTGATTTATTTTGAAAAGCTGTATGCTGTGATGAATGAAGCAGAGCGGCGGCAGCTTATGGAAGCATTGATTTCTGAAATACAGATATATGAAGACAGGCAGCCAAATGGACAGTGGCTAAAGTCTATTAAATTCCGGCTTCCGATTATTGAGGAAGATATGGATTTGAGTTTGGAAGATGATAAGCATGTGGAAGTTGCCGTGTTGCTATACAGAGTTGATACTTGTAAACCTTGATTTTACACAGTTTTTGACCATTTTGTATTAACTCCAAATACAAGATATTATACTGGTTACCTGTGTTGTATATTTTCTTTTTAATGTTTTGATTGGTCCTGTGACGGAAGAATTCTTCTTTCGCGGCTATTTAACAGCATATAACAGCAAATTCGGCAAATGGGCACCGGTATTTATAACAATTATTTTTTCTTTATATCACTTATGGCTTCCCTTTCACAATATTTTTCGTATTTTAATATTTTTGCCAATGGCGTATATCAGTTATCGAAAAAAGAATTTATACATTAGTATGGCGGCTCATATTTTCTGCAACCTGTTTACAACAATTTCCTTTATCATAGCTGTAGTCAGTGATATATAGGTATCTCTTACATAGGTTTTCCGGCAGGGAGGAAGTTGAATATGGAAGGGCAGAAGTTACATTATTAATATTCAGCATACAGGCTATGTCCAGTATGGTTTCTGGTCCTTATGGCGGAATTCCTTCATCCGCTCTCTGTAGCTGCCCAGCAGAGACTGATAGTGTGCCCTTTGCTTGTCCTTTAAAGCACCGGCTTCCACAAGTTCCCGGAGTTTTGCTTCATACTGGTTCAGGTAGTCCTGTGCGGCGTCCTTGTAATTATTGGCCATGTTATTATTGATCCGTTCCAGCAGCGCCTCGAGATCCCGGTTTTTCTTTAACAGCATATAATAAGTCCCTCCTGTTGTTCTGATTGGAATATTCGTCTGAAACAGAGGATGCAGTGAATGAATCAGCATTTCCCTAATATCAGCATAACGCATTTTCGGATGGCCGTCAAATGCGTTATGCTGTATTTTATGCCAATGAAATCACGGAATTGTCTTTTTGCTACCCGATCCGCTCTATCAGGCATGTTGCCTGAAAAGGCTTCACTACAAAGGCATCCGCTCCAAACTGTAATGCTCTTTTTACGTTGCGTTCCTGTGACAGTGCCGAAAGCATGACCACCTTCAGTCCGGGCTGCCCCGACTTGATCCTTCTCAGTACCTCCAGTCCGTCCATGCCCGGCATATTAATGTCAAGCAAACATACGTCTACGTTATTTTCCAACAGTATATTCAGACATTCCTGACCGTCCCTTGCCTGCAGAACGCTGTGCCCATGGTGCGTCAGTATGTCCTCCAGCATCATTCTCATAAAATTTGCATCATCCACCACAAGGACTTTTTTATGTTCTCCCGATACCGGAACAGGAACATAATCAAAAATGCTGTCAGCCTGGCTTTGATTCAGAACCGGGTCGGAGCTTTCCCAGGTTTTCCGATCCTCCTCAGCTTCCCGGCTCGTCTGGCAGTCCGTTAATTCGTTTGTTTTTACCCATGGCTGTCCGTTAGATTCCGGATTCTTACAGGGGGGTATAATGCCCAGCAGCTCATCGGCACTTACCCATAATACCTCTGAAAGTAACGGCAGCATGGCAATGTCCGGATAAGAAATCCCCATTTCCCATCTTGAAACGGCCTGGGGGGTAACATTCAGTTTTTCTGCCAGTTCTGCCTGTGTCATGTTTTTCTTTTGGCGTCTGTACTTAATCACATCTCCAATATTCATTACATTCCTCCTTTTCTGCACTGCCGGCATTATGCGAATCTCATTTATATGATATGTTCAGCCTATCATGCAGAAAGTACCTGCGTCAAACAATTGATACTTGAGGTTCTCCGTGAAATATAATAAAGAGTTCCTTATCAGGATAAAAAACAAAGTCAAACTCACAGCAGATCAGCCAGGGATACCTTCGCCGTAATCCCGTTGTTTGTCAAAGGATCCCGCTGCCTGTAGCAGAACAGGATGGCGCAGGGTGCATCAAAGACAGCGGTAAACACCTCCACATGCAGCGCTCTGGTAAGTTCCCGGTAATTACAGTCTGCCAGCTCCGGGAACAATACATGCTCCCCGGCCTCTTTATGCAGGATGTGATGAATGGCCTCTTTCCAGGGCTCTTGAGAAGGGGCAAAGGAGGGGCTGCTTTTCATCTGTTCCCGCAAATACAGGTCATAGAGGAGGTATTCCCTTAAAAGGGATAATTGTTTGTCCGTTGACAGCGGTTCGGCTGTTACATTTTGTTCCTGGGTTTCCGTCCGCCCGGAGCATATAGAAGGCAGGATTAACGTTGCCTGCCCGTTTCGGGAAATCCGGGTGCTGGCGAATTCCAGAAGAATTTCATATTTCCGTATGCGGGAAGACTGGATTCCGAAAAGCCCATGCTCCTCATACCATGCCCCCAGATTTTTATACATGTCGTAAGGGCTTTCAAAATAAGGGCACAGGAATTCCAGGGTATTTGCAAACTGGCCGCTGTTATAGTAGATTTCCACCATCTCCTCCACCTGCTTCAGGCAGCAAAGGTCCCCGTAGGAGAGCCATTTTGTGGACAGTACCTCATAAGGGGGTCTGTCGGTATAGAGCAGCCCGTATTCACAAGCCCGCCGCTCCATTTCAGAGCCCTTCAGCACTTTGAGAAAGCCCAGCTGCAGCTGCAGGGGGCGGAGGGCGTATACATCGTTGAAAGAGGTCTGAAAGCGGTGTAAATCTTCAAAGGGAAGCCCGGCAATCAGATCCAGGTGGATATGAATATTTTTTTGGGAGGAGATACGCCGCACAGCGTGGGAGACTTTTGAAAAGTCCATTTTCCGCTGTATTTCCGTGATGGTTTTCTCATTGGTTGACTGTACGCCGATCTCAAGCTGGACAGCGCCTGGGCGCAGGCGCTCCATTATCGTAAAGTAGTCTTCGTCCAGGAGATCGGCGGCGATCTCAAAGTGAAAATTTGTCACGCCGTTGTCATGCTCGAGTATATGCCGGAGGATGGGCAGGGCATGTTCCTTTTTACAATTGAAGGTGCGATCCACAAATTTTACCTGAGGTACTTTCTTTTCTAAAAAGAAATCCAATTCCCGTAAAACCCGATCCACAGAACGGAAATCCATGGTTCTGTCGATGGAAGAGAGGCAATAGCTGCAGGAAAAGGGGCATCCGCGACTGCTTTCGTAGTAAATAATACGGTGTGCAAAATCCTGCATGTCTTCATACCAGAAAGGGATGTCATCCAGCTTCATCCGGTGAGAACTGCTTCCTTCAAGGATAGAGGGCAGATGCTGAGCCGATCCGGCTGCATAGGCGGCGGCCAGAAGGGAAAAGACAGCTTCCCCCGGTCCGGTCATCACACCTCTGAGGTTCCAGGCGCGGATAGTTTCGGCGGCGTCATAGGTCACTTCAGGTCCTCCCGCCCAGATTTCGGCTTTGGGCAGGAGCTTGTGCAGATCGGGAATAATGGCGTCCAGCATACCGCGATTCCAGATGTAGCAGGAAAAGGCGATCACATCCGGCTTCCGTCTGTAGATTTCACTTAAGATATATGCGGCCTGCTGGTTGACGGTAAATTCCGCAATCTCCACACAGGTTTCATATTTTCCTGCGCATGCCTTCAGGGAATAAAGCGCCGGATTGGAATGGATATATCTGGCGTTGACGGCTACCAGTAAAATTTTCATAGCGGGAAATCCTTTCTTGTCTGCTTTGCCGTAAGCAGGCTATTGATTTTTCTCACAGAAGCTTTTTCTGCACAGAAATCTTACCATACAGGAAGGATTGTAACAAGAAGTATATGGCCCATTTTCAAAAGCTTTTCTGCATCGATCAGTGTTTTTTGCCGATTGTTTGTGCCGCCGTTGGCGGAATGTCCGGATATGAGAAAGAAATGCCGGCCTGAATAATATCCGTACTGATATGGGAATAAACTGAGATATATCATGAATTGTCATGTAAGCGAAGAAAGCATTGACAAAAATGGATAATGATGGTACGGTGTTAATGTTAAAGGTTCGTATGTATTTTTATAGAGTAAAATATGCCGTTTATCATGTTTTTATGATAAGCAGCATTTTTTTTGGATGATACACGGCCCTGATAGAATTATAAAGGGATGTAAAGGATAAGGAGGTAAACTATTATGGACAAAAAGAAAACGGCGGTTGAAGTGTATTTATCTACAGTTTTTAAATGGGGACTTATTATATTGGTAAGTGCCTGTATGTGTGCTACCGTTATGTTTAATACCGAAAAAATATTCGGATTATATCCTACGGTACCATGGCTTGCAACAATTGGTTTAGGAATAATGGATTCGGTATTTTTTGTCAGTGCCATATATATGATAAAGACTTCCTTCGATCAGGACGGATATTTAAAAGAAGGCAGATTACGAACGGGTAAAATTTTTTCAACGGTGATTCTGATCGTTCAATGGAATTATCTGTTGTATATGCTTCCCACCAGGACATTTTGGGGATTTTTATTCTTTTTCCTGATTTTAGTGGCATTCTTTCTGGATATTAAGATGCTGCTGATAAGCGGCCTTGCCTGCATGATATCACTGTTTATCGGCTGGTTTATTCGCGGAACAGATCTTCTTCCGGTTAAGGATGAATTATTCCTTTCAGATATTATAATGTGTCTGGTTGCACTCACGCTGTCTTTGACAGGACTGATTATATTTGTTTTTTTTGTTGCCCACTTTTTAGTGAATGCAAAGAAAGACGAATTGGATAAGAACAATGAACATGTTACAAGTGTCCTTGCGGCAATACAGATATTATCTGAGAGCCTGCAGGCAGCAGGTTTATCACTTTCAAAAATATCGGAGAATGAAAGTGCTTCGGCTGAAGAATTGGCGGCTACAAGTGAGCTGCTGGTTGAAAGAAGTAATCTGCTTAGTTCCAAGACGGATGAAAGTATGGCAAATCTTGATGAATTAAGCGAATGGGAAAGTGTAGTTGCAGATAATGTTGAAAAGGTGGAACAGGTTTCAAAGGATTTATTGGATAAATCCGTAGAAAACGGAAAACTTCTCGGTGATTTACATACAATCAACAACGAAGTATCTGAGTCAATGAAGGCAACAACGGAGATAACCCAGCGTCTGTCAGAGGCAGTGCAGGAAATCGGTGTAACACTTAGCCTTATAAGTGATATTTCAAGCTCTACCAATTTATTGGCATTGAATGCCTCCATTGAAGCGGCAAGAGCCGGCGAAGCGGGTAAAGGATTTGCAGTTGTTGCAACAGAGGTTGGGAATTTGGCTAACAGCACACAGCAATCGTTACAGGTTGTCCAGACAGTTATAGAAAGAGTGCAGCAAAATGTGAAGGATATTACCGCCCAGGTAAATGAAAACGCTGTCAAACTGGGAACACAGAATGAATATTTCCAAAATGTATTCCAGAGTATGCAGGATATGACAAACCTGTTAAATACATCGGTAGAAACAATCAATACTATGGGCGAAGCACATGGAAATCAGTCGGAAGTGATTAAGAAAACCATTTCTATTAATCAGGATATTGCTGAAAGCATTAGAAATGAGAATGAACAGTTTAATTCAATTAATTCCATGGCGGAAAATAATGCAGGTGATACAACAGAAGTTGCAACACAGGCCGGCGTTATTAATGAAATGGTTGAAAAGATGACACAATTATTAAGGCAGGAAGACTAGTATCCCTCATAAATAATATACAAGGGCGAGATAATAATGATTGACGGAAAGTGGGTTCTGCCATAAAATAATAGGAAATCGATAAGTTATTTTGTTAAGGGAAATATATATGTCAAATAAGGTTATTATTCCGCCGATAAAGTGCCAGGGCATAAAAACAAAGTTAATTCCGTTTATTATAGAGCATGTAAAAAGGCCTCAGGATGGATTATGGATCGAACCTTTTGTGGGGACAGGTGTGGTAGCGTTTAATATTGCACCGAAACGAGCTCTTTTGACTGACAAGAACCAGTATATTATTTCTCTGTATCAAGGCATTCAAAACGGTGCAATCAACAGTCAGACGGTCAGAGAATTTCTGGAATATCACGGTGGTATTTTGGAGCAGCATGGCGGAGAGTACTATAAGGAAATGCGGGATACTTTTAACAAAAACGGTGATCCGTTGTACTTTTTGTTTTTAAACAGAGCGGATTTTAACGGGATGATTCGATTTAACCGCCAGGGTAAATTTAATGTTCCTTTTTGTCAGAAGCCGAATCGTTTTTCAAAAGCGTACATAACCAAGATCTGCAATCAGGTGGCAGGTATCGCTCAGGTTATGCAGGGAAAAGAATGGACATTTGCCTGCGGCCCATGGCAGAAAGCTTTTTGCGGTGTGACGGAAAACGATTATATCTATCTGGATCCTCCCTATATAGGGAGGGATACATCGTATGTAGGTGAATGGGCAGAATCAGATGCGATAACGCTTGCAGAATATTCACATCAAACACCTGCAAATGTCTGTCTCTCCATGTGGAAGGAAAATGAATTCCGCAGGAATGAACACTTATTTCAGTACTGGAATGATTTTACCTGGTACGAGCAGGAGCACTTTTATCACATAGGGGCAAAAGAGGCAAACAGGCATCCGATGATTGAAATACTGGCGGTCAAGCAGGGAGCCTGAACAGGCAGCATATTTGTCAATTCGGGCAAATATGTACAAATCAGAGGTTAGTATAAGCTAACTGATTGGCAGGACTGCCGATTTTGCTGAAAATAGACTATGGAGTATTGACAAAAGCGGGGGAGTGGCATAATATAATACTGAAGTTAGGCAATACTAACTAATAAACCGCAAAGGAGTTAGGAAAAACTAATTATGATGCCACTTACATTAGCAGACATAGGAGAAGAAAACATAATCAAAAGGATCGGAGGCAGGCAGGAGGTTAAAACGCATCTTGGGACTCTGGGATTCGTTGTGGGAGGGGCGGTCACGGTGGTGAATGCCCTTGGCGGCAATATTATTGTAAATGTGAAAGAATCCCGCATTGCGGTCAGCAGGGAAATGGCGCAGAAGATCATGGTATGAGCCGCATCCGGCGGCAATAATTAAAAGGAGGAACATGAAAAATGAAAACATTGAAAGAGGTGAAGGCAGGCGACAAGGTACATGTCGTGAAGCTTCACGGTGAAGGAGCGGTCAAACGGCGTATCATGGACATGGGATTGACAAAGGGCGTGGATGTACAGGTCCGTAAGGTTGCGCCTCTGGGAGATCCCATAGAGATAACGGTCCGCGGCTATGAGCTTTCCCTTCGAAAGGCCGACGCGGAGATGATTGAAGTGGAAGCTTGTGCCGCCGTTTGAGGGCGGCCGGAAATAGGAGAAGAAAGAGAGGAAACGTACATGGACTTGCGAATTGCACTTGCAGGTAACCCGAATTGCGGTAAGACGACGCTGTTTAATATCCTCACCGGATCCAACCAGTTTGTGGGCAACTGGCCGGGGGTTACGGTGGAAAAGAAAGAAGGAAAGCTGAAAAAACAGGAGGGTGTTACGATTACCGACCTTCCCGGAATTTATTCCCTTTCTCCTTATACACTGGAGGAAGTGGTGGCGAGAAATTACCTGATTCATGAGCGCCCTGATGCTGTTCTAAATATTGTTGACGGCACGAACCTGGAGAGGAACCTGTATCTGACCACTCAGCTGGCGGAGCTGGGGATTCCTGTGGTAGTAGCTGTCAATATGATGGATGTCGTGCGGAAAAACGGCGATAAAATCAATACCGGGGAGCTGTCAAGGGAGCTTGGCTGTAAGGTGGTGGAGATTTCCGCACTGAAGGGCAGCGGCGTGACGGAAGCGGCGGAGGCTGCCGTGGATGCGGCGAAGAGCGGGAAGACAGTTCCCATGCACACCTTTTCCGGTCCGGTAGAACATGCTCTTGCACATATTGAGGAAGCAGCAGTGCATAATATGCCGGAAGAGCAGCAGAGATGGTATGCAATCAAGCTGTTTGAGAGAGATGACAAGGTACTGGAGCAGATGGGCCTGGATCCGGCTGTGTGCTCCCATATCGAAGGGGATATTGCAGCCGTGGAGAAAGAAATGGATGAGGATGCGGAATCTGTCATCACGAATGAGAGATATATTTATGTGGGGGAGATTGTCAGGAAGTGCCTGCACAGGAAGTCTGCCGGAAGGTTTACTACTTCTGACAAGATCGACAGGATCGTGACCAATCGCTTTCTGGGACTGCCCATATTTGCAGCAGTTATGTTTTTGGTGTATTATATTTCCATGGTAACAGTGGGCGCTGCAGCCACGGATTGGGCCAACGACGGGTTGTTCGGCGATGGCTGGCACCTGTTTGGAATTGGTGCTGGCGCATACGGGGAAGCGGCGGAGGAATATGAAACCGCAGCCTTGATTGCAGAGGGTTATGAAGCGTATAATCGGGAAAAAGGTGAGGCCCCTGCAGGAGATTTTCCCTATGAGATAAAAGATGAGGAAACGCTGGAGACAATCGAGGAGACAGCCACCCTGGCGGATTATGGAGAAGCGCTGGCAGTAATGGAAAAATATGGGGAAGAACCGGATCCGGCAGCTTATGGTATTTGGGTTCCCGGTATTCCCGTACTTGTGGGAGAGGGTTTGGAAGCGGCCGGTGCCGGGAATTGGCTGACAGGGCTCATTAATGACGGTATTGTTGCCGGGGTGGGTGCAGTCCTTGGCTTTGTGCCCCAGATGCTGGTGCTGTTCCTCCTTTTGGCCATTCTGGAGGCCTGCGGCTACATGGCACGTATTGCTTTTGTGTTGGATCGCATTTTCCGCAAATTCGGTCTTTCGGGCAAGTCGTTTATTCCGATGCTGATTGGCACAGGCTGCGGTATTCCCGGAATTATGGCATCCAGAACCATTGAAAACGAGCGTGACCGCAGAATGACCATTATGACCACTACTTTTATTCCCTGTGGAGCAAAGGTGCCGTTTATCTCCATGATGGCCGGAGCTGTTTTCGGCGGTTCTGCATGGGTAGCTACCTCTGCGTACTTTGTGGGAATGGCGGCTGTCATTATTTCCGGTATCATGCTGAAAAAGACGAAAATGTTTTCCGGTGAGCCGGCGCCCTTTGTCATGGAGCTTCCTGCCTATCATATGCCGGCTGTGAGTAACGTCCTTCGGTCCATGTGGGAGCGGGGCTGGTCTTTTATCCGGAAGGCCGGTACGATTATATTGCTTTCTACGATTGCTGTTTGGTTCGCCACTTATTTTGGCTTTACTGCGGAAGGTTTTGGGATGCTGGGGGAAGAAGAGATGGATCAGTCGATTCTGGCTTCTGTGGGCGGCGCAATTGCCTGGATCTTTTCCCCGCTGGGCTGGGGAAACTGGCAGACAGCTGTGGCCTCTATTACGGGGCTGGCGGCAAAGGAAAATATTGTGGGTACCATGGGTATCCTGTATCCCGGCGGCTGGCCTGAGATCGCCGGAAACTTTACCAGGATCGGCGGTTACTCCTTCCTGACCTTTAATCTTCTGTGTGCACCCTGTTTTGCGGCGATGGGCGCTATCATGAGGGAAATGAACAATGCGAAATGGACCTGGTTTGCCATTGGCTATCAATGCGGGTTGGCTTATGCCGTGTCCTTAATTATTTATCAGATTGGTTCGGCTGTTACCGGCAGGCCTGATACCATTGGTCTGATAGCAGCCGTTGCAGTACTGGCGGGATTGATTTATATGCTGTTCAGGCCTGGCAGGAAAGCTGCCAGGGTGGCTGCAGGGGTATCGGGAATGGCCGGATCCAAGGCGGCATAGAGGAAATTGGCAGGCGGAAACAGGAGGTGTTTTGTATGTGGGCATGGTTAATGGAAAATATGGCGACAATTATTGTCAGTGCGCTTCTGATCCTGGCGGTGACGGCAATTATTGTCAGCATGGTACGCAACAAAAAGAAAGGAAAGTCTTCCTGTGGGTGTGGATGTGGCGGCTGTCCCATGGGAGCTTCCTGTCATGCAAAAAATAAGCAGGAACGGACAGACTAATCTTTCTTTAAAAGCGATAAAATACACTTTTTCATAGCTTCATAGCTTTCCGGAGTAATGTCATGTTCCATTTTGCAGGCGTCGCGGGATGCAATCTCAGGGTCAACACCCAGATGAATCAGCCAGTTTGTCAGCAGGGTGTGACGCTCATATACATTTTCGGCCAGTTCTCTTCCCTGGTCCGTCAGAAGAAGATAACCGTCCTCCGAAACGGTTATATATCCTCGATTCCGCAGATTTTTCATGGCGACACTTACGCTGGGCTTTGAAAAGCCCAGCTCGCCTGCCACATCGATAGAACGAACATCTGAAAGCCGTTTGCTTAAGACAAGTATTGCTTCCAGATAATCTTCCAGAGATTCCTCTGATTTATGCTGAATATAGCTCATATACTGATTGACTCCTTCTTGTATACGTAAGATCATCCTAACATGTTGCAGGAAGCTTTTCAAGCACTGGTTTTGATCCGGCTGTTTATTTTTCTCCTGAATCCAGACTCAGGTACAAATGTATATTAAAGATCTCCTGGGATACTACAGTATGGGAATCACTGTCCTCACTCATTACTGCGGTACTGCCTGCCATCAGGACGGTATAGAGTCCACTGTCGCCGATGCGCTGATACCAGGGCAGCTTTTTAGCTCCGGATTCTGTTACCAGGCCGGAAATAATTGTACCGTCACTATCCATGCCAAAAGAAGCGGTATATGCGTTAATAAGCGCAACCAGGTCTTTCTGGCTCTGATATTCCACAGGAGAGGCAAAGCCTGCCGAAACATCCAGCACCTGACCGGTTACTGCGTTCAGCAGGAAAGAAATCTCTATTTCCTGATTGTTCAGGCTTACGGACCAATAGCTGAGCCAGGGCCGGGACTCCTGATCCGATTCCCCGGTTTCCGGCGTCCAGAGATAGCAGGCCGTCCTGTATTGCGGGGAGGAAGAGCCGGTTATTCCCAGAAGGGGCATCAGGAAATCCTCCAGCCAGGTCCGGGCACATTCCACAGCCTGAGACATGGAAAGCTGTCCCTGATGAGGCTCATGGAGACGAATATCCACCGGTTCTGCCAGGCTTGCTGCAATCTGCAACAGCTCCTCCCCGGTCAGCAGGGTATTGACGATGGTATCTCCGGCCTCCGTTATTTCAATTGCCGTCATTGGGGGGGGCAGTTCCACCATACCGCCGGCAGCCAGAAGCTTTTCCTGTTCCCTGGCCAGTCCGCCCTGTACCAGAAACAGTCCGCCGAAGGCGATCATGAGGGCGGCCAGAATTCCCAGGAAATTGATGAGATATACGCCATGCCTTTTTGTTGGAGTGAGTTGTTTTTTTTGTGATTTCACAAAGATGCCTCCGTTTGCCGTTTATTCAATGCTTTCCTCTCTTGCAGTCAGTTCGTCTGTGGCCAGCTCGTTTCCGGCCGGATCTTCCACGGCCGTCCCGTCTGCGGCTTTGTTATCCGGATCCTCCGGCTCTGCGGGCGGAATGTCCAGAGAAAAGCTTACGGTGGTGCCGTCTCCCACCAGACTTTCAAAATGAAGTCTGTCTCCGTGCAGGCCCGCCACCTTATCGGCAAGGGCAAGTCCAAGACCGGCGCCGTGCTGTTTTCTGGAGCGGGCCTTGTCCACCATGTAAAAGGCCTCCGTGATTCGGGAAAGCTCCTCCGGCTCCATACCGCAGCCATTGTCCCTGACCCGGATAAGATAGTGCCTGCCGTCTTCGTCTGCGTGACCGGACAGCTCTATGCGGGAGGCGCCTGCCTTTATGGAGTTATCTGTCAGATTAATCAGCAGTGTTTTCAGGAGATCATAGTCTGCCAATACATAAGAATGCTCTGCCTGAAGCAGGAAATCAATCTTTTTTTCCGTAAAAAGCGGGGCCAGGCCTTCTGCCGCATCCTGCAGCAGTTCGTCGGCGGGCAGCTCCGTGAGAGGGAAATCCTGTCTGCCCAGTACTGTCAGCTCCATCAGTTTCAGAGAGAGGGCCTCCAGGCGCAGGCCTTCGTTCCAGATATACCAGGAGGCCCTGCGGATCTCTTCCCGGGATAATTCCTTTTGGTAGATGGTATCTGCATAGCCAATGATGGAGGTGAGGGGAGTCTTTAATTCATGGGCAAAATTTGCCACAAAATCTTCCTTTTCCCGGGCGGACTTTGCAAGCTGGTCGATCTTTTCTTCCACGGCATCCGCCATCCGATTAAAGCTTTCCGCCAGAATGCCGATTTCGTCCTGCCCTTTCCGGGAAAGCCTTTCCCGATAATTGCCCTTTGCCATTCTGGAAGCGACCGCGGACATTTTGTTCAGGGGACGGGTGAGGAAAGCGGATAAAAGCATTAACAGCACCGTGCCTGCCGACATGGCAACCAGATAACAGCGTAGAAAGTATTGCCGCAGTACATTCTGCTGTGCCAGGGTTTTGCTGATGTCCCGCTGGGTAATAAAATACAGAAGCTGCCCGCCGTCTTTGTCCTCAGATATATCTTCCTGCCGCAGAGCGCTGCCAACCAGGATGGAGCCGCCGTCCTTCCCGGCGCAGAATTGCCAGGTATGGGCGTTCTCTGTGAGAGTGTCCAAAAAGCCGGAATCCAGATGGGAAATGCCGGAGTACAGGAGAGATCCGTCTTCTTCGTAAAAGGCTGCCGGAACGCTGAGTTCCGAAGCCAGATTCTGAAACAGTCCCGTTTCCTGAGCCTTATCCTGTAGGATAAGCTCTTCCGAAACGGAATCCCGTATGGTATAAATCTTAAAACCTGCCGGTATTAAATCATTACTTTGTTCCAGGGAAAACGTGACGGACGTAGCTGTCAGCATGGCGGATTGAACGGTAAATTTATCATATTGATATTGTTTTAAAGCAAATTCGGATTCCCTTGCCAGGCTGCTTTCCAGAGAATAATGAAGCAGAAAGTATCCTGCGGCAGAAAAGGTCAGACCGAATACCAGCATGCCCAGCAGAAAGATTTTCGTAAACAGCTTCATTTCACACTACCCCTCCAGACGGTAACCTATGCGAAAGACGGTTTTAATCCGGTCTTCCCAGCCCAGCTTTTTCCGCAGCCGCTGAATATGCGAATCCAGAGTCCGTGTCTCTCCCACGAAAGGCTCCTTCCATACCTTTTCATAAAGGCGGTCCCGGTGAAGAGCCACATTTTTGTGCTGTATAAGCTCCGCCAAAAGGTCGAATTCCTTGGCAGTAAGGGTGACGGGACAGCCGTTTTTTTCCACCTGTCTGGAATCCAGGCGAAGGGTGACATCCCCCAGCCGCAGCTGTTCGCTGTCCGGCTTTCGCCTTCTCAATACAGCCTCCACTCTTGCCAGCAGCTCGCCTACCTGGAAGGGTTTTGTGAGGTAATCATCGGCACCGGCTTTCAGGCCCCTGATTCGATCCTCCACGGCGCCCATGGCGGTAATAAATATTACCGGCGTGCCCGTAGGCTTGATATAGTCCAGCAGAGTGTAGCCGTCCAGTCCCGGCAGCATTATGTCCAGCAGGATCAGGTCAAAGCTTTTTTGTTCCAGCGCGCGCATACCCTCAAGGCCGTCCCGGGCACAGATACAGTAATACCCTTCCGAATCCAGATTCATGCAGATCAGGTCGGCTATGGCGCCATCGTCTTCCACGATCAGAATATCAGACAAAGATTTCGCCTCCCTCTTTTTCAGGTTATTAAAACAATATAGCACAATACGAAAATAGTCAATATGCTCCGGTGACGTCATTTTCAGAGTGGCGTTCCTAAAACCATGCCATTCATAAGCTGCCGGTTTCGCTCAACACCGCCATTGGCAAAGCCGCGCGCCTTACAGGCGCTTTCTGCCGCTGTGGGGCTGCGGGTGAATTATTTTACAACTTAGGCACATGTCGGACACAAGGGTTTGACATTTCCCTGTTATTCTATGGGCACAACGATAGATTTCAGAAAAGGAGTAACAGAAAATGAGAAAGAAGAAAAGCGGTAAACTGCTGGCGGCATTGCTGGCGTTGGGACTTTTGACAGGTATGCTGGGAGCCTGTGGGAAGGACGGATCGGGGAACGAAAACCTGTCGGGACCGGGGAGCGGCAGCGTGTCAGGGAAGACGGAGAAAGAAAAGGGGAGATACGTAGAAAAATCCATAGCACTGCCCGGGGAACTGGAAGGATGGTCTGTCATACAGATGTATGGGAGGGAGGATACCCTGCACCTGTTTGCCACAAAGGACGAGGACGGGAAAACCCTTCTGGGAGAATGGGCGTATGAGGGCGGTACTTTCACGGAGGTAACCGGAGACTGGCTGAAGACCATAGAACTGCCGGACGAGCAGTGGATTGATACGAAGCTGGTCATGGGTGCTGACGGAGTACACTATCTTTACGCCGGATATATTGCAGAGGGGGAAGAATCCTTCCGGGGCCGCCTGTGGAAGGAGACGGACCACGGGGCAGAGGAAATTACCCCGGAAAAGTGGAAGGTCCAAAACGACGACTGGAGCAGCTATGAGATGGTTCAGGGGCTGACAGTGCTGGATAACGGCAGCCTGGCGGTTCTTTCCTATGATTTTGTGGATATATTGTCAGGACAGGACGGTTCCGTAGTGGAGAGCGATTCTAATGACGGCGTTTTTTATGATGTCAATGTGGTAACGGACGGGGAAAATATTTATCTTTGTTACTCAGACGGTAGTAATGCCTGGATTGAAAAACGGAAAGGCGGCAGCAGAGAGGGGGCAGAGCTGATTCCCTTTCCGGCAGGGGATACCAGTGAGGAGGTAGTGAATTTTGGCGGCGGCGGAAGTTATTTTCTGGATGTCTTAAAGGACGGTACGCTTATTGCCGCCGGTAAGGACGGCATTTTCCGGCTTCCGGACGGTAAGCCGGAAGGAGAATGGGAAGAGCTGATTCCGGGTATGGAGACGGATTTTTCCATGTCAGGCTGCTGGTGTGTGGGCTTTGCGGCTTTGGAAAACGGCGGTATCTATGGGCTTTTCCAAACGGAGGCGGAGCAGAAGCTGAGATTTTACGAGTATGACCCTGATGCGGTTTCTGAAGTAACACAGGTTCTGAAGCTGTATACGGTCTATGAAAACTCTCTGCTGGAGCAGGCGGCAATCATGTATCATAAGGCACATCCCGAGGTATTGATTGAGATAGAAAGCGAATATCCTTTGTATTATTATAAAGCACCGGATTACGATGCCATATACAAGAAGCTGAATACCATGCTCTTAAGTGACGACTCGCCGGATATTCTTTCGCTGGATCATTTAAATATGGATTCCTATATCACCAAGGGTCTGCTGGAGAATATTGACGATGTGGTAAAGCCTTTGGAAGAAGGGGGAGACCTGCTGACTAATATAATGAGCCCTTATGTGAGGGAGGACGGCAAACGGTATGTAGTACCCCTGCAGTTTGGCTTTGACCTGGCAATGGGCCGGGATATACCCGTGGAAAGCATGCGTACCATGGAGGCCCTGGCAAAGTTCCTCTCTCAGGCGGATTACAGCTATATGGGTGACAAGACGGCAGCGGAGCTGGTGGAACTGTTTTACCCCTATTTCTGTGACAAGATTGTCCGTGACAAACAGCTGGATAAAGAGGCCCTGGGCAAATATCTGGGGTATCTGAAAGAGATTGCCGATAACTGCGGCGTTATAGATCAGCGGCAGGAAAATGAAATCAGCTATGGCATGTGGGAGCTTGCCGCGCAGGCGAAGTTTGCCGTGAACAAAGCAACCGGCTTTACAGATTGTATGTTCCCCATGTCCATTGTGGATTATATCAAGGGAGATTTTACCGCCTTTGAAAACAGCTTTACCCCGTCCGGGCAGATTGGTATCTGCTCCAAGGGCAAATACAAGGACACTGCCAGGGATTTCCTGCGGTTTGCGTTGTCTCAGGAGGTTCAGGATATGGATTATAACGGAGGGTTTCCTGTAAACAGCCATTCCCTGGAGGAACAGGCCAAAAAGGATCGTTCAAATATGACGGCAGCAATAATGCTTGAGGCGGATGACGGCGGCTACATTGATTTCACAAGCAAGGCCTATTCCCAAGAGACGGCAGGGCGGCTTCTTGACATCTGCAGGTCTCTTGATACTCCGGTCAGGGAAGACGTAAAGGTACAGGAGGTATTGACCGACTGCCTGTACGGATATTTTAAAGACAGCCAGTCCCTGGAGGAGACCATCGGAAAGATCGAAGACGGACTGAAGATGTATTTGGCGGAATAAGTGGCAAAATAGAGATTGATTCCATCCCCAAAAAGTTGTAAAATAAATAATAGACTTGTGTACAACGGGGGAATGGAGATGGAAGGACTAAAGAATTTAATGGAAGACAATGTGGAGAAGGCGCTTAACAGTATCCTGCCTACTATGCCGCATATCTGCTCCTGTATTGACTGCAGGCTGGACATGGCAACATACGCCCTGAACCGCCTGCAGCCCAAATACGCTCGTACCAGTACCGGTGTTATCCTTCACCGGTTTGATACCTCCTCGGCGCAGGTAGAAGCAGAAATTCTTTCGGTAGTGGTTACTGCCATAGAAGTGATCGGAGCGCATCCCCATCATCCGCCTAAGGATGGAGGCGCTCAGACTCCCGGTGATAATAGCGAAGAACAGGCGTGAGATCAATAAATGTATGAAAGACCATTGCTGAAATGCAGTGGTCTTTTTTGAGAAAGCAGGGGCCGGGAGGTATCTATGGAATTAAAAATAGCGGTCTGTGACGATGATAACGATCAGAGAAATTATCTTTCGGAAATCATATCAGCCTGGGCCAGGGAAAACCGTCATGGGCTGAGATTACGGCAGTATCCGGATGCGAAGGCGTTCTTCTTCGATTATGAGGAACAGAAGGATTTTGATATTCTGCTGCTGGATGTGGAGATGCCGGGCATGAGCGGGACGGAGCTGGCGAAAGCGGTGAGAAGAGAAAATACAGCCGTGCAGATTATTTTCGTCACGGGGTATTATGAATATTTCGGCGACGGCTTTGACGTGTCGGCACTTCATTATCTGATAAAGCCTGTGGATGGGGACAAGCTTTGTCCCGTGCTGGACAGGGCAGTACAGAACCTGGCCTGGAGGCAGCGCTCCGTGCTGATTTCCACCCAGGAGGGCGAGATTAAGATCCCCCTGGCGGATATACTATATGTGGAAGCGGAAAAGGTGTATGTTAATGTGCATACGGTACAGGGAAGCCTGCGCACCAGGATGGCGTTTGGCAGATTCGCGGAGCAGCTGGACGATACCTTTTTCAAGGTGCACCGCTCCTATATAGCGGGACTGAAATATATCCGGAAGATCGCCCGCACGGAAATCACCATGGCAAACGGGGATGTGATTCCCGTAAGCAGGGGACTGTACAGTGAGGTGCATGCGGCACTGATCCGCTATTTATAGGAGGGACTATATGCTATTTGACAGGCTGATCAGAAAAAGAGTCACTGCCTTCGAACAGGAAATCCTGCAGAAATATTATGCCGAGGTAGAGAACATGTACACGAAAATGCGGGGCTGGAGACATGATTACCGACATCATATCCAGGCCATGAAGGTGTATGCGGCGGACGGACGGCTGGAGGAAATACAGGATTACCTGAGTATGCTGGATGATGATCTGACTAACGTGGAGACAGTGATTAAGACCGGAAACCGGATGCTTGACGCCATTTTAAACAGTAAGCTTACTCTGGCGGTGGAAAGGGAAATCCGGGTGAAGGCGGAGGCCAGAGTGCCGGTGAGCCTTACCACTCCGGCGGTAGACCTGTGCATCATTCTGGGAAATCTGCTGGACAATGCCATGGATGCCTGTATGGAGCTTCCGCCCCCGGAGCGGCTGATCCGGCTTTATATGGAAATCAAGGGAAATTACCTTTACCTGGCCCTCACAAATACTGCCGGGGGAAAGAAAAAGAAGAGCTTTGCCAGCAGTAAGGGGGCGGGCCACGGTCTGGGGCTTCGCCGTCTGGACGAGGCGGTGAAAAAGAATGGCGGTTACGTGGCCAGGGCTTCCGAGGACAATGCCTTTTCCACGGAAATCCTGCTTCCCCAGTGGGAAGAAGCGACAGAGTGCAGTTGATACCGTTTTTTTGTCATTTGGTATCAAACTGCGCTTTTTTTATCCGGATTTGATACTATGATACAGTGACACCTCTGCACCGGTATAAAGTACCTGTGCGGGGGCAATGCAGACGATAAAGAAAGGTGTGGAGGATATGGAAAAGAAAAAACGGAAATATTCCAGGCCAGGGTGCCTTTCCTGGGCCATGGGGCAGCTCTGGGGCATTAACAGGGGCTTTGTGCTCTCAATCTTTGCGGTGGTGCCCTTTGCGGTGCTGCTGCCTCTGGCAGAATCGCTGTTTACAAAGCAGCTGCTTGACAGTATCGGCGGGGGAACGTCTTTTGGGCGTCTGGCGGTGCTGGCGGTGTCTTTTCTGGCGGTGCTTACGGTGATGGAGCTGCTGGATAAGCTTGCCCAGCTGAGTCAGGCCGTCTGGCATTACTATCCTACGGGTATCTATCAGTCCCGGATGTCGGAGTTTTCCAATTACAGGACGGATTACGAGAATACGGAGAAGCAGGAGTTCAAACGAATTTCCCAGTATGCCTGGGAGGATGCCTGTCAGGGAAACTGTGCCCCGGAATTTTTCGGCAAGGATCTGTCCCAGGCCCTGATCCATCTCTGCGGTATTGTGACCTATGCGTCTCTCCTGGCGGCATTGGATCCGGTTTTGTTTGCCGTTACGGCAGCGGTGTCTGTGAGCGCGTATTTTACCACCCGCTGGCAGCCGGCTTATTATGAGAAACACAAGCACCTCTGGGAGAAGGAGACCCGGAAAAAGGACTATTTCAGCGGAATTTCGGAAGATTTTTCCAAGGCAAAGGACATTAAGCTGTATGGTCTGGACAGGTGGCTGGAAAAGATGATGCAGGATTATCAGGCATATATCCTCCTGTGGAACAGGCGCTGTAATCTGAGAGGCTTCTGGGCATCCGTGGTGTCAGGGCTGATGACGTTTGTGCAGAACGGTGCGGCCTACCTGGTGCTGATCGGGGCTCTGATTCAGGGCGGCATTACCGTGGGAGACTTTGTGTTCTACTTTGGACTGGTAGGGGGAATCGCAGGATTCCTGCAGGGTATTATCGGAGATGTGGCAATCCTGAATACCAGGGCGGACAAGATTGCGTGCTATCGGGAATTTTTTGACTATCCCGGCTGCTTCCGCCACGGACCGGGAGCGCCGCTGCCGAAAACGCCTGTGGAAATAGAATTGAAGAATGTCCGCTACCGGTATGACGGAGCGGAGGAAGATACCTTAAAGGGCATCAACCTTAAGATAAAAGCCGGGGAAAAGCTGGCACTGGTAGGGGTCAACGGCGCCGGCAAGACCACCCTTGTCAAGCTGCTTTGCGGGATGTACCGGCCCACGGAGGGAGAAATCCTGGTGGGAGGCAGGAACATTCAGGAATATAACATCGAGGAATACTACTCGTTGATTTCCGCAGTTTTCCAGGAGGTCAGAGTTATTGCCTTCACCTGCTTTGAATTCGTGGCCAGCAGTGACCTGGAGCGGCCCACGGCCCGGGAGGATGCAGAAGCAGCCATGAAGGCAGCGGGGATTTACGAGAAGGTAAGGGCATTATCAAAGGGAATGGATACTCATCTGATGAAGGGGATCTATGAAGACGGCGTGGACTTTTCCGGCGGGGAGATGCAGAAGCTGCTCCTGGCCCGGGCGATTTACAAGAACGGCGCCGTTTTCATCCTGGATGAGCCCACGGCAGCATTGGATCCCATTGCGGAGAACAATCTGTATCTCCAGTACCGGGAGCTGACGGCCGGCAGGACGTCTGTCTATATTTCCCATCGTTTTGCGTCCACCCGCTTTTGCGACCGTATCATCCTGTTGGAGGACGGCGCAATTCAGGAGAGCGGCACCCACGAGGAACTGATGGAGCGGAACGGGCGATATGCGGAAATGTTTGAGGTACAGAGTAAATATTATAAGGAAAACGGAACCGAGCCGGAAGAAGGGGGGGCAGAGCAATGAAGAAGAATGTCACATGGAGAGCTCTGAAAATGTATCACGGCTTTCACCGGGCCTATTTTCCCTTAAAAGGACTGGAAACTCTGCTGAGGAATTTTTCACCTTATTTTAATCTCTGGATGTCTGCCGAAATCGTAACGGCGCTCTATCAGGGGCGGAAAAAGGAAGAAATATACCTGCTGGCGGCAGTCACCCTGCTGGTAAATTTGTTTACACGCATTGCGGGGGCATTTTTGGGCAGGGCCACGATAAATGCCCTGGAAACGCTGGAAAACAATCAGGCCCTGGCCTTTTATAAAAAGACCCTGTCCCTGGACTATGATAAACTGGAAAATCCGGAAATCCGCCAGCTGCGGCGAAAGATCGTGGAAAACAGCTGGATCAACGGTTATGGCGTTACGAATATGCGCTGGCAGGTGGAATGGCTCATGGACGATCTGATGAAACTGGCCTTTTCGCTGATCTTAACGGTGGAAATGGTGACTTTGATGGTGAGGGCGTCCTTTCAGTGGCTGGGGCTTCTGCTGTTCTTATTGGTGCTCGGGGTGGAGGCGGCGGCAATCATTTTTGCCAATGTGGCAAACCGAAAAGCAGCGGCCTACTGGGATAAGACAGGGGAGCAGATGCTGTGGGAGAACCAGTTTTCCGCAGGCACCAGGATTCAGGGGATGGATAACCGTATATACCGGCAGCAGCTGCTATTGAATCGGCTGGAAAAGAAACTGAATGACGAGCACCTTAAAATATTTGGCACAGTTGATAAAAAGAGTTTTCTGTATTCCATTCCGAAGATCGTTTTTTTCAGGCTGATCAAGCTGTTTACGTGTCTGATCGTCTGCCTGTACTGTATTTTGGGAGCGTTTCCCATCGGGAGCGTCATCAAATATGTGGGCTACCTGGAAGGGCTGATAAACTGTGTGGGGAATCTTTTTACCAGGACTGCCATGTTAAAGACCAATCGGCGCTTCCTGAAGACGTATCTGGAGTATTTTGACATAAAAAATGATATGTATCAGGGCAGCCTGGCAGTGGAGAAGCGCAGCGACAGGCAGTTTGAAATCATGTTCCGGAATGTGAGCTTCCGTTATGCGGGCAGCGAGGAGGATGCGCTGAAAGATATTAACTTAAGCCTGAGAGCGGGCGAGCGGCTGGCGGTGGTAGGCAGGAACGGCAGCGGCAAGACCACGTTTATCAAGCTGATGTGCCGTCTGTACGATCCCACGGAGGGAGAGGTCATCCTGAATGACTTTAATGTCCGCAAGTATGACTACAGGCAGTATCTGGAGCTCTTTTCCGTGGTCTTCCAGGATTACAACCTGCTTTCCGTACCTCTGGGAAATAATGTGGCGTCGGCGGCGGAATGGGAGCAGGAGAAGGCAGAACGGTTGTTAAGGCAGGCGGGCTTTGGTGAGCGGTATAACGAGATGCCAAAGGGACTGGAAACTCCGTTGTACAAGGACTTTGATGAGGACGGCGTGAATCTTTCCGGAGGGGAAGCCCAGAAGGTTGCCCTGGCCCGGGCGTTGTACAGGGATGCTCCCTTTATCATTCTGGATGAGCCTACGGCGGCACTGGATCCTATTGCCGAGGCAGAGATCTACGCCCGCTTTGATGAAATCGTGGGAAACCGGACGGCAATCTATATCAGCCACCGGCTGTCCTCCTGCCGCTTCTGTGACCGGATTGCGGTGTTTGACCAGGGCCGGATCGTCCAGCTTGGCACCCATGAAGAGCTGCTGGCCGATGAAGGAGGCAGGTATTATGAGCTTTGGAAGGCCCAGGCCCAGTACTATGCGTAAATGTTTTTATAATAATCCTAAAGTTTTCTGACAATTTATACGAAATATATAACAGAAGTAAACTGACACTGTTGAAATACGCATTCCAGGGAGGGAATAATATGGTAAACGGATTTTCAGGTATTTTCATGGTGGCTTCAGTTACGGCTGTTACCGGTGTCTCAAAGACAAGGCGCGACGAGCGTCGGGAGACGTCCTCCGATTTGAAAAAGAAAGGGGCGGATAATCTTTTTGCCAGTATTCTGGAAGAGAGCACCCAGGAAAGCAAGGCGGACGTTGTGGACTGTAGAACGACTACTTACGGTCGGGACAGTAAAATGCAGAATTATCTTTATCAGACAAAGGAATACCGTTACTAAGCAGCAGAGGCTGCCGTATCAGCGAGGATACGGTAGCCTCTGCATTTTCGGGAAAGCCCTGTGCCGCCGGATGCGGCATATCCCCCGCAGATTTAAGCCTTGCGGAGCGGAATCATGAAGGTCAATATGAAATCAGGCTGTTATAGGCGGAAACCATATTTGATACCCCTGTGGAAAATGCCGTGAGATTGCACTGGCCGGCGATGGTAATCATCCGATCCGATTCGCTCAGGGCTTCGCCTGCCTTTACCTTTTCCAGTACCTTGGAAATGGAGGAGTGGGCATCGTTCATGTGTATTACAAACATGGACAAAGATGCGGAATAAAAGCCCTCGGCATTTAAAGCTTCATCGTTTTTGGCATAGGAAGCTACGGCCTCCACATAGGAGGAAAAATCATCATACAATGGCTGTATTTTTGTCAGATCCATATCCAGGATATTTTCATCCCAGGCCTCTTCTTCATACAATTCCGATTGGATTTTCTGCGCCAGGTCAATTACCATGTTCAGGGAATAGAGCACCTCATAGCCGTCGGCCTTCATCTGTTCCAGATCTTCCTGGTGAAGCTCATCCGCAACCTCCAGAAGGGCGGTACGGAATACCTCTCCGGTGTTATAGTACTCCTCCAGGACACTGAGAAGAGCGGTATGCTGTTCCTGGGATTTGGCATAGTTATCCTCCAGGAAGGTTTTCTGGTCGGTATATTCATAAATGTCCGTGAGCGCCTTGATCAGAGCGCTGATGGAAGGATACATATCCAGAAAAGCCTGATCCAGCTCGTCCTTATCTGTCTTGTTGCTGACCAGCTCATAAGCATCCGTTACATTCCGCTGCGGGCCGGATACGGAATAGCAATCGTAATAATTTCCGTCTTCCTCCAGAAGCCGGAACCCGGTATCAAAATCCACATAAGTAAAATAGCGGTTCAGGGAATCATTGAGCCGTCCTACCAGGTCATTGCTGATGTCTATGTAGGCATTATAAAGCTCATACGTGGTATCGTTGTCAAGCACATCTTCCGGATTGATGGCAGGGGGTTCCCCTTCCTCCGGCTCCTGAGCCTTCGCAGGCAGGGCGAGGGAATCGGAACCGTTACCTGCGGCACTGGCCCTGCTGTCGGGACTGCCGGAAGAGGCTTTCTGACATGCAGTCAGGGATAACGCCGTGACTGCCGCGGCTACTATTGTCAAAGTCTTTTTCTTCATCATAAAGTAACGTTTCCTTTCGTCTGCCGGGACAGATGCAGCCCCACACGATCGCCTGTGTAATTCGATAAGCAGTATACTACATTTACTAAGGAATGTCGAGAAGTAAGAAATCCTTTCCCGGGAATTTTTGCATCAAATCTGTTGACATTTAACTGATTATGGTGTATATATAACATATAAACAGAGAGGAGTGGCCGCCTTGAAACTATTACAAAATTCCGGAGTACCGATCTATCAGCAGATCGCGGATCAGATGCGGACCGATATTCTTGCGGGGAAGCTGAAAGAAGGAGACTATCTCCCTTCTATCCGGGGGCTGGCGAAGGACCTGAAGATCAGCGTTATTACCACAATGAAGGCGTATGAGCAGCTGGAGGCGGAAGGGCTTGTAACCGCCGCCCAGGGCAAGGGCTTTTATGTCAATGCCCAGGACAGCGAAATGCTTAGGGAGCAGCATATGCGCAGGGTGGAGGAGGCGCTTACGGAAGCAATTCGGGCTGCGAAGATCGCCGGGTTGACTGACCGGGAGCTGCAGGAGACGCTGACGGCGCTCCAGAGGCTTTCCTGAAATGGAGAATGGAGGACATGATGAAGACAAACAGTGTAATAGAAGCAGTTAATCTGCAAAAGAAATTTAAGGGCTTTGAGCTTTCCATACCCAAGCTGCAGATTCCGGGAGGCTTTGCCACGGCGCTGATCGGCGAGAACGGCGCGGGCAAGACGACCCTGCTGAACCTTTTGACGGGGATTCGGCTGGACTTTAATGGGGAGGTCAGCTATTTTGACGGGAAGGAGAAGCTTTCCGACGGCAAGGTGCAGGAGCGGATCGGCTATACCGGCCCCAGCAGCTTCTTTCTTCCTCACTGGAGTGCCGCCCAGGTGGCGGAAATCAGTGAGCTTCTGTTTGACAATTTCCACCGGGACAGGTTTGAGGCCATCTGTGAGGAGCTGAGTATTCCCGTGAAGGTGAGGAAGAACGTAAAGGAGCTTTCGGACGGAAATAAAATGAAGCTGATGCTGGCCACGGTGCTTGCCAGGGACACGGAACTGCTGATCCTGGATGAACCTGCTTCCCCGCTGGATCCGCTGATGCGCGACAAGCTCTGCGACATTATCCGGGAGTACCTGGAGCAGGGGAACGGTGAACGCTCCGTATTCTTCTCCACCCATAATATTGCCGACATGGAAAATGTAACGGATTATGCCGTTATTCTGGAGCACGGAAACATTGTGGAGGAAGGGTTTGTGGAGGATCTGAAGGAAAAGTATCTGCTGGTAAAGGGTGAAGCCGGGGATGGGGAGGCAGCCGGGAAAGTACTGTATACCATGTCAAAGAGCTCTTACGGGTTCGAGGGCATCTGCCTTGCAGATAAGCTGGACCGGCTGGCGGGTATGGATATTTCCGTGGAGACGCCTACCCTGTCCCAGATCAGTGTAGCGGTAATGAAGGCTAATACCAGTCTTAAACTGAGCCGCTGAGAAGGGCGGGCAGTGTGAAGGGGAGTTCTGAGGAAGCGCTGATGAAATCATTGCTTCCTTAAGAGCCTCCGGCGGATGCGCACGGATTTGCAGGGGTTTTTGCTGCTTCGCAAAGCCAGCATGCTGACTTGGAATTTCTAAAGCTTCACGAGCTGTGACATGGAGGGTAGAATGAAAGATAAAATAAGAAGCTATCTGGTGTTTGCCACCAGGGGATATAAAATTGTCATGCTGTTCGTGCTGCCGGTCTTTCTGCTGGCGGTGGATTTCATGGCTGCAGTGTTTTTTCGGGGCAGTGCCATGCCGGCGTATATCATGCTGCTGATTATGGCGGAGGTGATGTCGGATATTTGGTATCTGGGAGGCATTCAGGAGAAGAATTCGCAGAAAATAGATTATCTCAAGACCTCGGCCAGAGGAATGCAGATTATGAAAAATGCCCTGATTCTGGATTTGGTGAGACGTTTTGTCTATCTTGTGGTAATTGCCGGCGCATCCTGGCTGTTTACAATCATTTTTACTGCCGGAGAAGGAGTTCGGACAAAGCTGGGTCCTTGGGAGGTACTGCTTGCCGCCTTGCTGATATATACCTTGTCGGTGCTGGGAATCTTTTTGTGCAGGTTTTTCAGCTATTTATGGGTAAATCTGCTGGCGGCCTACGTGGAGGCTATTGCCGGACTGGTGATTTTTCTGATTGCTGCCGAGGGATTTCTTCCGGTGATTCTGGCGGATATTGCCTTGGCAATCCTGGGTGCGGGGTTCAGTATCCTGGCGGTAAAGATCGCAATGTTGAAGGTGGAGGGAAGCTATTATGATAAATAATCTGAAATTAGGGTTTAAGATGATGAAATACGGGCATGCCGCAAAGCTTACTTATATCGCCAGTGCAGTTCTGCTGGTGATTGGCATATTCTTTTGTATCCTGTCCTGCATCGTGGGAGGAATGACCGGGGAGCATAACTTTCCTCTTCCGGGAGGCTATTTCATGTCATTGGTGGCAATGTTTCTCCTGCAGATGCTTTCTACTGTCAATGCGGTCAATCTGGTGCAGACCTCTCCTCAGAAAAGGAGGCTGCAGACTTCGGTTCCTGCAGCTATGAGCGTTACTCTGATGATGGCGGGATATTTGTTCAGCGCGGTGATCCTGGGGATCACATGCCTGTTTCATCCGGAGGCAATAGATAGTGCTGCCATGCAGTTGATAGCCGCTGCGATTCTTTCAGGAATCGTCATGGTGTATTACGGCGCCTGCTATAAATACTTTTATACTTCCACAATTCTGTTTTTTATTGCATTTTTCTTTATATATGATTTTAGCTCAAACTGGGTGCCGGCAGGGATCCTGCCTGCAGACGGAACCTGGGCAGGATGGGTGCTGGCATTGGTCCTGGGGGTGGTGATAATTTTGGCCGGCGGCTTCCTGCAGTATCTGATTTCCCTGGCGGTGTATAAGGCGCCGGTGTCCAAAATGGCCCTGGGGGCGAAGCTGCGGGCGGAGATGTAAAGAGGAAAATACAGGGTATTAAGAAATTCCGGTTATTTCTAACCGGAATTTCTTATAGAAAGACCGCTATGGAAATGTAAAGGGATTCCTGTCTGGAACAGCTTCGGCCACTTTTCAATTGCCTGAGTTATAATGTCGCTTTCATTTAGCTGTATATTGTATGTTGTATATAGTATATCCGTTGCCGCCCAGTGCTTTTATGTATAGTTCGTCGTCGCAGGGCGTCAAAAGCCCGGTGTCAGGAAGAACCTGATACATAGCATCCTGTGTCGTCAGATCGTAAGTATATATCTTTTCATTTGCGGAATTATAGAAACAGAACTTACCGTCCAACAGGCATTCGGAAAAGATACGCAAATCTTTCGAAGACTCCAGGCACCATAATTCCCCATTTTCCATATTATAAAAATAGTAGGTTCCTGTGGAATAATCTGTGTACCAACCAAGGAAGGCGGAATCAGAAAAGCATCCCGCCAGCTTGGGCCATACCGACTTATTTCCCAGGAGCAGCCGCGTGCATATCCTTGTATCAAGCTGGTAGCGGTTGACAAATATCCGGTCTTCTTTATCCCCGGTAAAATAGGTAATGCCCCCATCTATAACCGGAAGTCTTTCATACGGCATATACTTGATGATGGATTCATCCTGTATAACTTCCAGCTCCTGATCCTGTACGTTATAAACGGCAATGTTTACGGATCCGTCTTTGTTGTGATCATACCAGGTTACATAGTTGTTATTGACTGAAAGACATATCTCATACCATTCCCCGCTTGGCCTGACTGCAAGGCATTTCGCCTCGTCCGTTGCTAAATCATACTGCATAACCCAGTACTCGTCCGGATCAAATTTGTATTCTACCCAATACAGGCAGGAGTCATTTGCATAGAATTCATTCAACAGGTAAACTTCAGGTGCTTCATAGAGCAGCGAATCGTCCTCTTTTTCTTCATTATGACGGTAAATTTGGTAAGCGTAAGGATTCTGCGCCATCAATTCATCCCATTCCCGCACATAATACGCTCCATTTTTATTTGCGGCGCAGTCCCACACTGAATAAAATGTATATGGCTCGGTCTCCCACTCGCCATTAGCGATCGCCTGTTCATAGAGTTCCGCCTTTTCCTGGGAATAATTACTTTTCCAAACAGTACACTTCTCCTTTAACAGGTTGGATGTTTCTACCGCATTACCCGGAAAAGGAAGAGTGACCGCTTCGGTAGATTCCAGGGTATAATCCCTGTTTCCCGCCTTTCTCAAACCGCAGCCGCTCAAGCCAGGAAGCAGCAAAAGCAGAAGTAATACTGTTCGATATACTACTCTTTTCATAAGGCATTCCTTCCTATAGCTCAATAACTCATATGAATCAGGTATCTTTCGGATTCCTTGCTCTCGGTTATTGATTGATAGGCTTCGGTAACACTGACAACATGTACCCCATAATATTCCTCATTATTATTACAATCCTTCACTCTAATTGTCTTATTGACCCTGTCGACCTCGCATATCGCAATGTAATGTCCCGAGCGATGTCCTTTGTAATACGACGTCAGGTATTCTGTACGTGCATGAAGAATAGGTGCCATATTATAAAATAAGCTAGTTTCTACTTTTCCCTGAAATTCTGTCTCCGTCATCGAAGTCCCCTTCGTATATTTATAATCAAATAAATCTGAATGGTTATTCAATACTTCGACCATTTTATAAACCATGGTACCTGATTTATCAGTTCCACATTCGTTCATTAAAGTTGTTATTTTTTCCGCGTCCGTATTTCCTTGTACAGACGATTGACGTTTCATGCCGTACAATGCTTGTAACGCCGAAGTTGGGCCGCAATTATAACTGCTTGTCTGCTTAATAAGAGGGATAGTTGTGTATACGTTATTTCCATTATTTCCTAAATCGTAAACTGATGCTATAGTGCGCATCTTTACCCTGTTTTGATACGTAGTCATTGCTTTTTGATGCAATAACTCTTCAAAAGATAATCCTTTTGAAGCTGCCTCACGATAAAATGCCAGATCTGTTAAATATAATGATCTTTCTTCATCCATAATTTCCAAGATTTCCTTTTCAGGGTTATATGAGTCCGCTTGATTGACATTGGCTGAAACACAAGTGCCAGGAATCAGCGTTGTAAAAATTAGACTCAAAAAGATCGCAAATTTTATTCTCTTTGTATTCATACTAAAATCTCCTTATTTTTTTGTAAAATTCAAGTTTTTGCAATTGCTATATCCCTTTCAGATTCCCAATGGACTCGCCTCCTCTGCTATTCGTACCGTATTTATCCATTTGCACTTTAATTAATTATTCAAATTTCCCATCAGAATTTCTGTTTACTTCCCAGATAATTGCTAATATTTTGGTTTTTGTAATCAAAAAATATTAATAAAATAGAGTTTGGGTATAATGATGTTGGTGATCAAAAAATATTTTCTACTGAAATTATGAATATTATATTATAACTGTACAAAAATAAGATTTCGATATTCCCTTATATATTTAGAGTTGTATATTACAATATAGAAGTAATTTACATAATTTTAATCATATTTTTTGCAGGTATCGTATAATGTGATTAGTTCAAATTTTAACATATGTTTTGATATGGCTATTTCATAATATCGTAGTAACTAATAATTGTCAATAGAAGGATATTTTTTGAAACTTAAAAAGGAAGCCGTCGCTTGACCATCGGCTCATTCAATGATAAAATGAGAACTATCATGAAAACTTGGAAAAAATTATCTGCTGTTCTTCAGGCGGCCCTGATTGCATTTGCGGTACAGATGCAGTATGGCGCTCCCTTAAGCAGAGCAGACTATAAATCGGGAATGCACTACTTTTATGCACAGATCACGGGCCTGCTGGGGGAATACAGCGTGAACGGGCTTTTGATCTTCCTGCTGGCGCTTATTTTTGTGGGCTGGATGGGACAGGAGACGCGTAAGGATCTGTATAAAAAAGGAGTGCTGCCATATCTGTTTTCTTTTTGTCTGTTGGTGGGGCAAAGCTATCGGCAGGGGGGAAGCTTCAGCGGCTGCTTCAGGGATATTTTCTCTGCGGCGGGTTTTTTGCTGGCGTTTGCGGGATATTCTCTTTTGTTTCACTATTGTATTGCCCTGTTTCTGGGCCTGTACCAAAGAGCGGCCGTTTCAGGCTGGCATCCGGGGAAAGCGGAAGCCTTTTTGGGGGGAAAGAGCTTTCGGAATGTATTTCTTTTATTGCTGATCCTCTGGGTTCCTGTTATTGTTCTGGGTTATCCGGGAAACCTGTGCTATGATTTTCTGGGACAGGTGGAGCAGGGGCTGGGAATGACGGGCTATTCCACACATCATCCTCTCCTGCATACTTTGATTGCCGGGGGCATTATCAGGCTGGGCAGACTGCTTACCGGCAGCGCGGATGCAGGACTGTTTCTGTACACGTTGCTGCAGTCGGCCGCGTTGGCGGCTGCACTGGCAGGCACGGCGGAAAGGCTGGCGAAGCGAGGCGTATCTTATCCGCTGAGACTGGCGGCTGTATGCGTCTATGGGCTTGCCCCCGTGTATTCCAATATTGCCTCCACGGCCATCAAGGACGTACCTTTTATGGCCGCTGTTATATGGTATCTTCTGCTGCTGGAGGAGCTGGTGACGGAAGGTATTGGGGAGAAAAGTATCCGAGAGGAAGGTATTCCGAAGGAAAGTGCCCGGAAGGAAGGTATTCAGGGGCAGGTGCCCGGGGAAAAAATATCCGGGGCAGGAAGCCGGGTCTGGTGGGGGAAGCTGGTGCTGGCCCAGGTGCTGGTGGGGCTTTTGCGGAACAACGGCATTTATATGGTGGTATTGACAGGCATAATTCTGGTGATTGTATATAGAAAAAAGATTCTGCTGCTTTGTACGGCGGTGCTGCCCTTGGTGCTTTGCCTGGGAGGGAATGCGGCGCTGTCTGCCGGCTTGTCGGCAGAGAAGGGCAGTATGGGGGAGATGCTTTCCATACCCTTTCAACAGACCGCACGCTATCTGCAGCTCTATGGTGATGAACTGTCGGCGGAGGAGCGGAAAGCGATAGACGGAGTGCTGCAAGATGCGGGTCTGGTGGCGGCAAGCTATAATCCTGACATTTCCGATCCGGTGAAGGCGTTATATCTAAAGGACTCCGGTGTGGAAAAGCTGATTTCCTATTTTAAGGTGTGGGCAGCAGGCTTTTTCAAACATCCCATGGTGTATCTGGATGCTTTTTTTGCCCATGTTTACGGATGGTTTGACCCCGGTGCCGTGAATTCGATCCGCTATGAGGCGGAGTCCGGACTGTTCCGGCAGGGAGGCCTGATTCCGGGAATGGACAAGGTATTGCTGTTTGTATACCGTTTTGCGGGATATGTCCCTTTCCTGGCCGTTCTGGAGAATGTGGGTGTGTATACCTGGCTTTTGCTGATTCTTGCAGGAGCTGCCCTGAGGGGGAAATTAAAGAGGGGGGTGCTGCTGGCTCCTCTGTTTATCAGCCTGTTGATCTGTATGGCGGCACCCTGCTTTTATCTGCACCCGCGATATGCGTTTCCGATTATGTTTACGATTCCGTTCCTCTACGGAGTCATGAATGGAGGAATTATCGATGAAGGAAGCACAGACAAAGAAAAAAGAATTTCCGAAAACGGGGATACAGACAAGAAAGAATGAATTTTCGGCAGCGGAAATACAGGTAAAGAGAGAGGCTTCGGGAAAGGAAGAAGCCTCCGGGAAGAAAACAGCAGGGACGAGATTTGAGAAAAGGGATACTCTGGCGGTTAAGGGCGTGGCGATACTGCTGATGCTCTTTTATCATTTGTTTGAGTCCCAGGAGCTGATTGTTTCGCTGAATGTGGATCACAGGCCCTTTCCACAGGAGCTTTTTCTGATGCTCAGCGGCTATGGAAATATCTGCGTAGCTTTGTTTGTCTTTTTGAGCGCTTACGGTATAACGAAGGGGCTGATGGCGGATGAGACGGATGGATATGATTTCGCCCGGTCTTTACAGAAAGCGGGTATACGGTGCCTGAAGCTGATCGGCAGCTTTGCGGTCATGTATGTAAGTGTCAACGTACTGTGGTTCTCTCATTTTGATTATGTGAAGCTTTACGGCGGCGGCTGGCAGGGAGGGATGTTTGCAATGCTGGACATGCTGGGGCTGGCCGAGGTTTTCGACACCCCTACCCTCAACATGACATGGTGGTATATGGAGCTTGCCATTGTTATTATTTTCCTGATTCCCCTGATCTATCCGGTGGTAAAAAGAGCGGGAAAATATCTGATTGTGCCTGCCCTGCTGCTGCCATCGGTGCTGCAGATGGGAGAAAACACGGAGAGGTATTACCTGGTGATGCTTCTGGGGGCGGTGGCGGCGGAAGAGAAGTGGCTGGAGAAGCTATTTGCCCTGAAGCTGAAAAAGGGCTGGAAGCTCGTCATAAGCCTGGTGCTTCTGGCGGCATCGGTTCTGGTCCGGCAGAACTTCATGGTGCACACATATTTCCTGTGGATTCTGGACGCGCCTGTCGCTCTCTTCCTGTGCTGGTTTGTGGGGGAATTCGTGGCGTGCATTCCGGGGCTGTCCCATGTCCTGGTGTTCCTGGGGAGGTATTCCATGAATATGTTTTTCGTGCATACCTTCTTTTATATGTCACTTTTCCGGGGATTTATTTATTCTTTCCGCTATGCGGGAGTGATTTTCCTGGTTTTGACAGGAGTGTCGTTATTATATTCTGTGGTGCTGGAGCTGATAAAATCGGGGGGAAAATATATATGGAACAAATGCTGCAGAAGGGAAGGGGCTGTATATGAGTGAGAATGTGTTTTCGGTGGAAAAGTACGGGTTAAAGGCCAGACAGGCGGTGGCAGAGGGCGTGGTGCTGCTGAAGAACGAGGATAATATCCTGCCTTTGCCAGGCGGCAGCAGGATTGCGTTGTTTGGCAGGAGCCAGTTCAATTACTATAAGAGCGGAACCGGTTCCGGGGGTATGGTGAATACTGCCTATGTGACGGGTATTCGGGAGGCGCTGGAAAGGGACGGGCGTTTTGCGCTGAACGGGGAGCTGACAAAGGTTTATCGGAACTGGCTGGAAAGCCATCCCTTTTATGCAGGGGAGGGCTGGGCCGGTGAGCCCTGGTTTCAGGAGGAGATGCCGGTCTCAAGGGAGCTGGCCGAGGCAGCGGAAAAGGAATCCGACACCGCCGTCATAATTATCGGACGCACCGCCGGGGAGGACAAGGATAACTTTGCGGGGGAGGGAAGCTATCTGTTGACAAAAACGGAGGAGGACATGCTGGAGACGGTGTGCGGTGTATTCTCCAGAACCGTGGTGCTTTTGAATGTGGGCAATATCATTGACATGAAGTGGGTGGAGAAATACCGGCCGGGGGCGGTGCTCTATGTTTGGCAGGGCGGCCAGGAGGGCGGCAGCGGCGTGCTGGATGTCATCAGCGGCGATGTATGTCCTTCGGGAAGGCTGGCAGATACCATTGCCAGAGATATTACGGATTACCCTTCCACAGGAAATTACGGAGATACCGTGAGAAATTGCTATGCAGAAGACATTTACGTGGGGTATCGCTATTTTTCCACCTTTGCACCGGAGAAGGTACTGTATCCCTTTGGCTTTGGCCTCTCCTACACGGATTTTGATATGAGGGCGGTGGTAGGCGGAACTTTGTCAGAGGGTATTACCGTACATGTTAAGGTGGCAAATATGGGCACCTGTGCGGGGAAAGAGGTAGTGCAGGTGTACTGCCAGGCACCGCAGGGAGTGCTGGGTAAGCCGGTCAGGGTACTCTGCGGATTTGCCAAGACCAGACAGCTTTCACCCGGGGAGAGCCAGGAGATCAGCATCGAGATTCCCATGACCTGCATCGCCTCTTATGATGACAGTGGTATAACAGGGCATAAATCCTGCCTGGTGCTGGAGCCGGGGGAATATGTCTTCTATGTGGGCGAAAATGCTCGGGACGCCCGGCGCAGCGGAACCTATACCGTATGTGGTGACACGGTGGTACTGAAACAACTGGAGGAAGTCCTTGCGCCGCTGACGGCTTTCGAGCGGATGAAGCCGGGAAATTCCCGGGAAGACGGTACTTATTGGGTTACCTGGCAGCAGACGCCTCTGCGCACGGAGGATCCGGGCAAACGCCGGCTGGAGCGGCTGGAAACGCTGTCGGAGTGCGAATTTACCGGAGACAGGGGATATAAGCTTTTCGATGTGGAGAGCGGGAAGGTTTCCATGGAAGAGTTCCTGGCCCAGCTGACGGAGGAAGAGCTTTGCTGTATCGTTCGCGGGGAAGGAATGTGTTCTCCCAAGGTAACACCGGGGACGGCGGGAGCCTTTGGGGGTATTACGGAAGCGCTGGGGCATTACGGTATTCCTGCCGGCTGCTGTGCCGACGGTCCCAGCGGCATCCGCATGGATTGCGGAACCATTGCCTTTGCCATGCCAAACGGTACCTGTCTGGCCTGCAGCTTTAACGAGAAGCTGTCGGAGGAGCTGTATGAGTGGGAGGGACTGGAGCTGCGCAAAAATCAGGTAGACACCCTGCTGGGCCCGGGCATGAATCTTCACAGGAATCCTTTAAACGGCAGAAACTTTGAATACTTTTCCGAGGATCCCCTGCTGACAGGCAAAATGGCAGCCGCACAGCTTAAGGGTATGCACAAATATGGCGTTACCGGCACCATCAAGCATTTTGCCTGCAATAATCAGGAGCACAGCCGTAATTTTGCGGACAGTGTGGTATCCGAGAGAGCGCTGCGGGAGCTGTATTTAAAGAGTTTTGAAATTGCGGTCAAAGAGGGAAATGCCCGCTCCGTTATGACTACCTACGGACCTGTCAACGGTCTCTGGACGGCAGGAAGCTATGATCTTCTTACCACTGTCCTGCGGGAGGAATGGGGGTATACGGGCATTGTCATGACGGACTGGTGGGCAAAGGCCAACGAAGAAGGCGGGCCTGCCTCCATTCAGAATATGGCGGCTATGGTGCGGGCACAGAATGATCTTTATATGGTGACAGGGGACGCCCTGAGTAATTCCAACGGGGACAATTCCATGGAGGAGCTTAAAAAGGGTAATGTGACCAGGGGGGAATTTGTGCGGAGTGCAGCCAATATCTGCCGTTTCCTGCTGGAATCACCGGCATATCTGAGAATGAATCACAGAGAGACAGAGCTGGACAGGGAATTGCAGAAGTGTGCCGGACAGGAGAACGACGCCATGGGGGCGCTTTTGAAGGTGGAAATGCGGGATGAGGCCAGTGTGGATCCCACGCTGATTCATACGGCAAAGGGCAAGTCCACTACTATACAGGTGGCAGTGAAGGAGAGAGGCACCTTTAGGCTGGAGTTTTCCTGCAGGGCGGCCGAAAACGCTCCGGACCTGGCCCAGCTGCCCCTGTCTGTATTCCAGGATAAGCAGTTGTCGGGTACGGTGACAATTGCAGGTTCCGAGAAGACGTGGCAGAAAAGGTCGATAGAGTTTCCCGTGCCTTTGTTCCACTACACCTTCTTTATCAGGCTGTTCTTCGGAATGAGCGGCATGGAGCTTAAGGATGTAAAGATTGTGATGACGCAGTCCCTGGAGGAAGAGATTCGCAGGAAGCTGAGGGAACGCAAAGAGGAAGCGACGGAATAGACAAATATTTTATCGGAAGGAACATACAGGAAACAGCCATGGAAGGAAAGCTGCGTAACATGACGTCTGTCTACCTGTTTCGGGGAGAAGAGGTATTGCTTTTGTACAGGCAGGGAGGACGGGTGGTAAATGATATGTGGACCGGCTCTGCAGGCGGTCATTTTGAAGAGTATGAACTGAATGACGCTAAAGCCTGCGTATTACGGGAACTGCAGGAAGAGCTGGGTATAAAGCCGGAGGATATTGAAAACCTGGCACTGCGCTATATTACCCTGAGAAGAACAAAGGGTGAAATCAGGCAGAATTATTACTTTTTTGCGGATTTGAAGGAGCAGGCCGGGGAGAATCCGGCTTCCAATGAAGGGATCAGCAGGTGGTTTTCCCTGAAGGAAATCTGCTCGCTGGAAATGCCCTTTACGGCAAAATATGTAATGGAGCACTTTTGCAAAATCGGGCGCTATACGACTCAATTGTATGCGGGCATTGCCAATGTCGAAAAGGTGGAATTTCTGGAGCTGTCGGAATCCTGAGACAGGACGGGAAGCAAAGGTATTTCCGGGAAATCCGGCGGAAAATGTCGGATTTCCCGGACGGTATCAGGTACATTTTGAGGACGCGCCCAGGCGTCTGCGGATCCCCTTTATGATCCGTGTCAGTATCAGAAGCAGAATGGCCAGCACAAGGGCTGCTGCCGTCACAATGATTACCGCATATTTATTCGGGTTCTTTACCAGGTCTATGATATTTCTGCTGTCTTCTACAATCTTGCGGCCGTGGAGCTCACCGTAACGGGCGGGCACATCGGAAATGCCGTCCCCGTCCGTGTCTTCAAAGCTGTCAATATAATCCGCAATGGCAGCCCAGGCCTTGATTTCTGTTCCCTGGCCGGTAGTGATAATGGCATCTTCAATATTTTCAATGGGGGTGCCGTCTGCAAATTTGGGCTGGACGGACAGAATACCCATGGAAAGGCTGTTCACTGTTTCCAGCATCTGCCCGCTGTACAGATCGCAGACTACCCGATAGAGTTTATCGTCTTGGACTTCAACCCGGCTGCCGGACTCATCCGTCAGATAGAGATCCGTAACCTTGTTCAGGATCAGGCGGTGGGGGTTAAAGGAAAAATGGATGCCGGACATATACATTCTTGCAGAAGGCATAATATCCGTCAGGGAAGCGTCGATTTCCACCCCTGTTTTCAATTCAGCCCCGGTCAGGTAGATACTGATCAGGGGATACCCCGGTATGCCGTCCGGTCCTATACCCAGGGAATAGGTATTGAAAACATCGGCAACGGTTATTTCGCCTTTGACAAAGGTGTCCCGGACACTGCCGGAAGGGACAATGGATACGTCCACAGGATGGCTGTCCCCGGTGTCTTCTTTTGTAATACTATAGAAAAAGGCATCGGACAGCAGGTTACCCAGGTTATGATCGAGGTGGATGCTGTACAGGTCATCCGAGGTGGAAAAGGTAACATCGTTTCTGGCGAGAACCTGGTCCCGGGTGTAGCCGAACAGGGAGAGATATTCGGAATCCACGGACTCCATAAAATCGTCTATGCCTGCCTGAGTAAGCGCATCCGGCGTAATGGCAGGGGTAATGGGCAGCAGCTCATAGGAAGTCATTTCCCAACGCCCGTCTGCCTGCTGGCGCATGGAGAGGGTGCCCAGGTTTTTGCCGTATTCGCCGCAGGATACAATATAGGTATTTCCGTGGCAAATGGGTTCTTCCAGGGCCGTATGGGTATGTCCGCTGACAATGAGGTCGATTTCGGGAACGTTTTTGGCCAGGATTTCGTCTTCCGATTTACGTTGATCGGGATTGGTGCCGCTGTGGGACACGCAGAGGATCATATCCACATTCTCATTGGCCCTGATGCTGGCAACAGTTTCTGCGGCGGCCCGGGAGGCATTCTTAAATTTGAGGACGCAGGTAGGGGCGCAGGTCAGGGAATCCTCCCCGAAGATCCCCAGGACTGCAATTCTGACATCGCCCCTGGTGATTACGGTATAGTCCTTCATGCCGTATTTGTCAAAAGCATCCTTTAAAAGCCTTTGTTCATCGGTGAGACCTTCCGCTTCCATGGTGTCCCAGTCGATGTTGCAGAGTACCAGGGCAGGGACGGGATCGCCGCTTTCTGCCGCTGCCTGCAGACTTTCCGCCAATCCCCGGGAGCGGTAGTCAAATTCATGGTTGCCCAGGGTAGTGACTTCACAGCCCAGTTCCCCCAGCATACGCAGCTCGGCAGCCTCGCTTGCAAAGATGGTCTGCACCAGGGTACCCATGGAAAAGTCACCGGCATCCACCACCAGGGTGTCCGGTTTTTCTGCTTTTGCTTCGTTAATCAGGGTCTTAATCTGAGGAAAGCCGCCTGTTGTGACAGCCTGGCCGTTTTCTATGGTAAGAAAGCTCTCCAGGTGGGAATGGGTGTCATGGAGAAATAGCAAGTCCATTTCCTTTCCGGTATCGGCAGGGGCGGGCGCTGCTTTTACCACGGTAGAAAGGACTCCCGAAAACAGAATTACTGCCGTCAGGACGAGCGAGACCGGTCTGCAATGATGCTTCATATAAGGTAAACCTCCTGTGTCTGCTGATGATTGGATGTACATATTATAATTATATAGTTACCGGCAGATTAGCGCAACAGGAAAAGACGGAACCGGAAGAAGAAAAAGATTGCATAATGTCCGTAAATTTAGGATAATTAAAGTATCTTATTTCGAAAGGAAGGCTTGTGATATGGAAAGATGGGCGAGAGCAAAATATCAGCCGGTGCTTCCCATGGGGGAGGACGGACGCCGTCTCACCGGGGGAAAGGAGCATATTACCCTCTCCAAAGAGGCGGCAAAAGAGGGAATGGTGCTTTTGAAAAACGAAAAGCAGGTACTTCCCCTGCCAAAGGGAAGCAGGATAGCCCTGTTTGGCAAGGCGACCTTTGACTATGTGAAGGGCGGCGGGGGAAGCGGGGATGTCACCGTGGCCTATACCCGCAATCTGTACCAGGGCTTCAGGGAGAAAGGGGACCATGTGGAGGTGTTTGAAGAGCTGGCCTCTTTCTACAAAGAGAATGTGAAGCAGCAGTATGTGGCGGGGAAGGAACCGGGCATGACAGCAGAACCGAAGATCCCGGCAGAGCTTCTGCATAAAGCAAGAGCCTATACCGACACGGCTGTTATAAGCATCTGCCGCTTTTCCGGCGAGGGCTGGGATCGAAAAAGTACCTATGACAGAAAGGGAAAGGAAGACAATCTGGCCATTGCCGGACAGGAGGAGAAGGAGCAGAAGAAGGAAGAGCTCTTTGAGGATGGGGATTTCTATCTGAGCCATGGGGAAAAGGCTATGGTGGAAGCGGTAAAGAGCTGCTTTGACAAGATTGTCGTGGTCTTGAATGTGGGCGGTATGGTGGATACGGACTGGTTTGCCGGGGATGATAAAATCCAGTCCGTGCTTCTGGCCTGGCAGGGTGGTATCGAGGGCGGCCTGGCAGCGGCGGAACTGCTGATCGGGGAGGGAAATCCCAGCGGCAGGCTGACGGATACCTTTGCCAAAAGACTGGAGGATTATCCGTCCAGCTGCAACTTTCATGAATCCGATGATTACGTGGAATACACGGACGACATTTATGTAGGCTATCGATACTTTGAGACGATTCCGGGTGCTGCGGAAAAGGTGAATTATCCCTTTGGCTTCGGACTTTCCTATACGAAATTTTCCCTCTCCATGCCTGTGGTGGAGAAACGGGGACATCATCTCCGGGTGATGGTGGATGTCTGCAATATCGGAGAACTGCCGGGCAAGGAGGTGGTACAGGTATATTACAGCGCTCCTCAGGGGAAGCTGGGCAAGCCCGCAAGGGAGCTGGTGGCTTTCCGAAAGACAAGGCTGCTGCAGCCCGGGGAGACCCAGACGGTAATTCTGCGGTTCCAGATCAACGATATGGCATCCTATGATGACTTGGGCAAGGTGGCGAAATCGGCCTATGTGCTGGAAAAAGGAGAGTATCATTTTCATGTGGGAACCTCCGTGCGGGATACGGTGGAGGATACTTATGTGATGGTGCTCCGGGAAGATATAATTACGGAGCAGCTTTCCCCGAAAATGGTTCCCACTCAGCTGAAAAAGCGTCTGCTGGCGGACGGACAGTATGAGGAGCTTCCTCAGGGAGAGCCGGTGGACACGGATGCCTGCATTTTCCCTGCAAAGCTGTCGCCCGAGGAGGCAGACGGCATTACCCCGGTAGTGAGGCGCCGGGAAAGTTATCATTTGTGGGGGCATTCCGACACCCGTCCCAAGCTGATTGATGTGGCGGAGGGCAGAATGACGCTGGAGGAATTTGTGGCAAAGCTTCCCGATGCACAGCTGGCGGAGCTTCTGGGCGGACAGCCTAATACCGGGGTGGCAAATACGTTTGGCTACGGTAATCTGCCGGATTACGGTGTGCCCAATATTATGACGGCCGACGGGCCTGCGGGAGTGAGGATTGCGCCCTGCTGCGGTGTCTGTACTACTGCCTGGCCCTGCTCTACCATGCTGGCGTGTACCTGGAATCCCGAGCTGGTGGAGAGAGTGGGTGCGGCAGGCGGCGCAGAGGCAAAGGAAAACAATATCGGGGCATGGCTCACTCCGGCGGTCAATATCCACAGAAGCCCTCTCTGCGGCAGGAACTTCGAATATTATTCCGAGGATCCCTTTGTGGCCGGCAGGATGGCAGGAGCCATGGTAAAGGGTATTCAAAGCAACCATGTGGCGGCTACCGTGAAGCACTTTGCGTTAAACAACAAGGAGACCAACCGTCGGGAGAGCGATTCCAGGGCCTCTGAAAGGGCAATTCGGGAAATATACCTGAAGGCCTTTGAGATAATTGTCAAAGAGGCAAAGCCCTGGAGCATCATGTCTTCTTATAACATTATCAACGGCCGCAGGGCTTCGGAAAACCGGGATCTGCTGGAAGACATTCTCCGGGGGGAATGGGGCTTTGAAGGTATGGTAACTACGGACTGGTGGACCAGCGGAGAGCATTATAAGGAGGTTAAGGCAGGAAACGATATGAAGATGGCTGCCGGCTTCCCGGAGAGGCTGCTGGAGGCCGTGGAGAAAGGTGCTTTAACCCGGGAAGAGATGGAGATTTGTGCCAAGAGGATTCTGGGGCTGATTCTGAAGATCGACTGATGTGGATAAACAATCTGAACAACAATGTTAGAAAGGAAAGAGATAAAATGGAAAAGAGAAAAATGGAGAAGCTGGGAGTGGAAACTTCCCTTTTAGGATTTGGCTGTATGAGGTTTCCCGTGACGAAAGACGGTAAGATCAATGAGGCGGAGGCAGAGCGTCTGTTGGACAAAGCCTATGCCGCAGGAGTAAATTATTACGATACGGCGTATCCTTATCACGGAGGCGAGAGTGAGCGTGTCGTGGGACGTGTGATGAAAAAGTATGATCGCGGCAGCTTTTATCTTGCCACCAAGCTGCCCTGCTGGGAGGTTAAGACCCTGGAGGACGTGGATCGGCTCTTTCAGGAGCAGTTGGATAAGCTGCAGACGGAGTACATAGACTTTTACCTGATGCACGCCCTGAACAGGGACCGGTTCCGGGAAATGACGGAGATGGGTTGTGTCAAAAGGCTGGAAGAACTGCAGGCAGAGGGCAGGATCAGACATCTGGGATTTTCCTTCCATGACAATTATGAGGCCTTTGAGAATATACTGAATTCCCGGGACTGGGATTTCTGCCAGATCCAGCTGAACTACATGGATGCGAAGGAGCAGGCGGGGATAAAGGGTTATGAGCTGGCGGCGGAAAAGAAGGTGCCCCTTGTAATCATGGAGCCGGTTAAGGGAGGGTCTCTGGCGGCGTTTCCCCAGGATATTACGGAAATGTATCATAGCTTAAATCCGTCCGCTTCCATGGCAAGCTTTGCCCTGCGCTGGGTGGGAAGCCTGCCGGGGGTAAAGGTGGTCTTAAGCGGGATGTCCACCATGGAGCAGGTAGAGGACAATCTGAAGACCTTCGGAACGTTTACTCCCCTTTCGGACAGGGAAAAGGAAACCATTGACAAGGTGGTGGCCCTGATTAACAGCCGTGTTCAGAACGGCTGTACCGGCTGCGGCTATTGTATGCCCTGTCCTGCGGGAGTGGAGATTCCCCGGAATTTCCGTATCTGGAACACTTACCATATGTATCGCAACTATGACATGGTAAAGGGTGAATGGGAGAAGCATATGGGTGAGGAGCATAAGGCAAAGAACTGCATCAAGTGCGGAAAGTGTGAGAAGGTATGTCCTCAGAAGCTTTCCATCCGCGATGATCTGGAAAAGGTGCAGGCTGATCTGGACAGGAAAGAGTTTATCCTGTCGTAACGGCGGAGGGCCTCACAGGCGGGGCTGTCAGGCAGCAGGCCCGGTCTGCCGGGAGGCAGTTATTTACAGGAGGGAGGGGAAGCTGTGGAGAAAGCGTTTAAGCTGGATTTTAAAAATGATAAGACAGGCAGTCTGTATGTGAATTGCTGCGGCTGTTCCCAAACGGAGAGCCTGCACAGCTTCGGTCCTGCCTCCAAACCCCATTATCTGATTCACTATGTCTTGAGCGGAAAGGGGATTTTCCGTTTTCATGACAAGGAGTACCGTTTGGAGGCAGGGTATGGCTTTCTCATCCAGCCCAACGAGCTGGCCTTTTACCAGGCGGACGGGGAGGAGCCCTGGAGTTATCTCTGGGTGGGTTTTGGCGGCAGCCGCGCGGAGGAATATCTGACTGCCATGGGACTGTCCGCCAGACACCCTGTTTTCTCCTGCTCCAGAGACCAGGAGTTATATACGATTGTGCGGGACATGATGGAACATAATACTTTTGGCATGGCGGACGACCTGCGGCGGAACGGCCAGCTGGGGATCTTTTTGTCGGTGCTGGCGGAAAGCGCCGGAGTGGTGGCGAAGGACGAGGAAGACAAGGGGAACCAGTATGTGAAAAAGGCTGTTTCCTTTATTCAGAGCAATTATTGTAACCCGATTAAGGTAACGGACGTGGCTGATTATGTGTGTATCAACAGAAGTTATCTGTATACCTTGTTTCAGAATTATCTGGGAATGTCACCTCAGCAGTTTCTGACCACCTTTCGAATCACAAAGGCCCGGGAGCTTTTGGATTCTACCTCCTATCCCATCGAGAGCATAGCTCTTTCCTGCGGTTACAGTGATGCTCTTGTTTTCAACAGGGCATTCCATGCCATGAAGGGAATGTCGCCCTCCCAATACCGCAGGCAGAGCCACCGGGAGAATTCCAGGGAGCAGCTGCAGGAGGTGGAAAGCCTGATTGCGGAGCTGTTAAAGTCTCATTGATTTCGCAGACAACATTTTGACAGAATCAAAAAACAAATGGATGTAGTAATCCCTTTGTTTTTTTGTATAATAGACCTTAGATCATAGAATCCGTTTTTGATTCTATGATAGACCTTAGATCATAGAAAATGCAAGGCAGTTTCTATAAGTATGCAAAGTATCGCAGGATACGGATTGGAGAGGGTATGAAGGATAAAATTTTAAGGAAGTTTGCAGAGGTGTTTGGGGATGCAGAAGGAGCAAAGGTTTATTTTGCGCCGGGGCGGGTGAATCTGATCGGTGAACATACCGATTACAACGGGGGGCATGTATTTCCCTGTGCGCTGACCATCGGTACTTACGGTGTGGCGAGGAAAAGGAAGGATAACAGGCTTTTGTTTTATTCCACGAATTTTGAACAGCTGGGGGTTCTGGAATCTTCCCTGGAGGATCTTGTCCCTTCCAGGGAGGCAGACTGGACGAACTATCCCAAGGGGGTGATCTGGGCATTCGGTGAAAAGGGGATGAAGGTTTCCGGGGGGATGGATCTGCTGCTGAGCGGCAATATACCCAACGGTTCCGGGCTTTCTTCCTCTGCGTCAGTGGAGGTGCTGACGGGCTTTATCCTGAGGGATTTGTTTGGCTTTGAGGTCAGCAATCAGGATCTGGCGCTGATCGGGCAGTACTCCGAGAATCAGTTTAACAAGGTAAACTGCGGTATCATGGATCAGTTTGCCATAGCAATGGGCAAGAAGGACAATGCGATCTTTCTGGATACGGCGGATCTATCCTATGAGTATGCGCCCATTGCCCTGCAGGGGGCAAAGATTGTCATTGCCTGCAGCAATAAAAAGCGGGGACTTGGGGATTCCAAGTATAATGAGCGCCGCAGCGAGTGTGAAACCGCTTTGTCGGAGCTGCAGCAGGCAGTAAAGGTCAGAACCCTGGGTGAGCTGGATGAGGAGACCTTTGAAAAATATCAGGCAGCCATAGGGAGTGATGTGCGCAGAAAGAGGGCAAAACATGCAGTGTATGAGAATCAGCGCACCGTGCGGGCGGTAGAGGCCCTGAAGGCCAATGATGTGGCAGAGTTCGGCAGATTGATGAATGCCTCCCATGTGTCCCTTAGAGACGATTATGAGGTTACGGGTATTGAGCTGGATACTTTAGTAGAGGAGGCCTGGAAGGTGGAGGGCGTTATTGGCTCCCGTATGACGGGTGCGGGCTTCGGCGGTTGTACGGTCAGCATTGTAAAGGATGAGGCCATCGATACCTTCATCGAGACTGTGGGCGCGGCTTATAAGGAAAAGATCGGTTATGCCGCAGACTTTTATGTAGTGGAAATCGGGGACGGGCCCAGGGTATTATAAAAAGAAGGACTCTGTACAACTGTATCATGGGAGGGAATATGAACACATTAACCGAAAATATCAGGAAGTTAGTAGCGTATGGACTGCAGACAGGGCTGGTGCCGGAGGAGGATGTCGTATATACCACAAACAGGCTGCTGGAGCTGTTCGAAATGGATGAGCCGGAAGAGAGCGACAGTCCTGCGGCAATGGAACCGGAGGAGCTGGAGGCGGTGCTGGGGCAGATGTGCGACTATGCCTTTGAGAAAGGCCTGCTGGCAGCAAACACCGTGACTTACCGGGATTTGTTTGACACAAAGATAATGAGTATGCTAATGCCCAGGCCCAGTGAGGTTATCCGCAGATTTCGGGAGCTGTATGAGAAGGAATCTCCGGAGGCGGCTACGGACTATTATTATAAGCTCAGCCGGGACTCCGATTATATCAGGAGATACCGGGTCTGCAGGGATATAAAGTGGATTGCGCCTACGAAGTACGGAGATCTGGATATTACCATTAATCTTTCCAAGCCGGAGAAGGATCCCAAGGCCATTGCAGCAGCGAAGAACGCGAAGCAGTCCGGATATCCGAAATGCCTGCTCTGCCGGGAAAACGAGGGCTATGCGGGCAGGGTGAACCATCCGGCAAGACAGAATCACCGCATTATTCCCGTGACCATCAACGGGAGCAAATGGGGCTTCCAGTATTCCCCGTATGTTTATTATAACGAGCATTGTATTGTATTCAATTATCAGCATGTGCCCATGAAGATTGAGCATGCTGCATTCTGCAAGCTTTTTGATTTTGTAAAGCAGTTCCCCCACTACTTTGTGGGCTCCAACGCGGATCTGCCCATAGTGGGCGGCTCTATACTCAGCCATGACCATTTCCAGGGGGGACATTATGAATTTGCCATGGCGAAGGCCCCCGTGGAGAGGAGCTTTCAGGTGAAGGGCTTTGAGGACGTTGCCGCAGGCGTGGTAAAGTGGCCTATGTCCGTCATCCGTCTGAGCGGAAAGGATACGGACCGCATCATTGCCCTGGCGGACCGTATTCTGGAAAGATGGCGGGAATATACGGATGAGGACGCATTTATTTATGCCTGCACTGACGGGGAGCCTCACAATACCATTACGCCCATTGCCAGAAAGCGGGGAGAAGAATTTGAGCTGGATCTTGTGCTGCGGAACAATATTACCACGGAGGAGCACCCTCTGGGGGTATATCATCCTCATGCAAAGCTTCATCATATCAAGAAGGAAAATATTGGTTTGATCGAAGTTATGGGTCTGGCAGTACTGCCTGCCCGTCTGAAGGAAGAGATGGCAAAGCTGAAGGAGGCAATTCTGGCAGGCAGCAATCTCCGGGAAGATGAGGAGCTTGCCAAGCATGCCGACTGGGTGGAAGAGTTTTTGCCCGGATACGAAAAGGTAGACAGGTCCAATATTGATGCCGTGATCGAGAAGGAGATAGGGCTGGTGTTCATGGAGGTTCTGGAGGATGCCGGCGTATATAAGCGGACAGAGGAAGGCCGGGAGGCATTTGACAGATTTATCCGCTCACTGTGATGACGGGAGGAAGGGAAGTCCGTCATATTACCCTGGGGAGGCGCATATACTGATTGTGAACGGAATGAAGAGGACGTTCCAATCTGCCTCAGAATACGTCGGGATAACGCTCCTGAAGGTGTCGTGTAATTACCTTTCGGTTAGCGGAGTGAAGATTCCCGGCGGCCTCCCGCAGGCGGTCGATTTCCTGAAACCGTTTCTGGGATGCGTAGTACTCAGCGAGACAATAGTAGGTGCGGCTGATGTCCGTGCCTGTGCTGACGGCAAATTCCATTAATACAACGGCTTCCTTTTGGAATCCGCCCTCGATCAAGCGATCCGCCCATTTTTGCAGGGTCCGTACCAGGACAGTATAGTTCTGGTCATATTCCGTCAGGACATCCAGATTTGCGGTGCCGTATTCCAGCTTCAGGTCGGTGTTGGACCTGCCGGTGAAATTTACGACCTTACGGGAGGTCAGGCTTTCCAGAATATTAATGTACTCCAGCACCTCCGGGTCATCGTTCATCAGATGGGTGGGGAAGCCTTCCAGAGGGATGTGAATATATTTCAGATCGTCCAGAGACATACGCCGCACGGAGTTGGCCCGTGCTTCCCGGGACCAGAATTCCGCTTCCTGTTCCTTAAATTTCCTCTGCTGTCCTCTTATCACAAAGAAAATCATGATAATAAAAATAAGAAAGCTTGCCAAAAAAAATAAATTCATATATAATATCCTTCCAGAGTTTAGTATTAAGCAGGCCATGCACGGGTTCAAAGAGACATGGCGGAAACGAGGCTTATAAATGTTTAACATGAACAATAAAAAAACCAGGCGGAAAATGTCTGTAGTGATAATCGTGGTGCTGGTGCTTGCTATGGTTATTCCCACTTTAGCATATTTCTTTTGATAATTCAATGTAAAGGGCAATAATAGTCTGTGCCGGTATGGCAGAAAGGCAGAAGATGGAAAATACCGGGAAAACCCTCAAAAGGAGCATACTGTGTCTTGTGATGATGGCGGCATTTTTCCTGATGTCCGGTACAATCGTCCGGGCCGGGGAAGAAGATACCATAAAGTCCGGTATTTTCGCCGGTAATATTGATCTGTCCGGTATGACGAAGGCCCAGGCGGAAGCGGCAGTGGAAGAGTATGTCAGTTCGCTGGGGGAAACGGAAATATTGCTGCAGTATGCTTCCGAGGCTGAGGTGAGTGTCACGGCCGGGGATCTGGGTATTGTCTGGGCGAACAGGGAAATTGTAACGGAAGCGGCGGAGATCGGCACCCGGGGGAACGTGATCGAAAGATATAAGATTCTCAAGGATCTGGAGCATGAAAATAAAATATATCCCATTGAGTTGTCTTTCAGCATCCAGGGAATCAGTGACATTCTTACCGGAAAATGTGCCGTCTACGATCAGGAGGCTATGGATTACGGCCTTATCCGGGAGAATAACGAGTTCCGGATTATTGAGGGGCAGAAGGGGTATTCTCTTGACGTCGAAACATCCATTGATCTGATTAATGATTACCTGACCCGGGACTGGGACGGCCAGGCGTGCGAAATTCCGCTGCAGGTGGAGGTGGAAGAGCCAAGGGGAAGCATGGAAGAGCTTGCCCAGGTTAAGGATATTCTGGGGAGTTTTACCACCTCTTTTAAGTCTTCCGGTCCGTCCAGGAGCGCTAATGTGGAAAACGGCTGTAAGCTGATTAACGGATGCCTTCTTTATCCCGGCGATGAATTTTCCACATACAAAATGGTTTCTCCCTTTACCGAGAAAAACGGTTATTATATGGCAGGCTCTTATATCAACGGCAAGGTGGTGGACAGTCTGGGCGGCGGTATCTGTCAGGTATCCACGACTCTTTATAATGCGGTGCTGCGGGCAGAGCTGGAGATAACGGAGCGGCATAATCACTCCATGGTGGTGAGCTATGTGCCCCGGTCTGCGGATGCGGCGATTGCGGAAAGCGCAGGCAAGGATTTCCGGTTTGTGAACAGTCTGGAGCATCCTGTCTATGTCGAAGGATATGTGGACAAGAAGCAGATCACCTTTAATATATACGGGCTGGAGACCAGGGATCCGGACAGGGAGGTCATTTTTGAGAGTGAGGAGCTGGAGGTAAATGTACCGCCCAGCGACCAGATCTATGCAGACGCATCCAAACCCATAGGGTACATCGTATCGGAGGGTGCCCATATCGGTTATAAAGCAAGGCTGTGGAAGATCGTGAAGGAGGACGGCAGGGAAGTAAGCCGTACCCAGGTCAACAGCAGCACATACAAGATGGTGCCAAGGAGCGCTACGGTGGGAATCGCTACGGATAACCCTGCGGCATATGAACAGATCATGGCGGCGATCAATTCCGGCAGCGTGGATCAGGTAAAAGCCGTGATTGCAGCATTGACGACACCGGCGGTTTCTAACAGCGTGGAAACGGGAGAGCAGTAGTGAAGATCGGGAAGGTTCCGGAGAATGTTTTAAAACGATCTGTTTTAAGGCAGATACAGACGAAGAGGGATGAAATAATAAGCGGCGCAGGCATAGGGGAAGACTGCGCCCATTTTTCGTTTGACGGGGCCGTAATGATGACCTGTATGCAGACTTCGGCGGTAGGAGCGTCGGAGACGTATTTTCAGAAGAAACCGTCAGCAGCGGCAGTGTATGGAGAAGAATCACAGCCAGCCGGCGCAGCGGAGATTGCTGGCCGGGAGGAAGCCGTCTCTGTGGGCCGGCTGATCGGGCGATGTGCCAATAATCTGGCAGCGGCAGGAGCAGAGCCGGTAGGTGTGATGATCGCTTTGACGCTGCCGGAGGAAACGGAGGAGCCGGAGCTTAAAGCATTGATGGCGGCAGCGGAGGCCAGATGTAAAGAGCTGAGGCTTCAGATAGCCGGAGGCCAGACCCTGGTCAGCCGGGTGGTCAGGCAGCCTGTAGCTGCGGTAACGGGATACGGAAGAGCTTTGGCGCCGGTGTGTACCGGCCAGAGTAAGAAGAAAACGGTATGCGCCGGACAGGATATAGTTGTCAGTAAGTGGATCGGCCTGGAGGGTACGGCGATTCTGGCCGGGCGGCACCGGGAAAAGCTGCTGCAGAGGTACCCGGCTTATTTTGTGGAGGAGGCAGCAGGCTTTGACCGGTTTCATTCCGTGATACCGGAGGCTGCCACCGCCGTGAAGTCCGGCGTTTGCATGATGCACGATGCTTCAGAGGGCGGAATTTTCGGAGCCCTGTGGGAGCTGGCGGAAAGGGCAGGCGTTGGACTGACCATAGATTTAAAAAAGCTTCCTCTGCGTCAGGAGACGGTAGAGGTATGTGAATGCTGTAATGTGAATCCTTACGAGCTGTTGTCGGGAGGTGCGCTGGTGATGGTGACGGGCGACGGAGCCGGGCTTGCTGCGGCTTTGGAGGCAGAAAAGATACCGGCGGCCGTTGTGGGAAGGATTACGGACGGCAACGACAGGATTATTCTAAACGGCGAAGAATCACGTTACCTGGACAGACCGAAGGGAGACGAGATCTATCGACAGTAGCGGCTGATTTCGGCAGCCGCAGAAGAGGAGAAGAAAGATGAGAGACGAATTACTTACTATTATTGAAAAGAACAGCCGCATCGATTTGAAGGAGCTGGCAGTCATTCTCGGAGCAGAGGAAATTGACGTTGTCAATGAGCTGGCAGCCTTGGAAAGCGAGGGCATCATCTGCGGCTATCATACGATGATTGACTGGGAAAAGACAGACATTGATAAGGTTTCCGCATTGATCGAGGTGAGGGTGACTCCTCAGAGGGGGCAGGGATTTGACAATATGGCGGAGCGTATTCAGAAGTACCCTGAGGTGCAGAGTGTCTATCTGATGTCCGGCGGCTATGACCTGATGATTATTCTGGAGGGAAAAACCCTCCGGGAGGTGTCCTCTTTTGTATCCAATAAGCTTTCGGCCCTGGATACGGTCTTAAGTACGGCCACCCATTTCATCCTGAAAAAGTACAAGGACCATGGTACAGTGCTCTCCCGGAAAAAAGAAGACGAAAGGGAGATGATTACGCCATGAGAAATCCGTTAGCAGACAAGGTTGTGGAGATCAAACCTTCAGGTATCCGCAAATTTTTTGATATTGTAAGTGAGATGAAGGATGCTATTTCCCTGGGAGTGGGTGAGCCGGATTTCGACACCCCCTGGCATATCAGGGACGAGGGTATCTACTCCCTGGAAAAAGGGAAAACCCACTATACCTCCAACGCAGGACTTGTGGAGCTGCGCCGGGAGATCTGTAATTACCTCCAGAGAAGACAGGGTATTACATACCATCCCCTGAAGGAAGTACTGATTACCGTGGGCGGGTCGGAAGCCATTGACATGGGTCTTCGGGCCATGTGTAATCCCGGGGACGAGGTGCTGATTCCCCAGCCCAGCTATGTTTCCTATGAGCCCTGCGCGGTGCTGGCAGGGGCTACGCCTGTCATTATCAACCTGAAGGCGGAAAACGAGTTTCGGCTTACGGCCCGGGAGCTGGAAGAGGCTGTCACGGACAGAACCAAGGTACTGATTCTGCCTTTTCCCAATAATCCTACCGGGGCCATTATGGAGCGGAAGGATCTGGAGGAAATAGCGGAAGTGATCCTCAAGCACGACATATATGTCATGTCGGATGAGATTTATTCCGAGCTGACCTATAAGGAAAAGCATGTGTCCATTGCGGAGCTTCCCGGTATGCAGGAGCGGACGATATTGATTAACGGTTTTTCCAAAGCATATGCCATGACCGGGTGGAGGCTGGGTTATGCCTGCGGGCCGGAAGAAATTATCACGCAGATGACAAAGATCCATCAGTTTGCCATTATGTGTGCGCCTACCACCAGCCAGTATGCGGCGGTGGAAGCGCTGAAGAACGGCGACGCTGATGTAGAGGAAATGCGCACCGCATATAATCAGCGCAGGCGGTATCTCATGAATGCCATGCGGGAGATGGGGCTGGAATGCTTTGAGCCCTACGGTGCTTTTTATGTTTTTCCCTGTATCAAAGAGTTTGGCATGACCAGTGATGAATTTGCCGAAAAGCTGCTGGCGGAAGAGAAGCTGGCGGTAGTGCCGGGAACGGCCTTTGGTGACTGTGGTGAGGGATTTTTACGAATTTCCTATGCCTATTCGCTGGAGCAGCTGAGAGAAGCCCTGAAAAGGCTGGGACGGTTCGTGGAGAAGCTGAGAAAGGAAAAACAGTAGTGTGAACATTATACTGCATCAGCCGGAAATACCGGGAAATACCGGAAATATCGGGCGTACCTGTGTTGCCACAGGTACGTCCCTGCATTTGATTGAGCCTTTGGGATTCCATCTGGACGAAAAATCTATCAGACGGGCTGGAATGGACTACTGGAAGGATCTGGATGTCCACAGATATGTCAATTTGGAAGAATTTAGAAACCAGCATCCCGGTATCAGGATCTGGATGGCCACCACCAAGGCAAAGCGGGCATATACGGAGGTCAGCTACGGGGAGGAAGATTACATTATGTTTGGCAGGGAGAGTGCGGGAATTCCCGAAGAGATCCTGGTAGAGCATGAGGAAAGCTGTATCCGTATCCCCATGCTTCCTGCCATACGTTCCCTGAATCTGTCCAATGCCGTGGCCATTGTGCTGTATGAGGCGCTGAGACAAACGGGGTTTCGGGGCCTGGAGTCAGAAGGGGAGCTGCACAGGCTGTGTTGGAATTGTGAAAGGAATGAAGATTTTCTGAGCGGTCAAGAGGGGCATGGCCACCTCTTTAGTACGTCCGCTAAGAAAATCTAAGTCATTCCGAGAAAAATCGCAAGAACGGTAATTCAAGGGGATGTTACAATGCGTTCCCGACAGTCCGGGTGTTCCTCCAGGAACTGCTTCACTATGTCAGGTTTATCCCAGTAGTGCATGGGATAAACCTTTTCCGCATTTATATGCCTTAAAAAGTAAAGAAAACCGTCTGCGTAATGAGAACCCAGACGAGGATCCAGGGGCAGACAGGCATGATTTATGGAAATATCCTTTAATGGCCGAAGTGCGGCTCGGTAGCTGCCGGTCATCTGTCTGCGTTCCTCCTGGGGAGTATCCTCGGTGACCCAGTCGTTGAGATCCCCGGCATGATAAAAAACGCCCTCCGGGCAGGTCAGCAGAAAGGCCACACCGGAGTCCGTGGAAAGCAGTGTCCTGATGCGGGTATGGCAGGGCAGTTCATACTCCCGGCTGTGGTAGACCTTGAAAAGAGTACAGTCGTAAGGATACTTATGGGGCTTAATATCGTTCGGCAGGATGGCAGTAACCTGTTTCATGCCCATTTCGCGCAACAGAGGAAACAGCGCAGGATTATAGTGATCCTGATGGCTGTGGCTTACAAATACCAGCATGGGTTTACCGGCATCCAGAGGCGGAAGATTTCCCTTATAGTAATCAAATAAATAATAGCATTCTGCTGTCTCTGCCAGGAAACAGCTGTGGTAGATGTAGGTGACGTTCATAATGGGCTCCTGTGTATTATTATTTTCTATGCAGGTATTTGTCTAATATTGTGAGAAAATTACTTCCGCGAATGCGATAGGATTCATTGTATAACATATTCATTTGTACCCGCATTTTGCACTACTCCCCAAGGATTCCCACAAAATCAGTAGCATCTATGTTGAAGGGTAAATCTTGTATCATCCCGTTTTTATAGTAACTTTCAGGGGACGCATTTCCCCTGGAGGTCCAGGAAACCAGATGGTTATCACTTGATAAAAAGTCAATGGAATTTTTATTTTCTCGTAATATTGTCATTGGATCCAAATTGTGGGTAGTAAAGCAAAGCTGTCCCTTGCCATAATACATGAAATACTCGATCAGCCTGCATAAATAAACATCATTCAAATTGGAATCCATTTCATCAACGAAAACAATTCCGTTTGTACTTGCAGATACAAAGCAGTCAAACAGGCGGATCAGCTTTTTAATGCCAGTGCTTTCAAATTCTCTGTTAATACTAAATTCTCCGTAATTGAGATTTAATTCGCACTCGTATTGATTTCCCCTTTCTTTTGCGTCAATATCGATAGACACTAAATCTGTTTTAAATATTTTGAGAAATTTTGTTAAGCGGGCTACTTTACTTTTGTAATCTTCGAAACGGTCCTTGTCTACAAATCTTTCATTTACGCTTGAAAAAGCGTTAGCAAGATCGCCATAATCAAGTAATCTGTTTTGCAAAGACTGCTTATCCAGGCTATGGCCTATCAATTTCTTCCGCAGAAAGTATAATTCATGTTGATCTTCGTCGCCTAAAAATACTGTTGTCACTATAACCAGTGTCAGGCATATCAGGATGTGAACAAGCAATTGTCTGTCAGCTGCACTTTCCTGCGGGTCGTAAGTTAATTTCCCTCGAATGATACTATAGAGGTAAATCAGGGAATGTGTGGATAATAAATTCATTGACCGTTTTTTTAAAATTTCCTTTTGGGCGTCGCTGCAATTAATATACAGTAGCTCTCCGTTTTTGCATTCAAATATTGTTTTATAATTTTGATTAGCATAATTTCCGTTTTTCCAGCACAGTTTTTCAAATTGAATTTCATACAACCCTTTTTCGTTTTTGGATAAATGAATGGTATAGTCATAGATCTCCTTACAGCCAGCGGTATCCACAAGAAATTCACAGCCGAAGTGAAAACAGCAAGTTTCCTTATGAATGATTTCATTTAAAAATCCCTGAGTTTTGGACTCATTTAGATAGTTGTCCCCCAGAATCAGCTCCTGAAATATTTTTACAGCAGTAATAATGGCAGATTTCCCGGAACCATTTTCACCATAAATAGCCTTGATCCTGTATTTGTCGGGATCAAAGTTTTTATCAACAGTCTTTTTATAAAAGTCAATTCTGATTTCCTGTTTTATATTTTTTATACCGCAAATACGCATGTTTAATAAATAAATTATATTTTCCATAGATAGAACCTCTTTTAAAATAGCATCAACAAAAATTATAAAAATATTACAAAATGTAATTGGTTGGAAATATGTTATATTATAAGCCATTCTTATTTTAAAAGCAAGATTGAAAAGTATTGGCTGGAATACATAGGATACAGGCAATTAGACAGGAAACAAACAATATAAATAGATATACTGTGGACGGTTTTACATAATAGTAAATAATTACATTTTGGAAGTTTAAAGTTTTGCGGTTAAAAAGTGCTTCAAAAAACGTATATACCAAGGGAGAAAATATACCTTGACAGACGAGGTATACAATGCTATATTGTATCTAAGAGATGAGTTTATTTGTCATGAAACAGGAGGCTTTATCTGAACAGAAAGGAGGAATGACCTTGTCCATTACATCAGACATTCTGCGGGGGCATACAGAGGCGATCATCTTGTCCCATCTTCTGGAAAAGGACAGTTATGGTTACCAGATTAACAAGGATATTATGAAAAAGACCGATAACCGCTATGAATTAAAGGAAGCCACGTTGTATTCCGCTTTCCGCAGACTGGAACAGGCGGGTTCTATCAGGACATATTGGGGTGACGAGACCACAGGGGCCAGACGCCGTTATTATGCCATCACCGACTTAGGCAGGCAGGCATACCTGAGCTATAAACAGGAATGGGAGGAAGCAAAGGAAATGATAGATCATTTGCTGCAATAAAAGCGGTACATTAAATGTCATTTTGAAAGAGGCAGGTACGAAAAGGGGATGGCCTCTTTTTGGCGGAAAGGGAGAATGAATGAAAGAGAAAATCGAGCAGTATTTTAACCAGTTATTTGAAGAAGCGCCGAAGACACGGAAGGCGCTGGAACTGAAACAGGAATTGACCCAGAATGCTTTGGATAAGTATGAGGATATTATGCAGGAGGGGAGGTATTCGGAAGAAGATGCCTATCAGAATGTGATTCAGTCTGTGGGCGATGTGAGAGAGCTCTTTGACGACCTGGAGGAGAAAAGCCTGTTGGAGCTGCCGGAGAAAGACAGAAAAAAGCGGGCCATGCTGAAAGCGGCGGCGGTGGGATTATACATTTTTGCGGGAGTGATGTTCTTTGGCCTGGAAACGTTAAGCGCTACGGTTCCCGGTTATCCTTTTGACGGGATGGGACTCGCAGTAGCCGGGCTGATTTGTATTGCCCCCACCATTATGCTGGTCTATGCGGCAAATATGTATCCCGGTTACAGTAAAAAGGTAAGCACTAATATGGTGGAAGAATATCAGCAGGAAAAATACCGAAGCGGCAGAAATAAGGAGATCATGGGCGCCGTCAGCTGTATCATCTGGACGGCGGCTCTGGTACTGTATTTTCTAATCAGCTTTACCGTGGGCGGCTGGCATATTACCTGGGTTATCTTTTTGATAGCGGCCTGCGTGCAGTCGATAGCGGTACTGATAAACAGTCTGCGGATGGATAAGGAGAAGAGATCGTAATGAAAAATGTGAAGATAATACTGGCTGTCGTGTTGAGTATCGTTATACTGGGGCTGTGCGTCCTGCTGGGAATAGGACTCAGCGGACGGGTTCCGGGAGGCCGTACGGGTTGGGGAGGCGGCAGCTGGGATGGACGGTATCAGCTGGTGCAGGAGCAGGAATTTCCTGCAAAGGATATTAACACTATTGATATAGAGTATACCAAGAGCGGCAATGACGTAACCTTGTATGAAGCAGAGGGAGATTCCGTTATCGTGCGGGAATACGCCAGTTATGAGCCCGCTGACGGTGAACTGGCCCAGATGAAATGCCAGTCGGGGAAGCTTACGGTAAAAGGGCCGCGACGTTATAATACCTTCTTTCAAATAAACAGACACATTTATACGGAGGTCTATGTTCCCGGGGACTTTGCCGGCCAGCTGAAAATTGCTACGGTCAGCGGCGAGATTTCCCTGACGATGGATCTTGTATTGAGCGGGCAGTTGAACCTGACCAGCACCAGCGGGGATATTTATGCCGGCAGTCAGAGTTTTGAGGCGGAAAAGATCAATGTATCATCTACCAGCGGTGAGATCCGCCTGCCTGCGCTGGAGGCAGGTGAAATAAATATGAGCACCACCAGCGGAGACATTTCTGTTAAGGAGGCGGAAGGCTATGTATCCTGTTCCAGTACCAGCGGTGAGATCATTGTTTCCGGAGGAGCAGGGGACAGAGAAATAAGCAGCACCTCAGGGGATGTCCGGGTGGACGGCTTTTCGGGCAGCATTTCGGTCAACACCACCAGCGGCGAGATTTTTCTTCGGGGAGATCGGGGCTGTGGAAGTCTGCATAGTACCAGCGGGGACGTGCTGTTTTCCGTGGAGGAGCTTACCGGGGACATTTCGGTCAACACCGTCAGCGGGGAAGTGTCCCTGGAGCTGCCGGAGACAATTTCTCTGGATTTCGAGGCAGACTCCGCCAGCGGGGACATCAATACATTTTTTGACGGGAGCTTAAGCTTTTCCAAGAGGGGAAACCATGCTTCGGGAATTGTGGGCAGCGGAGAACGCAGAGCAAAGATTACCACTACCAGCGGAGATATAACGATAAGGAAAAAATAGCGAAAAAACAGGATTTTTTGACAGAGTATCGATTGGCCGCATTGGAAAGCAGTTGAATCTATAGGCGTCTTGGTATACAATTATTTCAGCACCGTTTTACGAAGGAGAAGTCTATGAAATTCAACAGGGATCAAATAACGATTTCCAATCTGTGGGATGTGATCACGCGGCATGAAGGAGATAATTTTGCCACAAAAAAGGGACTGCCCTTTGCGTATTCCATTAAGGGAGGAGAGCTTTTTACCGACAGGCGGGAGCGTTCCATCACTCGCAGCACCTTTGAAAAGGCATATGATAAGCTGGAGAGGGATCAGTGCGGGGAAGACGCGCCGAGACGGATTGTGGGCCCTAAGACCCTGAACGTCTACGGCGCTCCCTATGTCTGGGCAGTCTTTGTGGGAATCGGCCTGATAGAGGAAGACATACAGTTTTTTCAGGAGGAGCTGGAGCTGTAGGACAGAGGAGTGGAAATTCTATTTGACTTTTCGAGAGAGTATATGATATAGTATAGCTGTATGGAAAACAGGGGCTGAGAGTCTTCCATGCAAATATTTTGGCAACGGTGTTGCCTTATTGATTGAGTTAAAAGCTCAAATTTTATAAGTTGGTTACTATAAACCGGTGCATTTGCACACCTAACTTGTGAAACGGTCAATAAGAGTAGTAAAAGTAAAATATTTGCTATATAGACTCTAAAAACCACATATCTGTCCATACGCAGCTGTTATACCGGAGAAGCAGGAGCGGCCTGCCTGCCGGTTTTGAACGATTCCGCAGATTAATTGTGCGGCGGTGCTTTCAGCGGCAGTACGGCATAAGAAGACAGATTTTCAAGGCAAGTGATGTAGGGCATCACTTGCCTTTTTCAAATATACGCGGCACGATCCGCCAAGAGAAAAGAGGGCCGGCGTTTTCATTATCCGGACTGCCGGTGCAGCATGAGAATCAACATGAGAGGAGGCTGTTTATGAGCGACAAGATTTCCCTGTATGGTTTCAATAATCTGACAAAGTCTCTAAGCTTTAACATTTATGATGTGTGTTATGCAAAGAGCCAGCGGGAGCAGAAAGATTATATTGCCTACATTGATAAACAGTACAATTCAGAGCGTTTGACCAATATTCTGACTACCGTAACGGATATGATCGGGGCCAGGGTGCTGAATATTTCCAGTCAGGACTATGAACCCCAGGGCAGTTCCGTAACAATCCTGGTGGCTGAGAAGAGTATGGTGCCGGTGGGAGATACCACCGTGGCTCATCTGGACAAGAGCCATATTACGGTGCATACCTATCCGGAATATCATCCGGAGACCTGCCTGGCTACCTTTCGGGTGGATATTGATGTGGCTACCTGCGGGGAGATTACACCCCTGTCTACATTGGATTATCTGATTGGCTCCTTTGACTCGGACATAATTACCATGGATTACCGTGTCAGGGGCTTTACCAGGGATATTGGCGGCCATAAGCTGTTTATGGACCACCGGATAACGTCCATTCAGGATTATATTGACGAATCCATCCTGCGAAAATATGATGCGGTGGATATTAACGTCTACGATGCTAATATTTTTCATACAAAGATGCTGATAAAGGAAATTGACCTGCAGGAGTATCTGTTTAACAGTGATGTCTATGAGCTGCCGCCGAAGATCCGGCTGGAGATCATGGATAATCTCCGCAGGGAAATGATCGAGATCTTCAGCGGGAGAAATGTATATTAAAGGATTCGTCTGGCGGCAGTCCATGCGGCGGAAAGGAGGCATCGGATGGGGCGTTTCAATCAGTCAAGGGCACCGGTTTATGAGGCGCTGGAGGAATTTCGGAGAAACAGGATTGTCCCCTTTGATGTGCCGGGGCATAAGCGGGGCCGCGGAAATCCGGAATTGGTGGAGCTGCTGGGACAGCAGTGTGTGGGAATTGACGTAAACTCCATGAAGGCACTGGACAACCTGTGCCATCCGGTGTCGGTGATACGGGAAGCGGAGGAAATGGCAGCGGAAGCCTTTGGGGCGGCATATGCTTTTCTTATGGTAGGCGGGACCACTTCTTCGGTGCAGAGTATGGTGCTGAGTGTGTGCAAAAAAGGGGATAAAATTATTCTGCCCCGGAACGTTCACAGGAGCGTGATTAACGCGTTGGTACTGGTGGGAGCCATTCCTGTATACGTGAATCCGGATATGGACAAAAAGCTGGGAATTGCCCTGGGAATGAAGATTTCCCAAGTGGAGAAAACAATCCGGGAAAATCCGGATGCAGTGGCAGTACTGGTGAATAATCCCACTTATTACGGAATTTGTTCGGATCTGCGGAGTATTGTAAGGATTGCCCATGCAAACGGTATGAAGGTGCTGGCGGACGAGGCCCATGGGACACATTTTTATTTCGGAAAGGATATGCCTGTATCTGCCATGGAAGCGGGAGCGGACCTTGCGGCTGTGAGTATGCACAAATCCGGCGGAAGCCTGACCCAAAGCTCCTTTTTGCTGACGGGAGTGTCTATGAATCCCGGGTATGTACGCCAGATCATTAACCTGACCCAGACTACCAGCGCGTCTTATCTGCTGCTGGCAAGCCTTGATATTTCAAGGAGGAATCTGGCGCTTCGGGGAAGGGAGGAATTTGCCAAGGTCACGGCACTGGCAGAGTATGCGAGGCAGGAGATAAACCGTATCGGTGAGTACTATGCTTATACGGCTGAGCTGATTAACGGGGACAGTATCTTTGACTTTGACAAGACGAAGCTGACGGTCAATACCCTGGGAATCGGCCTGGCGGGGATCGAAGTTTATGACATCCTCAGGGACGAATATGATATTCAGATGGAGCTGGGGGATATTGCGAATGTACTGGCCTATATTTCCATTGGTGACAGGGAGCGGGATATGGAACGGCTGATCGGCGCCCTGGCAGAGATCCGGAGAAAATACGCAAGGGACAATTCCGGCATGTATACCCGGGAATACGTGGAACCGAAGGTAGCAGTGTCGCCGCAAAGTGCGTTTTATGCAGAAAAGGAGTCCCTGCCCCTGACAGAGACAAAGGGGCGCATTTGCAGTGAGTTTGTTATGTGCTATCCTCCGGGTATACCCATTCTGGCTCCCGGAGAGGAGATTACCGGGGAAATTCTGGAATACATTATTTATGCCAGGGAAAAAGGCTGCTCTATGACCGGCCCGGAGGATCCCCGGATTGAACGGTTGAACGTGCTGAAGGAAGTCTGGGCTTAGTGTGAGATTCCGCTGAGCGGAATTAAGGAGGGCAGGATATGGAATTGTGGTTTTCGGAGCCGCATACCCCAAATGTAAAGCTGTCAATCCGTGTGGACAGGCAATTGTACAGCGGGGAAAGTGAATTTCAGAGGATTGATGTGTTTGAATCGCCGGAATTCGGCAGGTTTCTTGTGCTGGACGGTTATATCATGCTGACGGAGAAGGATGAATTTATATATCATGAGATGATCGTGCATGTACCCATGGCAGTGCACCCTGATGTAAAGCGGGTGCTTGTCATTGGCGCCGGAGATGGCGGTGTGGTAAGAGAGCTTACAAAATATCCGGAAATAGAAGATATTGATCTGGTGGAGATTGACGAACAGGTGATCCGGGTGTGCAGGGAATTTCTGCCCGGAACCTCCTGCAGGCTGGACGATGGAAGAGTGCATATCCATTATGAGGACGGCCTGAGGTTTGTGCGTGGCCGGGAAGACGATTATGACCTGGTAATTGTAGATTCCACAGATCCCTTTGGACCGGGGGAAGGGTTATTTACCAAGGAGTTTTACGGGAACTGCTATAAGGCGCTGAAGGAGGACGGTATCATGGTAAACCAGCATGAGAGCCCCTTTTATGAGGCAGATGCCACGGCCTGTATGCGGGCACACAAGCGCATCGTGGAAACCTTTCCTGTCAGCCGGGTCTATCAGGCCCATATTCCCACCTATCCTTCCGGGCACTGGCTGTTTGGCTTTGCTTCCAAGAAATATCATCCGGTGCGTGACCTGGATCGGGAGCGCTGGCTAAACAGGGAGCTGGACACCCTGTACTATACGCCAAAGCTTCATGAGGGTGCGTTCTGCCTTCCTGCCTATGTAGAGAAGCTGCTGCGGAAAGCGGAGGTGCGGTAGAGTGAGAAGAGTTTCCGGGAAGAGGGCGACGCCTGGGATGCTGACAGGAGTGGCAATGGTGGTTCTCCTGGCAGTGACTGCAGCTATTGTGTTTCATATCAATAAAGCAGGGCAGGAAGAAGGGGAAAGGGAAAGCATACGGCAGGAAGAAAATGTGATACATGTGTCACAGGACGGGGAGGAGTCGGAGCATACGCCCAAACCCGGGAGCAGCCAGGCGGAGCTCCTGTTGGAAGATATGAGCATCCGGGAAAAGGTTTATCAGCTTTTCGTGGTGTTTCCGTCGCAAGTGACAGGCGTGTCACCTGTGACAACAGCAGAGGATCTGACAGGTCAGAAGCTTGGGGATTCCCCTGTGGGTGGGTTGATTTTTGATAAGTCCAATATGGTGAGCAGGGAACAGGTGACGGAAATGCTCAATACGGTGCAGGCCTGCTCAAAGATTCCGCTGATTCTCACCTGCGATGAGGAGGGCGGCAGGGTAAACCGGCTGATGAGTACCGTGGGGACTACTGATATAGACAGTATGATGAGTTATCGGGACCAGGGAACGGACAAAGCGGCGGAAAATGCGGAGATTATTGCCGGGGATCTGGTGAGCTGCGGTTTTAATACGGATTTGGCCCCGGTGGCGGATGTGTGGTCCAATCCTCAAAATACTGTGATTGGAGATCGGGCATACAGTGACGATTTTGCGCAGGCAGCCGCTTTGGTAGCCGCAGCCGTGGAGGGTTTCCATGAGGGCGGGGTTGCCTGTACCCTGAAGCATTTTCCCGGCCACGGGGACACGGCGGCAGACTCCCATACCGGTGCGGTATATGTGACAAAAACCCTTGAGGAATTGAGAGCCGGGGAACTGCTTCCCTTTCAGGCAGGAATTGACGCAGGGGCAGACATGGTTATGACAGGGCATCTGACGGTTACGGATGTGGAGGAGGTTCCGGCAGTTTTCTCCTATCGGGTTGTGACGGAGCTTCTCCGGGAGGAGATGGGGTTTGACGGTGTGATTATAACAGATTCCCTGCAGATGAAGGCTGTTACAAAGTATTATGACAGTGGCCAGGCGGCGGTGCTGGCAGTGCAGGCGGGGGTGGATATATTGCTGTGTCCCGCGGATCTGGAGGAGGCGGCCGAATCCTTGCTGGAGGCGGTGGAAACAGGGGTTATCTCAGAAGAACGCCTGGACGGGAGTGTACTGAGGATACTGAAGCTGAAAGAAGACAGGGGTATTCTTCGGGAAGGAAACAGATGAAAGAAAAAGAGAGAAAACGATTACGCAATTTATCCCTGGCGCAGAATATTCTGATCTGCCTGGTTTATGCTTTTTTGCTGTTGTGTTTTCTGGTGCTTTGGGCGGGGGTGGCAGGACTGTTCAGTGCTGTCAGTACCCAGCGTCAGGGAGAAATTGATGATGTTGCGGGCTGGGGGATTATTTTTGAAAGCTTTGCCGGGGTGCTGGGAGGTTTCGCGGTAATCGTCCTGGGCTTTGTTCTTCTTGTTTTCACTGTCTGGCAGATATTGATGTGGCTGATGTTCTGGAAGGCAAACCGGCGGATCAGGCCTTTTTCCAGGAGGAAGCCCTGGGGAATTGCGGATCAGATATTTAAAATTTTAGCAGGAGCATTTGGAATGCGGACTGCCGGGGAAGGCCTGGCGGAGCTGTTTTGCGGGGAGAGGGCTGGAACGGCGGACGTGACCGGTGTGGTTTTGCTTGCGGGTGCATCTTTGTTTTTCCTGGTTACGGGCATTTATCTTATGGTAATGTTTTGCAGGAAAAGGGAAGAGATTTCAGAGGACACGGCAGTTTGAAAAGGAAGAAAGAACTGCAGGAAATATAAAAAAACAGAAAATGGAAGAGAGGAGACGGGAAATGTCAAAAATTCTGATTATCGGCTGCGGAGGGGTAGCTTCGGTGGCAATTCAAAAGTGTGCGGGGAAAGCGGATGTTTTTTCACAGATCTGCATTGCCAGCCGCACCGTCAGCAAGTGTGACGCCATGAAGGAGAAAATTGAGGAAGACTGTAAAAAAGCCGGAAGGGAAGCTCCGGTTATCACTACGGCAAAGGTGGATGCGGACGATGTGGGGGATCTGACTGCCCTGATCAGAAGGGAGCAGCCGCAGGCGGTTTTAAATCTGGCTCTGCCTTACCAGGATCTGACGATCATGGATGCCTGCCTCGCCTGCGGCGTGGATTATATTGATACCGCAAATTATGAGGCGGAGGATACGGAGGATCCGGCCTGGCGTGCGGCCTATGAAAAACGCTGCCGGGAGAAAGGCTTTACGGCATATTTTGATTATTCCTGGCAGTGGGCGTACCGGGAGCGTTTTGAAAAGGCGGGAATTACGGGACTGCTGGGCAGCGGCTTTGACCCCGGTGTCACCGGGGTGTTCTCGGCCTATGCCCTGAAGCATTATTTTGACGAAATTCACTATATCGACATCATGGATTGTAACGGAGGAGACCACGGGTACCCCTTTGCCACCAACTTTAATCCGGAAATCAACCTGCGGGAGGTTTCAGCCAACGGATCCTATTGGGAGAACGGCCGCTGGGTGGAGACAAAGCCCATGGAGATCAAAGCGGAATATGACTTTGCCCAGGTGGGGAAAAAGGATATGTACCTTCTGCATCATGAAGAGATTGAGTCCCTGGCGGCAAATATTCCGGGAGTCAGGAGAATCCGGTTTTTTATGACTTTTGGGCAGAGTTACCTGACACATATGAAATGTCTGGAAAATGTGGGAATGCTGCGGACCGACCCTGTTATGTACCAGGGGCATGAGATTGTACCGATTCAGTTCCTGAAGGCCTTGCTTCCCGACCCTGCGTCCCTGGGACCCCGCACTGTGGGTAAGACCAATATCGGCTGTATTTTTACCGGTATCAAAGACGGAAAGGAAAAGACAATCTATATTTATAATGTATGCGACCATCAGGAATGCTACCGGGAGCTGGGCTCCCAGGCAATTTCCTATACCACGGGGGTTCCGGCCATGATCGGGGCCATGCTGGTGATGAACGGCACCTGGAAGAAGGCGGGAGTCTATAATGTAGAGGAATTTGACCCCGATCCCTTTATGGAAGCCCTGAATGAGTATGGGCTGCCCTGGGTGGTGGAGGAAAATCCGGCGCCTGTCCCAGTATGAAGGGAATGAAGTTTCTTGAAGAATCGCAAGTACAGTGATTCTTCCCCCAGATTGGAGTGAACAGCAGTAAAAATATAAGAAAGGGGTATGGATATGAACGAGGAACAGAAAAAGTGGGTGGAGGATACTCTGGGAAAAGCAGAGCGAAAGCTGGCAAAGGTCAGTGAAAGATCGGCGGCAAAGATTCCCTATTCCACGGCGCAGGGGGTGCATGACGACCGGAGCGGTGACATCGGCTGGTGGACCAATGGCTTCTGGGGCGGCATGATGTGGCAGATGTATCGGCTGACAGGTGAAGAAAAATATCGCCGGATCGCGGAGGATAATGAGAAAAAGCTGGATGCCTGTCTCATGGATTACGGCAAGCTGGATCATGACAACGGGTTTAGATGGCTGCCCACGGCGGTGGCGGATTACCGGCTGACGAAAAGCGAGGCCTCTAAGAACCGCGGACTTCTGGCGGCGGGAAACCTTGCAGGAAGATATAACAATAAGGGCTGCTTTATCCGCGCCTGGAATGACTGGGGAGACGATGACCACCGGGGCTGGGCGATTATTGACTGTATGATGAATCTGCCGCTCCTGTACTGGGCTTCTGAGGAGACCGGGGATCCCAGATTCCGGCAGGTCGCGGTCAGCCATGCCGATACTGCCATGAAGGCCTTTGTCAGAGGGGATGGCTCCGTCAACCACATTGTGGAATTTGACCTGGAGACAGGCGGGAAGGTTAAGAGCTACGGCGGTCAGGGGTTTGGCACAGGCTCCTCCTGGACCAGAGGGCAGTCCTGGGGGCTGTACGGCTTTACCATAAGCTACCTGCACACAAAGGACGAGGCGTATCTGGAGACGGCGGAGCGGATTGCCAATTACTTCATTGCCAATATCCCGGAGGACGGTCTGATCCCCGTGGATTTCAGACAGCCCCGGGAACCGGCTTACCAGGATTCCACGGCGGCGGCCATAGCGGCCTGCGGCCTGATCGAGCTGTCAAGGCTTCGTGAAGGGCGGCAGGGGGAGGTTTACCTGAATGCCGCCCTGAAGCTGCTTGGCGCCCTGGCAGAACACAGTACGAACTGGAACGAGGCGGAGGATAATCTGCTGGAGAGGTGCACGGCGGCATATCATGACCCGGAGCATGAGTTCTCCATTATTTACGGCGACTATTATTTCCTGGAGGCGCTGATGAAGCTGGCCGGGAAGGAACTGTTCATCTGGTAGGATCGTTTACCGTTCCCATGAAGACGGGAATCTTTTCTTCACAGTCGATAATCATGTAAAGGAAAGGACGATCCAGACAGACGATTTTCAATTCTTCCGGTTCCTTCATTGCACCCTTGGCCCTTACCTCCACGGCGGTGGCAGCCCCTGCCCTGGTGCCCTTTTCGTCCACGGCAAGATAGGTTTTATGGAGGACGCGGCTGATGTACAGATTTTTCGCCGGGCTGCTTCCCAGACCGGATAAGTCTGCGGCATCGGGATCAAAGGCATCCGTCATACCCATGCTTTCCAGAGCCTGATTCAGGAGGATGTCCCAGGTGGTTTTAAATTTGGGTATGGCGGCCCGGACAGCCGCCGGTTCATAATTTGTAAGCATCTCATGGAGCCCCTGGCCGGTGAGGGAGGCAATATAGTCGTCCAGACTGATGCCTTCCTCCGGCAGCAGGGCTGCAAAGGCATATTTACCGTCGCTGTAGAATTTTAAAAAGCCCTGAGCATTTGTGCCCTTGAGATAGGCGTGCTCCTCGGAGTACATCATTTCGACATTTCTGGCAGTACCGTTCTCACAGGTAAAAATTCCGTCCAGTACCTGGGAGCTTTCATAAATGGTTTCCCACTCGGCATCGAAAGCCAGGGCGTTCACCAGATAGATCACAGTGTTATCGGAAATCCGGTCCAGAATATCGGGAATCATCTTTTCCGTGTTTTCGGATACCCAGTTATTTATATCCTTTGTAGTGGAATCGTCAAAGGGAGCCGTATAGAGGCCCGCTTTGAAATAGTCGGCGTTTGTCTGCAGAAAGTCCGGTGAGACGGTCAGGTCCGGCGAGTCCTTCAACCAGATGGAATTGGCCAGGTGCAGCCTGTATTTCCTGTCCGAGGGAAGCCGGTCGTTATAGCCATGCAGGTAGTCCCGGAGAGAGTTTAAATCCGTTCCGAACAGTGCTTCCATTTGTTCCAGGGTTTGGCCCCGGGCTCCGGCTGCGGTCATGGCGAGGGCGTTCATAACGGACAGGGGAGAGATCAGGGTATTGCCTGCTGTCTGAGGTACTTCTGAATGCCGCGGCTTTTGGGCCTGCTCCCACGCTCCGGCAATGCACTCCTGAAACAGCCGTACTGCGAAATCCGTGCAGGTGACGGCATCCGCCGCAGGGGAATCGGAAGCGGGGAAAGAAGGTGCTGCAGGGGAATCGGGAGCGGAGAAGGAAGAAGCCGCAGGGGGGACATCATCCATCAGGTTTCTGCTGGAGCTGTCGTTTCCGCAGCCGATGAGGGAGGTAAGGGCCAGAACTCCGCAGAGTCCCGCGGATAGCTTTTTTTTTGCCTGTATTTTCATAGGGTGGTCTCCTTTCGCCGGATGGCAGGTATTCTGTTATAATAACAGACGGGAATCTCCTGCAAAAGTTCCGGGAATCAACGGGGTTCATATTGTTTTTTGCAATTGGGATATGGTATAATAGTCACAGAAAAGGACGCGATAACGAGAGGGGGCATACCGTGGCAAAGTACAGTGTATTATTGGTGGGGAGAAATAAGGTTTTGATCGGGGAGTTTTTCAACCATCTGGGGAATGATCTGGAGTGCCTTTCCTGCAGCAGGCGCTTTGTTGACATTCGGAATCATCTGAAGCATTTTACGCCGGATGCTCTTGTTTACTGCCTTTTGGAAGACAGCTTTGACGAGATGCAGCAGGTGATTTCGTCAAAGAATAAGCTGGACGAGAACCATGTTCCCCTTGTGATCATCGGGCAGCAGGAGGATTGCGACGAATTCAACCGTTATTCCGCAAATGCTGCGGATATGGTAATGATAAAGGGTTCTCAGACGATCACTCAGATGAGTGCACGCCTGATAAAATATCTGGACGGCAGACAAAATTCGGCGGGAGGAAGCATAGGCACTTCGGCGGATGACCAGAAACTGTTGGAAGCCATGCGGATGCTGGATCTGGATATAACGCTGCCTGTTGAGAAAAAGCATATTCTGGTGGTGGACGACAACCCGATGATGCTGAAGGTAATCAAGGAAAGCCTCCGGGAGGATTATGAGGTGGCCACCGCGATCAGCGGCAAGATTGCCAGGAAATATTTAATGAACAGATCCGTGGATCTGATTCTTCTGGATTATGAGATGCCGGAGGAAAACGGCTCGGAGGTCCTGCAGAAGCTTCGGCAGGACGAATCCACAAAGGATATACCGGTCATTTTCCTGACGGGTGTAAAGGAAAAGTCAAAGATTCAGAAAGTATTGCAGTTAAAGCCGCAGGGTTATCTTTTAAAGCCCATTGAGCACGACAAGCTGATTACAGCCATCAGGAATCAGCTTGCATAGAAGAATTTGGCATGGGAGGAAGAGACCATGGGAGAAATGTTACATTTAACGGACCTGATCAGCGTCAGAACCCTGCAGCGTGTTCAGGATGCTTTTTCCACCATGACGGGTATGTCGGCGATTACTACGGACGCGAACGGTGTTCCGGTGACAAAGGGTTCGAATTTCTCGGAGTTCTGTATTTGTGCGAGAAATTCAAAGGACGGCCATCTGCGCTGTGAGCAATGTGACAAATTCGGCGCGGAGGATTCCTGGAATAAGGGCGGTCCTACTACGTATTACTGCCATGCGGGGCTGATCGACTATGCGGCGCCCATACTGGCCGACAGGCAGATTGTGGGCAGCTTTATCGGCGGCCAGGTGCTGACGGCACCTCCTCAGAAGGAGCAGATTTACCAGATTGCTTGGGAACTGGGAATGAGACCGCAGGAGCTTTGGGAAGCGGCCCAGAAGATCAGGATTCTGGAGAAAACGGAGATAGATAAGGCTGCGGAATTCCTGTATGTGGTGGCAAATGTATTGTCCGATATGGCTTACGGAAAGTATCGGAGTATCCAGGCTACCGGGGAGATAGAGCGTGCAAACAATATGAAATCCGATTTTCTGGCCAATATGAGCCATGAGATCAGGACGCCTATGAATGCGGTAATCGGGATGGCGGAGATGGCGCTGCGGGAGAAGCTTCCTCCGGCGGCGAGGGAGTATGTCCGCCAGATTAAATCCTCCAGCAAGGCACTGCTGACCATAATCAATGATATTCTGGACTTTTCGAAAATTGAAGCAGGAAAAATGGACATTATGCCGGTGGAATACGAGCCCATGTCCATTATCAACGACATTGCCAATATTGCGGAGGAAAGGCTGAAGGAGAAGGAAGTGGAACTGATTCTGGATATTTCCCCGGAGGTTCCCAGTAAGCTTTTCGGAGATAATATCCGTATAAAGCAGATCCTTTTGAATATAGTAAATAACGCCACAAAATTTACCACCACGGGTCAGATCGTTGTAAAGATGTTTTCCGAAAAGTGGGCGGCCGAGAAGATTCTTTTACATTTTTCCGTAAAGGATACGGGAATCGGCATCAAGGAGGAGGACCTGAAAAGGATTTTTAACTCTTTCCAGCAGGTAGACAGCAAGCGGAACCGCAATATTGAGGGAACGGGTCTGGGACTGGCCATTTCCCGGCAGCTGACCCATCTGATGGGCGGGGAAATCCACGTCAGCAGTACGTATGGGGAAGGGACGGAGTTCTCTTTTGAACTGCCTCAGAAGCTGGTTGACGAAACCCCCAGTATTTCCGTGAAGAATCCGGAAGCCGTGCTGGCTTTCGGGCTGTTAAAGAATCCTTATCTGAAGAGAAGCCTGGCGACGGACTGTGAGCGTCTGGGCGTGGAATATTATGAGGTTACTTCTCTGGAGGAGATCGGCTTCCTGGAGGGCAGGGAGAGCTTCCTGTTTGTGGAGCGGGAGCTGCTGACTCCCATGATAGAGGAAATTGTGCAGAATACTCCCGAGCTTACGGCAGTATTCCTGTTTCCCTTCCAGTCTTTGGAGGGCAGGTATAACGCACCTAATATACATATGGTCAGAAAGCCGCTGTATTCTATGAATGAGGCCCTTATTTTCAACCATGAGGGGCTGCATTATACCGGTGAGGACGTGGATGTGATAGAGTTTAACTTTATCGCCCCGGAGGCGGAAGTGCTGATCGTAGACGATAACGCGATCAACCTTACGGTGGCGGAGGGCCTGTTGGAACCGCTGCAGATGAAAGTGGATCTGGCGCTCAGCGGAAAGGAAGCAATTACAAAGATTTCCGAGCGTCGGTATGACATTGTGTTTATGGATCACATGATGCCTGAGCTGGACGGTGTGGAAACCACACATATTATCAGGCGGTTCCACCCGGAATATAACGATGTGCCTATCATAGCCCTGACGGCTAACGCTATGAACGGTACCAGGGAGGTATTTCTGGCTGAGGGCATGAACGACTTTATCGCAAAGCCTGTTGAGCTGAAGACCTTGATTTCAAAGGTGGCGCAATGGCTTTCACCGGAGAAAATAGAGAGGAGCGACAAGGATGTCATTGACCTTGCAATGGAAGGCAGGAAGAGCGGAAAGCTTGAGATCGGGAATCTGGATACGGCTACGGCGATTAACATGCTTGGCAGTGAGAAGCTGTTCAGAGCGGTGCTGAAGGATTTCTACCGGGTAATAGAGAAGAAGCATAATCAGATCAAGGAAGCGGAGACAAATGAGGATTGGAGCACATATACTATAGAAGTGCACGCTCTCAAAAGTGCGGCCAGACAGATCGGGGCGATTCCTCTGTCGGAGAAGGCAGCGGCTCTGGAGGAGGCAGGCAATAAAAAGAATGCCGCAATGATCCATGAGCGCACGGATGAGATGCTGGCAGAGTATCAGTCCTATATACAGGTGCTTGCTCCTTTCTGTGAGGAGCAGGAGACGAGGCGGGAAAAGGGTGAAATTCCCCGGACAAAACTGCGGAAGCTGTTTGCGGACATGCGGGCGGCCATAGACGAGCTTGATATGGACCGCATGGAGGAAGCCGCAGACGCCATAAAGGAGTATTCCTATACCGGAAAGCAGAGTGAATTGCTTGGAGGGCTGCTGGAAGCCGTAGAGAATATCGACGTTGATGTCTGCGAAGAGCTGATGGCAGAATGGGAAAAATTATTGTAAACTGGAAGGGAGGCCGATTATGAATCTGCACGATTACAACCATGCGCTTTTTCAAAACATGGCGTTTTTCATGGACATTGTGTGGGAGATTAATATGCTGACAGGTACGGTAGTCATCCTGCAGGACAGCAGTGAGCCGGAGAAAGACGGTGTGGAGTTTTCCTATCATGATACATTCTGCGATTATACCGCAAACAAGGTAAGCAGGGATGAGCTGCCTGTTTTTGAGGGGTATATGGATTTCGAAAATATGAAGACTCTGAAGCAGGAGACTTCCTTTGACGTGCACCTGTCTCAAAAGGACGGCAGTCGGGATCTGTATCGTATTGTACTGACGCCTGCCTTTGAGGGCGATATGCTTTCCTGCGTATATCTGGGCGCAAGAAACATGCAGCCGGAAATCCGGCAGCAGGAGGCCGTGCGGGAGGCTTGTGAAGCGGCGGAGCGTGCCAATGCTGCAAAGTCGGAATTCCTGAACAAGATCAGCCATGATATTCGTACCCCGATGAACGCTATTATCGGAATGACGGCCATAGCGGAAAAGCATCAGGATAATCAGGAACGGGTGGCGGAATGTCTGAAAAAGATTTCTCTCTCCAGCAAATATCTGCTGGCCCTTGTGGACGAAATGCTTGATATGAGTATGATCGAGTCCGGAAAGCTGAAGCTTCAGGAGGAGGAAATCCATTTGCCGGAGCTATTGGAGAATCTTGAAATTCTGCTGGAAATCGGTATGAAAGAGAAGGGGCATGAATTTTCACTGGAGGTTCTTCGTCTGGAGCACGAAAAGGTCTGGGGCGACAGGCGCCGGATTGACCAGATTTTTATGAACGTGATTGATAATGCGGTAAAATATACCATGGAAAACGGCAGGATCCAGGTGACCTTAGAGGAGAAGCCTACCAGTACCCAGGGAATCGGCTGCTATGAAATTGTTGTTGAGGACAACGGGATCGGAATGGAGCCGGAGTTTCTGGAGCACATGTTCGAACCCTTTGTGCGGGCGAAGGATAAGCGGGTGGAAAGGATTCAAGGAAGCGGCCTTGGCCTGGCAATCATGAGTAATGTTGTGAGAATGATGAACGGTGTCATCGATGTCAAAAGTACCCCGGGAAAAGGGACAAGGGTAGCGGTCAGGATTTTCCTGAAGCTGTTGGAGGAGGAAGAGGTGGCATTTCCACAGCTTGCGGATGCAGTGGCCCTTGTGGTAAACCGTGACGAGGCCCTGTGCAGGGAGGTATGCGAGGTCATGGCAGGCCTGGGTGTACAGTGTGAGTGGGCGCGGACAGAGAAAGGGGCATTGAAGCGGATTGAGGAACGCCATCGGGAAAACATGGATTACCGCACCGTGATTATTGACCGGGGGATTGCAGGAAAGGCCGAATTTATAGATTTGATTGCCAGGATGAACAGAATCGCGGACGGCCTTACCGCAATTGCAGTCTGGTCGGATTCTGACTGGACGGATATGGAAGAAGATGCCAGGGCAGCCGGCGCCGTGGCGTTTATCGCCAATGCCTGTTCCAGGCTGCGCCTGATTCAACTGTTTAAGATGCTTACGGGGCAAAAGGAGGAAGCGGATCAGAAATCCCCTCTTGAAGCTTTGGCAGAAAGGAACTTTCATGGACGCAGGGCGCTGATGGTGGAGGACAATGAGTCCAATGCGGACATTATCTGTGAAATTCTACAGATAGCCGGGCTGGAGGTTGAGCAGGCCTGGAACGGCCAGGAGGCCGTGAAAAAGATGCTTACCGCGAAAGACTGGTATTATGATATTGTGTTTATGGATATACAGATGCCGGTGATGGACGGCTATGAAGCCGTAAAAACGATCCGCGGGCTGGAGCGGGAGTACGCACAGGAGGTACCGATACTTGCCATGTCTGCCAATGCCTTTGAGGAGGATGTGCAGGCATCCCTGGAGGCAGGCATGAATGAACATATCTCAAAACCCATTGACTTTAGAAAGCTGGAGGATGCGTTGTGCAGATGGCTTCCCACGGAATGAGAGGGTCCGGGCTGGCCACGCCCTGTTACGTGGTAGATTCAGGACTGATAGAAGCAAATTTAAAGGTATTGAGAGGGGTCATGGAACGCACGGGGGCGGAAATACTGCTGGCCCAGAAAGCTTTCTCCATGTACACCCTCTATCCCTTCATAGGACAATATCTCAGCGGGGCGACAGCCAGCGGATTGTACGAGGCCAGGCTGTGCGCGGAGGAGATGCGCGAACCCCTGAAGGCCTCCGGGCGGAAGATTGAAAGCCATATTTTTTCTCCCGGGTATCGGGAAGAAGACTTTCAGCAAATATTGGAGTACTGCGACCATATTGTGTTTAATTCCTGGAGGCAGGTGGAGAAATTTGGTGCCAGGGCACGGGCTGCTGGGAAAAGCATCGGGCTGCGGATTAACCCCGAATGCTCCACGCAGGAAGGCCGCGCCATTTATGACCCCTGCGCTCCCGGATCCCGTCTGGGCGTGACAATAGAGCGTTTTGTGCAGGGCATGGGCAGCAGCACGGATCCGGCGGAGGGAGCTGACTGTGAAGGGGACAGGAAATGCGGGAACAGGGGAAACTTGCTGCAGATGCTGGACGGCCTTCATTTTCACACTCTCTGCGAGCAGGATTCCGATGCCCTGGAAAAGACGCTGGATGCGGTGGAAAGCCGGTTCGGTGCGTATCTGCCGGCGATGAAATGGATCAATTTTGGCGGAGGGCATCATATCACAAGAGCGGGTTATGATATTCCCAGGCTGGAAAGATGTATCAGGAGGATGCAGGAGAAGTATGGCCTGAAGGTATATCTGGAGCCCGGAGAAGCCGTGGCGCTGAATGCAGGCTTCCTGGTGAGCAGTGTACTGGAGGTACAGGGGAATACTGTCATCCTGGATACTTCCGCGGCCTGCCATATGCCGGATGTGCTGGAGATGCCTTACAGACCGCCGCTTCAGGGCAGCGGGCAGCCCGGAGAGAAGCCTTTTACCTACCGGTTGGGAGGGCCTACCTGCCTGGCAGGTGACATGATCGGCGAATATTCCTTTGACGAGCCCTTGAAGGAAGGGGACAGGCTGGTATTTGAGGACATGGCAATTTATTCCATGGTAAAGAACAATACCTTTAACGGTATGCCGCTCCCGGATATTGTACTGCGGGAGACGGACGGAAGGTACAGGATTGTCAGACGGTTTGGGTACGAAGATTTTAAGATGCGGTTATAACTGCAAATGGAAATTATCTGCTTTCGTGGTTTTTCCCTCTGTTTTATGCTGACGGCATTGACAGAGGGAATTTTTATGCGGAATTTCCTTAAAAAAGTCAAGCCCGGGCGTTAAAGGTCTGTTATACTGATAACACATCGCGATGGGAAGAAGGAAGATCATGAGTTACTCAACTATGGCACACGCAATGATAAGTTATGTGGAAAGCCATCTGGAAAACCTGAATATCCGTGAAATGTCGGCAAGCTTTGGGTTTTCGGAAAGCTATCTCAGGGAATTGTTCTTAAAGAATGTAAATATACCTTTGATTCGGTATTATAAGAGAAGGAAAATCATGGCATCTGCTTTTGAGCTGCTGCATTCGGACAGAAAAATCGTGGATATAGCTTTTGATTACGGTTTTTCCAATCATGAATCTTATACGCGGGCTTTTCAAAGAAGCTTTGGAATGCCTCCGGAGAGGTTTCGCAGGGAAAGACCGCTGATCGGCAGGAGACAGCTGGATACCGGTGTGTTTGGGTTGGATAGACTCGTCAGCAAAGAGAAAAGGAGCGATGGAATAAATATGGAACAGAATCAGCATCAAACAATATTATACGGCATCAGAAAAACCGAGTGGGGAGCCTATGGAAGCAGAACCATGTTTCCCATCTGCGTGAAGGCAGTATCGGAATATCTGGGAGACGACGTGTCCTATGCCTACATCATGGCGGCTACGGGAGCGGCTTTTCGCCTTACCTGGAACCGTGGGGAATGGGATCTGAGCAACATTGATATTTACCACACCCTGAAGGAGTCCAATGATATATACAGATATGGAGCAGGGGCGCTGGGCAGGGAGTTTGCCTTTCTGGGGCGAGAGGAAAATACGGGAAAAGAGGAGTTCAGGGCATTTATCAGATCGAGGATTGCAAAAGGCTTTCCGGTGATCGCCCTTGGAATTATCGGCCCGCCGGAACCGTGCATTATTGCGGGGTATGAGGAATCGGGGGATGTGGTCGAGGGATGGAACTTTTTCCAGCATGACGATGAATACGCGGCGGATATAACCTTTCTGGACAACGGATATTTCCGGTCTGACCGGTGGTGGGAAAATACGGATACACAGGCGGTTATGTGTATCGGTCCGGTAGCAGGGGAGCCCTGGGACGACAGAGTGATCGTGAAAACGGCAGCCGCCATTATGGAGCCAAGGAGCGAGGGCAGCTATGCAAAGGGGATTGCCGCTTACGATGCCTGGAGGGAGATGCTGCTGGAGGAAAAATGGTTTGAAGGCAGTGCCGGATTTGACTGTCTGTTCTCAAAGCTGCTGGTCCAAAATGATGCCATGGTATGTATCAGTGACGGACGCAGGTGGGCCGCAAGGTATTTCGAAGAGTTATCGGAAACATGCAGGGAAGGCGGGAAAGAAATCTGTGGGAAAGCCGCCAGACATTTTCACCGGGTGGCTGATATTGCGGACGAGATGCTTTCCCTTGCCGGAGACTGGAGTAATGTGGATCAAATGCTGCAGCGCCTGGCGGACCGCTCGTTCCGGGAAAGGATCGCAGGCCTGATTGACGCCGCAAAGGCAGAGGATGCCATGGCGTATGAACAGGTGGGACTGCTGTTAAGCTGTATCTGAGGAAATGCTTTATCGGCGTTTTCCTAAAGTAATATGAGTCTGTCTGAAAGCAGGTCAAATGGTTTTTCTTGTATTTTCTCCTGTCAATGCTTATAATGTGATAAAGCAGGTTTGATTCAAAAAGGAATTGCAGGCGGCGTAAGCGCTGCCTGCAATTCCTGAAAGAATGACCGGATAAAGCCGGTATCCTATGTATAAAGAACCTGCCTCAGCAGGATTGTATTTAGTCGAAGCTGACCGAACCCTAACGATATTGTTAAAACTCTACAGCTCCATTTGTTTATATATGTATCATACACCAAAGTTGTGTCAGAATTATGTCATAACCTGAAAGAAAATCTAAAATTTATTAAATTAATTACTCCCTTTTCGGAATTGTGTACCCAGTGGGAAATAACTTATAAATATACATTGTAAATAGCAGATAAAGATTTCATCATAAATATATAAATTGGGATATGAGGGTATGTGCAATGGAACGGAAACTAATAGAATTAACCCATAAGAACGAGGTTTACCAGACATACGAGATTTACAAGCACTGTATGTTTATGCCTACCGAGGAAAAATTCAACATAAAAGTAGACCAATTTCTTGACGATAACTCTGTAAAAATCTTTGCTTGCTGCAATCAAGACATGATAGAAGGTGTTATGGTTGTTTTCTTTGCTGAACAACATAAAATTGAAGTCGTAGGCATTGCGGTTGATTTGTTCGCGCGTGGCAAGGGCATCGGTTCTTATATGATAAATCAGGTGATAAAGGATTACGGTTTGTATTCTGTATATGCAGAAACAGATAATGATGCCGTTGATTTTTATCGGAAGAACGGTTTTAGCATTACAGAGTTGCTCAAAACCTATGACGATGAAACTATTATCCGATATAAATGCGAATTAACCAAATAATTATTTTCCAGTTTATAGAACTGTCAGATTGTTGAATATTATGTGATCTATGTAGAAATATACTTTATATTTCAAAATTTATGCATCAGGAACACTTTCCCGAAAAGGGAGATTAATTATAATTGTTGGTTGGGGGTATAAAAATGAGAATTATTGCGGACTCCGTACCGGCTGCAGACGGCTTTCGAATGCCGGCGGAATATGAGCCCCATGAGGGCTGTATCATGATTTTTCCGGAGCGGGCGGACTCCTGGCAGTATGGGGGGTATGCTGCCCGCAGGGCTTTTGCCGACGTGGCGGAGGCCATTTCCAGGTCCGAAAAGGTGACGGTATGTGCCGGCGAGGCGCAGTATGACAATGCCAGGGCTATCCTGCCGGAGCAGGTCCGGGTGGTAGAGATGAGCAGCAATGACGCCTGGGCCAGGGATTATGCCCCCACCTTTGTAAAAAACCGGAAGGGAGAGGTCCGGGGTATCGACTGGGGCTTTAATGCCTGGGGCGGCCTTGTGGACGGGCTTTATTTTCCCTGGGACAAAGACAACAGGATGGCCAGGAAGCTCTGTGACTTGTTTGAGAAGGATGTCTACTGCAAGCGGGATTTTATTCTCGAGGGCGGCTCCATCCATGTGGACGGGGAGGGCACCGGCATGGTGACGGAGAGCTGCTTATTGAGCAGGGGTCGAAATCCCCATATGACCAGGGAGGAGATTGAGAATACCCTGAAGCAGTACCTGAACTTGTCCACAGTCCTCTGGCTGCCCAGGGGAATTTACGGGGATGAGACCAATGAGCATGTGGATAATATCTGTGCTTTTGTAAAGCCGGGAGAAGTGGTGCTGGCCTGGACGGAGGATGGGACGGATCCCCAGTATGCCATGTCAAAGGCCTGTCTGGATTACCTGGAGCAGGCGTCGGATGCTGCCGGCAGACGGCTTAAGGTGCATAAGCTGCCCCTGCCGAAGCCGGTGACGATGACGGAGGAGGAGTGCCGGGGCCTGGACGAGTGCTGGGACGAGCCTACCCGCAGCCCGGGGGAGCGGCTGGCGGCTTCCTATGTGAATTTCTATATTTCCAACGGAAATATCGTGATGCCGGGATTCGGCGTTCCGGAGGATAAGGCGGCCCGGGAAATCCTGCAGGGACTGTTTCCGGAGCGGGAGGTAATACAGATCTATGCCAGGGATATTTTGATCGGCGGCGGAAATATTCATTGTATTACGCAGCAGATTCCGGCGGGAATATGTGAATGAATTTCTGTTTTATGTTTTTTCAAAATTACAAAGCAGGAATAACGGAATAACATTTTATTGAAGGGGAGGCTGACTATGAAAAATGTAACGGCAGCGGCAGTACAGATGTATTGTAACCGTTCCAGGGAAGAAAATATACAGGCGGCGGAGCAGGCCATTCGCCGGGCGGCGGAGCAGGGGGCACAGATTATACTTTTGCCGGAGCTGTTTGAGACCTGGTATTTCTGCCAGGAGCGAAATTATGATTCCTATGGGCTGGCGACAACCGTATGGGATAATCCTGCGGTAAAGCACCTGAAAAAGCTTGCGGCACAGTTGAAGGTAGTTCTGCCTGTCAGCTTCTTTGAGCGGTGCGGAAATGTGACTTATAATTCTCTGGCGGTTATTGACGCAAATGGGGAGATTCTGGGAGTATACCGTAAGACCCATATTCCAGACGATCATTTTTATCAGGAGAAATTTTATTTTGCTCCCGGAAATACAGGCTTCCAGGTATGGCATACCGCATATGGCAGGATCGGAGTGGGAATATGCTGGGATCAATGGTTCCCGGAGGCGGCAAGGTGCATGACTCTTATGGGGGCAGAGCTTCTGCTTTATCCCACCGCTATCGGCTCCGAGCCTATTATAGAGTGCGACAGTATGCCCCATTGGCGGCGCTGTATGCAGGGTCATGCGGCGGCCAATGTGGTGCCTGTAATTGCCGCAAACCGAATCGGGGAAGAAAAGGTAAGTCCCACAAAGGAGAACAATCATCAGTCCTCGGCGCTGGTCTTCTATGGCTCTTCCTTTATCACCGACGAGACGGGAGCGGTGCTGGAGGACGCAGGGCGGACAGAGGAAGCGGTGCTCCTGCATACCTTCGATCTGGACGCGGTGGAGGAAATGCGGTTCAGCTGGGGCTTGTTTCGGGACAGGCGTCCGGAGATGTACGGGGAGATCTGTTGTAAATGATTTGGAAGAAAATTCAACAATAATTTTATTTCCTTCTTAATCCACCAGCTTCGCATTGGGATAGATGCGCTCCATCCGCTCATCGTCAAAGTGCCGGTCCAGGAAATCGTCCCAAGCGGAGATTTCGGATTCTGTCCCGGGCGCTTCAGCGGCGTGGCGTGCAGTATATCTGGCCAGGGCCAGGGAGGAAACGGCCATATTGACTACCATAAATACAAGCAGGCAGTTAAAAAGCACCGTGCCCGTGGCTTTGGGGATTTTCTCAATCAGCCGGGACAGAGGCGGATAGATGATCTTCAGCCAGATCACGGCGGCAATCCCCCAGAAAAGGCAGTAAAGCAGGTTGATCCGTCCGCCCAGGTTAAAGGCAAAGCCGCTGTAATCCCAGAACACGGTGCCGAAAACAGCTTCCGTGAACACACTGCAAATGTATTCATAGGCGCCGCCTAAAAGGGTGCCGGCTAAAAAAATATGACGGTCGCTTTTGTCCCGGTAACGATACAGGAACAGGGTCAGGAGGGAGCAGCCCAGTCCCCAGACGATACTGAATGGCCCGTAAACTACGCTGCTCCGGCTCATGAGGACGCCTGTGGTGAGGAAACAGAAAACAGTCTCCGTGATGTCTCCTAAGAAAGCGCCGATGAAAAACAGGGCGGTCAGCTTGTAAAAGCTGCAGCCCTCTGCAAATACGGTGCTTTTTTTGCGTGCAGACTGCTCTCTTTTTCTGATTTCCAGATTTTCCCTGGTGATAGCGGGAAAGGACTTTGTCAGGCGCTTTTCCAGAAAGCCGGAAATACGCTGCAGACGCTGGGAAAGAGGGGAAAGCCGCTTGGCGGAAGCCAGCATGCCCCGCACGGTCAAAGCCTCTGCCAGGAAGTCCAGAGCAAGCAGGATGAGGGCGGTCCATTGCAGGATTGCAGTAATAGAAGGGGGAATCATGTCAAGCAGGCCGCACAGGGCCGGATTGACGAAATCGACGGTCAGCACTGCCAGAAGGCCCCAGAGCAGGGCATACCGCAGGCATACATAGCCGCCGATATTATACCGAATTCCGGAGTAATCCCAAAGCTTTTTGCGGAAGATCTTTTCCATCAGCATACCGGTACCGTATTCCAGCACGGAGGCCAGAAGCATTCCGCCCAGAAACAGGAAAAAGGGGCTGCTTACCAGCTCCGGCAGGAACAGGGCAAATAGGACGGCGCCGAAGCCATAGATCGGGCACAGGGGACTGCTGACAAAGCCCCGGTTCACGAACTGTCTGCGGTGAACGGCAGCATAGCATACCTCTATGCACCAGCCTGCAAAGGAATAAACAAAAAACAGCCATATCAGGTCACTGAAAGAATAAGTCATAGGATGGTAAGCTCCTTTATCTGATGGTAAGGACAAATTTATCTTCGGTCATGGTGAGCCGGATCCGGTACAGGTCATGATCCCAGGCTGCCTGCAGGCGGGGATCGGTGATGGGCAGGGTCTCTATGGCGAGCAGTTCTGCGCCTGTAAATACCAGACGAGAATCCCCCAGCTTTATGACAAATCCGTCACAAGGCGGGCAGGTTGTTTTCATGCAGCCGGGCTTCTGATGACATTTGTCTCTTCCCCAGGCATTTTCGGGGCTGGTTCCTGTATCCCCGCATTCCGGCTTATCGTAGGTAATAAAGTTCAAAATAACATCCTTGCAGTCGGTCTCGTCCTGCAGGACAACATATTCCTGTACCTTGTCAAGGAGTACCTGCCTTCTGTAGCTATGTCCGCTTTCGGGAAGAGGATAGGCACCGATCAGCTCCATGGAAATTTCCGCCCGGTCTTCACCTGCCTCCTGCTTTATGTCCGTGGCACGGTAGCTGCTGCCTTCATGCTGGTCCAGGCCCCCAATGGTGGGCAGGTTATGATAGCCGGACTGCATGGTCCAGATTTCATAGCGCTTATCGGAAAAGGTCTTTCCCGTATAGCTTTCCACACCGATGTCCGCCAGCACAGGACGGCCGTTTTTATAGAGGGTCAGGCTGCCGGTGTCGTTGTGATTATGGTTGTCATTGTTGTCCCCGGCCTTCACTGCAAGACAGAAGCTGCGGCTTCTGGCGACAAACAGGCCGATGCTGGGATAATAAATGTCCCTGTGAGCCACAGGTGAGGAGGTGTCATACTCCATGACTTCCCTGTAATGAAAGGCGTTCAACAGCCTGTAATAAAGGCTGAGGCGGTAGGTCTCTTCCCGGTAGATTTCCTCCTGGGCTGTCTGAAAATCTTTTGCGGCAAACAACATTAAGCCCGGCTGTCCCGTGCGTTTTCCGAAGAGGAATTCCCGGACGCCTGACCGCCCCGGCAAAGGGGAGCAATCGGCGTAATTGAAGTAATAACCGCCATCCACATGAACGTTTTCGATATAAGCGGCAATGTTTTTCATTTTTTCCCATCGATACAGATGGGAAAAAGCACCGCCCGTCACCTGATTCATCAGGTCTGCGGCCGCATCCAGGCACAGGCCTGCCCTGCGGAAATAATGGGCTCCCTCGTCACAACAGCCGTCCTCCCCGTAATCCTTAAGGAAGAAATCACAGCTTGCGGCGGCTTTTTGCAGCACGGATCTTCTTTCGTCCCGGGAGCAGTCGGAGAGAAAGGCCGTAATCAGAACGTTCTGGGTACACCAGGGCGTCCAGTTGCACATGGGCTCGTCGCCCTGCCCCATCCACCAGAAATGCCGGTTCAGGTAAGGCGTCAGAATGCGCGTCCGCAATTCCGAAAGAATCCGGCGGGTAATAAAGGGGCTGACAGCCTCCAGCTCCTTTTTTAACAGATAATAAATGCAGGAAAGCTGAGCCCCCGTTTCGCAGGCAAAGAGATCCAGCACGGGCCGGGAAGCATCGGGCAGGAGCTCCTGGGGCTGATCTCTTTGATAAGAATTATGGGGCGGCAGCTGCCAGGCGCTTTCCTCACAGAGGACAAAGATGCCGTTGATGATCTGATCCAGAAAACGTCCTCTTGCCTCCACGCATTCTGCCAGTGCCAGGGAGTTCAAATGATAACGCCGTTTAAAATAAAGATTTTCGTAATTTACCCGGTTTCCCGTCCGTTTGAAAGCCATGAAATCCGTGGCGTAAACAGGGGGATAGGGACAGTCCAGACAGGCTTCTCCCTCGGCAATGAGCCGCTGTCTTAGCTCCTCCGGCAGCTGTCCGTAAGCATTTCTGTCAGATGCGGCGGGAAAAGGGAAAAATTCCCGCAGTTCCCTGTTTGCTGCCAGAAACTTACTGGCGGCTTCCCGAAAATGTGATTCCATTCGCGTCTACCTTTCCTTTCCGGATTCCATATAATGGTTTCTATGATCTAAATACCATTATAGCTTTCTCTGTTGTAATTGTAAACGTCAGAATCCGGGGAGGCAGAAGGTGTCTTGTTCCGCTTTGGGAGAGAAGTAAAATAAGTATTGCCGCCGGGTCTTATGAGCCGCTGGACTTATATTTACGCACCCCAAACCGCCACAGCCCGTAAGCCGGCAGCAGAAACCACAGCGCCAGCAGAGGCAGAAGGATATAGAAAGGGTCGTTCCTGCGGTCCAGCAGATATAAAAGGGGATAGTACTGCACCAGGGCGTAGGGAACCACGAAGGTGGTCAGCAGCAGCAACTTTTTGCCGTAGACCCCGAAGGGGTATTTCCCGTACTCTCTGGCCCCGTCCGTAAACACATTCATGAATTCCAGCCCCTCCAGGGTAAAGAAGCTTAAGGCGGCATAGATCATAAACATGGCGGAAAAGAGTCCTACACCTCCCACCAGCATAAAGAGCACCGTCACAAGCTTTGCCCCCGTCCAGCGCACTTCCACATGGGTTATGCCGTAACCAAACATCACGATGGACTGGAGAACCCGTCCCAGCCGTACCAGCTCGAATTTGCTTCCCAGCACCTGCAGTACGGCACTTCTGGGGCGCAGCAGCACCCGGTCAAAGGTTCCCTGCCGGATCATGGAAGGAAAGGTGTCGAAGCCTCTTGCCCAGATTTCCGCCAGGGAAAACTCCATCAGCATGATGGAAAAGCACAGAAGCACCTCATTGTAGGTAAAGCCCTCCACATGGGAAAAGCGTTGAAACATGAAAAACACCCCCAGAAAGACATTAAAGGAAACAAAGAAATGTCCCACCGTCATGATCCAGAAGGATGCCTTATACTGCATGGCACTTCTGAAAATAATGGATAAGTAATGGAAATAAAGCTTTAATCCGCTGACTTTTTTTGTCTTCATTTATATTCACATCCTTTCAAACTACCCGCCTTGTACCACTGCCCTTTTTTCGCCTCCGGCGCACAGCAGCCTTCCTGCGGCCACCAGAATAACCAGCCACAGGGCCTGCAGAATCATTGCACGGATCATTGCGGCTCCGGCCAGATCCCCGCCGTAAATACGGAAGGGGACGTTTCCCATGGAAGCCCAGGGATTCAGCTCCAGGATGCGCTCCACCTTTTCCGGGAAGAAGGGCAGCGGAATTACCTGGCCTGCCAGGAATTCCGACAGGGAGGCAAACAAAATGCGCATACCGTCTCCCGAGATGGTATAAAGGCAGCTTCCGTATACCAGCATATTCAATGCTACCATCACCAGCAGGCCCATGGCCAGTGAGATCAGAAAGCACAGAAAGGCCGGGAGAGAAACGGGAAGCCTCAGCCCGTATCCTTCGGGCAGAAAAACTGCTACCGCCAGGATCGGTACGCATCGAAGGATTGCCTTGGACATGCGGTTAGCCACGCTTCTGGCAAACCACATATCATAGATCCGAATGGGCCGGCACAGCTCATAGGCAAGGTTTCCGTTATTTATGGTATCCAGAATCTCCCCCTCGAACATCCATGCCCCGAAAAACACAAGAAGGGCCTGCTGCAGCCACACATAAGCCGCAGTGGCTTCCATGGTCATGGGATAAGCCGAAGGATCGGCCTTGTAAAAAGCATGAAACACCATAATTTCCATAAAGCCCCAGAAAAACTGGGTGACCATTCCCGCCAGGGCAGCGGTTCTGTACTGAAGCCCTGTGACAAGGCGCAATCGGAAGAAAGATAAGTATTTTTTCATTTGCACCGCCCTCCTAAATTTCGTAAGTGCGGTACAGCTCCGCCAGCGTTTCGTCCATGTTTTCCCCGCCGTGGCGGATGTCCTCCAGGGTGCCGTCCATGAGGATCTGCCCCTTGCCAATGAGGAGGATGCGGCTGGCAAGGGCTTCAATATCCTGCATGTCATGGGTAGTGAGGATTACCGTGGTGCCGTGCTTTTGATTCAGCTGCTTTACAAAGTCCCTCACTGCCAGCTTTGACACGGCGTCAAGGCCGATGGTGGGCTCGTCCAGAAAGAGAATCTTCGGGCTGTGGAGCAGGGATGCCGCAATCTCACAGCGCATCCGCTGTCCCAGAGACAGCTGCCTGGTAGGTGTTCTCAGCAGTTCTCCCAGATTCAGAAGCTCTGTCAGTTCTTCCAGATTGTTTCGATATACGGGTTTGGAAATGGAGTAAATATCCTTCAGAAGCTCAAAAGAATCAATGACCGGAACATCCCACCACAGCTGTGAACGCTGTCCGAAGACTACGCCGATGCGCCTGACATGCTCGATCCGGCTGCAGCGGCCCTGCTTTGTGAGTGGCTTTCTTCCCGGCAGCCGTTTCCCCTGGGGCCGTTCGCCGCCGGAATTCCAGAGCAGCCTGCCGTCCACCGTCACCTGGCCGCTGTCGGGTGTCAATATTCCGCTTAAAATTTTGATGGTAGAGCTTTTCCCCGCTCCGTTGGGGCCGATATAGCCCACCATCTCACCGTCCTGAATGGTAAAGCTGACATTTTTCAGGGCATGGATCTCTTCGTATTCTCTGTGAAAGAGTGCCCTGCAGGCCTCGGCAAGGCCGGCGTTTCTTTTTGCGATTCGATACGACTTGCACACGTTTTCCATCGTAATCATACTGCTTCCTCCTGGTAG
>ERZ777011.265-NODE-265-length-84798-cov-22.378840_pt1 | contig 84798 bp, 69 predicted proteins | sample MGYA00374964_ERZ777011 | MGnify/ENA primary metagenome ERZ777011 (study PRJEB29310, sample SAMD00008975) | mouse gut metagenome | study: EMG produced TPA metagenomics assembly of the Metagenome analysis of fecal microbiota from mouse which was promoted... | reverse complement strand
GAGCGTCTGCCTTACAAGCAGAGGGTCGGGGGTTCGAATCCCTCAGCGCCCACAATTCCAAATAAACCGTTTCGGAGTCGCAAATAGCGGCTTCAAATACACCCGAAGGGGCGCTTAGCTCAGCTGGTTCAGAGCGTCTGCCTTACAAGCAGAGGGTCGGGGGTTCGAATCCCTCAGCGCCCACTCCCCTTCCCCCCGAAGCACGCATCAAATTTTTTATTGATGTGTGCTTCACTCTTTTTAGAGCAGAATACTTCTTGATAATCTTGAAGATCAGCTCATCACCGCGCATATGGCGTAATTGGTAGCCGCGCTAGACTTAGGATCTAGTGTCGCGAGACGTGGGGGTTCGAGTCCCCCTATGCGCACACGTAACCGCCTAAAACTTTGAGAGTTTTAGGCGGTTTCATATTTTCAATAATCCACTTTCACGTGTATATACGAAGCCAAACATACGTATATAGAGTCAGCCGCATGCCACTACTATATCCCCCGTCACGTACTATATTCCCCGTCACGGCAACGCCGCCGCCATGAATGGCGGCGATCGACTTAACACACATATTACTATCTACAAAGATAACATTCGAGAAGTCCTATCTCGTGTCTTAGAATCTTGGCAAACTAATACCTGAATATTCAGATATTTTTATGACCAAATCAGCTTATCCGGCAATAAACATCGGACACTTTGCAGTACGCAAAGGCCTGCTGATAAAAAAATGGACAATTTATTTCTGAAGTTGTAAGAATGGCATTTCTAGAGCTACAAATCGCAGATAGACAAATCCTTACAGTTGATGCCTCAAACATTGATGGTCAACACGCTTCTAATTTTTATGAAGAAAATTGGGATTTGCATTCTTATCCGTTAAGAACGCACCAAGACATCAAATAAAATTGGAATTTACAGACTCCACTGCCATAGTTAACACCGGGTCAGACTTACTTATCGTCCTCACGTATGACAAGAAGCACATCACCCGGATAGAGACGACGCGACCCGTCAGGAACAATATAACGCTTGCCCCGTCTTATCATCATAACAAGCGAGCCGACCGGTAAATTCATTTGACGTAATGTGGATCCCATCGCAAGGTCTTCATCAGTAAGAGTGATCGTATGAAGCGAAGTAGGGAGCTCATCAGCAAGTTCAACACCAAATTCATCCGGCTCCGACTTTGATTTACCAGCAAGCCCAAGTCGACGAGCCAAAGAAATCACCGTTGTGCCCTGAAGCGAAAGCGAAAGCAATGTTACAAAAAATACAATATTGAATATTTGTGAAGCACCAGGCACCTCTGCAACAACCGGATAAGTAGCAAATATTATAGGCACCGCTCCACGCAATCCCACCCACGATACAAACAATTTAGATCGTAGACTTATTTTTCTCAACGGAGCAAGAGACAAAAACACACTTAACGGACGTCCCACCACAATCATAAACGCGCCGACAAGCAACGAAACAGCCGCCACAGAAAGCATCTCATGAGGATTGACAAGCAAACCGAGCATCAAAAACACAACAATCTGTGCAAGCCACGTAAGCCCATCCATCATTTTTGATATTCCTCTAAGATAGGTTACTTTTGTATTACCGATCGTAATACCTGCAAGATATACCGCAAGATACCCGTTCCCATCAAGAAGGACTGTAGCCGAGTAAGTAAAGTAAACAACCCCAAGCAACAAAATAGACAACATTGCAGTTGTTTGCCCAGGATCTTCACCATTCTTAGAATCAGCCCCAAGACGGACATATATCCGCATAAGCCGAACCGCTCCGATTCCTCCAAGCACACCAACCAGACCACCTATACCAAACTGCATCAGCAACTGCAATCCTATCACTTCCGCCGAAAGATCACCTGGAATCATAATTGCCTCAACCAACAGAATAGTCAGCATATATGCCATCGGGTCATTTGAGCCACTTTCAAGTTCAAGCATCGGTCTGAGATTGTGATTCAACTCAACCTTTTGCGACCCAAGTATTCCGAATACCGACGCTGAATCAGTCGATGACATTGTTGCCGCCAATAAAAGTGACGGTAGAAATGCAAAGTGGATGTTGGTCCACTCCATCCCCGACAACCACCATATAAAAAATCCTGTCAACAGAGCTGTAATCACCACACCTACCGTCGACAAGAGCAAGCCGGGCAACAACACCGGCCGTATAGCCGACAACCGAGTTCCCATGCCACCTGAAAACAAGATAACACACAGAGCAATCATGCCGATTGACTGAGTTGTATGCATGTCGCTGAAATGCACACCAAGTCCATCGGTGCCAAATGCCATTCCCACAAGCAAGAATACCAGTAGAAGAGGCAATCCCGTGCGATAACTTGACTTACCGAGCATAACGGCCGCCACCAAAAGCAGCGAACCGGTAAGTAGCATATTTTCGATTGTCATTGTGGAGTACAATCATTTTATGATTTTTGCTCCAGATGCGTCACATGATCAAGCAGCTTAACCGCATCGACATATTGCGCGATACCCTCTGCCACCTCTTTTGCAGCTTTTACAGCCTGAACAACCGTCTGTGGACGGTGGACCACATCACCGCCGGCAAACACACCCCGGCGAGTTGTCATACCAAAAGGACGCGTATGCGTTATCACATATCCCTTGGCATCCACATCAATACCATCGGTAGTAGAGACAATACGATCGGCCGGACGGGATCCTACAGCAAGAAAGACACGGTTGAAAGGCAATGTGCTGTGCCCTTCGGGGGAAACTATCTTGAGCTCTTTTAATTTATTACGCTCATCCCCGACAAACTCCTCTACAACTGTCTCCCACATGAATTTTACCCCTTCATGCACCGCTTCATTATACTCTCTTTCAATCGCCGTCATATTCTCTTTTTTACCACGGAAAATGACAGTAACATCAGTTTCAAATCTAATTGCAGTGCGGGCAGCATCCATAGCAACATTTCCACAACCAATTATAGCGACCTTCTCTCCCGAACGCAGAGGCACATGCCGCTTCGTCACCATACCGTCGTTAAATGCCGTAACCTGATGCAGCAACGCTATAGACTGGTGTACCCCATGCAGATTGGCACCGGGAGTATCAACCGACTTTGGCACAGCCGTACCAGTCCCAATGAAAATAGCGTCATATCCATCAGCAAAAATACTGTCGATAGTTATATCCCCGCAGCCGACAGTGTGTCCAAGACGGAACTCGACCCCAAGAGCCTCGATTTTCTTTATTTCCTGACGCACCACAGTTTTCGGAAGACGATAGCTGGGAATACCATAAAGCAACACACCTCCGGCCTCCTGCTGAGCCTCAAAAATAGTCACATTGAACCCCTGACGTGAAAGTTGTCCGGCAACAGTAAGTCCAGCAGGGCCTGAGCCGATAACAGCAACACGCCCTCGGGTCTTTTGCGGAATATACTCCTTGATTAGCCCCATTTCGGTATCAAAGTCCGCAACAAAACTTTCCAATTTACCTATCTGGATCGGATCTCCTTTTTTGCCTAAGACACAATTGCCCTGACACTGCTTTTCATGAGGGCACACACGCCCGCAAACTGCAGGGAGTGTACTCGTTTCATTTATCACATGCATCGCGTTACCGAAATTTCCTTTCGATAACTGATGTATAAACTCAGGTATGTTATTTCCGATAGGGCATCCTTTTACGCACTGTGGCACTTTACAATGAAGACACCGTTTAGCCTCATTTATGGCCTGGACCGTAGTAAAGCCTTCGTCATTCAAAAATGCACCAGCACCAGCTTCAACCAAAACGGCCGAATCTGACTTTTCCTGTTTTGCCGCATCAAGTGCCGCATATATCGATTGATCCATTGTCATTGAAATCTACATTAATATCAGTAGAATTGTGCCTGAAAGCAATCTTATTCACAAAGAAAAGTCGCCAAATTGCTATTTAAGCAACTTGACGACTTCGCAAAGTTGCCTTGGAAGGATTCGAACCCTCACAGGCGGAACCAGAATCCGACGTGCTACCATTACACCACAAGGCAATTCAAACTTTTAAACCTCGCCTCAGCTCATCTCTATGTCTGATTGGCGTTGGTTTTAACGACTGCAAAGTTACGGCTTCTTTTTAAATCTCCAAAAAAATATGAAACATTTTTTGTAAGATTTTTATACGTATTCGTTATCCCATTAAGAATAAGGATTTAAAACACTCTTCTTTTTTGTGGAACCGAAACCTGCATACTTATGCAAGGCGTCTTTCTATCTCTTCAAAAGGAATTGATAGGATTATTTTCTTCCCATCAGGAGTATACTGAGGATCACAAAGTGCAAAAAGCGATGACAACAGATGCTCGGTTTCTTCTACCGAAAGTATCTGCCCGTAACGTATAGCCGCACAACGAGCCAATGATAATGCAAGAATCCGGGTCAGACTATCTGCCGTTACTTCATCACCACCATTGGTCCCTTCTATTACCTGCTGGATCATGTCTAACAAAGCTTCACTGCCATCTGTCCCTTTCAATACCGAAGGAACCCCGTCAATATCCCAATGGCCGCCTTCACCTGATTTCAGCCTGAAACCAAGAGTCTCGACACTATCTATTATACTGTCAAGAATTATTGATTGTGATACATCAAGTTGAACAGAGGCCGGAAACATCAGCGTCTGAGTAGGGAAACCGCCATCAGGAATCTGATTCACATAACCCTCATACAACACTTTAAGGTGAGCCCTATGCTGATCTACGATTGTCAGACCTTCACGTGTATAAGAAATAACATACCTGCCTCCAGCCTGTAAATTAGCCATTGACGCCATAGCCGATTTATCAGACAATCCTTCAATCTTCAGCTGATCGGAACTTCCCCATTCCGGAATCATCTGATCAAACTCACTGATTTCCGATGGAATCGCCGAAGGTGTATAAAGAGTCTCCCAGCCTTTTGTATCACGTGTGGCCGAATCTTTCGTCCAGTCAAAACTGCGATAATTCCCGGCATCCTGCGACATTTCATTGAACGGATTATAGGAAGACGCTCCACCTCCGGCCGAAGGCATACTTACCTTTTTACCCACACCCATTGCAGGAATCTCCGGACTGTCGGCAAGATTAAACTCTATAGCCGGTCCTATATTGAAACGTCCTAATGTTTCCTTAACTGCAGCAATAAGTATCTGCCATATCTGTTGTTCGTTCTCAAACTTTATTTCGTTTTTTGTAGGATGTATATTGACATCAATTGCCGCAGGATCAACTTCGAACGAAAGAAAGTAATTGGGCTGTACCTCTGTAGAAATCAATGGTTCGTAGCATGTCATCACTGCTTTGTGAAAGTAAGGATGGCGCATGTTGCGTCCATTGACAAAGAAATACTGCAACGCATTGCGGCGACGGGCATTGGACGGATGCCCCACAAAACCTTTAATTTTTACAATACTTGTCGACGTCTCCACCGGTATAAGTTGGTTTTCAACCTGTCGGCCAAAAAGATCTCCTATACGCTGTTTCAAAGGCACCTTGCCAAGACGATGAATCAATGTATCATTATGAGTGAGCGACAGCTCCACATCTGGGTTAACCAATGCAAGACGTTCGAACTCATGTACTATATTGCTAAGTTCAACTGAATCTTTTTTAAGGAACTTGCGACGGGCCGGAACATTGAAAAAAAGATTTTTTATCATCATGTTTGTTCCAGGCCGACATACATCCGGCGTCTGCGACTCAACATGTGACCCGGCAATGACAAGACGTGTGCCCAGACTTTCACCGTGAAGCATTGTGCGAACATCGAGTTGGGCTACAGCAGCGATCGAGGCCAAAGCCTCGCCTCGAAATCCCATTGTATGAAGCGCGAAAAGATCAGATGCTTCTTTGATTTTCGATGTGCTGTGCCTCTCAAAAGCCAAGCGCGCATCAGTAGCCGACATACCGGTTCCATTGTCAATGACCTGAATCAACGTGCGTCCGGCATCTTTAAGAACAATATCGATAGTCGTGGCACCTGCATCAACAGCGTTTTCTACCAATTCCTTTACGACTGAGGCAGGACGCTGGATAACCTCACCGGCAGCAATCTGGTTTGCCACAGAATCGGGAAGGAGTCTGATAATGTCACTCATGTTGTTTTGTTGAGATCAGTTGATGAGAGAATAAAAATGTCTGTCTCTTCAGATGCAAATGTACACTCTTTCTGGAAGACAGCATATGGTAAAATCAGAGGATATATTTACATATTTACCATTTTATCAACACCATTGACGGTTTGCCTCAACGTATGTATCAGGCTTTCCGGCATCAATCCAACGGGTTCCAGCCGGCTGCGTCCACGACATGATTTTAAGTCGGCTGCACATATCGATATAAAACGGTGTGATCGAAAACACCTGTCCCACACACCCGGCATAATCACGTAAAAAAGGAAATAACCGGAGACTTATTATATGGATTCCGCCAAATGCCAATGGAATAAAAGTTTCCGGTGATTTCGAAATATCGGAAGGGCGCATTTCTCCCGTTTTATAGTTTATCCATCCCTTCATACGTCCGGACGAGTCAAAAAGCAGTTTGCGTGATGTGGCACGATCGGAAGTCAGCAACGTCACATCGGCTTCCGATGCACAATGCGCCTCAAGCATCTGCCTCAAATCCACATCAGTAACAATATCTGCATTATATAGGATTATTGGGTCCTGATCAAACACGTCATCCTCAAGAAGCCGATGCGCATAAAGCAAACCGCCTCCTGTATCGAGAAGTTGATTGCGCTCATCAGACAACACAATTTCCACTCCGAGACTTCCCGCATTTTTACTTGCCCACTTCTCAATCATATCGGCATGTGAGTGAACGTTGACCACTATTCTGTCAACGCTTGCGAAATCACGCAAAAGATTCACCGCACGTTCGATCATCGGCACACCCGCTACTGGGAGCAACGCCTTAGGACAATTATCAGTCAGCGGAGCAAGACGTGAACCCAGCCCAGCTGCAAAAATCATCGCTTTCATCTGGCAGGAAGTAAAGAATGAATTTCTCGCTCACGATGGCATATCTCGACCTCTACGCCAAGTTCGCCATTAAGTCTCTCCGCCATGTGCTGAGCGGCGTAAACCGACCGATGCCTCCCCCCAGTACAACCAAAAGCCACACTTAGATCAGTAAAACCTCTACTAAGGTATTTCTGCACACTTGCCGAAACAAGAGCATAAGCATTATCAAGAAATGACTTCATTTCATCGCCGGACTCAATAAACTCAATTACCGGACGATCAAGTCCGGTAAGGAGTTTGTATTCATCAAACCTGCCAGGATTGGTTATTGCCCGGCAATCAAAAACAAAACCGCCTCCATTACCCGAATTATCGTCAGGATAACCTACACGATATGAAAAACTTGACACCTTGACCCGCAATGTGGTGCGCTCAGTATTTGGATTAGTGACCTTTTTACGCTCAATCACTTCACGCATTACTTCATTCAGATATGGCAAATGGCTGAAATCATTGTTATCCAACAGCTCTACAAGATTGGCAAGCGCCGGTGTAATGCTTGCAATAAAATGCGGCTTTCGCTCAAAATAGCCTCTGAATCCATAAGCACCGAGCACTTGTAATGTGCGAAACAGTATAAAATCAGGCAAGTGTTTACTAATTTTCTCCTTGGAAACATCTATTTTCTTTTGAAGCGTGTCAAAGTATACCGCAATCACCTTGTTTCTCACATATTCAGGGTAGCCAGCTCGCGCCTGCCAAAGGAAAGATACAATGTCATAGAGACATGGTCCACGCCGTCCCCCCTGAAAATCGATAAACCATGGACGATCATCATGCATCATAACATTTCTCGACTGAAAATCGCGATACATAAATCCACACGGCACTTCTTCAGAAAGGATCAAAGACACAAGCGTAGAAAAATCTTCCTCAAGCCGCACCTCGTCGATTTCCGGCAATTCCGCCTTCAAAAAACAATATTTGAAATAGTTTAAATCCCACATCACACTTCTACGGTCCATAGCCGCAGAAGGATAACATTTTGAGAAATCGATATTGTCTACATCGTCAAACTGCAATCCTGCCAACTTCTCCGCGATATCCTCAAGTAGGCCGATATCCTCAGGTCTCCAACAACCGCTTGCACGCGCCTGAGAAAGCATATCAAAAAGAGACTTATCACCCAAGTCGGTCTGCAGATATACCATACCATCCTCCGATACTGCCAAAACCTGCGGTACATTAAAGCCTTGTTGGACAAAATGTTTTGAAAGTGCAAAAAACGCATTGTTCTCCTTGGCCGACGTACCTACTGTTGCAATTACACCTTTTTCGCCATCAATACTGACGCGATAGTACCTCCGCGATGACCCGGCTACCGGAAGCTGGGTTATTGTATCACATTGACGATCAAATGTGTCAATACAGAGTTTCTTTATTGAATCAAAATCTCTAATTTCCATTACCTAATATAAATTATATAGCAAAAGTAAATGTTTTTTCCGACTTAAAATTAAAGATTCAATTGATTCATATGTCTTGTCTAATTTTACATAAACCGTTTACGCAAATAGTTGAATCTCACAATAATCCGGCGCTCAAAATCTATCCGGCAAAAGAATCGGAAAATATAGACAACCGGCACACCGCTATCAGCCTTACAAGCTTATTAATTTAGATGAATGTACTCCGATGAAAAAGGATCAGACTCCACGGTCGACCTTTTTCATATCGGGAAGTAAAGCCGCAACTATACCAAGCAAAGGTAAAAGAGTACTTACCTGAAAAACAAACTCAATGCTTATTTTTTCGGCAAGCCATCCAAAAAAGGCTGCGCCAATCCCCCCAAGGCCAAATGAAAGTCCAAAGAATAGCCCAGCAATAGTGCCTACATGAGCCGGTTTCAACTCTGTGGCAAAAACGAGAATTGCAGAAAAGGCCGATGAAATTACCAACCCGATAATAACTGCCAATATTATTGTAGCAGCCAATCCGACATAGGGAAGCATAAGAGCAAATGGAGCAGCACCAAGTATCGAACACCATATTACATATTTTCGTCCGATTTTGTCACCAATCCAACCGCCGGCAATAATTCCTATGGCTGATGCTGTAAGGAACGCAAAAAGACATAACTGGGAGTCACGCACAGTCATTTCAAACTTATCCATAAGGAAAAACGTGAAATAACTCGTCATACTTGACATATAGAATTGTTTTGAGAATGTGAGTACAACAAGTACGATCATCGCATTACGCACCTGACAAGGTGTCAGATCAAGTACACTTACCGCCTTCCGCACATCAGACACCATTGAAGACGCCACCACACGTTTATACCAACGTCCTACACGTGCAACCACAAATGCACCGACAATCAAAGCAATAGCAAACCACATGGCAGAATTGATACCATTAGGCAGTATGATCAGCGCAGCAAGCAAGGGTCCTATGGCACTGCCACCATTGCCTCCTACCTGAAAAATCGACTGCGCGAGGCCCTTACGTTTACCTGCAGCCATCTGCGCTACCCTCGACGCCTCCGGATGAAAAATTGAAGAACCAATCCCGACAACCGACACCGCAACCAACATCATTCCAAAGTTCCCGGCGAAAGCAAGTAGAAAGATTCCACAAAGAGATATACACATACCTGCTGTGAGTGCATAAGGGCTCGGATGACTGTCGGCATATCTACCGACAAATGGTTGAAATATGGACGATGTCATCTGAAATACCAGCGTAATCAATCCTATCTGAGTGAATGTCAATGCAAATTCATCCTTGATAATAGGATATATAGCAGGAATCACCGACTGAACGGCATCATTGAGAAGATGCGCAACGCCAATAGCCAGCAATACTTTGAAGGCCGTGTCTTTTTGTGCCATATCAGACATACAAGCAAACTTTGAAAACAGGCCACAAAATTATGAAATAAACCGAAGTTTACAGCCGATTTGCCGGATGTTTTATTTCAATCGTGAAAGCATATCATCAGCCAAGGCCGATTTTTGCTCGATATGGGCAAGCACCATCTTTACAAAAGGATCATTGTAGAACTCCCCTCGCACCTCTGCAAAATCAATGTCGGCGTCGGCATCTTTACCATCAACACCAAACCCTACACGCGAAGAAAGAGAAAACTCCTTACGTGCATCGTCGTAAAGCTGACGGTCAAGGCTTACAACCATATCGCGCCACTGGCAGACCATAGCACGTATGTCGTCACGTGTAAGTTCAGCAAGAGTTTTTCCCCACCACTGTTGCATGTTATCAGCAACCCATGTCCACTCCATGTCATAGTAATCATCATGCAGCACACACAGTCGCCTCTCAACCTCTGAAAGCTCTGTAATGCGTCCCTCTGCAATATCATCACAAAGAGATTCTATTTCCGATCGAGGAGCAATCATGCCGCTTAGATCCACCCACGAGCCTTTTCCTGCAGGGTGCGTTGGCTCAAGAAGTCGCTGAAGCTGTCTGTCACTTGTAATCACCTCATTTCGCAAACGATGTATCACAGAATTACCCATAAACTTGGTTATCGCCATGCGATAGAAATCACGCCCTCTGCGTAGTGCTCGAGCCTCGATTGTCATGGTCTGATAAGTAAAGCGATCAGCTGTACGCCCCGATGTGCGCTCTAGATCATCAAGCAGCCGTATACCTCGCATCATACGGCCTATCGTATATGGACTGAGCAGATTGAAATTAATGCTATCGAGTCGGGTCTTATCCTTGCGCCGGTCACGTTTAGGCCATTTCTGCGCATCACGCACCGTACCGACGCTACGTAGATTCACACCAGGCACAAGATAAGACGTACCATGATTCTCTATAAGATATGAAAACGGAAGACGCGAAGTATCGGGATGGGTCACATGGCGCCCCATTACAAGAGAGAATGGCCCGATTCTTGCCGGCCAAAGAATATAGGAATCTGATGTTGTTTTTGAACCTCGCTCAACAACGCCCTGATGAATCGGTCCGAGCTTATACATGTGGTTACTCTGATTGGAGCCGGAGCCGGCATTGAGAAACGAGAACATCCCTGCAATCAGAAGACTCGACTTGTGCATTGTGACAGTATAAGGACCTCCGAATATTGCAGCCGCCTCTCCGTTTTCACACGCACAGTTGGCAAAGAACAACGAATCGTGAGCTGAAAATAGATGAGAAAGACTGCTTGCCTGTCCAACAAAACAATGATGAACCACCGCTCCATCCTCAACCCGTGCTCCACTCGCAAAAACAAAACCATCGGCAATAACTCCACGACCTATTTTCACAGGATCCATCACACTGCCGGCTATATAGCCGTTGTCAAGCCGAGAAGCCCCTTCAATGCTGGCCGACTCCCCTATTATCACATTTGTAATAATTCCGGAATTAACCACTGATGCCCCGCAACCGATAAATCCTCGCCGTCCCCTAAATGCAGAAGCATGATCCAGAATCATTTTGCGCAACTTCTCGATCATAACAGGACGATGACGATACATAGCGATCAGATAAGCCGACTGAGCGGACAAACACTCATATATCGGAACCTCGCGACCACCTGTCTCGTTAAGGACTGAGACTTCAGTACCAATGCCGAAAGTAGAATCAAGTGTAGCCGAGATACAATCGACATTATCAATAAAAACATTGTCGGATATATCGTAGTTTGAAATGTAATTGGCTATATTATTGATATATACGCCATCACCAACCGTCACATTGTGAAGCGTCGCATGGCTTATACCGGAGTATCGCCGTATACCGCCAGGAAGAGTAAATGTTCCCGCCAACACACCGAGTCTTACGTTTCCGGAAAACTCTACATTGTTTATTGTTCTGCAATCAAAAGCCTCAGCAACTTCCACAAGTGTCCAATCGTCAGAAAAGCATCCACGTTCTATGAGCTGCGTTATTTCAGGACCGGTAAGCCGACGATAGGATTTTATATTGGTCATAGAATGATTGTCGGAAAATTTATTGAATCAAATACCAGAAGGATTAATGATAGTAGCCGAGTCGACTGTGATTTTCACAGGCAATGACGAATCTTCCGGTTTTTCGATATTCATGGATACAATGCGTGTACGGCGAGGATTGGGAACAGTATCACTATTATGAACATGATAAACGTAACGAAGGTTTCCATCATTGTCGGCGAACACGTCACCATGACCTGACCCTCTCTCTCCCACTATGTTGCGGTGAATAATAGGATTTTTCGGATTTTTAGTCCACGGTCCAAGCGGTGAGGTAGCTGTTGCATAACCAACTGCATAATCTGGACTCATATAGTGATTGGCCGAATAGAACAGGTAATATTTATCTCCAAGACGAACTACCGTCGGGCCCTCCATAATCGGATCGCTCTCGTAGGCAAGTGTATGCTCCCAAGGTTGATCGTTACGGAATACAGGATGCAGCGTGCCTTCGACAAAATGCCCTGAATTGAAATCGAACTCGCCAACCCACAAGAAGTTCCCATGATCAAAACGGACGTGGTAAAGATAGTGGCGACCGTCGGTATCGGTGAATAGAAACGGATCGATGTTTTTCTCTGAGTCATCGATAGCTGTTCCGTCCCAGATATATGTACCGTTGATCGAATCGGCCTTAGCAAGCGCGATCTGCTCGTTGGCAGTATAGAACATATAGACACACGAGTCTGTCGGAACAAACTGCGGTGCCCAGAAGCCTTTTGTGCCGAACACTTTTTCTCCCGGAGTCAGATTGGGTATGGTATCAGCCGAAGCTGGAGACCAGTTTTGCAGATCGGTAGAACTCAATACAGTGAATCCGGGGGGATTAGATCCTTGTGTGCCGGCAAGATAATATCGGCCGTCGAGATTAATTATTGTCGGATCAGCGAAAAAGACGTCATCATCGGCTGAAGTCAGTGTCTCTGCCCGATTGCTGCCACATGCCGAAAATATTGCCACACAAACAGCAGCACACGAAAACTGTAGAAATCTGAACATATTTATCATTGATAAGTTTTTATCAAAAGTACACCTTTCCAGAGATATTTAACAATTAAATTATACAACCACACACTCAACGATACTATTTAACACTTTTGACAGCCATACAAAATGATTTACTATTATTGTGGAATCATAAAAAAGAGAGCCTGTGAGTGAGTGCTGAAGAAGCATAACGAATTCAAGCTACAGCCGGAAAAACGACAGACTATCCGCCATCAGGGTTAGAATGCACCTCTGGAGCAGAAAGTCGTTATAGTGCCTGCAAAAATAAGCAAGCACAGGAATGGTGTTAATAGTGCTATGCAAAGAGAAACCTATAGAGCCGGATCCATCACAACAAGATCACATGTACTGTGACACTCTTGGATATGAGCAACTCTAACTATACAATTAAGTCTAATAATAAAATATCCTGCAGCGGCCCAAGATATTCCCTCTTTTTCACATACCCCATTCCGGCAAGCACAAGCCCATCATCTTCAATCCCTGTAGCTCTACGCTCCTCTATTTTTATACTCATTCCTTCTGCACCGTTGACTTCAATATCATAAACTTCTCCTTTATAGACTATATGAAGCGTATCACTACCCTTGACGTCTGCAAGCCCGAAGCATCCGAGTTTATCAGATTTTGCATGATGTCTTGGGTTATGCACATAAATTTTTGCACCTTTAATTGGCTTTCCTTTAAAATCATAGAGCATGCCATTAAACGGTTTCGAGGCTATTGCCAAAATAGTCGAAACAAGCATCATAAAAATCGCATTAAAAAAATCTGTTTGTTTTCATTAGATTAACTTTTAAATGACTGCTCCTAAACATAGCATTTTTCTTTAAAACAAAACTATAACACCGAATAAATTATTATTTTTGGTCAAAAAAATAACCAAATCAAAGTATTACATCTAACAAAAATGAGAAGACAGTTAATCTTTGCGCTACTGACGGCTGGAATCGCCACAACAGCATCGGCAGACGAAGCCCGTCTGTTGCGCTTCCCGGCGACCAACGGCAGCGATGTAGTTTTCAGTTATGCCGGCGACCTCTACAGTGTGCCTATCACAGGCGGCGAAGCAAAACACCTGACCTCGCATCAAGGTTACGAAATGTTCGGTCGTTTCTCTCCTGACGGAAAGCAAATAGCGTTTACCGGAGAATACGACGGCAACCGCGAGGTATATCTAATTCCTTCGACTGGAGGAGAACCGGTGCGTCTGACCTATACAAGCACAAATTCACGCGATGAACTTGGAGACCGTATGGGACCCAACAATATAGTATTAAACTGGACTCCTGACGGAGACATTGTTTACCGCAACCGCATCGGAAGTAGTTTCACCGGCAAGATGTGGACTATAGCACCTCAGGGAGGGATGCCGAAGCAGATACCGCTTCCCGAAGGAAGCTGGTGCAGCTTCTCTCCCGATGGTAAAAAGATGGCCTATAACCGTGTAATGCGTGAATTCCGCACATGGAAGTATTACAAGGGAGGCATGGCTGATGATATATGGATCTATGATCCGACATCAAAGACGGTTGAGAATGTTACAAACAATATCGCTCAGGATATTTTTCCGATGTGGATCGGTGACGAAATCTTCTTTGCCAGCGACCGCGACAATACAATGAACCTTTTTGCCTATAACACGAGGACAAAACAAACTGAGAAAGTCACTGATTTCACAGACTTCGATGTAAAGTTTCCGAGTTCAAACGGCAGAATCATTGTTTTTGAGAATGGTGGATATATTTACAAATTTGATCCAAAATCACGCAAAAGCGAGAAAATTACGGTCTACCTCAACTCTGACAATACGGATGCCCGCACCGAACACAAGAATGTCGGAGAATATATCACCAATCTCAGTATAAACGATCAAGGCAACCGCGTTGTGGCAACTGCCCGCGGCGAAGTATTTGATGTGCCTATAAAGAGCGGTTCTGTGAAGAACCTGAGCCGTACACCCGGATCCAATGACCGTGAAGGTGAAATCAGCCCCGACGGAAATATGATCGCATATATCGGAGACGGAACCGGTGAAACCGAAGTTTATCTCTATGACATAGCGACATCGAAAACCCGTCAGTTGACAAAAAACAATGACACTTACATACGTTCTCTATTCTGGACTCCTGACAGCAAAAAGATTTTCTACACCGACCGACGCAACCGTCTTGTGGAAGTAGATGCGACATCAGGAGCCAAACGTACAGTGATGACCCGTCCGGAAGGCGAAATACGCACCGTAAAATTCTCGCCTGACATGAAGTGGATAGCTTATATCCGCTCAGCGGAAAATGAAATGTCTATTATCTATCTACGGAATCTGGCCTCAGGAGCAGAATATCCTGTTACTGAAAAATGGTATGACTCATCATCTCCGATTTTCAGCAAGGACGGCAAATACCTGATTTTTGTTTCAAACCGAGACATGAATCCAATCTACAGCAATGTAGAGTGGAACTATGCCTATGGAAACATGGGTGCCGTATACATGACGATGCTTGCATCCGATACACCATCTCCTCTTATGATCAAACCGACAGATCAAAAAGAGATGACAAAAACAGAAGAGGAGAAAACCGGAGAGACGCCTATTATAAGAATCGATCCCGAGGGTCTGGCAGAACGTATCATAAAACTACCTCTCGAAAATAGCCAAATGGCACGCCCGATCTACTGTGACGGTGACAAACTCTATTACTCGGCCGGCAGATCACTGAAGGTTTATGATATGAGTAATGACACTGAAAAAGAAGTGACTAACGGACAACTTGTAGCAACATCTCCTGCCGGTAAAAAAGCGATATTCAGACAGAACGGAAATTATTATCTGGAATCATTCCCTTCAGAAAAAGTTTCGCTCAACAATAAAATTGATCTGAGTAACCTTGTAGCTGTTGTTGACTACAAAAAGGAATGGCCCCAGATTTACGACGAAGTCTGGCGTGCTTTCCGCGACGGGTTCTACCTGGAGAATATGCATGGCGCTGACTGGAAAGGCCTAAAAGATAAATATGCCGTGCTTATCCCTCACGCCAAAACACGTCTTGACCTGAATTATATAATAGGCGAACTTATAAGTGAACTTGCATGTGGCCACGCATACGTGAATATTGGCGAATACAACAAACCGCCACGAATCACCATGGGTCTGCTCGGAGCTGAAATCAGCGCAGATAAAAGCGGTTATTTCAAGATCGACCGTATCTTGCCCGGAGCTCCATACCGCCCCGAGCTACGCTCTCCACTCACAGAGCCGGGATTAAACGTTAAAGAGGGCGAATATATAACAGCCATAGACGGAATACCGACCAACACAGTCGGGAATATTTATGAACTGCTTATAGGCAAAGCCAACATTCCGACCGAACTCACAATAAACAACTCTCCAAGCGCCGGAGGACGCACGATTGTGATCAAACCTACCGACAGCGAGGATATGCTTTACCACAACGAGTGGGTGCTCGACAATATCGCCAAGGTTGAAAAAGCGACTAACGGACGTGTCGGGTATATATACGTGCCTGATATGGGGCCGGAGGGTCTGAACGAGTTTGTGCGCTACTATTATCCGCAACTTGACAAGGAGGCTCTTATAATCGATGACCGCGCCAATGGGGGCGGCAACATATCGCCAATGATCATCGAGCGTCTGCAGCGTGAGGTATATCGCCGTACAATGAGCCGCACGTCAAGCCGAGTCGGCAACATACCGGAAGGGACCATGCACGGTCCTAAAGTACTGTTGGTAAACAAGTACTCTGCATCTGACGGTGACCTATTCCCATGGAGCTTCAAAGCAACCGGTCTTGGAAAGGTGATAGGAACCCGCACATGGGGCGGCATCGTAGGCATCAGTGGCTCGCTCCCCTACATGGACGGCACGGACGTGCGTGTCCCGTTCTTCACCAACTTCGACGCCAAGACCGGCCAGTGGATTGTCGAGAACCACGGCGTCGATCCCGACATAGTGATCGACAACGACCCGATCCTCGAGCAGCAAGGTGTAGACCAACAACTTAACAAAGCCATCGAAGTGATCATGGAAGAACTGAAGAACCGCAAGCCTCTCCCTGGCGTACCGACTCCCCGCACCTACAAAGATCTTGGAGTGGAAGGCAAGTAACCGAAACTTACGCCTGATATTATTCCGGGTATCGCTATAGCGATACCCGGTTTTTATACTCTCTATTTTAATCAGCCTTTATCTCTTACGGCGCGGCATTCTCGACATGACACATTGAACGGCATAAGAGGCAATCTTTTTTCTATTACCGATCATCAAAATCGCTGCCAATATAATCCAAAAGTACATTTTCATTTACAATTAAGATTTACATATTATTTAAAATCACACTCATACATTACATTGAAGGTGTTTCGGATATATTACCGTCACCAAATTCGTCAACCTTGACATCAAATTCGATACCGTCAAACAACACAGACGGATTGTCTATCGCAATATTATATACATAGGAATAACCTATCTTCCACTGTGTGAGGGTTCCACCTGTAGCAGGATACATTATTCGGCCACATTCCGTTCCAGGTACAAGCAAATAATCGGGAGTATGCGATCCGGGGAAAAGCTTTCCGCCAGTAGCTTTGTCAAACATTTCGCAGTCGACGGCTATATATGCGCCTGTAAACACTTTATTATCCACATCATAAGAGAGAGGCCCCAATTCCTGAGGAATGAAAAAATCAATATCCATTCCATCATTACTCTCCGATACATCAGTTGGATCAGGAGTTAACACCAGTGTTCCGGATTTGCCAGGAGATGAGTAAAGCGAAACATCTCCTATCATGGACTGAGAGTGCCAGAAACCTGAAACAGTATTGTTGGCAGCAGTTGTCTGATGCGGATAAAAAAACGACCCCTGGCTATATACATTTCCTATTATCACACTTCTGACTTTAACTATTATTCCGGAATTTGCACTCGACAGAAGCACATCGACCTTGGACAGTGCATGACGGAAGTTAATCATCACCGGGGCGGCTGTCTGTATCTCTCCATAGTTTACTGCATACAATAAATCAACATTGCCAGGGTTATTATATTTGTTGATACTTGCCGTACCGCTGCCATCGCCTGTTATATCGGGAGATGCGGATATGTCAGCCGGACTTATAGCATAGAAATTGACCGGAACATCTGGCCAATATGCCGCAGGTGAATAAGTCCATCGCGAACCATCTCGATTCACATTCACATTATCCATCAATATCTTTCTGTTGGCATAGGCAGTGACAGCAAAATTCTGTATGGTAGCCGTTGTAGTGACATCGCCACGTGAAGCGACTTTCGGCGCTACCGCACTGAAACTGATTAATGAAGAATCAACCGGCTGAAGCGACGACCGATCTTCATCGGCACATGACGGCATCACAGAAACCAACACCGCATTCGTCAAAATTCCGACCAATAAATTCGCTCTCATAAGATATACATCTTTTAGTTATTAAAATCCGCGCCAACAGCCGGGATGCTTCTTTTATTAATAACGAATCAACCCTTGCCTATGTTTATCACGACTGTATTCCATTGGTCAACGGATACATCGAATGTTTCCTGGCTATCATCGGGCAAAGGAAGGTCAAGACTGTCGACACGTACCCATACATCCATCGGATCAGACGCTGCAAGCGTCTGTGAAGTCACATCAAATTCATAGCTATGACGAGATCCGTCGGTCAGCCAAACAAACAGATACAGCACATTTCGCACTGACTTATCGGATGCGAGCCCGAAAGTCATAAACTCTCCACTGATCTCTGACTCTCCTGAACGGACAGCAGCAAAAGGCAGTGTAACCCCTACTGAAGAACGAGAAAGATCACAAAGGCTGACATCCGCAGCCATTCCACTCATAGCAGCACACATACGTGACACTCCTTCAAGATTGGCAACATTCGATATTATAAAATGATATCGACTTACTATCTGGCGTGGATGTGTCGGCAAAAGCATCATCGAAGAGGTCAAAATCCGGCTTCCGTCCGAAACAATCTCATAAGATAATTCATCAAAACCAATACTAACATACGGAGAATAATCACCCCACAGCATATCGGGACACATAACCACCTTCTGGTCGCTATCTGTAATACGATGCGGACGCGCTTCATTCAAATCAACCGCCGCACCGGAAAGTAAATCGCATGGAAGAGTGGACGCAACAATTGAAGAAAAAGATTTATCATTTTCAAATATGACAGAAGTATCGTCATTGATTGTAATAAATGCATAATCCCCCAATGGAAGTCTCAAATCTCCGCCATCCTTTCCCGGAATATCAAAACGCCAGGATCCTGATCCGCTTTTCGGGAAAAAGAAATATGCCATACCTTCCGGAGAAGCCTCTGGAGCAAGCGTCCAATGATTATCAACATCCAGCTGATTACAAAAATCAGCACAATCCTGAATCCCGTCATATAAACAAGACTGCATCAGACCACATGTCAATAAAGCCCCAACAGGTATAGTGATTCTTGTCATCTGCGAATAGCGCGTAAATTATCATCCAATTACTTTTAAAAACGCTATAACAACAAATAAAGTTCCTAAAACCACCACTTAAATCATAACAAACAGGGTTGGCTTCAAAATTGAAGCCAACCCATAAATTTCAATAATATATTTTCTAAAAAGAAATACCGCGGGAAATAAGCAGAAGACGGCCGAATTCAGCTATGTTTTCAGCTGTTACCGCCGGTCGTGGATCAGACTCGACCGCCGTCTGTAATGTTGTTTCTCCTGAGAGGACAAGCACTCCAAGCGCACCTGCATTTCTTGCTGTCGCAACGTCGGTGTAGATACGATCGCCACACATGGCTACTTCATCGGGCTGCATGCCATATTTTGCCATAATACAACGGAGCATATCAGGGTTTGGCTTCCCGACAACGATATCGGGGCGCCTGCCCGTGGCATGGAAAATGCTCTCACATATTGATCCGCAGTCTACAAGTACAACTTCCTTATCGGTAGGACAAACACGGTCGGGATTTGTCGCGATATATGGAAGCCCCTGTGCGGCCCACCATGCAGCACGACACAGGCGACCATAAGTCAGTGTCGTGTCAAACGCCACAACCAACATATCCGGCCTGTCGTCAGGATCATCGGCTGTCATCTCAAACCCTGCCTCCTCAAACTCGGCAACCATGCTCGGAGTTCCAAGCACAAAAAGGCGTTTTACCTCAGTATGATTCTGACGGATATAATCGATAGTGGCCACAGCTGTTGTATATACCTCATCGGAAGTCGCATCAATGCCAAGCCTATGCAACTTGTCAATATAATCGGCAATACTTTTCGTAGGATTGTTAGTGAGAAAAGAATATCTGATGCCATTTTCTGCAAGAGATTGCAAAAATGGCTTAGTAAACGGAAAAAGCTGTGAACCAAGATATATTGTACCGTCCATATCAAGAGCTACATGCCTGATTCTACGACAAGCCTCCATAAGCTCATCATGAGACATGTCTGTCATGTATCTTTTAAAATCCGCCATAATTATTCAATGAGATTATTCAGCGCTTTCTTTTTCCTGCCCGGCATAGAATTTTTGTGAACGGGCATAACCGTCACGAGGTGCAGTCCACATAGTGACAAAAGTGACCGCTCCAAGCACACCGATACCTATAATGAGATAGAAAACAACGTTCCATCCATAATGATCTGCGATAATACCTACGCCGATAGCCGACAGAAATGAACCTACATATCCAAAGATACCAGCCAGACCATTGGCCGTAGCAGAGGCTTCCTTTGTTGCATGATTCGCCGACGATATTCCGATAAGAGCCTGCGGACCATACACAAAGAATCCGGCCATAGCAAGAATAATCACCGATGCTATATAGGGTAGCTGGGGGAAGAATATGAAGATGCACATGAACAGAGACGCACCGATCATGCAACAAAGACACATGCGATGGGCTTTGCCTTTGAATAGACGGTCAGTAGCCCATCCGGCAAATATAGTGCCGACAATGGCAAAAATCTCAAATGCAGCAACGGTCCATGCAGCGTCTTCAATAGACATACCTCGTGCCTCAGTGAGGAATTTAGGTCCCCAATCAAGGATTCCCATTCTCATCACATAGACAAACACGTTGGCTATACACAGTGTCCAGATCCACCGGTTGGTCCATACCATTACTTTGAGAAATTTAGCTTGAGAAGGAACTTTCTCTCCGTTCTTGAGTTCTTTTTTACCGGTGTTGGTTCCAGGCAGTTCCGGCAGTCCAACTGACCGCGGATCGTCACGAAGACCGAAAAATAGCCATGCCGCACCAAGCACCGCAAGTCCGGCAGGAAGCCAGAAGCACCATTTCCATGCTCCCCAGTGTTTGGCATACTGGAGGATCTGATTCATATCCTCGGCAACCTCGGGATTAAGCTTGAGATTGGACGCAATCAGGCTTATGATCTCCGGATTGTTGCTCATATCCTGCCCCATTATGCCCATGATATAGCCACAAGCGACAACCGCGGCTGCAGCCCCAATGGAATGTGAGGTATTCCATATAGACATCTTTGTCGCCAGCTCGGACGGATGGATCCAACAAGGCAGCAAGCGTGCACATGGAGGATATCCTATTCCCTGAAATGCCTGATTTAGAACAATCGTCACTGCCATAACAAGAATAAGCATATTGACAAGATCAGGAGTCGCCTGAGCCGCTGTAGGATCAACCCCAACCAGCCACGCGCTTATGTTATAGCCATAACCAAATGCAAAGTTGGAAAGAGCGCACAGCAAAAGGCCGATTGCCATGACTGCACGCGCGCTATACCGGTCAACGATGAATCCGTTGACAAATCTTGAAAGTCCATATACCAATGAACCTATACCGATAACGATACCGAAATCGGTATTAGAAATACCATACTGTGCCGTCAGACCAGGCATAGCAAGTGAGAAATTCTTACGTACAAAGTAGTAAATAGCATAGCCAATCATCGATACTACGATTGTACGCATCTGCCACGACTTGAACTGCTTTATCACTTCCGGCTTCCAGGAGCCATAGATATTGTCTGTTGCCATTGCTTGATTTTAAGGTATTTTTCTAATGATCGGAGTCGCAAAAGCGAAATTATAATTGTAAATTTAATCAAATATTATTTAATGACATCGTTTTTTCAACATCAAGAGCATCGGCAAGTATGGAAACCGGATTCTTTACCGACACACCGCTTCCCTGCTCTATCTGCCACTTACAGGTCTCGCAGTCGGTTGCAACAATATCTGCACCAGAACTGACAATCGCCTCGAAAAGAGGACGCCCGATTTCCTGCGATGCTTTGTAGTTCTCACGCTTAAATCCATAAGTACCGGCAAGGCCGCAACACTGCGATGGTAAGGAAACAAGTTCTACACCGGGAATCATTTGCAAAAGAGAAGTCGAATAGATCCACCAACCGAGTTTTTCCATGTGGCACGGAACATGATAAGCGATACGCATTTTAAAATCCGGACGAAATGCCAGTTTCACTTTCCCTGCATCAACAAGTTGAAAAAGATAGCGGGTAGCCAGATTGATGCTTTCTGCCACATCGGAGTTATCAAGTCCAAGAAGATTAGGATACTCGTCGCGCATCGTGAGGATACACGTCGATGATGTACCTACAACCTGTGTTCCTGCCGCTACGGCCGCTCTTATTGATCTGAGATTTATCTCAGCATCACGCCGAGCCGGTGTCGTCATGCGGTTGACGATTTTGGCGACTCCACAGCAACGCTCCTTATCAAGCAAACGAACCCCAATGCCACATGCATTCATCACCTTGACAAAAGCGCGTCCAAGCTCAGGGTAATTGTAGTTGACATAACATCCGTGATAATAAGTTACGTATTCAGAAAATCCGGCCTGTCCGGAAGCTGCCTCTTTCTCAAACCAACGGACAAATGTCTTTGATGCATAAGCCGGAAATGTGCGATGACTATCGATGGCAAGCGTCAAATCAAGAAGTTTCTTTACCGCAGGAAGACGCAACGACCCATTGACAACCGGGGCCATACGCGTTGCCACCGTCCCCATGACATCGGTACTCGCCAACATTATATCACGCAATTTCACAGGTGTCTTGCTATACTTCAAACGGGCACTCTGTATAATATCGCCAATCTTTACGTTGGAAGGACAAGCGACCTCGCAGCGCTTACAATTAAGGCAGTATTTAAGCGCTTCGTTGAAAAAACGCGCGTTTTTCAGACGATAGCGTTCACCATCCGGTCCCGCCAGTTTAGGACCGGGATAAGTGGGATTTACAACAGTAACAGGGCAATATACGGTACATATCGTACATTTCTTACACTGCTCGAAATTGTTGGTGCTTATGTTGGTATCCTGATATGCCATGTGTCTGCCCTATTTATTATTTAAAATCATGTCAGCGACGTGCAAAGCCGTAAAAAGAGCCACACCGCCGCCACAACAGAGTGTGATAGGGTCACATCCGCCCAATACGGCACCCACACCATAAAGATTTGAAATTATCTCTCCAGAACGAGACAATCGGAAATTATCATCGGCAACCACACCGAAATCCATATAAGGCTGAGACTCATAAAAATTCTCTTTAAACCACCCGGCCCGCGTTTGTTTTGAGGCTACGTCGAGATTCAGAACCGGCTCATATACCCTGTCGGGAGTCGCCTTGATGCCATGACTGAGGAAAGAACCTGTGGCCAATATGAAATCATCGCCTTCGAGACGGTCTGAACCAAGATTTGTAGTAGTTATATTACGCATACGCCCATTGGCAATCTGTCCGCCGGTCACACTGTCGCCCAACAGATATATCCCTCCAAGTTTTTTAAAATAAGACCGAAGAATAATCTGTGCACGCACTCCAGGAACCGAAGTCGGCATTGTCGGTATAAAAAATACCGGGCGTGTCGTCTTGGCTCTAATATTGTCGATCGCGACAGTATCGTTCATACCAAATATAGCCGGCAGGATGAATGCCTCGATTGCTGCATCGGCGCCATTGAGATATGCAGCGATACAATCGACGGTTTCGGGCGTCATTACCCGTGCCATATTGGCCGCACGCATCTCTGTCGAGCTTTTACGCAAAGCTTGAAGCTGCGGCGAAGTAACCGACATAGTCTTACAATTTACTCCGATTTTCCCAAGTCCAAGTGAAAGAAACTGTGGATAAAAATCCAGATAACCACTTATATTAGCGATCCCGACAGTTTTATATGGGAATTTTTCCGGAGACTCAAATGTAAGACAATCGTCAAGAGACAGCCACGAAGGTTTAATTACACCAAACGGTGTGATGTGGTAACAGTTGGTATTACCTCCTCCCACGAATCGCAAACCGCACTTACGGAAAAACAGAATTGCCTCATCGGCAAGCGTTCTCATTTTACCGGCACCGATACGTGAATAGGGATGTGACGGATTAAGAGAATCTATCGCATCAAACGGATGAATTATATCGGACTCACCGTCGGAGCCGAGCAACTCCAATGAACCTGAGAAAAAATGAAGAGTACTCTGACCCGAAGAAACGATGGCAACCTTGCGACCTGCTTCAGCCAGCTTTATGCCAGCCGACAGTCCGGCAAGGCCACCTCCTATTATAATCGATTGAAATCTCATAGGTATTTTCCTCCATCTATTTTTTTATTTCACTGCCCGGTAATCCACCTACCCCTCTGATAAGCCATGACATAAACTGCGCCTCATCGAGGGTGTCGCCCCATCCGACAGGATTCATGCCTTTCCATCGCTCATTGATGAATGATTGCAGATCGTTGAGTGCCGCTTCCGCACAATTATTGGCATCAGCCATAATTCCGGCCGCACGGCAGGCGCATAATCCACCCTGACATGTACCCATGCCCATGCGCGTACGCCGGCGAAGGTTAACGAGATTGCGCACATGCAACTCGGAAATAGCATATTTTACTTCCCCGACAGAAACCTGCTCACATTCGCATACAACAGCATCGTCATCCCGAACATTATCGAGAATCTGACGACCGATTGTGCCATGGCGGCCAACAGCAGCTTTCTGCTCTGTGCTGAGCTCAATTATATGTGATTTTGATTTACGTTTTTTAGATTCTTCATTCTCAGAACCGGGTAGAGGAATAACAGCAGTCATGCACTTCGCCTCAACACCAAGTTTCCGGCAAGCCATATCGGTAGCCCACTCTCCCATAAGCCGATAAGTCATGAGTTTACCTCCCGTAATGGTGATAAGACCGTCAAGGCCGTCACGCTCTTTGTGATCGAGACATACAATACCACGACTAATCGAACGTCCCGAAGGATCGTTGTCGGCAGCCACAAGGGGACGGACGCCTGCATAAGCTCGCAGCACTCGCGTAGTTGCCAACGAGGGCGCAAGCTTTACACCTTCGTTCATAAGCACATCGACTTCAGCCGCCGTCACTGTCATGTTGTCAATCTGATCAAATCCAACACGGTCCGAAGTGGTACCTATGAGACATATTGTGTCTCCAGGCACAAGGATATCAGCATTAGCAGGCTTGCGACAACGGTTTATAACCATATTGTTGACTCTATGCCCGAAAATGAGCAAAGCGCCTTTGGCAGGAAACATATTTACAGTGACTCCTGCCATTTTTGCTATATTATGCCCCCATATGCCGGCTGCATTGATTGTGACTGACGAATAAAATTCCGAAACAATACCGGTGTTGCTGTCCCGCACTTTCACACCAACAATCCTTGTGCCTTCGCTGACAAACCCGATTACCTCGGAATAAGTAATTATATCGGCACCATGACGACGCGCATCAATAATATTAGCAGTCGTAAGACGGAACGGATCCACAGCGCCGTCCGGGACCCTTACCGCACCCGTTATGCAAAGATTGACAGAAGGCTCAAGACGCATGGCATCACGCGGATCTATAACCTCGGCTTCAATGCCGGCCTTCAGACATGCATCCACAAATGTGCCCTGATATGCCAGATCGTCGTCGGGCAAAGTGACAAACAAACCACCAGTATCTTCGACACAATGACGGGCAATGCGACGCAGAATCATATTTTCGGAGATACACTCCGACGCAGACTCCCTGTCGGTAACCGCATAACGTGCACCGCTATGTAACAGACCATGATTACGTCCAGTGGCACCTGCGGTAAAATCAAGCCTCTCAATCAACAGAGTCCTCAGTCCACGCATTGCACAATCGCGTGCCGTGCCTGCACCGGAAGCACCACCTCCGATGACTATCACATCATAATGTTTTCGTCCTCCTACCATGATCAGATCACCTGCCGTTAAATTATCAGTCAAAAATCAATATCGGTAATAATGAAATTCAAAAGCACCATCTATATTTCGTTTTATTACCATAAGACTTTCGTTTGACTGCAAAAGTATAATTCATTTTTATATTTTCAAAACAATAACTAAAAAAAGCAACCGCCGCATACCGTTTTATATAAAGAAAGTGAATTTGTTTACAATTATTTACTATTTTTGCGATTATAACAACCAGCCACAAGCACATCTCCACCATGACAAAAGAAGAGCGCCATGAACTGATAATGGAAACCCTTATGCGCCATGAGCTCATTAAGGTTTCAGATCTCGCATCACTACTTGATGTTTCAACTGTCTCTATCCGAAAAGATCTAACAGAACTTGAAAAAGCGAACAAACTTTATCGCAGCCACGGAAAAGCCATATTAATCAATCCATATATCAGCAACAGGCCTCTGAACGAAAAAGAGAAACTTGCCACTGAAGAGAAAAAACTTATCGGGAAAACTGCTGCTTCACTGATATCAAAAGATGATTCAATTATCATTGCTTCCGGGACCACAATGCTGGCACTTGCCCGTGCAATACAGCCCATCAACAGACTAACCGTGATCTCCGCTTCGCTACAAGTATCGGACATCCTTGCTGACAATGATGCGATTGACATTATACAACTCGGAGGCTCACTGCGTGAAAGCAGCCGATCAGTCGTAGGTAAATTTGCAGAACAACCTCTTGAAGAATTTTCATGCAGCAAACTGTTTCTCGGCGTTGACGGCATTGATCTGGATTTCGGAATCACGACAACCGATATACGGGAAGCGTCGCTTAACAGGGCAATGATGCGAACCGCACAAAAAACAATCGTTCTCGCCGACTCATCGAAATTCCGCCGTCGTGGCTTCAGCAAGATCGCCAATATGGACGAAATCGACCAGATCATAACAGACTCCAATATCACCGAAAAAATCGCCCAGAGAATCAAGGAACTGGGTATAGAGCTCACAATAATCCAGCTATCAGAAAGCACTATAAGCCATTGATCCTACCAAGTCGCCGACAAAACGACTTCTACAAAAAAAAGAGAAAGCTGCGGTCTTAATTTTTCCGTGGCTTTTATTATAGAACCACCCTTACAGTCTTCCATACAATTCTCCACAAAATGCGACTATTAAATACCTTAACAGCAATTTCTATCGCTTTTGCCTCAATAGCGCAAACCGACACTATCGCCTACGTAAACACGTTGAAAATCAATCCCGGTATTTCACGGACAGAACTTGCCGAAAGAGCGGCCCACATTGTGCCTACACCTGAGCAGTGTACAGCTCTTGAAGATGGTTTCATCGCATTTATTCATTTCGGGCCAAATACATTCTCCCGTCGGGAATGGGGCACAGGAATGGAGGATCCCAGGTTGTTTAACCCTGAAACTCTCGACACTGACCAATGGGTCAGGTCTATGAAGGATGCAGGCATGACCAAAGTAATACTTACGGCAAAGCATCACGACGGATTTGTGTTATGGAACAGCAGATATACCACGCACGGTATCATGAGCAGCCCATTTCAAAATGGCCAAGGAGATGTAATGAGGGAACTTTCACGTTCTTGTAAGAAATACGGACTTAAACTCGGTGTCTATCTCTCACCTGCCGATCTATATCAAATTGAATCCCCTGACGGACTTTACGGCAATTTAAGTAAGAAAACAAAACGTACAATTCCAAGGCAGACAGAAGGACGTTCTTTTAAATCGGATATCAAATTTGAATTTGACGGAATCGATGACTACAATGAGTATTTCCTCAATCAACTCTATGAACTGCTTACGGAATACGGCCCAATAGCCGAGGTATGGTTTGACGGTGCGCACCCAAAACGAAAGGGAGGTCAGACTTATAATTATACCGCATGGAAAAAGCTTATACGCACGCTTGCTCCCGAAGCTGTAATTTTCGGGCGGGAGGATATAAGATGGTGTGGCAACGAAGGTGGCCATACCAGAGAAACAGAATGGAATATTGTCGGCTATAATTTTGATCCAGACACAGCAAATGTATTCCATGACATGACTGAAACAGATCTCGGCAGCATAGATGCCCTGCAAAAAGCGACCTATCTGCATTATCAGCCGGCAGAAATAGATACATCGATACGCGAAGGTTGGTTTTACAGAGATGACGAAGACCAAAAATCGCGTTCTGCCGACGATGTATTTGATATTTATGAACGGGCAATCGGCGGTAATGCCATTTTTCTGCTAAACATTCCACCCAACCGCGAAGGACGTTTTTCACAAACTGATGTCGAAGTACTTTCTGAAACCGGTCGGCGCATACGCGAGACATACGGAAACAATCTTATAGGAAACGCCGATATAACATCCGTATTGCTTGACGGAGATATAAACACGTGCATAGACGCCTCGAAGCCAATTGAAATAAAACTTCCAGCAGCTGTGACAATAAACCGCTTCAAAATTCAGGAACCAGTAGCCAAATACAGCGAACGAATTGAAAAAGTCGCACTTGACGCATGGATTGACGGTACCTGGAAGGAAATATCAAGCGCATCAAGTGTCGGATTCAAACGCATAATGCGTTTTTCAGATGTCACAAGCGATCGATTCCGCCTGCGCGTCGAAGAATCCAGGCTTAAACCTTATATTGCCGATGTATCAGCGCATTTCCATGTCGCACGTCCGTCTCGTCTATCGGCAACACGGTCACTCGACGGTATCGTAAGTATCGGCAAAGCTACTGACGGATTCAGGTGGAACCGCAAGGATACAGACGGTCAGCTGCCGGCCGGCACTGAAATCCATTACACTGTAGACGGAAGTACGCCAACTATTGAATCACCACTTTACAACAAACCATTTGCTTTAGATTATGGAACAATAAAAGCTATGGCCACACTTAACGGCCAAACAGGTCCGATTCTTGAAAACCGATTCGGCTATGTCAAATCTGAATGGAAAATCCTTGACAAAGCCGGAGAATCAAATAAACACAATGCTTATAGTGCAATTGATACAGACCCGACAACCTACTGGGAATGCGAAAGCTGCAAAAACGCTTCTATAACCATTGATTTAGGCAAAAACATAAATATATCCGGAATAATTTATACCCCTCAGATATCGGACAATGAAGGCATGATATCGCGGGGCATAATTGAAACAAGTGCCGACGGCAAAACCTGGCACAACGCAGGCACATGGGAATTCGGCAATCTTATCAATGATCCGACTCCTCGCGATTACCGTCTTGCCAAACCGATCCAGGCAAGGTACTTAAAGATCACAACAGCAGAAACAACTTCCGGAACGCCAATATCCAAAATTGCCGAAATAGACGTGTATTGAGATCAGCCATATGTGCTTCGATTTTTACAACAACATACACAATAAACATTAAATAAATGACGTTGAGTCTTACATGACGAAACGTCGAAAATGCATCAGCACAATTATTTTAGTGTTGTTCTACGCGTTGAATTTAAATGCGCAAAGCAACACCGTATTGTCACAATATTTTTCCACCCCATTATTTTATAACCCAGGATCAGCAGGAGACAATAATTCCATAAACATTATAGGCGCAGGACAAATACAGCATACCAAACCGACATTGGAAATAAAAAACGGCAAGGCAAGCGCCGATATGCCTTTAGCCATAAACAATCACCTGACCTGCATAGGGGTTATGGCTGATTATTCCTCTATCGGAGCATACCGTAGCTTCAATGCTTCACTCATTGGCTCTTGGAAAATAAAAGTCGGAGAAGGGAATCTATCAATCGGTATTACACCTGGAGTGAGCGACATAAAGATAAAACCTGTCGATCAAAAGAATGACTCACAATATGAAAAATGGAAAAGCAATACAACGAAACATAAAACAAGATTTGATTTCGGAGCTGGTTTGTGGTATAAAACCAGACAATGGTGGACAGGAATCTCGGCTACACACATAGGAACAAAATCGCAAAGATCAAGCACTACTGACTTCGTAAATCTGTCTCAGACAGAAAACGAAGAGAATGAGGAAGCTACAAAGAGTGGAGAATATGATTTTTCCACCGGAATGGCCTTTTATTTTATAGCAGGAGGCAATATCGTGATAAAATCATCGTTGTTGGATTTAGAGCCTTCGTTACTTGCTGCATATTCCGGAAACAGACTTAATGGCCAGGCAACACTGCGTGCAATATGGAAGAAAACCCTTTGGATCGGCTCCGGTTACAGGTCTGACCATAGCACTCCATTGATGCTTGGCGTCGACATAAAAGGATTCAGACTGGGCTATAGCTATATTCTGCCTGTAAATCAACCATCCAAAGACCGTCACAACGGACATGAGATAACAGCCGGATACAGATTAAGACTCGATCTGCAGAAAAAGAGCCGGCACCGGCACAAGAGTGTCAGAATCATGTAAAGTTGATATGGCTTCAGAAACCAGAAGACCAATATAAGCAATGAACATAATAACAAAATATATTTCTGCACTACTGTTCACCACATCGATATATAGTTGTACAGTAGGTAACGGCAGCATAAGCAGCGGGGAGGTTATCGGTATAGGAAGCCCGGCATGGACCGAACCGACACCCTACGGAATGGTACTCATTGACCGTGGCTCAATAGCAATGGGACCGGCCGAATATGACTCTATATGGAACATTGGCGGAAATCCCCGAGGAATTTCGGTCGATGCATTCTGGATGGATGAAACTGAAGTCACCAATGCAAAATACCGACAGTTTGTATTCTGGGTAAGAGACTCAATAATCAGAGAACGCCTTGCTGATCCACAATACGCAGGTATTGACGAATACAAAATTGAAGAAGACCGCGAAGGCAATCCAATCGACCCCCGCATCAACTGGAACAAGCCTATTCCCTGGCGTAATCCCAACGAAGACGAAGCCCGTGCTATAGAAAGTGTCTACCGTGTTAACCCACTCACAGGAATAAGAGAACTTGACGGCACTCAGCTAAACTACCGCTATGAGATATACAACATGACAGAGGCCGTAAAACGTAAAAACCGGGCAGATGCACGCCGACGCGTCTACAATACGGATATCCCTGTCAGCAATGACATACCTATCATATCTAAAGACACTGCCTATATCGATGAAAACGGTGAAATAGTCAGAGATGTGATCACGCGCGGACTGACAGGTGAATATGATTTTGTAAACACATACATAGTAAACGTATATCCCGACACCACCACCTGGGTTAATGATTTTGACAACGCCTACAATGAGCCCTATGTGAGGATGTATTTCTCAAACGGAGGCTACAACGACTATCCGGTAGTGGGTGTGAGCTGGGAACAGGCCAATGCATTCTGCGCATGGCGCACCGATATGCTGAAAAAATCACTCGGCAGACAAGGTGTGTATATCGAACCATACAGATTGCCGACAGAAGCAGAATGGGAATATGCCGCACGTGCCGGAATCAACGAAAACAAATATCCTTGGGACGGAGAACTGACACTTAGCGACGACCGCGGATGCTTCTATGCCAACTTCAAACCAAACGACGGAAATTATACCAAAGACGGCCATATTATAACATCGAAAGCTGGCACATACGCAGCGAATGACTACGGCCTATATGACATGGCAGGCAATGTCAGCGAATGGACTTCTACAACATATACAGAATCGATCGACAATCTCACATCGGACGTCAATCCGGAATACCGATATCATGCAACACCTGACGATCCCTACAAACTCAAACGAAAGATTGTGCGCGGCGGGTCGTGGAAAGATGTCGCACACAATATAAGGAGCGATATACGCATGTGGGAATACGAGAACGAGCAACGCAGCTTCATTGGTTTCAGATGCGTCAGAACCCATATCGGATTTGCACGAGGACAGAAAAATAATGGCAACAAACGTCGGAAATAAAAAGGACTGAATATATATTATGAGCCGGAAAAGAGGATTGCTTATCAGACTTGAGGATTTTATCTCCAGCAATCGCGGACAACGTTTCTTCAACTTTGCATACTCCATAGGAGCAGCAGTTGTCATTTGGGGCGCCTTGTTCAAGATATTGCATCTACCCGGAGGCAACACCCTGCTTGCCGTTGGCATGGGCACTGAAGTAATAATGTTCATTCTCACAGCCTTTGACAAACCGCCTGTAATGACATCGCAATACATCGAATCTCCAGCAATCAACAGAAATCAGCAAGAACCCCGACTAAACAATACATCATCGGCGGCATGTGAAATACCCGAAGGTCTTGCCGATGAAATGAAAGGAACAATCAATGAGATGGCAAAGCTCAGAGAAACTACTGCCGCGCTCAATACTCTCTATGAACTGCAACTTAAAAGTGTCTCATCACAACTAAGCACTATTGAAAGCGGTAGCCACGATGCTATGGCAATGCGAGAAATTATGGCACGCTCGGCAGAACAAAACCGACGATACTGCGAGGAAACTGTAAAAATGGCCGATAATATGGCTCAGCTGAACTCAATCTATGAGCGCATGATCGCCGCAATGTCAACATGCAATCCCTCAACCAGAATATAAATAATTCATAAAAGCGCTTTGAGACAGAATCAACGACAGACACCTCGCCAAAAGATGATAAACCTGATGTATATTGTCTTGACGGCCATGCTTGCTCTGAATGTTTCGAGCGATGTGCTTGACGGCTTTTCTGAAGTTGAGCAAGGTGTCTCACGCTCAACGGATAATGCCACTTCAAGAAATGAGATTCTGTTTGGATCGCTTGCTGACTTTGCTTCACGTAATAAAGACAAAGGAGGGGTATGGCACAACAAAGCCAAACTTGTAAAGGCACAGGCTGACTCTATTAATAATATTATTGAATTACTTAAACTTGAGATAGCAAAGGAAGCAGGCGGCAAAGAATGTGATATTACAGAGATAAGATCACCGGAAAACATTGACGCAGCATCGACAGTAATGCTCTCCCCCGTCAACCGAAAAGGAGAAAAGCTAAGAAAACTGATTGAACAATTCAGGGAATCGCTAAAGACCATGCACAACGATTCTCTAAAGCAAAAAGCTATCTTATCGATCCTGTCGACAGACAAAACAGCAGGCAGGGATGACGTCAAAAAAAACTGGGAGGAGCATAAATTTGATAACAAACCTGCTATTGCCGCTATCACTCTGCTATCGCAACTACAGAATGACATCAGATATGCTGAAGGAGAAACTCTGTCAGAACTCATAAAGAACATCGATGCCGGAGAGGTGAGAGTGAATGAAATGAATGCCCTTGTTATCCCCCAGTCAAAAATGGTGATGCGGGGCAGCAATTACATCGCCGATATTGTAATTGCTGCAGTAGACAGCACCCAACGTCCGACAGTGAGTGTGAACGGCGCAACTCTTGAAGCCGGACAAAACAGATACAGTGTCACAGCATCAGGCAGTGGAGAGGTAAAGTACAGCGGTATTGTGACTGTGGATCATCCAGACGGAACTAAATCGGAACATCCGTTCAATAGCAGCTATACTGTCATTGATCCAATGGCTACCGTTTCAGCGACCATGATGAATGTGCTATATTGCGGCATCGACAATCCGATCAGTATTTCGGTGCCGGGAGTGGCTCAGCACGAAGTCGACGCAACAATAAGCAACGGCACAATAAAACGGCACGGCAACGGCTGGATAGCGCACCCTGAAAAAGCCGGTACAGAAACAGTCATCACCGTAACAGCAGAAATTAACGGAACACCTTATCAAGTCGCACAACACAAATTCAAAGTGCGCCGTCTGCCAGATCCTACCCCTTACATAGCATACACCGATGCTGCCGGAAATCCACAGGAATGTCGTAACGGAGCTATTCCCAAGCATGTATTAACATCATCAAATGGACTCAATGCCGCAATTGACGATGGTGTGTTGAATATCGAGTTCAATGTCACAGGATTTGAAATTCTGTTTTTTGATTCGATGGGCAATGCAATGCCGGAGATGAGTGATGGAAGAAAATTCTCTCAACGACAAAAAAACGCGTTCAAGCGGCTTGGACGCGGAAAACGATTTTATATATCCAACGTGAAAGCCATCGGCCCGGACGGTATAGAGCGTAATCTGTCACCTCTTGAAGTTACAATCCAATGATACATATACACCCACGGAATATATTGTCAGCATTGACTCTGGTCTGGACAATTTTACTACCGTCGATTTTACCGGCACAAAACAAAAGTGAGTCAAGCGCCACAACCGTCACCCGCAGCAACATAGGCAATGTAGTCACCTCAAGACGTGACAGCCATGACAATAACAGCCGGAAAAACACAGCCGATACAAGATGGAATGCACCAAATCCCAACGTGGAATGGATGCGTATCATCTACCGCCATATAGACCTTGACAATGAAAAAAACGCGGCACTGTATTATCCGGAATTGCCTATCGAAGGAAAAGAAAATTTATTCAGGCTTATATTACGCCTTATAACTGAAGGACAAATCGATGGATATGAATACCTTGACGGCCGAGAAGTATTCACCGGTGAATTCAAAATAAACAGATCAGAATTCCTTGACCGATTCCATATACCTTATACTGAGAAGAAAGGCAACGGCAACAGACCTACATTATATGAAATCGACGAAAATGATGTGCCTGCCTCTGATGTACTTTCGTATTACTTTCTGGAACAATGGGAATTTGACAATATAAAGGGACGCACAACGGCCAAAGTGCTTGCCATATGCCCGATATTACATGAAACCGGTGATTTCGGCAACAGTCTCAAATATCCAATGCTTTGGGTAAAGATAGATGACTTACGCCCACACCTGAGAAACACATCCGTTTTTGTTAATGACAATGATAATTCACCACGATACAGCTATGATGATTTCTTTGTAATGAACTTCTATGATGGGGAAGTATATAAAACACGAAATGTCAGAAACAAATCCATGATGCAGCTTTATCCCGACGAGGATGCAAGAAAACAAGCGTCAGACAGTATACTCAATCGTCTTAAAGGATTTGACAAATCATTATGGGTTCCCACACGTGAAGAAATAATGGAAGCGCGCAAAGCCAAAGAAGAACTTGGTGCCATACCGGAACGTAAAAAGAAAGAATCATCATCGAGACGAAAACCTACACGTAGCCGTGGCTACAAACCAACAGACAGTTCCGGAAACAACAATACAATCAGAAGCGTGAAAGACAGGAAATAACTTAGTCATTCACTGATCATTGACGCATCCCAACCCCCACCAAGCGCCACATAGATACTCACAAGAGATTTCAATGCGTCACGTTTAGCTGTCGCAAATGCATTTTGGCTGTTCATCAGGACCTTCTGTGCGTCAGTGACATTCTGAAAATCACAAGCTCCAGCTTTGTAGCTATCGACAGATGCAGAAAAAGCTTTGCGCGCATGTTTCACCGCATCAGCCAATAAATCCACATGCCTTACTGAAGCACTGTAGGATGATATCGCATTTGAAGCTTCCTGATAGGCATTCAACACTGTAAGATTATAGTCATCAATACCAGCCTGCAATGTTTCTTCGGCTATAACCCGCCCATATTTACGTCTGTACCCGTCAAATAAATTCCAGGAGACAGTCGGAGCAAACTCCACTCCATAGGATTTACCACTAAACATATTGCCAACACTGCGGGCAGAAGTCGAAATTACTCCCCTGATTGAAAGATTAGGCAGAAATTCTTTTTTTGCGACACCAAGCGCAGCCGCATAAGAAGCCACAACACGCTCAGCCTCGACCACATCGGGGCGTCTGCGCAAAATATCGGATGGAATTCCCGATGCTATAAGCTGCCTGTAGGAAGGCCACGAAACCTTCCCTTTAACTTTAAGCGCATCCTTTATATCATCAGGATATACCCCAAGCAGTATGGCAATCGCGTTGATCTCTGAACGAACAGCATTCTCAGCGACTGGAATTTCCGCAAGAATGGAATAATACAGCGTAAGTGCCTGCGAAACCTGCAAGGAAGATCCGGCATCGGTCTGCTTACGGGACTCAACCGAGCGAACAATCCCAAGCTGACTTTTCGAGCGCTCATACAGAATGTCCAACTTTTCCTGAACAAGTCTCAGATTTATAAAGTGAGTAACCATCTCACCCGCCACCGAGAGCATGACACCAGCCCATTCAGCCTGTGTAGCCTGCCAGATTTTTTTCTTCTCATCGGCTTTCAATGCGATCTTGCCAAAGAGATCAACCTGCCAGCTCATGTCTATGCCAAGATCCCAATAACCTTCTATTTTAAGTCCTCCGGGAGTACCTTTGCGACTACCTGAAATTCGACGGCTCTTCCATCCGGCATAGAGATCAGCCTCAGGATAATATCCTGAGGCTACTGTTTTGACCTGAGCCCGTGCGATATTTACACGTCGAGCGGCTTTGCGTATATCATAGTTAGCCTCCATCGCCGCTGTGACCAACGAATCAAGCAACTGATCCTCGAAGTTGCACCACCACCGGTCATCAACAGAAATGGCCTTACCATCAACATCAGGTACAAAAGCCCACCTTACAGGCACTGAATCATTAAGATACTTCACATCGCTCTCCTGAGCCGACAATGAAAAGGCAATTAAAAGGAACAAACCTATAAACCGGAAACGCATAATTTTCATTTAACCAGAAATAATATGGATGCAAATATAACATGAATATCCTACGAAAAGAATATTCATCGCAATGCAAAGCATAGTTCGCCGTCTCAAACCTAATTCTTTGTCCAAGGACACAACTAACCCACTATGTTTCAACACAGTCTATTTTTCTTGTACTTTTTTTCAATCCCTGTGAACTATTCTAGATCCACAGATGTTTTATAGTCAAAGCACAGATTACTTTTTCCATTGCAAGAAATGTGATAATGATTGGTTTATTAACGAACTGAGCGACCGTGAGGCCGCTCTTTTTGTTTTGACTATTTCCAAGTTGCAAACAACCACGCGGATTTTGTGTAATTTTGCAAAAATATTCATCAAGATGCCCAACAGTAACTTCAATTTGACAAAAGAAAGGATTATTTCCTTCCTTTGGCAGCATATACTACTGCTCGTTTCTCTATATTTCATGACTTTAGGTGTTGCACTATGCGTTAGATCGAATCTTGGAAGCAGTGTAATTTCTTCCTGCCCTCTGGCATTTACGCTCGCCGGAACAAAAGGATATGTTCCAACACTGTCACTTGGCACTTACACCAATATACTTAATGTATTTCTTGTAGTATGCCAGATACTGATATTGAGAAAGCGGTTCAAACCAGTACAGCTATTCCAGTTACTAATAGGATTTGTGTTCGGCGCATTAATCGACCTTAACATGGCAATAACATCAATTTATGTGACTGCTTCAATTCATGGACAAATATTTGAACAGTTCATCGGATGTACAGTAATGTCAGCCGGAATTGCAATGGAAATCAAATGCGCATCAATCACTATGCCTGGAGAAGGGTTGCCTGTAGCCATTGCAAAGGTAACAGGCAAGTCATTCGCCGATATAAAGATAATAATCGATATAGCACTTGTAATAACCGCGATATCATCCTGTTTGTTTTTCTTTGGACAATGGATGTGGAATGTAGTGGGAGCAGGAACTTTATTTGCCATGATATATGTAGGCGCGGCAGTAAAAGTTATTAGCCGGCATCTGGGCTGGTTTGACCGACTATTGAATTACAATCCTGGATTCCGCCGATATATATTCGGGCTGGCCCGCTTTCTATACAGTCAGGTAAGACACTAATTACAGTGGACATAGCATCTGCTATTCTTTTCGTCGAATATTCTTACTATATTTGACTCAAAGAATTGGCTTCGCCACCGCGCACCATGCTTCACATGACGATCGCTATTCTTTTCATCGAATATTCTTCGTATATTTGCACTAAATAAAATTTGGAGTATAAAATTACAAGATGGGGATATTCAATCCATTTTCAAAAAATAAAAAAGAAACCCTCGACAAGGGTCTTGAAAGGACAAAGCAAGGTGTATTCGCCAAACTGACCCGTGCTATTGCCGGAAAATCTAAGATAGATGACGAAATACTCGATAATCTTGAAGAGGTTTTTGTGACATCGGATGTGGGCGTGGAAACGACGCTGAAAATCATTGACAGAATACAGGCGCGCGTTGCCCGCGACAAATATGTGGGTTCGGATGAACTGAACAATCTTCTATGCGAGGAGATCTCGGAAATGCTCGCTGAAAATGACAACGAGGACACAAACGGCCTACAAGCTGATTTTACACTGGCAGAAGGCACCAAACGTCCTCATGTGATCATGGTCGTTGGTGTTAACGGCGTAGGCAAGACCACTACAATAGGCAAACTCGCCAATCTGCTGAAGAAAAGCGGGAATAAGGTAATGCTCGGTGCCGCAGACACATTCCGTGCAGCTGCGGTCGAGCAACTTGACGTATGGGGAGAACGTGCAGGGGTACCCGTGATAAAACAGAAGCTCGGATCGGATCCCGGTGCTGTAGCATTCGACACACTGTCGTCGGCAGTAGCCAATGATGTGGATGTTGTCATAATCGATACGGCCGGACGTCTTCACAACAAAAAGGGGCTTATGGATGAGCTCACCAAAATACGCAATGTTATGAATCGCGTTGTTCCCGGAGCGCCTCACGATATTCTGCTTGTGCTTGACGGCTCGACAGGGCAGAATGCGTTTGAACAGGCCCGCCAGTTTGTTGCAGCAACTGAAGTAAACCAGCTTGCCATCACAAAACTTGATGGAACAGCCAAAGGCGGCGTTGTTATCGGAATAAGCGACCGCTTCAAGATACCGGTGAAGTATATCGGTCTTGGAGAAGGGATCGAAGACCTGCAAGTGTTTAACAAGCGGGAATTTGTAAAATCATTATTTGGTAAAAAATCGGTTTGAGCGCATTGAAAAAGTCGGTCCGGAAGCATGAGGTCGACGTAGTGACGCTCGGCTGTTCAAAAAACCTAATTGATTCCGAGCGATTGCTGGGACGTCTTGCAAAAGCAGGAATAAAGGCATATCATAATCCTGATAAAATCGGCAGTGAGAGCGTGGTCGTGAACACCTGCGGTTTTATCGGCGATGCCAAAGAGGAGTCAATAGAGATGATCCTCGATCTTGTAGGAGCCAAAGAACGTGGCGAAATTGGAAAGATAGCCGTCATGGGGTGCTTGTCGGAACGTTACCGCAAGGAACTTGAAGAGGAGATACCTGAAGTCGACCGCTGGTTCGGCAAATTTGACTGGCCCGGAGTGGTAAAATGGCTTAATCCTTCTTCGGACGATACAATCGTCAAACCATGGGATCGTGTAGTCACAACACTCCCTCACAACGCTTATCTGAAGATATCGGAGGGATGCAACCGCCGTTGTGCTTTCTGTGCAATCCCACTGATAACCGGCTCCCACAAATCAAGGCCTTTTGAAGAAATTGAAGATGAGGTAAGATCACTTGTCGACATCGGTGTGAGAGAATTCAATGTAATCGCGCAGGATCTATCGAGTTATGGTCTGGACCTATATCATACACAAAAACTTCCGGAACTGATCGAGCGCCTCGCCAACATAAACGGCGTGGACTGGCTACGACTCCATTATGCCTATCCCTCACAGTTTCCTATGGAAATAATGGATGTAATGGCCAGAAACAAGAATGTTTGCAATTATCTTGATATCGCGTTACAACATATAAGCGACAATGTTCTTGGAAGTATGCGCCGTCACATCACATCGAGCCAGACACGGGAACTGCTTGCCGAGATGCGTAATAAAGTGCCCGGGCTGCATCTGCGCACCACTCTGATGGTAGGGTTTCCAGGTGAAGGAGAGAAGGAATTTCTCGAGCTAATGGATTTCGCAAAAGAACAAAAGTTTGAACGCATGGGGGCTTTTGCATACTGCGAGGAGGATGACACATACGCTGCCCGAATGCTGAAAGACTCGGTTCCACCGGAGGAGAAACAACGACGTCTTGACGCTCTGATGGAGCTTCAGGAAGAAATCTCACTGGAAATCCAGAATCAGAAAGTCGGTCAAAAGTTACGGGTAATGATCGACCGTGAGGAAAATGACCATTATGTGGGTCGTACAGAATGGGATTCGCCCGAAGTCGATCCTGAAGTACTTGTAAAGAAGGGCGAAAAAGAGCTCAGACCCGGAGAATTTTACGAAGTCGTGATTGATGAGGCAATGCCTTTTGAACTTATAGGCCATGCAGCTGACTGAAGACAAGGATAACAACTGTAGAATTCCTGATCAAAAAAGCATACAGCCATTGATGGCAGAAGCCACCGCTCTCTGCCTTAAACTACGGATTCCATTTGTGCTTTATCGCCTGCCCGGAGAGAATTGCATTTTCTTTTCAAATCCAGGCATATCAAACAAATCCATAAGAGGGATAGATTTCCGCATATCAATGTGGAATGAGCCATACTGTGACAGTGTAGTTATCAAGGATGAACTTGACGAAACGGAAACACTATCGGAATTAAAAACTCATAAACCCGATAAAGAAGAAAATACCCTAATATTTCCATGGCCCATATCGACAACCCGTTTGCAATATGAGGGGCAGTTACGAAAGGTGATCTCTCATCTAAAAAAACGTGGAGGAAAAACCGTGATATCGCGTGTTGTCGCCAAATCATGGTCACACTATCCCGAAAAATGGGCAGAGACAGCCAACGACGTTTTCAACAGCTATCCAGATGCAATGTGCTGCCTATACTATACGCCTACAACCGGTGCCTGGCTATGCGCGAGTCCTGAACTGCTGCTGGATGCCGACATCAATGAACGCACATTACATACTATAGCTCTTGCAGGTACACGAAAGATACAGACCGGCAACAGTGCAGAATGGTCAGACAAAGATGTCGAAGAGCACAACATAGTGAAAGCATATATTGCAGACAGCCTTGAATCACTCGGATCAAAGGTCACTATCTCAAAAACTGAAACATGCAGAGCCGGGAAAGTAGAACACCTGCTCACCAAGATCTCGGCAAACATGCCTGAAGGACTTACCGTAGAGAAATTTCTTGATACAGTAAATCCCACCCCAGCAATATGCGGTTATCCGACAGATACCGCCTTGAATGAAATCAACGATACAGAGGTGCATTCGCGCTACTGCTACGGCGGATATATCTCCGTTGAAACCCAATCACGTGTAACTGCATTTGTGAATCTCAGATGTGTGCATTTCAACGAAGAACGTATGGCTCTTTATGCCGGAAGCGGAGTCATGCCGGAATCTACACCTGAAGGAGAATGGGAAGAGACCGGGGCCAAGCTCAGCACAATAGGAGACAAGATCATGCGGAAACAGACAGAGGCATAACCTATGCCGGCCATTTTCGCTTGTAGATGCAGTAGTATTTTTATAATTTTGCCCTTTGAAAATTACCCTAAAGCAGGGAAAATCAAATGATAGAAATGACAAACGATAATAGCAGACATAATCAGGACGATAAAAAGGCCAAAGAAAGAAAAGGCGGATGGAAACGCAATGTGATCCGTTCTTTGTGGATTCTGTTTATCGCCGGCTTCATCGCCATGATACTTCTGTTTGCACTCATCTACAATGGTGTGGTCGGTTACATGCCACCTGTCGAAGAACTTAAGAATCCTTCTGACAAATTCGCGACTGTAGTCTACAGCAGCGACGGCAAAGAACTCGGCCGCTATTTCCGCAATACCGGTAACCGAGTCTATGCCGATTTTGACGAGATATCACAAAATGTGATAGACGCACTTATAGCTACTGAAGACCGTAGATATTTCGATCACTCGGGCATTGACATGCGTGCTATGTCGCGTGTGCTTGTTAAGACACTGCTTATGGGTCAAAGGAATGCCGGCGGCGGCTCCACAATCACCCAACAGCTTGCCAAACAGTTATATTCGCCGGAGAGCAACGGCCTGCTCTCCCGTGCACTGCAAAAGCCTATCGAATGGATGATTGCAGTAAAACTCGAGCGATACTACAGCAAGGATGAAATCATAAAAATGTATCTCAACCAGTTTGATTTCCTTTATAACGCAGTAGGTATCAAAAGCGCCGCAAATGTCTATTTCGGCAAGGACGCCAAGGATCTGACCGTGGAAGAGGCCGCAATGCTGGTAGGAATGGTAAAAAATCCTTCACTCTATAATCCCGCACGTTATCCGGAACGCACAACAGCACGCCGCAATGTAGTGCTTGAACTTATGCAAAAAGCCGGGAAAATAACAAATGAAGAGTGCGACTCACTGAAACAGATACCGATCAAACTGGATTTTCACCGAGCAGATCACAAGGAAGGTCCCGCTCCATATTTCCGCGAGGAACTTCGCAGAATACTAACAGCCAAAAAGCCCCGTAAAAACGACTACCTGCAGTGGGAGGGACAGAAATATATCGATGACAGCATCGCATGGGAAAATGACCCGCTCTATGGCTGGATTGAAAAAAATCCGAAACCCGATGGATCAAAATGGGATATCTACACTGACGGCTTAAAGATACATACCACGATCGACTCGCGTATGCAGGCTTACGCAGAGCAATCGGTAACCGAGCACATGAAGACTCTGCAAAAAAGTTTCTTCAGAGAGAAAAAAGGAGTGGCATCAGCACCCTACTCGACCAACCGAGAAGAGGTCTCGGCCGCAGCAATCAAGAGTATGATCGACAGAGCCGTGAAGCAGACCGAACGTTACCGACTGATGAAAAAAGCGGGAGCCAGCGATGCGGAAATCAATAAAGCCTTCAATACGCCGACAGACATGCGTGCATTCAGTTACGACGGTGTCATTGACACAATTATGACTCCTCTTGACTCAATTCTATACACAAAGCATTTCCTGCGCACCGGTTTTATGTCGATGGATCCCAAAAACGGCCATGTGAAAGCTTATGTGGGAGGCCCGAACTTCAGCTTTTTCCAGTATGACATGGTGTCGACAGGCCGCCGCCAGATCGGATCGACCATCAAGCCATTTCTTTACACATACGCAATGGAGGAAGGATTCACTCCATGCGACGAGTTCCTGAACGAGCAGCCTACAATCGTCGATGAGCTTGGACGTCCATGGTCACCCCGAAATTCCGGCACTGCCCGCATAGGGGAAATGGTGGATCTCCGCTGGGCTCTCACCAACTCCAACAACTGGATATCGGCACGTCTCATGAGCCAGTTATCTCCGGCTCAGCTTGTGAGAAACATGCATAATTTCGGAATTACCAATCATATCGATCCGGTTATCTCTTTATGTCTCGGATCCTGTGAAGTTTCAGTGAAAGAAATGGTAGGGGCCTACTCGGCTTTCGCCAACAAGGGCATGCGTGCCCAACCGCTATTCGTAACATCGATCACCGACTCCTCCGGAAATCCTATCTCGGACTTCACAACATCGCATACAGAGGTAATATCTGAGGATGCCTGGTATAAGATCAACTCAATACTTCAGAATGTTGTCGATGGCGGAACCGGCAACCGTCTTCGCCGTCCGCCCTACAATATCACAGCCAATATGGGTGGCAAAACGGGCACAACCAATTCCAACTCCGACGGATGGTTTATGGGATTTACTCCTGAACTTGTATCGGGTGTGTGGGTAGGAGGTGAAGAACGTTACATACACTTCAACAATATGGCCAACGGCCAGGGTGCAGCCATGGCACTTCCCATCTATGGACTTTACATGAAGAAGGTCTACTCAGATCCGTCGCTCCCCTACTCCCAGACAACCCGCTTCCCATCAGCGCCATTTGATCTATGCGAGCGTACATGGTATGGGGCAGTAGAGGAAGACCCGCAAGAGGAAGTGGAAGAATCCATTTCGGGCGCTTTCGACTGACAACACTGATTTTAACATTGTTTTAAATGCCGAGTATGGTTAATTTCCTAAATTTGCGACAGCATAACCAGACCAATTCATCATCCGGCATTCTTGAGTCTTAACAGACTAAAAGAAATATACTTTAACCATTTACGTCCGAACTATCGGCCCAATAAGAATCATGATCAAGGAAGAGTTTAACGATATAGCTCCAATCGAAGACGACCAGTTTCCAGAGAAAATGGCTGCCCTGGTGAAAGAGCCAGGATTCGAGCATGCTGTTCGCTGGGTTCTCCCCGACATCGACTATGACACATTTGCAGCACACTTTGCAAGTATCAAGGGCAAAGAGGAGCTGCAACTGAAAATCATGCATCCGTTTCTGGAAATGCTCGTCGAGAAATATACCTCAGGCCTAACATGCGAAGGTATCGACAACATCGCCGACAAAACGCCACGCACTTTCATCACCAACCACCGTGATATAGTGCTTGACTCCGCATTTCTGAATCTTTGCATGATCAGGGCAAAGTATCCGACCTCGGAAATCGCAATTGGAAACAACCTACTTATATACAGCTGGATCGAGGATCTTGTAAGACTCAATAAGAGTTTTATCGTGCGTCGCGGCCTTAAAGGCACACATGAGGCTCTTGAGGCAGCCAAACATCTTTCAAGCTATATACACTACTGTATCACCGAAAAAAGACAGTCGGTGTGGATCGCACAGCGTGAAGGACGGGCAAAAGACTCAAGCGACAATACACAGGAAAGTCTTATCAAAATGCTTGACTATGCAGGCGAGGGCACTGCCAGAGAACGCCTTGAAGAACTCAAGATTACTCCGGTGTCAATCTCTTATGAGTTTGATCCAAACGATTATCTTAAAGCGCGTGAATTTCTACTCAAAGAAAAGGATCCTGAGTTCCATAAAAGCCAGCGTGATGACTTGCTCAGCATGGAGACAGGTCTCTTAGGACAAAAGGGACGTGTGAATTTCCGAATCGGCAACTGCATCAATGACCAGCTAAGGGAAAGTGCCGCCATCGATGCCAACCGCACCGAAGTGGCCCAGGTGACATGCTCTATAATCGATAAAGAAATACATAGCGGATATCATATTTTCCCCGTCAATTATGTAGCTGCCGATCATGTATCGGGGAAAAACGAATGGAAAGGCTACTATACCGAGGCAGAAGCCAATGCGGCAAACGAATACTGGGAACAACAGCTCGAAAAACTCGAGAACTACGACAGTTTCAGTGAATCAGACAGACAATTCATGCTTGAAAAAATGTGGGTGATGTATGCAAACCCACTTAGAAACAAAACCACAGCAGAACCGGTCTGATAATTTTCATACGGCTACACAAAAGGCAAAAAAAACAATGAGGCTCCCAATCGTACCAATGATAATGTGGATAGCCGTAACTCTCGGCTCCGGAATATGGATCTTCAACATATTGCGGAAACGGCATCCTCAGATGAAATTTGCAAGATATGCATGGCTTTTATTGGTTGCAGCCGTCACAGCACTCGCTGTTGTAATGATGTCAACACCCCACAGAACGGGTGACGACGCTGCTCTTCTAAAAGTGAACTGGATGTTGTTTGTGGTAATTACATTCACGTTTCCACAAATTGTATACCTGCTTTTCGACCTGATCGGACGACTGCCAAGGCTATTCGGAAAAAAACGATGCAAGTGGTCAAGCCGTACAGGTATAGCTGCTGCTTACGCTTTATTCGCGGCCATGTGGTGGGGAGCCCTGTTCAACAGATTCAATATTGATGTCAATGAAGTGACCGTTGAAATCGACGGCCTGCCGGCATCGTTTGACGGATACCGTATCGTCCAGTTCAGTGACCTCCACACCGGAAGCTATGGAGACGACACGTCGTTTGTAGAGAAAATAGTGGACGCAATCAATGCGCAAAACCCTGATGCCGTATTCTTTACCGGAGACATTGTTAACCGACGCAGCCGCGAGCTTACCCCTTTTGCTCCATATCTGAACAAGATCAAAGTAAAAGACGGAGTAGTCAGCATACTCGGCAACCACGATTATGGGGATTATTTCCGTTGGTTTAACACTGATGCCCGCATGAGCAACATGGAGGAACTGACAGACCTTTACCGCGAAATGGGATGGCGCCTTCTACGCAACCAGACAATATGGCTCACAAACGGTAACGACTCTATCGCGGTGCTCGGTGTAGAGAATATCGGAGACAAACCGTTTCCGGTCTACGGCTCTCTCGCACGCACATATCCCGACATTGGAGATGAAAAAACGAAAATTCTGCTGTCGCACAATCCAAGCCACTGGACAGACTCTATAAGCGATCGTGATGACATAAACATCGCACTTACTCTTTCGGGTCATACACATGCCATGCAGGCAGAAATCGCAGGTATCTCCCCCGCTGCATTACGTTATCCCAAATGGGGCGGTCTCTATAAAGACAAAAGCGGCCAGCACCAACTTTATGTGAACATAGGTGTCGGGACCGTAGGATTTCCAATGCGCCTGGGTGCTACTCCGGAAATCAGCGTGATAACACTGCGACCGAAAGGTGCCGGGAATGAATAAAACCGAATCAACCGGAACATACCGTGCCGTAGTAGGACTCGGCAGCAATACCCAGGGCAACCGCGCTACAAACCTGATGGGAGCCTTGAACATGATCGGACGAAGAATCGGTCGGGTAGCCGAGGTGTCAAATTTCTACGAAACCCAACCATACGGTCCGAATTCAGGCACTCTCCCATACATCAACGCAGTCGCGATAATCGAAACAAGTCTCAAAGCCGAAGAAATCGAATCAGAACTTAAAGAAATCGAAAATGACGGAGGCAGAGACCGAACCGATGTCAACCATCTAATAACAATTGACATAGACCTTGTAATGTGGAACGGAATCATACTGCGTCCACATGAAATAGACCGCGACTATTTTGCACGCGGCTGGAAGGAGATTAAACAATATGTCTAAGACCTCACTGACGCGCGAGCTCAGGACTATGGAGAAAGATCAACTAATCGAGATCATTCTTCAGGCTTATTCCGCAGGAAAAGAAACAAAAGAGTATTTCGATTTTTTTGTAGACCCCAATCCGGAGGGAATGTATAAGAAATACTCTGATCTGATTGTAAAAGAATTTTGGAGAGTGAAGCGCGGACACCGGACCAAAGCCAGAATAAGTGTGATAAAGGGTATCATAAAGAAGTTTATGTCATTTGAGCCTGGAGCGGAATATGTGACAGAACTATATCTCCATGCCATAAGTCATGCTCTTGAAACTGAAAAAAACATCTATTTTACCGAGACTCTATCCAACGGTATAAAGAAACTGACAACTGAGGCTTTTACATATTCCGACAGACATGGCACGGCAAGGCTTTTTCTTAATGGAATAGAAAATGTTGTCAAAGCGGAAAAAGGCACAAAATATTTCCGGCGAATGATAAGAGACTGTGTGGCAGACAGCCTAAACGGGGCTGAGAATGTGTCAAAATAAAATATGACCAAATAGCCCGGACAGAGGTATACTCTTTAACCCTGTTACTTACTGCCGCAACGCCTGGATACCGGCACTAAGGTCAAGGACAAAGCTACCCAAGCCCAACACGATACTAAGACTTGAGATTTCCGGCAGGAAAAAGAGTAAATCTCGATGCCTGTGATATTTTTTTATTTCGCCAGCATCTGCGACAAACAGCCGTATAGCGATCGTTACCTCCGATTTCTACCTGATCTCCATCTTCCACAAAATCACCATTGGCATCGAAACGGGCGTTTACAATAGTCTTGTGCCCGCATGTGCAAGTGGATTTAATCTCATCGATTGTATCGGCAATCTCAAACAAACGACGCGATCCCTCGAAAAGCAACGAACGAAAATCTGTGCGCAAGCCATAACAAACCACATTGGAGCCAAAGTCGTCCACTATGCGTGAAAGCTGATCGACCTGCTCTGCAGTAAGAAACTGGCATTCGTCGACAAGAATCCAGTCAAACGCCGCTCCATCGCGTCGGAATATCGAGGAAAGATGAGCATAAAGATCTGTTTCATGTCGTATCATCTCACACTCCCGCTCAATGCCGATACGTGAACGTATGACATTGCGCTTTTCCCTGGTATCAATTTCAGGTTTCATGCATATAAAGCTAAGCCCACGCTCCTCGAAGTTGTAGGCTGTCGCGAGAAGAATCGCCGTTTTGGCAGATCCCATTGTCCCATAGCGGAAATACAGTTTACCTTTACGATCCATGTCGGCAAAGATACGTAATTTAACGCATACACTGCAACCGACATGTCGTCGGTAATCAGTGTGTGGAGTTATCAGCCGACGATAATGTGTCAGAAGCATCGTCCTCCCAGTCGTTTCTCTTCCGGGTAATTATATTGGTGATATAAACAGTGAAGAGCGGAAAAAGAATCAGCCCCTCTGCCGACAGAAAAACGTCGAGCACCTTGCCGGTGGCTGTGCAGGAAGGTATGTTGCTTCCGACCGTCGTTGCATCGAGAAACGCCCACCAAAGAGCGTCCCATAGATTTCGAACTTCAGGATTCACAGGATGCTCCTCGATAAAAAACACAAGCGCACAAAAGTATATCGAGGCCATGATAAGCATAGTATAGACCAATGACATGCCTTTTATGCGGTCGGATGTTGTAAGAAGTCCTGTTACAATAGACAACACATAACCGGCCCGGATCATCGGTATGAAGTGAATGAGATAGCGTACAGTGTGATCCAGACTGACGCCACAGTAATGCAGAATATTAAGATAAGGAACCGATATGAGAAAAAAGAATATATTTCTTCTGGCATAAGTCTTCTTGTCTTCCGCACCGATAAAACCTACAATTATGTCAGCAAGAAACACTATACATGCCCAGAACTGAAGTCTCATGTAGGAAGAATCATCAATGAATGATTGACCGTCAAGAGTATAACGTGTAATATATAAAATGAGTAGGGCGGCCATTACAATGACCACCCAATGTGAAACCGCAGTTATAATTCTTACAGCCCTCATATAGTTGTATCGCTTCATTGCTTAAACAACCCAGATGGCATAGAATGTTCAGAACACTATACCGGGGTTAAGAATGCCGTAGTAAATCAATCCGAAAAGATCGGAGTTCCATCCTTGCAGAATAAAACCGAGATTCTCGCCTGTGAGAGAATTTATATGCTCATTGGGGCTCCAGTCACCTGAGTCGACAAGATCAGCGCGTCCGACCCGCTTGACAAGCTCTATTGCTTCATCGCTACGCCCGACCCTTATGCGTGCCCAATCGTCCATAAAACTGATCCAGGGCCATACGGCTCCATTGTGATATGTGGCTGGATCATAACCGAAATCAGCCGGATAATATGGATACGTTTCACAAACGCCATAGGTAGTAAGACTCTTGCTGTTGAGTGCATCGAAGATACTGTGTGCCTTGTCGTCGGGAACGACTCCCATAAGGATCCCGACTGTCTGATCCTGGAGCAAACGGCTGTTGACCGAACCGTCGGCCCAACGCTGAACATAGTATTCACCATTCCAAAGTCCACCCTGATCGACATGTGTGTTTATGAACTTATCAGCACGATCAGCTGCATCTGCGTATTTTACGGCAAGATCCGAATGACCGTATCTATCGGCCATGTGGCTCATAGCTCTCATTGAGGCTGTATAAAGTAATGCGGTAAATGGCGAATACTTACGTCCCTGAACTCCTTTTACGTCTTTCCAGTCGCCCCAGAAAGAGTTTTGCACAGGAATGCCGTCGCCATCGGTATCACGTGAGATAAGCCAGTCGGCAGCCGATGTGAGCGCCTTCCACCATTTATCGGGCATCTCTGCCGACGGATATACCTTGAAGTAGCGATCAAGGCGTAAAATAAAGAACGCATTTATGTCAAGATCATCCTTGCGGTCAATAAGAGGAAGAATAGTTGTCGGGATCTTGCCAGATGGCGTTATGGCATCGACACTTTCTTCGATCATGCGTCGTTCGGCTGTCGGGAAAAGCTGAAGATGAACCCAAGATGTCCAATAGCTGTCACGCTGGTTAAGCTCACAATACCCCATAGTGACTATGTCGCCTCCGGCATTGCATTTAGTGAGCGATATAGCCGGTACCATATACCAACGCAAATAATCGTCAAGCTCTTTATCACCTGTCATGGGCATTGATTTTGAGAAACGACGCGTAAACTCATAAAGAGTGTCGAATCGACGTATCGCATCATCGGCAAGCGACTGTGCAGAAGCGTAGTGTGATGACGCCAGCGTGAGCGAGTCGAGCATGGCGATTGCAATGCGTATTGTCGTATGATTATCGGCAACCAGACTCACCGGAATCTCCAATGTGCTGTCGGTGCGCACAAAATCATTGCAATCGGTGGCAAAAGCATACGGCACCGCACTGTCGGACATACCTGAGCCGGACAGAACCATCGAGATATCACGATCGGATATCGCATCGGAAAAATTTACTTCGGCCAACAATACCGGCAGAGACGAAACTTCGATATTGTCGACAGCCAAAGGTGCAAAAGCTGTAATGGAAATCTCGGCAGGAATAAGATTTGAAGCACCGTAAATATTGCGTACAAACGGAAAACTACGCTCAACGATCTTTGAATTTATAAGCGACAACGGCACCGGCACATCGCCAACCTTAAAACTGACAGGAAACTCACCTTGAGGCTCAAGCCATTTCCCAAGTTTTCCAGGATTTATCATCGCGGCTCCGAAGAGACTTCCATCACAGCCGGCATTTGCTGTAACCGAGAAATTGGCGATCGGATATCCGTCGGTACTGGAAGCCGCTTCAATCAGAAAAGACGGACATAAGGCAATAACAGCCATAATACAGGCTTTAGCAACAATGTCAGGCATAGGTTTATCGATATTGATGAATGTAATGTAAAAACAAATATATATCTAGACAGGCACTCATGCAACATCACTGCCTGCTAAAATCTTAATATAATTTGCTGAAATCCTATCTGTCAATTCTTCTTATACGTCGGCCAGGAGTATTATTTATTACCAATGGAACCGTCTCTACAGTCACCACACTTGTGTCAAGACCGAAAGCCGAATGGTCAGTCAGTCCTATCTTGCGTAAATATCCATGAATCAGCATTAAAAAACGATCACTGCGCCTACAGCTGCTTGATGCTGAAAATATCCTATGGAGCATTACAAAATGGAAATCACCGGCAATTCCCTCCCCACGCAACGATGGATACGTACTTAGCAGATCAAGTCGACCGTCGGCAACAAGATCTTCAACTACTTGCCGCAGATATACACTCACCTTAGGTGCCACACGAAAACCAAAACGCATAGTCACAAGATAAATAGTGTGTTCACTTATTATTTCAACATCATATTCCAATGTATCAGGTATATCCACATATTCAACATGAATAAACCAATAATGATCGGCTCTTTTAGGACGCTTGTTGACAATTGAATAAATAAGCTTTGTCTCTATCATTTTCTTGTCGGATGAACGACTGAAATATATCACATTAGAGGCATATTTAGGGATTGTGGAATCATTCTTTATTGCAGAGATAATCCCACTGCATTCTGCCAACGGCCTATACTCGATCATTTGAGCACGTTTGCCTGTAGCCTTATGCCAGACCACCATAACCGCTGCCAGAACAGATGCAATCAGAAGGCTATACCAGCCACCATGCTCAAACTTAAACAAATTTGCAACAAAAAACAGTCCTTCAAGAGATGTGAAGAAGCTGAAAAAACATATACATACTATCTTGTTTATGCCTTTAAACCGCATCCAGAATGTCAATAATATGGTCGTCATCAGCATGGTCACGGTGATAGCCAGTCCATAAGCCGCCTCCATGTGAGATGAATCCCGGAAAATCGCAATCGTAAGAATGCATCCCGCCAACAAAGCCCAATTGATTGCAGGTATATAAAGCTGTCCTTTTTCATTGGACGGGTATTTTATCTTTAGCTTAGGCCAAAAATCGAGGTTGACAGCTTCAGAAAATATAGTGAATGATCCGCTAAGCAATGCCTGACTGGCTATAACAGCCGCTCCGGTAGACATTATGACACCTATCACTGTAAGGTCGGCAGGAATAATCGCATAAAATGGATTGACTCCGGCTGGGACATTGTTTTCTGCAAGTATGAGCCAGGCTCCTTGTCCAAGATAGTTAAGTATCAGCATCAACTTTACAAACAACCAGCTTACGGTAATATTCCTGCGACCGCAATGGCCTAAATCGGAGTACAGGGCTTCAGCACCAGTAGTGCATAAAAACACCGCGCCAAGAATAAAAAACCACATGGGATTTTCTACCAACACACATATAGCATACCATGGATTAAATGCTTTAAGGACCATGGGACACTTAAACAGGAACAATAAGCCTAATCCACCTAATGACAGGAACCACAAAAGCATGAAAGGACCGAAAAAACGTCCGATCCGACCGGTGCCGGCCTGCTGCATCATAAAGATCACAATGACAACAACCACGACTATAGGAACTACCGAAACTGTAGGCCATACTATCTTAAGCCCCTCAATTGCAGATGTCACCGTGATTGCCGGTGTTATTATACCGTCGGCAATCAGAGCCGCGGCACCGATCGCCGCCACTATATAAAGCCATCGTCGCGGCATTCGCCTCAATAAGGCAAAAAGAGCCAGAATCCCTCCCTCGCCATTATTATCGGCCCGCAATGCAAGCAATACATATTTTACAGTTGTCTGCAGTGTCAGCGTCCATATTATACATGAAATAGCACCGATTATGTAATCAGAATCATAATTCCGGTCAACTCCAACAATAGCTTTCATCACATAGAGCGGAGATGTACCGATGTCTCCGAATACAATGCCGATTGTCACAATCAGTCCTAAAAGCGTTACACGCTGAAGCGATGTTCTGTTTTTTATTTCTATATTTTTTTTCATAAAATGAAAACGTCAGAAAATAAAAATGTGTTTAAATATCGGTATTCGGAACTACTGACATTAAAGAACCAAGATACGATCAATCTTAATATTCAGTCAATTATACATAAAGGTCCGGCTGCTGTTTCTTAGACAACCGGATCTCATAATATCACCAATTATATGTGGCTTTATTTCTTTTTTGCCGTTATGTGACTTTGGCGAAAACCGTAAAGAGCCACGACAATAAAACATAACAGCGGGACAACAAAAGAGATGTTGACAGACGGAAATCCGAAAATTGTGCCACAGTCGATTATCGCAGCCTGAACAGGTGGCAAAACAGAACCTCCAAGAATCGCCATTATAAGACCTGCAGCTCCGAATTTGGCATCGTCTCCCATTCCTTCAAGCGCAATGCCATAGATTGTCGGGAACATCAATGACATGCAAGCCGATATACCTACAAGGCAATACAATCCGAGAATATTCTGAAAAAATATCACCCCTATTGTCAGCACGCCGGCAGCTATAGCAAGACTACGCAGCAAAACACCGGGACGAAGGTAGCGGAGCAAGAATGTACAGATAAAACGACTTACACAGAAAACAAGCATTGCCACTATATTGTAACGCTGAGAAAGAATCTCGGCATCCTTCTCTGCCATCCCCTGTTCCATGAAAATACGTGTGCCATATTGAATGATGAATGTCCAGCACATAATCTGCACACCTACATAAAAGAACTGGGCAATCACTCCTTCGCGATATTTCGCCACCGAGAATATTCTTTTTACTGTCGGCAACAATGCATCTCTCTTATGTCTGTCACCATTATCAGGCATCCTTACAACAGCGATAAGCGCCATCATGACAACCACCACAACTCCAATAGCCAGATAAGGTTTTACAAGCACCTGGAGATCGGCATCTCTCACTGCCTCGAAGGCTTCGACCGGCAACACTGCCCTATCGGCAGTATCCATCGGATCGAGCCTGTTCTGTATAAAATTCATCGCCACATACATTCCCATCAGAGAGCCCATCGGATTGAAGCTCTGTGCAAGATTAAGCCTTCGGGTCGCAGAACTTTCAGGCCCCATCGTCAGAATATAAGGGTTGGAACTTGTTTCGAGAAACGACAGACCGCATGTCAGAATAAAATATGCAATCAGAAAAGGAAGATACATTCCTGTCAGCATTGCCGGATAGAACAAAAACGCACCAAGCCCATACAATCCGAGTCCGAGCAACACTCCTGCTTTATAGGAGTATCTCTGTATGAACATTGCCGCAGGAAATGCCATGGCAAAGTAACCACCATAGAATGCCACCTGTATTAGAGTGCCATCGGTCACGCTCATTCTGAAAATTTTGGAAAAAGCCTTGACCATAGGGTTGGTTATGTCATTGGCAAATCCCCAAAGGGCGAAACAGCCTGTAATCAGAATAAACGGCACGAGATAGCTCACTCCGTCAAGCGAAAGAACCGATGTCGTTTTTTTTGAATTATTTTTCATCCCGCTATATAATTCCTGCATTTATCAAACAATGTGGTATGTCGAAACATAGTCACTTACACCAAATTCCGACATACCACAATCAATTCATATTTTTCTATACAAAGGCCCGTAATTCTTGCAAGCGCGATAATCGCTCCCCTCTTTATCCATGCCAAAGGCATTCCATGAACTCGGCCGAAATATATCACCGTCGGGAATGTTGTGCATACATACAGGGATACGCAGCATAGAGGCAAGTGTGAGAAGATCTTTACCAATGTGCCCATAGGAAAGCGCTCCATGGTTAGCTCCCCAGTTGTTCATTACCGAATAAACATCTTTGAAAGCGTCACGCTCAGGCATCAGACGAGGCACAAACCATGTAGTCGGCCATGTGGGATCGGTGCGTTCATCAAGTATATCATGAATCTCAGGATCTATATCGGCTGTCCAGCCCTCGGCTATCTGCAATACAGGTCCAAGGCCTTTTACGAGATTGAGCCGCGACATTGTCACAGGCATCCCGCCTTTAGTAAGAAAATTGCTTGAAAAACCTCCTCCTCGGAAATAATCGCGATTTGCCGGACACCATTTCGTAGCAGCAAGGCAATTTTCGACATCTTTGGCGGTCATATCCCATGGCTGTTTCATTTCAGGATTACCTTCTTCATTGCAAGCCTGGCCTGTTGCATCGAGTGTAGTCGCTCCTGAGTTGATAAGATGTATGATGCCGTTCTGTGCTATTCCTGTCAGTTGCTTGCCTGTTACCCTACTGACCGCATCAGGACTCCAATAAGTGCGAACATCGGAGAATTGCTGACCGCGGCCGGTGAGAAGGTGGCCGAAAAGCATAGCGATTCCGTTGCATGCATCATTTTCAGTAGCCAGAACAAAAGCCTCACGTATGCCATTCCAGTCAAACGATGTGTTCAGCAGTGCTTCCGTATAGTCTCCATTGGGATAAAAATCGGTCCACTGACGCTGTCCTTGAAAACCTCCTGCTATTGCATTATGTCCGAGAGACTCTTCCTTGAATCCGATCTCTTTCAGACGTGGATTTCCAATCATAAGGTCGCGGGCGATAATCGTCATTTTGACAACAAATTTCCAGTCACTATCTTTCTGACTGCGGGTTTTGGCTTTTTCAGGACGGTTTCGGTCGGCAGCTTCATTAATCTTACAATATTTCTCGGTCCAAGCCATCGCTTTGGCATACTCTTCCTTATCGTATATACCTTCTTCCATCCGGCGGATGATTTCAGTGAGATCCACCGACTCACAACGCATACCGAGATAATCCTCAAAAAAATCCGGACTTACAATTGATCCGGCTATCCCCATACTTACCGACCCCATCGAGAGATAACTCTTGCCACGCATTGTGGCAACGGCCTGAGCCGCACGTGCAAAACGCAGAATCTTCTCCGCCACATCGTCAGGAATTGTATTGTCTCCCAAGTCCTGAACATCGTGACCATAAATGCCAAAAGCCGGCAACCCCTTCTGGGCGTGGGCGGCGAGAACAGCCGCAAGATACACCGCACCCGGACGCTCTGTACCGTTAAATCCCCACACTGCCTTGGGCCAATGAGGATGCATGTCCATAGTCTCGGAGCCATAACACCAACAAGAGGTTACGGTGACAGTAGCACCGACTCCTTCACGTTCAAATTTTTCAGCACATGCCGCAGCTTCAGCGACACGACCTATTGTTGTGTCGGCGACCACGCATTCTACCGGACTACCGTCGCCGTTTCTCAGATTCTGTGAAATCAGCTGCGCCACAGCATTGGCAAGGTTCATGGTCTTTTCCTCAAGACTTTCACGCACTCCCCCTTGACGACCGTCGATAGTGGGCCTAATGCCGATTTTGGGATATTTTTTCATGACAAACAAGATTAAAATCCGATTTTAAGGTAATAACTGTGTGTAAAAATATAGGCTTTAGACAATGATCGTAGATTCTTGTGGTTAAAGGGTGTTAAAATATACGGATGTTATCGGAATCAGATATATCGACATGTCGAATTTGTACAATACACGGCTATATTTGTAAAAAAGCAAAATGGCAATAAAGAATGATTCATTAGGAAATCTAAGGCTTCTGAATGTGGGGCTGAGCTCTCATGTAAATGACTGGACCTATTTCAATGTCGAAAGTCCCTTCTCCCGCCTGTATCTTGTGGTCAAGGGAGAAGCTATTGTAAATATATACGGCCGCGATCATCGGCTCTTGCCCGGGAACATATATCTCATCCCCCCTTTCACATCACACAGCAACCGTTGTACTGGCTCTTTTAGCCATTATTATCTCCATGTTTACGAAGATATCGTATCAGGAGAAAGTATTTTTGAGCAACTGGCATTTCCGTTTCAGCTGCCATCGCGTCATTTTGATATCACACTTTTTGAGACTCTATGTGAACACAACGAGCAAATGAAATTAAAATCCAAAGATCCAAAAGTCTATGACAACAACTCATCTCTGATAAAATACATGCGTCGCAACCGTGAGCGTCCTCTGGCCGACAAACTTGAGTCGTCAGGAATCATATCTTTTCTAATGTCGAGATTTGTAAGAGAGGCTATCCCCCGCTTCAATATCCATGATCCACGCATCACAAAGGTCCTGCGGATAATAAACAACGATCTATCGGCCACACCATCCATAGAAGCACTCGCCGCAGAAGCATGCCTCTGCACAGATCATTTCATACGCCTGTTTAGAGAAAAAACAGGCATGACTCCTCTTCATTATATAAATCAGAAGAAAATCATGAAAGCACAGTTTTTTCTTGCCACCTCCGACATGTCAATCAAAGAAATTGCCCGGATTACAGGTTATAACGACGTGCCTTATTTCTATCGCGTATTCCGACGTTTCACTCTCCAGTCCCCTCTTCAATACCGCGAGAGCTTCAATAAAATATAGCATCCTGACAAATAAAGAATTTACCACATATTCATCCACATAAATCACACTTGTGATTACTGAGAATATTGAACAATAACCAAAGCCAAGATGTTAATAAAACAAATAGGTAAAATATCCTCACATATTGAAAAACATGTGAGGTGCTCCACAAGAAAAAAACACTTATATACACTCTAAAATTACAACTAAAAATTTTTACTATGGAAAAATACATATGCGAAGTATGTGACTGGGTATATGACCCGGAAGTAGGAGATCCCGACAACAACATCGAGCCTGGAACATCATTCGCAGATCTTCCTGATGATTGGGTGTGCCCCTTATGCGGTGTAGGCAAAGACCAGTTCGCGCCGTTAAAATAAAAGCCCAATAACACCATTTTAACAGTCTTATTATGGACAAACAAAGACTAACCTCGGAAAATGGCAGGCCTATTGCTGACAACCAGAACATTCAGACAGCAGGCGTCAGAGGTCCGGTTTTGCTTCAGGATCCATGGTATACTGAAAAAATCGCACACTTCGACAGAGAGGTAATACCCGAAAGGCGCATGCACGCCAAAGGCTCAGGAGCATTCGGCACTTTTACAGTAACGAATGATATAACCGAGTTTACACGGGCATCTATATTTTCCGAAGTAGGGAAAAAGACGGAGTGTCTTGTGAGGTTTTCAACCGTAGCCGGAGAACGCGGAGCAGCGGATGCCGAAAGAGATATTCGTGGCTTCGCAATGAAGTTTTATACCGATGAAGGCAACTGGGACCTTGTCGGCAATAATACTCCCGTGTTTTTCCTGCGTGATCCCCTTAAATTCGCTGATCTGAATCACGCCATAAAACGTGATCCGAGAACCGGAATGCGTAGCGCTACGAGCAACTGGGATTTCTGGACACTGCTCCCCGAAGCTCTCCACCAGGTAACTATTACAATGTCTCCGAGAGGCATACCTGCCTCATTCCGTCATATGCACGGATTCGGAAGCCATACATATAGCTTCTACAACAAAGAGAATAAAAGGATCTGGGTAAAGTTTCATCTCAGAACTCTGCAAGGCATAAAAAACCTTACCGACGAGGAAGCCGAGAAAGTAATTTCAAAAGACCGTGAATCAAATCAACGCGACCTTTTCGAGGCCATTGAACGAGGCGACTATCCCCGCTGGCTTATGCAGGTACAGCTTATGACCGAAGAAGAGGCCAAAAAATATCATATCAATCCGTTTGATCTGACCAAGGTATGGTATCACAAGGACTTTCCGCTTCGTGACGTGGGTATTCTGGAACTAAACCGCAATCCTGAGAATTTTTTTGCCGAAATAGAGCAAGCGGCATTCAATCCGATGAATGTTGTCGAAGGTATCGGATTTTCTCCTGACAAGATGCTTCAGGGCAGATTATTCTCGTATGGAGACGCACAACGTTACAGGCTCGGCGTAAACTATAATCTCATTCCTGTAAACCGCCCGAAATGCCCGTTACACTCTTATCATCGTGACGGACAAATGCGTACCGATGACAATTATGGTCGCACTCTGTCTTATGAACCCAACAGTTTCGGAGAATGGAAAGACACTCCCGAACTCAAAGAACCGCCACTTGAACTACATGGCGCCGCCTACAATTACGATGAACGGGAGTATGATGACGACTATTACACTCAACCAGGAAAACTATGGCGTCTGATGCCTCCAGAAGAAAAGACCCTGACCTGTGAAAATACAGCAAGGGCAATGGACGGAGTGCCATTGTTTATCAAGCAGCGTCATGTAAGAGCTTGTCATAACGCGGATCCGGAGTATGGCTCGAAATTGGCCGAAGCTTTAGGTATCAGCCTTGAAGAGGCTTTGGTCGCAAAAGATCCGGCACACCCTAAATGGGACAAAAGAGACCTTAAATAGGCAAACACCGAAACTATTACGAGTGCCGTGGCAGTCTTCCATAAGATGATTGCCACGGCATAACAATTCAATTATATTCAGGCATCAACAGTTAAAATCACAGAACCAGCATGTCGATATAAATTATAACATTCGTAATACCATGTCTAAAACTTCGCAAGATTCATAACGCGCTTCACAAACTCCGTTTTGGCTTCCGTATAGCCGTCTCTGTTATTTTTATATTTTTTCAACAGATTGCGTTTCAGACATTCATATTCATCTGCTATATCCGGATTATCAATCAGATAATCACGGAAGATTATCTCGTCATTGTCACCCATATTGTGCACGTGAATATGAAATACCTTTTCGGCATAACCCTCAGGTGTATAGCCTTTGTTAAACGCCATACGGGTCCCGGAAAATGACATACAGATATAACCGGCGTTCTCAAAAGATAACTTTATGATATCCCAATCCACTTTGTCAGGTATTTCGATAAGAATATCAATTATCGGCTTGGCATATATCCGAGATATGGCGGTACTACCTATATGATTGATTATAGGCTTATAGTCACACAGCAGACTTCCAAGACTTTCGATTTCAATTTTAGCCCAGTTTTTCCACTCCGGTTGATGCGGAACCAAAGCGATCGGAAACAATTGCCACAGCTCCTCAAGCGTCATATCTTCGAGATTTCTACACATATACATTCATTAGCTAACCACTTTGTTACATATCTTTATTCCTGTTTTTGACGGTTTGACATTATATGGTCGAAATTTTCACGTCCCCAGTTTATGAGTGCTTCAACATGAGGAAGAAGTGTCCTCCCAAAGTCTGTCACCGAATATTCCGTACGAGGCGGAACGTCAGGAAACAACTCACGGTGAATTATGCCGTCAGTAATCAGCTGACGAAGCACCTGCGACAACACTTTCTCGGACACCAACGGAATATTGCGGTACAGTTCGTTGAAACGTATCGGCTCGTTCTCGGAAATCTTCACAAGAACAACCAAAGCCCATTTATTGCCGAGCCATTCGAGCAACGGGGCAGCCTTGCAATATTCGTAGTCTAATTTTTTTGCCATTGTCGGTAAAGCAAAATCGGTTGATGACGAGCAAAACTGACTTTCCGGTAAGGGTCAAACCATCGGGTAAGTTATTGCTTCCGCCCTGACAATCATCTAATTTAGATCCCGAAAATAATAAAAAATATCAAAATATGATATATCCTGAATTACATTTCACCGGGCAAGTGTGGCGACCGCCTTACGAAGCCAATTCCCAGCTACTGCAACTGACCTCGGGCTGCACATGGCACAGATGCAAGTTTTGCAGCCTCTATCATGGCACACCTTTCCGAATGTCGCCACTTTCAGAAGTTGAAGCTGACCTGAAAATGATCCGGCAATGGCAACCACGCGCCCGCAGAGTCTATCTTACAGGTGCAAATCCATTCGCATTGAGTTACAACAAACTGATGGATGTTGCACTACTTTTGAGAAAGTATCTCCCGCACATGATATCATTCGGGATGTTCGCCAGTGTTACAGACATCTCTCTAAAATCTGTGGAGGAACTTAAAAATCTACACCACATGAAACTCAACAGCATCAACATAGGTATCGAAACCGCTCACAACCCTACTTTGGAAAGAATGAACAAAGGCTATCATGCCTCCGATATTATTGAACAGCTGTCAAAACTTGATGAGGCAGGAATACGCTACAACGTATTCTACTTAAACGGTCTCGGAGGTAGAAATAATGGCGAGGCAAACGCTATAGCCACTGCCGATGTATTGAACAGGTTGCACCCCTGCATCATAAACATTGTGTCGCTGACCATATTCCCGGAATCGCAGTTATATAAGGAAGTGTTGGATGGAACATATATAGAGGAACCGGAGATCGAGCGTCTGATGGAAATGCGTACACTTATCGACAGATTAAACATCAAAGTCAACCTACTCGGCCACCATATTTCCAATACGGTGCCAATCACAGGAGCATTGCCGGATGACAAAGCCGCAATACTTCGTGAATTAGACAAAGCGATAGCCAAATTCCCGGAAACGGAACTTAAAGCCTATCGAAACAGAATCCGGCATCTGTGAAGACATCACTTCTGTTCTCAGCCTGCTCATTTTGAGCAGGCTTTTTATTCTATACTTATCCGAAAATACCATGAACCTAACTAAAATTTATTATTGGAAGGTAGAGTTCCGATCTCTTCGTCAGAACAACCGCCGGACGAAGGTCTCCGTTTGAAGCCGCTATCTTCAGCATTGGCAAGGTCCTGGCCTGGGGTAAATATCCGAGGGTTGAAGTACCAGACGCATAGCAGTGCATTCATCACCAACCATATCTCTACCCGGCCATATTCAACAAGTATATTGTCAATCTCGATTAAATTCGCCGCATCCGTACGTGAAGAGAGCATTTAAGAGACTAAGTTTTATTTCTATAAAACTTGAGAACTTCATATTCTTTAGTAATTTTATTGCGGAACGGTGTCAATAACTGCCGAAACGGTTTAATTACCATAAAAGACTAATGGAAAAACAACGAGCAAGAATAATCGGAATAGCTCGGCATCGTCTCTCAACGGACGGAGATGGGGTGACAACTCTTGTGGCTTTCCATGGTTGTCCGCTCTGTTGCAGATATTGCCTGAATCCACAATCAATTGATAATAGAGGCCGATTCAAGGAGTATTCGCCGAAATTACTTTATGACGAAGTACGGATTGATGAATTGTATTTCCTTGCCACAAACGGCGGCATCACTTTCGGTGGCGGAGAGCCTTGCCTGCGCCCGCAGTTTATCCGTGAGTTTCGTGAATTGTGCGGTCCGGCGTGGCAGCTAAACTTGGAAACATCGCTCAATGTGCCGACCGCCAACATCGAGGCGTTGCTGCCGATGGTCAATACCATGATTATCGACATCAAGGATATGAACCCCGACATTTACCGCGACTACACGGGGCGGAACAACACTCTTGTTCTCGACAATCTCCTCCTTATAGCTGAAGCCGGGCGACAAAACGACTGCATCGCCCGCATACCACTGATACCCGAGCACAACACCGACGCTGAGCGAGAGATTAGCCGCAAAGCTCTTGAAGCTCTCGGCTTCAACCGATTCGATCTATTCACCTACCAAAACCGCAAACACTGACACGATGGCACGCAACATGAACATTATAAGACTATTGATAGCGGTTGTTTTTTCGACGATTGCTGCTATTGCTTATGCGAATGGCGATCCTGTTGCAAAATTTTCATCAGTCAACCGTGTAGCCAATCCTGAGCCGTTATCTATTTCCGATATATATATTATCCATGAGAAAATTAATATAACCCATATCGACGGATACAACTGTTTTGATATCACATATACATTCAGAAACAGGTCAGATAAGGATTTTCCGGAAATTCACTATGGTTTCCCGATAGACTATCTTGTTGCCGATGAGCTGGAAACATACCAGTTTACAGGCGATTATTACAGCGAAAGCATTGCCGAAGTCGGTTGGAATGAAAAACTTATTAAAGATATTACCTTTATGTTTAATGGAGAGGCACTTACGTTCCACTCCTCAAAAGAAAGCGTGAGAGAAGCCGGGTATATTGTAGAAACTTATGAAGATTACAATGACAGCATACCGGTCGATGCGGTCAATCGCCGCTGGTTTTACACCACATTTTCCATGAAGCCTAAAGCAGAAGCGAAACTGAATGTGCGTTATAAAGTGTATGCAAATTCCTCTGTCGGCATTTATACTGATAAGTATGATTTCTCTTATTTTGCACGAAAAAAGGAAGATTCAAACGATATTTTCAACAATCTGCCGTTTGCATACAGATATTTTGCCAATAAGTTCGACATATTATACGACTTTACGCCTGCAAAACATTTCGGAAACGGTGCTCCTTTTGTAATCGATGTGGACATCAACCTATCCAACCTCGAAAACCCTTGGATTAGGGAAGCCGACGGATATTACTACTATATCAATCATATAGAGCGCAATATCTATGTATCCGCACAAGATATTAAGCCTATAAACTTTACGGTAAATTTCAGATCTGACCGCTCGAAGAATAACATTCAGCGTTTGATTGACCAATTCAAAATATCCGAATCTGAATTTGAGACGTCCATGACAGCCGATACACTATGCATAGAATTTCACCGACCGGTTTTTGTTTCAGATTTGGTTTGCGATATTGACACATCTGTAATCAGCAAAATACATTCACTCATAGAATACGCTGACGGCAACGCAAAACGATATGAGTATACCATACATGATATTAGTGAGTATTCTAAATCGGATAATCGAATCAAGTCGCCGATTCTACTCACAATCACCGACTTGTATCAGAACGGAATCACATGGAGCGAGGACTGTATAGATTTCGTGCCTCAAATAGAAGGTTTTGATAAGGATAGTTTCAAGATTAAACGAATTAAACTCGTCTTTGATACAGATTCTACACAGATACCTTTATGTAAAAAAGTAAATATTCTTGATACCCGATTTTAATAGTACAGATTGACTATGGCACGAGGAAAGCAGACCTGCAAGATACTGAAAGAGATACGTCGGCAGATTGCAGAAGCCAACGGCATCGAGTTCATAACATCGGAATGTCGCTACAAAGGAGATTGCCTCGGCACATGCCCCAAATGCGAGGCAGAAGTGCGCTACTTGGAGCAGCAGCTCTGCGCCCGCTCCCTCACCGGAAAAGCGGTTGTCCTCGCCGGAATTTCAGCGGCTTCCATCGCCATGCTCACGCCTATGACTTCGCAGGCTCAGACCGTGCAAGAACCGCAGAGCCTTTTGAAAGGTAGCGCCCCTGTTTTAGCTGATACAATAACAGTTAGAGGCATTGTACTGAGCGGGGATACGTTGCCTAACGGTACTATTTCAAAAGAGCCACTGATTGGTGCGACAATTAATAATAATCGTACGGCTTTAGGAGCTATTACTAATTTAAACGGTGAATTTAACCTTCCGGCTTGTATCGGAGATACATTAGAAGTAGGATATGTCGGTTACGAATCACAGACCATTGTCGTAACCAAGGATATGAAAAATGTTGAAACTACACTTGTACCTTCGCAAGCATTATTGGACGATGTTGTAATTGGGCTAATGCCTTATACAAAGCAAAAGGAAAATCACTATCTTGATCTTAATATTATTGATGAGAAAGGTAACTTAATTGAACGAGAAAGCCTATATATAAGTGTTGTCAGAGTTGATGAGGATAACGAAGAATACACGGATTATTTATATCATGAATACGTTGACGAGCAACACCCATGTCGAATTTATTGGGATACCTGCTATGAGTTGCAAGATGTAGATAACAAGCCGTTAAAAGAGGCGACACTCCGCATAGAGGCCGAGGGCTACGGCGCCCCCATAACAATCAAGGTAAAGTATCCCAAACACAATGCCAAGAAAACTATCAAATTCCGCCACAAAAGCTAACGGATTGATAATAAAATTAACAACAATAGATTTTTCATTATAAACAATATTCTTTATGATGAACTTGACAAACTATCTACTATAGACCAACCGACAAAATATATCCTTTTTTCTTGATGGAAGTAATTATAATGGAAGGATCAGTAAGCAATCGGCGGATATATGTGATCTGCACGTTAAGTGCGAGTGAATTGGAATAGCTTGCGTCACCCCATATTTTATCAAGTATCGTGTCACGTTCAACAGGTTTGCCAATATTTTCAGCGAGCATCTGTAGGATTTCGGTCTGACGCACCGATAACGAATGGATCTCGCCTTTGTATGTAAGAGATGACAGATTGGGCCGGAAAACGGTATTGCCCAACTGGTATTCAACATCCTGATTTACAGTCACGCTATCGAACCTTTCGTTGATTTTAGCAATAAGTTCTTCGGGATAAAACGGTTTTGGAATATAGTCATTTCCTTTTAGAGAAAAACCATGTAAACGGTCAACCTTGTCAGTTCGGTCTGTCAGGAAAAAAATTATAACTCTCTTATCGTTCTGCCGGATAATCCTCGCCATCTCAAATCCGTCAAGTTCAGGCATATTTATATCAAGCAGGATCAAGTCAGGATGAGTTTCCCTATAAATTTCCAATCCAACCTTACCGTTGTTGGCATAGATTAATTCATATCCTTCCGTCTCGACAAAGCGCTTGAGAAGCATAGAGTTTTTGAGGTCGTCATCTACCAAAAGTATTTTAATCGCTTTCATCATTGCGGTAATCTTATTGTGAAACAAGAACCTTCGCCTTCCGAACTCTCAACTGATACATCTCCCCCATGCGCATCAATCAACAATTTCACATACGCAAGCCCAAGACCTATTCCGGGTTGTTCGCCGGTCGATGCCTTTCCGCGATAGAACCGCTTGAATATATGTTTCAAATCGGCAGAAGGTATGCCGTTGCCGCTATCGCGGATTTTAAGTTCAACGAATCCCTCATCTTCGCTTGCATCAGCATTGATTTTCACCTCCGGTCCTGAATATTTGACGGCATTCTCCACAAGGTTAATCAGTATATTGTATAGATGTGAACGGTCAACGGATACAATCACGTCTGATGCAATATCATTGCTTAGTATGACTGTCTTTCCGGATGGTCGTGTGGTAGCTGCATCCACAGTGTCAAACAAATCACGAAGATTGACAATCCCGATATTGAGGGGAATCTGCTCTACGTTGTTGAATGTTATGTCGCGGAGTTTGGAAAAATAGGCTGCAAGGTTGTCGAGCGCATTGCGAGTCTCTGTCAAAAGTTCCTTTTTAACAGCCTTATCTTCTATCATCCGTTCATTATCAAGCCCCGACACGCACATTTTTAATGTAGAGATCGGTCGCTTTAGTTCGTGAATCATAGTAGTGATAAAGCCATTGCGCAATTTATCGAGACGAGATAGCTTCAACACTGTCGAAATCTGCAACACAAGGCATACAACAAGCAGACATGACACTGACAGAGCGACAAATAGCGTCTGCCACATACCGGGGAGCACTTCAAAGTGGTTGACCGGACTTACGATGCTGACAGTCTTCCCTTGCAGCTGAGAATAAGGAATGGTCATAGAAATGTTCGGAGCAACAACAGATGTATGATAACACACTGCCGTTTCCCACACCATGCTGTCGGCTTTTGAAAGATTTATCCGCGCCTTGATTCCGGCTTTAGTCAATATAGAGTCAATGCCTTCGACAGTAAAAGGACATTTCCGTTCGACCTGTACATTATTTGTTGCACGCCACGCCTCATTTTCATCTTTGGCTCCGGATGCATCAAATACCATTGAATCTACAGGTGTCGCCATTTGAATCTCTGCAAGATCCATAGCTCGGGTTCTCTGTTCGTCGGTAAGCGGTGTCCCCGGCTCCAGCCCAAGAAGCTCATGAGCCGAAAAAAGATAAGTGTAAATTCTGGAAGTACGCTTTGTCCGGACTGTATCACCATAGTGTTGCTGCAATGAGAACGAAGGAACATAGAAAGCATTGAAATCTTTTTCATTCCTGAAAGAATCGGCCCGGATATCGGAACTGACAGCGCGGATTGCATTATAATCATCAACACACATCGCAATCCTTTCACTCAAATTACGTTCATACTCCCTGAGTGAAAATTCATAACGTCCGTAGAGCCAATATATTTGCATTCCGAGGAACGCGAATATGGCACTTATGGTGATTATGTATAATGTCTTTATCCTTTTTTCCATGCTGCAAAGTTAAGAAATACATATCAGCCATAGAGCCTGCGATTCAAGCTATTCCTATGCCAGTAATAATTTAGTAATAATTACATAATGTTTGAGTAATGATTATTTTCAGTATGAGGATAGATAGCAACATAACTTTGAATCATGGAACAACACTCAAACGATATGAAGAAAACATTTTCGATCCTCGCCCTCATTGTCATTACTGCATCCATCGTCTCCGGAAAAGTGGTTCGCCATAAGCTCGGCATCTTCCAGTCATCGGTACCCGAAACTGAAACCCTCGCCCAGGAGAATATGGAGTTTGTCTACGAATACCGTTGCTGCGTTGACAGCACCGGCTCTTTGGATGATAATTACGAAAGCGACAACATGCTGCTGCAGATTGGTCCGGACGGGCTATCCAAATTCTCCAGCTACAAGAATCTCACCGTAGATTCCATAATTATGCGTTCAAGTCAGGAACAGATTGCAAATGCTGCGATGGAGGGAAAGCTAAGCAATGGAGAATTCATGACCATCTACAAAAACTTACAAACACAGAAACTAACACACACGGAGAAAATATGCCAGGACTGGTTCCGCTACGACGAAGAGATGCCGTCGTTTGACTGGGAATTAACTGACTCTGTCACCAACGTGCTTGACTACAAATGTCAGAGTGCCAGATGCAGATTCCGTGGACGTGAATGGACTGTATTCTATACTGAGGACATTCCTCTTGCCGACGGACCGTGGAAACTGCACGGTCTACCGGGACTTATAATGAAAGCCTCCGACGAAAAAGGGCATTACACCTTTGAATGTATCGGGATCAAGTCAAAAGCAGACCGCCCCATCACAATCTACAAGGTCCCTTTCAATAATGTGAAACGTAGAGATTATTATGATACCAGACATCGCTATGAAGTGAATCCATACGCTTATTTTGAGGCGACTACAGGCGGACATGTCACTGTCACAGATGAAGCGGGCAATCCACTGCCCGGTGTCCACGACCCCATTGAACTTTCCTACGACTATCTCGAGCTTGACTGGAAAAAATGAACAGATACAGTTTTTTCACACTTTGCGTTCTCCTCGGACTGCTGTCGGCTTCGGCGACAGCAGTCCCGCGCCAACTGTGTGGTACCGTTATCGATGCGGATACCGATGAGCCCGTTGTCGGCTGCATTGTCAAATCGAAAGGTGCGTTTACATCAACCGACAAGGCCGGACACTTCGTCTTAACAACCAAGGCCGATGCTGACTCCGTGTCATTCCGCTTCATGGGCTATGAGTCGATTTCACTTCCTGTCACAGCCGACATATCTGTAGTGCGTCTTGCACCTAAAGCCACACAACTAAAAGAAGTGGTTGTAGCAGCACCGGATATTTATGCCAAAGGCGATACATTGGTATTCAATGTGGCTCAGTATGCCAACGCCAAAGACAATGCCATAATCGACGTGATCAAACGTCTGCCAGGCATTAAGGTTGAGGATGACGGCACAATAAAGTACCAAGGAAAGCCAATCAACAAATTTTATCTCGATGGCAAGGACTTCATCGGCGGACAATATGGCCTCGCCACCAACAATATATCGCACAAGGATGTGGCTTCAGTGGATGTTATGGAAAACCATCAGCCGGTGAAAGCTCTCGAAGGAATTGAGTTTCCGGAAGAGGCAGGCATAAACCTCAAACTGAAAGAGGATGCCCGCAGCCGATGGGTGGGTGTGGCACAAGCCGCAGCCGGTATGCAGCCGTTTCTTTACAATGGCTCACTCTACACCATGCGCATCGCTTCAAAGAGCCAGAATATAATTACCATCAAATCCGACAACACCGGATGGAATCCCGCCAATGAAATCCAGGAGCATGACTTCGACGATATGTTCTCATCGGAGTACTCCTCAACTCTTTGGCCGGAGTATATCTCCGCCGACATCATAAACGCCCCGCTCACAGAGAAGCGTACCCGTGACAATCTATCGTGGCTGGCCAACGCTATAACGGCATGGAAGTCTGGCGATACTTCAATGCGCCTAAAACTCAACTATATGAGCGACTGTCTTGATTATAATTCGGGCGTGATTACCAACTATTTCATCTCACAGATTCCTAAGTTTATTCAGAACAATTCACAGCGGACGCAGACCCACGACCTGTCGGCACAGTTCTACGGCGAGACAAACAAACGCAGTTATTACCAGAAAAATAAATTGACTGTATCGGGCACCTGGGGCAAATCAAAATCCGGCGTCACCGGCTCATTTGACCTCTCACAACGTATAAACCGCAAGAAATTCTCAGCCAACAACGACCTGAAGCTGGTGAAGCGAAATGAAAAGAAAATCTTTACCCTTATCTCACGCAACACTTTCGAGCATCATCCCGACAGATTGCTCGTAGCAGGTGACAATGATGCCGCGCAGAGCCTCAATACCACTGATTTCCGGAGCACAACGGAAACTAAATTCGGAAAGCTCTCCCGTTTCTGGAAATACTATGTCACTGCCGGACTCGACCTCGATTATCACCGCATGCACAATTCACTTGCCGGTCTTGGCGAATTTGACAATTCCGGTATTCACGAAGCATTCCTGTCGAACCTCTACGCTACCCCACAAATGGATTATGAACGCAACGGTTGGCGGGCTTCGCTTCATGTGCCACTGAAATGGCAGCATTACTCTGTCGACGGTCAGCACGACTATATCAACACGTCACCACAGCTCTATCTGAAACGTCAGTTCACGGCAAAATCCGATTTTTCGGCATCTGTCGCTTACAATCTGAGGACTCCGCAGCCATATCTGAGCTTCACGGCTCCTGTGCTTTCCGACTACCGCAATCTCTTCATTGCCGAAAATCCCGACAAATACTCGCATAACATGGCAGCTTCAATCTCCTACCGCTACCGCAATCCGATGAAGTCACTGTTTTTCAATCTGTCGACAACCTACAACCATAGCCGCAGTTCAATTATGTCCAATCAGTTGTTCATCGGCGACTTCATAATTTCGACCTATGCCGACCGCCTTCATCACAGCAACACGTGGAGTATCAGCGGCGGATTCAGCAAAGGACTTGGTCACAGCAAGATGGTGGTCGGATGTGATTTGAATGTCTACGCATCTTCGGCGTCATCAATGCGCGACAATTCTGCGATCCCTTACCGTCAGGCGACTGCCGGAATGAAACCATACTTCAAAGGAAGCATCTGCCGTTGGATTTCGGCAAACTATGAGGCTGAATATGAATTCTCAAAACTCACGATTGACAAAGAAAAAAACAATTACCACACATTCCATCAAACTATTTTCTCCACTATAATCCCCAATGATATTGTGCATTTCACCATCGGGGCAGAGCATTTTCTGACTCGCTTCCCGAAAGGAAATATTACTAACCTCATGCTGATTGACGCCGCAGCAGTGTGGAGAGTGAATAGTAAAATCAGAACGTCGCTTACAGCGAATAATCTTCTTAACAAACAAAATTATGAATATATGACCTACGGCACACTCTCACATTCACAACACACATTCAACATAAGACAGCGCTCAATACTCGCATCGATCCAGTATCGGTTCTGAAAGCGGCTCATCCGATGTGCCATTATATTTGTCTGAAGAATCATTTAGAGATTCATATGGAAAGACACCACAATACAAAAAGAGGCCTAAGTATTCCTGAGATCAACTAAATTTATTACTAATTATGAATCATTTAATCCCAAAACAACGGTCCGAAATCTGCCTTGTAAGAAAGGGAACTGGAGTAAAAATCGTAAAAAACTTGATCCATTTCCCAACCGCGAGAATCTTAAACAAAAATTCAAGGCATGTAGAGAAAAACAGCAAGAGACAAAGGCACAAAACTCCACTAACTGATAACGCCGCCGAGGGTTCCATTTCTCTCGGTGGCGTTTCTTTGTCAGAATCCCGACATCACAGCCGAGGTTGTCTGTCGTTGTCTCTGGGAATAGTATGTTTACCGATAATCCGTTTCAAGGAAATCGAGTGTCTTATCAACTTTTACTTCTTGGCGAACCTTGATGCTCACACCCATTGAGGCACTTAATCCGGCTACTGGATTATCTTCAAACTTTCGGAGTGCTTTAAGCATAGAAATTCGATCGGTCTTTTCATAATGGTCAGCTCCGAGATTGGGCGTTATCGGCTTTGCCGGGGCATTAATTCCAGTAGCTGTGAATTGATGTTGTCCGGATTCTTCCTGTGCTTCAAGAATCAGGCCTGGGAGACCTGACAGTTTCCATGGGCCATCCTGTATGGGGATGTCTGGGGTGAACCATACGGTCCAGTGCCTGCCGTGGTAGTCGGAACTTGCCATAAGGCAGTCATATCCAAGAATATTCTTTGTAGAATCACCTATTTCCCATGACTGAGTCTCGTAAGGTTCAGTATATCGGAACATTGAAGTAATATTCCCATCAAATACATCCGTATTGCCGTCTTTGTTTTTGAATATATACATGGGGATACTGCGTTTTGGAACATTTTTCATATTGCCGGAAGTGAATGCTGCCATTTTCATCTGATTGTATGTGTCCCTCCCCTCCGGCGTAGATTCCAAAGAATCAAGATATTCAGTAATAGGATTATAAAATTTCGAGTAAGAGGTATTGGCGAGTAAAATCATCTGATGGTTTTGTTCTTTGCCAGTACGATGGAAATGCTTGTAATTATAGCTGACCTCAATGTCGGCTTTGTTCTGTGCCAATGCCGTTATCGCAAAAAAGCACACAATAATTGATGTGAGTCTCTGTTTCATAATGATATTAATAATCAGTTTCAAGTAAATCGAAACCTTCTTTACCGGTCTCATATTCAATCAATTCCTGTGAAACTTTGGGAGCATCTGCGCCAAAATGAAGGTCTCTCATACCTTGAAAATTATCGTATCTGAATCGGCAAAGTTTAAGAAACTCTTTTCGGGTAGTTTTTTCGTATCCGTATGGCTCATATACCTTAGGAATTTTCATATCCACAGACTGAATTCCATTGGCTATGAAATGATGCTGCCCGGTGCTGTCAACGGCCTCCAGAATAAGCCCCGGCAATCCGAGAAGTTTCCATGGACCTGTATTCATTGGTACTTCAGGAGTAAACCATACAGTCCACTGTCTTCCATGATATTGGGCATTTGCTTTAATACACTCATATCCTAATATATTCTTTGTGGAATCGTCTGCAATAGTCCAGTCCCTATCCTCAATGGGCTCTGTGTATTTACGGTATTCACTATAGACCATATCCCAGACTTTGAACTTATCGTTATCACGGACAACATATAAGTCAACAGCATGACCTATAGGAGAACTGTTTAATATTGCCTCTCTTTCTTCTCTTGTCTTATTCATAAGTTCCCCCATCATGACTAAACCTTGTTGTACATACCATTGTTCCCCGTCTTTTGTGCAACGTAATGAGTCGAGCCACTGAGAACGGCTATTATAAAATTTTGAGCACTCTTGCCCCGCAAGGAGTATGAAATCCTGTTGTTTTTCTATTCCTCGTGGATCGAAAAAATGATAGTCGTATCCGACCTTTATCTGTGCTTTCTGAGCAAATAACGAAATCCCTATTGACAGGATAACGATAATTGATGTGATTAGCCTATTCATTTTCTTAGTGTTATCGAGAATAGGAGTTGACGGCCACGTAGCTGTCGCTGGCTCTCGAAGGATGAGAGCTGCGAGTAGGTGGTGTAGTTGTAGCTTCGCTTGTTGAGTATGTTGGTGAGCGACGCGGCGAACTCTATTTTCTTATTGAACTGAAAGGTCAACTTGGTGTCAAGCATCACCACGTTCTTATAGTTATGCTCAGTCAGTTCGTTGCGATAATGCTCGCCGCTGACCGTCCATTGCCATTTGCGGTGTGGAATGAATGTCAGGCTCAGCTCGTTTTCCATCGTCGAGAGCCAAGATTCACTCATGCCGTTCATCGTCAGGCGGCTGTCGGAGTAGTCTATGCAGTAATCGAAACTGAACCAGCGACATGGATTGCCGTTGATTTTGCCGCCGACACTCCAGCCGGTGCTTACCGAGTTGACATATTGCTGTTGTGAGAGAAGATGCGACTCGTTGCGGGAGAAAGACCCGTTCACGTTGCAGCTCCCGCGCATGAAGTCGAGGGTCTTGCCGATGTTGCCCATCGCCATTAGCATCTTGCCGTCGTTTTGGGCATCGGCATAGCTGTATACCACATAGTCGCCATAAAGCTGCTGTGCCATAGTATATGGAATGTGACTCCATGAATGCATCACCATGCCGTTGGCAAACAGTCCGTGGCGGGTGTGCTTGTAACTGACACTTGCCGATACGTTCTGCGATGACGAGTTGTAGAAATTATCCACACCCGATTTCAAAGTCCGGTAGTTTGTCATTATGAGTCCGGGATGGATAAGGTTGAGGTTCATCGGCGAGCGGCCCAGACCTCCACGCAATGTCCCCGAAAAGCGGTTGTTAGGCTTCCAGTTGAAACTGAGCGAGGGAGAGAAATAAACTTCGTCGCGGTTTGCAATCGCCTTGTTGAAGTTATAATGGGCATAACTCACGGGCAGATTGAGCGAGAGGTTCACCCGGCGCACCCAGTATTCAAACTTAGGTGTCGCATAAACAGTGAGATAGTTTGTGTTGACCACATTTTCAGTCAGACCGGGAAGCTGCGCCGGCAAGTCCGAAAGTCGTGAGTCCATAGAGCGTAGATACCCCTTTATACCACCTTCGAGGCTCAGCGTCACGCCCTTTATATTGAAGGCGTATGCCGCGCTTTCATGGGTATAGAAAGCGTGGTCGGAGATATGTTGCCGGAACTGTTCAACACTCTCTTCTCTCATGTTGAGATTGAGCGTCTGCGGCATTGACTCCCATTCGTTCACACTTTGGAATGTAACAAGATGCTTCCCCTTGAAGCGCTTTATCATCTTGAACTTATTGCAGACATAGTAATCCGGCAGATTAGCGGACTGTCCGTTGGGTACTGACCCGGTTGTTGCGAGGCTTACATCGTCCCAGTCGATATTTGTCTGGAGCGTGTTGTTGATGAACGCCGTCTTTTGGTTAAGCTCATAGATGAACTTGCCGCTTAGCGAGTGGTTATGTTCCGTGCCGCTGCGGTTCTCGGTAATTACGCGGTTGCCTTCGTCAAGAAAATATGTCGTGATATTCGAGGCGTCGGCTGTCACTCGGTTGAAGGAGTAGTCTATGTTTGCCTTGAACTCGCCGTTTTTCAGTTTCCACAGGCTGTTGGTTGATACGAGGAAGGAACGGTTGAACAGCGTCCGTTTGTCGCTTAAGGACGGCACTCCGGGCAAACCGACACCTACGTATTGGCTGAGTCCGGTCTGTCTGCGGTCTGCGAAGAAATCAGTGCTTGACGATGCCAGATTCTCGCCCGTGTTATTGGTGCGCATGGTGGTGATATTCTGAAATCCCGGCATAACAGCCATTGCAAACAGTTCTCCGTCCCATATAGCTCCTTCAGGTTGCCATGAGTAGCCTCCTCCTGCATCACCGTGGAAAGTCCATGTCGCTTTTGCCTTATTCTTCAGTTTGAGGTTGATTGCAGCCTTGTCAGAAAATGAGATACCCGACAGCACCTGCATCGGCTGATGATTCTCCATGACCTCGACCGCGCCCACATCGTCATGACTTATGCCGTTGGTGGCTATACCGTATTTGCCGCCGAGAAGATCAGAGCCCTCAATATAGAATTTGTTGATGTCCTCGCCCTGATACTGTATCTTGCCGTTGTTTGCCACATCTATGCCCGGCATACGTTTCAAAACATCGCCAATCGAGCGGTCTTGCTGCTGGACGAAGCTACCTACATTATATGTGATAGTATCTCCTTGCTCACGTATGCGGTCAGCTTTTACCGTCACCTCTTTGAGTAATGTCGTCCCCGGCTCCATATAAACGGTCAACGGGAAATCCACACTGTCAAGAGGAATAGATTGCTTGGCGAAACTCATCATGGTAACTTCCAGACGGCAACCATTAACTGACGGCATTGTCATGGAGAAGCCTCCATCAGATTTTGACGAGGCGAATTTCTTTATCTTGCCGTCAGCTCCCTTGACAATGACTGATGCCCCGATAAGAGGCTCACTGTTCTCCCTGTCAATGACTTTACCTGTCACATTGACCTGTGCCAATGCATTAACAAAGACGAATAAACAAATTAAATATGCAATGAGCCGTTTCATAAATCATGTGGATAGTTGGTCTCTTCCATGTCAAATTTGGGAGCCGAATCTTTCTTCTCAGGCATTTTCCCATTTCCGTACATAGCATTCATTTTGGCAGCGAAGTTCGAGTTCTTGTACCTCCACCAGTCATTGAAATACTTATCCCGAGGCTGTTTCGTTACGCCTCGTTTGTCATCATAAGCCATGTACCCGACATCTGGAATACCGTTTTGTCGCAGCCCGGTTGCCGTAAAGCTGTACTCATGACGAGTATCGTATGCTTCAAGGATAAGCCCCGGCAATCCGCAGAGTTTCCACGGACCATCCTGAACGGGTATTTCAGGAGCGAACCATGCCGTCCATCTTCGACCACGATAAGACGCAATCGCTTTAAAACATTCATATCCGAGTATATTTTTCACTGAATCGGTCACTTCCCATTGTGGTTTCTCCCATTCTTCTTCATATACGCGTCGCTCTCCATCAAAATAATTTTTTTCCGTCAGACAACCATTCGGATAATTTTTGTAAATGTAGCTCCAATAATACCCCTCCGGAAGATTATGAGTTCCGGTTTTCCTATTCTCTTCCATTGTGGCTATATACACTTTGAATTCGAGACTCGGATTTACAGCCGCAAGAGAATCTTTCCATAATCTGTTCACTCCGCAGAACAGCGACTTAGTAACTCCGACGCGTAGCATAACCGGATCTTTAAAGAAGTGTTTGTCACGTTGCGTGGTGTCTGTAATTTGAATACGAGTATAATGCACTTCAAGAATTGACGGTTCGGCATCCTTTACATAGTCATCGGCATTTGCCGCGACTGCCATGAGCATAAAAAGATATGTAAAAAAACTTCTCATAATCTATAGTCTGTTTCAAGAAAATCATATTCAGTTTGCACAGGGGCATCGGGACCGAAGTCAAGCATGCCGCCGGTTGATGCCTTGATTATCGAATTATTGTTATCACGGGAATTTCGCAGGCTGCGCAACATGTCAATACGCCCCATTTTTTCGTAATCGTTGTTATATATCGGGAATATCGGCTGACTTGACTGCTCGATACCATCGGCTGTAAAACAGTGATGTCCTTTCTCCTCCGCAGCTTCAAGAATAAGTCCAGGCAAACCACAAAGTTTCCAAGGCCCGTCTTGCAGAGGAATTTCGGTAGTGAACCATGCCGTCCATTTCCGTCCGTGATAATCAGTGGTAGCCATAAGACACTCGTAGCCTAATATCGTTTTTGCGCCGTCTTCAATTATCTGCCAGTCAATTTCAGAAAAAGGCTCATCATAACAACCAAGGTCTCCCAATCCGGCCTCATCGTAGATTGTTGAAGCTGATTTGCCAAAATCCTTTGTCACATATAAACGGGTGTGATATACCACCCCATCCATAGCGCTGCGGTCTCTGTTCTCCGAGTATGCCCTTACAGCTGCGTTAAACATCTGTTTCTCCTTAGCTCTGCCGGACGGAGTGGATTTCAGAGAATCCTTATATTCCGTACTCGGACAATAAAACTTACTCTGGTTACGGTTTGCAAGCAAAATAAAAGGTGTGTTTTGCTCCACAACTCCATCATTACCACGCATAAACTTCTTGTGATAAGTATAGCCGACCTTTATTTCTGCTCGTGGATAATCCTGGCTCTTCTTTTTAGCACTTGCTCCAAGAAAGAGACAAATAAGAACTGACACTATAATAAGTCGGTTTGTTTCCATTGCCATATATTGTTCTCCACTAACGCCAATGGAGAGATTGTTTATAAAAGAAAACGTGAGCTAACTATGCCACGTCTTGATTTGAAGGTCGTAGGAAACCATTAGCACAGATGTAACGATAGTAGCCCACGCTATAAGCGTGAGAACCACTATGCTAATCCTTGTGCTATTTGTCGAATTTCCTACGTTCTCAAATCACAAGATTACGCATAACGCTTCTTATTTTCAAATGTCGTGGATTGGCTATACCTATCCAAATGCAAAATTAGCGATAATATCCCATAGTTCAATGGAATTGAGCAATAAATATTTCCGGCGCAGAATAGAATCCAGCGCGTTCTCTTTTATGGGCATGAAAACGAAGCGTGCACAAATAATGTAACAAACGCGCTTATTTATAGATAATTGGCGCTAAGTCACTGATTCCAATAAGTTTAATTTGCTTGAATTTAGGTTTAATTTTGAGGAGTTATTCATAGTGAATAAGTTGAATATTGCTTTAATCGGCTTTAATTTTGGTTTAATTTTAACGGCTGGGTTAACGGGTTTCTTATGGTTAATGCACTAATATTATGGGATTATATAGAAACACCGTTTAATTGCTTGAATGATGATTGTACAGCTTTTTAACGGCTGGTGCGTTCCAGCGGACAGAATCGGAAATGTAACATGATGAACAGTCGTACAAAATGGGAATGTAACACATTAAACGCTGTTAAACACCCGTTAATTTGTTTTTTGGATGGTCTTGTTTTAGTAAGCATTTAATGGTCATTTAATAGGCATTAAATGTTGTGTATAAGACATATAACGGTGAGTTATTAATGATAATTTCGGATTTATTTAAATGTACGTTTCGTTTTAAAATGGGGGTTGCTCACTCAAAAAATGTAACAAAACGAACTATTGCTAAAGTTCCCAACGGATTTTGTTAACATTTGCGTGTTGGTCAGCTATCTTTTCGGATGACGATTTCAACGGATGTAGTATTGCACTGATTGCTTTAAGTTGTTCTTTTATTTCTGTAATGGTCGGGATATTCTTTAATTTTTCGGTTTCCTCGTGGGTCAATCTGAAAAGGTGGGCAATTGTTCTTATATCCGTTCCATAAACATATAAATAACGGCTTATTTCCTTTCGGGAAATGTTTTTCTTTTCAAATCGTAGCAATGTCATACGGGAAACTCCGAAATATTCTGCAATTTGCTCTTTTGTATCACAACCGCTTTGAATAGCTGCAATATAATTTTCAAGTGTTAATTTTGTGTTAGATTCTACCTCTTTAAACTCTTTTATGACAGTTTGCACATGTCGTTTAGAACAACCGACATAATCGGCTATTTCTTTGGTTTCATTAGGGGAAAAGACCCTATGTTGCAAATAATGTAATATTTTGGTTTTATAAGACATTCAGCATATTGTAATATTTGTTTTTATAGGGCTAAACAGCGGCGGCAATTGCCCGAAAGCAATCGCCGCCGCTTGGTCTGGGTTATTGTTTTGCAATGACAGCAACGCACGAGTCGGCGGCGTTGTCAGTCATGCTGTCAACTGCTTCGATGATGGTTTGCAGGGTGTAGAGTTCGTCGGAGGTAACGCCGCCTAAGCACTCGCCGCCATCGCCGTAAGCGTTGACAAGGCGAAAATAGAGGCTTTGCAGTTCTCTGCGTAACTGCTGGGGTTCTTTGTTGCAGACGAAAACATCGAGTAGTTCGTCAAGGTTGTAGCCGGCGGCTTTTGTTGCCACTGACTGAGCATTAATACAATAGCTCATAACACTGAAAATTTAGGAAGTTAAGTAAAAAAGCGACCCTTGGGTGTCCTACGCTTTTCAGTGTTAGCAAGCGCCGGGGCGTTTCCGCGCTCCGCACCATAGGTCGCAAATATCTTTTACGGGGATTGTTATAAGGGGTCATAACACTGAAAATTTTAGGATAGTGCAAAGTTAGTGAATAATTCCAACCCTGCAAAATATCACGGCGCAAAATTGGATAATTCAAAAGGTTTGCACAAAAAGAGTGTAAATCTTTTACACTCTTTTTGGAGCACGGCACAGCGTGAGCGTACCTTTGCACCAACAAGTTAAGACAAAATATCAATGGATAGAGACGAGAAGAAAGACAACAAGTCTATAACCTTTGTGCTGAGCGATGAGTCCGTGAATAGTTACGGCTTCGTGGTTCTGACCGACGGAATAGACACAAGCGCGTTTGAGCGTAACCCCGTAATGCTGTATATGCACAACCGGGACGGCAACGTGATAGGCCGCTGGGAAAATATCCGCAAGGACGGCAAAAGCCTGCTCGGTGATGCCGTTTTTGATGACAGCACGGAATTGGCCGCAACAGTTAAAAAGCAAGTGGAAAAAGGCTTTTTACGCTCTGTGTCTATCGGCATCGAACAGATAGCCACCGAGGAGTTAAACGGCGTTCAAACGGTGATTAAAAGCCGTTTAATCGAAGTGTCAATAGTAGATATACCGAGCAACGAAAACGCCGTCAAACTGTTCCGCCGTACCGGAGGTTATGTCTACAACCTCAAGGAGCTGGAGGTCGACAACGCGCCCGAAGACTTGAAAACGGCTTTAATTGCCCTTTTAGGGCTTGAAAACGGCGCGGACGATAAAGATATTATCGAAGCCGTCAAAATGGCTATAGAGGGCAAGGAAACGCCCGAGGAAGCCGTTGACGCGGCAATTACAAACGGATATGTTGACGCGGCACAACGCGGCACGTTCATAGCGTTGGCGCGTGGCAATCGTTCAGCGTTCCGCGACTTCGTAAACGGCCAGCGAAAAGCCCAAGCCCCCGAAATATCGCGTCTAATCAATGACGCGGTAAACAAACGCAAGCTATTGGGTTGTGAAGTAGCTATTTATGAACACATAGGCGCAAAAATAGGGGCAAAGGCTTTAGGGGAGCTGCTCTTCACATTGCGCCCCATGCTGAAGCCGATGGAGCTAATCAAAGGCGGCGCGGCACACTCCGACCGCTCGCAATGGACGCTCGACGATTACCGTAAATTTGCGCCCCAGGAGCTGGAGCGCGACCCCGAATTATACGCCCGACTTGTAAGGGCTGAAAAGTGTGAGGAGGTAACGGCGCACTCTCTGGAGTGGTACAGACGCAACAACCCCGAATATCTACGCGAACACCCCGAAGTTTACCGCGAATTGCTGGAACAGGCAAAAAAGCGCCAGCGCGAAGAAGCACGGAAGAACAACAAGTAAACAAAACAATAACAATCACTTAATTTGCTGAATGTCATTAAACAAAGAAGTATGGATTAATCAAATCCTTTCGGGGTTTTACCCAGATGACAGCTTTTTGCAGAAAGTTGTCAACTATTCCGAATTTGTGGAAAATAACCGCTTGCATGTTCCGGCAGCGGGCATTGACCCTAAAGTGTTGATAGACAACTCGACCTATCCTATCAAGGTTGTGGAGCGCGAAGATGAGGACAACGAGATCCCCCTCGCCAAGTTCGAAACAGAGAACACCCTCGTCCGCCGTCCTGACGCTATCGAATACAGCTACAACAAGCTGGAGAGCGTAATCGGCCAGCACCGCGCCACATTGCGCAAGAGCGTGGCGATGAAAGCCGCGCACGCCTATGCGCCGACAGCTGACACGACCGATACCCCCGTAATAACCACTACGGGCGCGGCCGTCAAAGGACGCCGCCGTCTGACTTTTGCGGACATTCTGACGCTTAAAGAGCGTTTTGATGAGGCGGAAATCCCGTTGACAGACCGTTACATAATCCTGCACCCCAAGCACGTGTCCGACCTGCTGCTGGAAGATATTGAGCTGTTCAAAGACCTTACCAGCATAAAGGACGGAGAGCCGCACAAGTTTGCGGGCTTTGGCTGTTATCAGTTCGCACAGATGCCGACCTACAAGACAGTCGGCGGCAAGCTGACAAAAGTGCCGTTTGCAGAGGCGGCAACGGCTCAGTTTGCCTCGGTTGCTTTTTATGCGAAAGAGGTAATGAAAGCGGACGGTGACATTTACATGTACGCTAGCGTTGACGACCCCAAGGAGCGCGGCACGATCGTAGGCTTTGACAAACGCTTTGTCGCCCTGCCTATCCGTGGCAAAGGCATAGGCGCGATTGTCAGCGACATTGTAACAGAATAACAGCTAACATTTGAGCCTATGTACACAAGCACAAAAGCGCGTGCAAAAGCGGCTCAGATGATAGCCGCAAAGCACTACGAGCAAGGAAATCAATCCAAGAGCCGCAAAGCCGTTTGGCGGCGTTATGTCGCCCCGGCAATGGGTGTGTGTTACTCTACCTTTTTGGCATACTTAAAAATGCCGATTGATTAGGTTTTTCGTTCCTACCGACATACAAACGAGCCAGCGGCGGCACATTTAACGATGTGGCCGCCGCTGGTGTTTTTTAACATTTGAGTCGTCTAACTTGTGCTCGTTTCGTTTTTTATGGGTGTTCGCTTATAATGCCATAATATGCATTTACTTGACAATTAATCAATTAGCATTTGTTTGCATGGGCTTTGTTTCCAGTTGTTACGCTGGTAACACACAAAAAGAATTTTCAGCGGTATTCTGCACTATTACAACAACTTAAACACTTTTAAAGATGCGAACAAAATGCACGTTTCGTTTTTGAAAGTTGCACGTTTCGTTTTTGCGATTATACTTTATTTCTATAATGAAAGAGAGTAAAGCGAGGTTTAAGGAAGTCTTGGGAATAGCCCCTAACAACTAAGGTCTCTATCAGAATATTTAACAGAATTTATAATTTAAGCGTGGTGACCTGGCGAGATTTTGGGCTTATGTCACCATATTTTTGAAGCCTAGATCATGGTCAAAATCTGTTAAAGTTTGGGGAGGATATGAGGCGGCTCCGTAGGGTTGAATAATGCTTAATGAATTTGTGCAATTCTGAATTACGCCCTAATTACCAGCACATTATATCGCAACGACAAAAGATATACATCTATCCAGTCACACATAACACACAATATTACAGCGCGTTAGCGTGCGATAGCGGCTTTTGTGGTTACCCAGAAGAGTATAGTTGAACAAAAAACCACTAGCTCATTTAGAATTAGCGGTCTTTTGTGGTGCCACCAGCACCATTTTTAGTGAATTGCAATGAATCGTAGCGAATGGCTCTAAATGCTATTACGCTATATATCAACGGAATTAAACTGAACTGAATTTATTTTCAGGTGTTAATATTCAAGAATTATAGGTAACTTTATAGGTAACTTTTTGAAAAGTTCCCTATCTTTGCAGTCGGGAAGCGAACTTTTGAAAATCCCGACCAACTGACAAAAAAAGTTACCTATACGGGCGGGAATCGAACCTTGAACTCCCTTTCAACTGATAAAAAGTTACCTATTGAATTACCGATAAAGTTAAACGTATTATGGCAAAGACTCTCTCCAGATTCTATCTCCTCAAAAAGGACGAGAACAAGGATAAGGCAACCCTTTTCGTAAGGGTGCAAGACCCCATACGCAAAATTGATGTTCAGTTTACCACGCGGCTCCGGGTATCGGTGCCGGAGTGGAAAGTGGCTGTGTCAAGCGAAGACGCATTAGCCCGCCATCGCAAAGAATATCCGAAACTGCATGATAACTCGGTCGCATTGAGGTTATGCTCAAGCGCGAAATGGAGGCTCCGGAATTTGACCGCGAAAAGGTAAAGCATGAGATAATGGCTATCGCTGACCCGGAAAAATCCGAGATAGTGCGCCGTCAGCAGGAAGCAGAAATTGTCGCTAAGGAAAAAGAAGAACGCCAACAACAGGAAGAAGCGGAGAAAGCTCGTATTGCCGCAGAATTCGAGCGGGCAAACATCTGGAATTTCCTTGACCGGTTTGTCGAGGAAATTAAATCCGGCAAACGGCTCAATGGCAACAATCGATACACAGCGGGGAGTTGCAAGGCTTGGAGCAGTTTTAGAAAACTGTTCAAAGGATTTGATCCACGCCACAAACTGACATGGGCGGATGTTGACCGCTCGTTGGTGACTAAATTCCTCGACCACCTTCAGAAACTCGATTACATGGGTAGCTCAGTCAACAAATATCTTGTATCCTTCCGAGCTATGGTGGGCTACGCATACGAGGACGGACTACACAACAACGACCGCGCATTGAGCTGTTTCTCCAAACGTAAGGTTGAGGAAAGCGACAAGGCTGTCGAAATCTATCTTACCGAAACGGAGTTGCAAGCATTGGCGGAGATGGAGCTGACAGGGCTTAAAGACCAAGTACGCGACATTTTCCTCGTCGGTTGCTATACCTGTCAGCGCGTCAGCGATTACAACAACATCCAGCCGGAAGACTTCACGACAACCGCGAAAGGAACTCCGATTATCCGTCTTGTCCAGCAAAAGACCCGCAACGAGGTGAAAATTCCGATAATGAATCCCAATCTTGAAGCCATCTGCAAGAAATACGAATATCATCTGCCCTCGGTGGTTGACCAGATTCTTAACCGCTATATCAAAGAGATACTGAAAGACCTGTCCGAAACGGTGCCGACACTTGCCGTCAAAGTGCCGACAAAGCTCACGATGAAGCAGAAAGAAAAGGAGAAAGCCGGAGAACTGACGGTAGAGCGCAACGACAAAGGGGAAGTGATGATGCCCCGCTATGATTGCGTTACTACCCACACCGCCCGACGCAGTGGTATTACCAATATGTACCTCTCCCACAAATTCACTATCGTCCAGATGATGCACGTCAGCGGACATAAGACACAAAAGACCTTCATGGACTACATCAAGCTCTCATCTGATGAAATCGCTGATGAGATAGACGCAATCGTCAACGGAGCAAAAGAAGACGTGTTCTGAGATGTAAAGCATCTGCACATAGCTGAAAGTCAAAATAAAAGTATTAACTTTGTGTATGGAAACAATCGTTCGTATTCATAACGAATCAGAATATGATGAAATATTGCAACAGGCTGTTGCAGTAATTGAGACCGCGAGAGGTAATGCCGCCCGTGCCATTGTCAGTTCATCGAATGAAATGTATTGGCGGATAGGTCAACTGCTATATGAGCGGAAGCTCGACAGCAAACACGGAGACAATGTAGTCAAGCGGTTGTCTGCTGACCTCAAATCATCATATCCGAAGATGGGAATGTCAGTGCGTAACTTGTTTAACATGAAGCGGTTTTATGTGAGATTTCATCAAGTAAATCCAAAAGTGCAACAGGCTGTTGCACTTTTGCCGTGGGGTCATATAAACTACCTAATGTCTAAGTTTGATGATAATGATGAAGCGATAGAATACTACGCCTGCAAGTATCAGGAAAAGGGCTGGAGCCGAGATTTGCTCATCAACGCTGTAAAGTTGGAGATGCACAAGCATCAGCCGGAAAACAACGCCTCAAATAATTTCGCCATTGCTCTCCCGGAGGCTCAGGCCGCATACGCCAACGAGGTATTCAAAGATTCCTATTGCATGGGATTTCTTGGCGTAACTGAGCCGCTTCTTGAACTGGAGCTTGAGCGGAGATTGGTTGAGAAGGTAAAGCAGTTCCTTCTTGAACTCGGGCAGGGATTTACATACATCGGCAATCAGCACGTTTTGTCCTATAACGGCAAGGATTACAAGGTGGATATGCTTTTCTTTCATCGCGGACTTAGGTCGCTCGTTGCCGTCGATTTGAAAATTTCCGAGTTCATGCCCGAATATGTCAGCAAGATGAACCTTTATCTCTCATTGCTTG
>ERZ777011.262-NODE-262-length-85643-cov-8.111745_pt1 | contig 85643 bp, 65 predicted proteins | sample MGYA00374964_ERZ777011 | MGnify/ENA primary metagenome ERZ777011 (study PRJEB29310, sample SAMD00008975) | mouse gut metagenome | study: EMG produced TPA metagenomics assembly of the Metagenome analysis of fecal microbiota from mouse which was promoted... | reverse complement strand
CCGCGACCCCAACCTTGGCAAGGTTGTGCTCTACCAACTGAGCTATTTTCGCAAATCTGATGGCTTTAAACGGTGTCATTTCCGTTTTGCGATGCAAAGGTAGGAAGTTATTTTCGGCTGTGCAAATATTCTTGGCTAATTTAATAGTCGTTAACAAAAGTGGCGCTGAAGGGGTTGTGGAATGTGAACTGATGTTAAATGTTATTGCTGCGCTTTCAACTATAAGCCGCACGGAGATGTTTCTGCTATAAATGATTATTTTTTAGAATAAAATAGGTATGAAAAAACTGATACTTCTGCGACACGGGCAGAGCCAATGGAATCTTGAAAACCGCTTTACGGGATGGACCGATGTGGAACTTTCGCCCAAAGGCCGCGTAGAGGCCCGGAGGGCGGGGGAGCTGATAGCAGCGTCAGGCCTTGAGCCGCGATATTGTTTCACTTCCTATCTGCGCCGTGCCATCCAGACTCTTGATATAGCGCTTGATGCGATGGACAGGCTGTGGCTGCCGGTGGTGAAAGACTGGCACCTTAACGAGCGCCACTATGGTGCATTGCAGGGGCTGAACAAGGCTGACACGGCTGCTAAGTTCGGCGATGAGCAGGTGCACATCTGGCGTCGGAGCTATGATGTGGCGCCTCCGGCTTTGGCTGTGAATGACGAGCGCTATCCGGGGGCTGATCCGTGCTATGCCTCTCTTCCGGAGGAGGACTTGCCGCTGACGGAGTCACTTGAGGATACGGTCAGGCGTGTGGCACCATGCTGGGAAGAGCTGATTGCGCCGGCGCTTGCGGTCTATGGCACTGTCTTTGTGGCTGCCCACGGCAACTCGCTTCGCGCGCTGGTGATGATGCTTTTGAAGAAGACACCTGAGGAGATTGTTGCGGAAGAGATCCCAACCGGAGTGCCACGTGTCATCGGTCTGAGCGATCGCCTGGCGGTGGAGTCTGACCGATATCTTAAATAATATTGCTGGGATTGAAAGAGAAAAGTGGTGATGAATCTTCTGATTCATCACCACTTTGGGTGAACAGTGGGGGTCGAACCCACGACCTTCGGAACCACAATCCGACGCTCTAACCAACTGAGCTATGCTCACCATGTTTTGGTTTTGCGCTGCAAAGGTAGGGCGTTTTTTTGAATCTACCAAATATTTTTCAATAAAATTTGCGCTATTTTTTTGTGGCGAGGTGCGCCGAGGCTGCGATGGGCTGCAAAAAAGGTCCGAGACCGATAGGAAAATGGAGGGAAAACGCAGCGTCATTACATATGTTATTATATAAGGTGGGGGAAATGTGGAAAAAAATCATTAAATTTGCAGCCAATTATGAAGAATATCCGCAATTTTTGTATCATAGCCCATATTGACCACGGCAAGAGCACTCTTGCCGACCGTCTGCTTGAATATACCAATACTGTAGCCGCCAAGGACCTGCAGGCACAGGTGCTTGACGACATGGATCTGGAGCGTGAGCGAGGGATCACTATCAAGAGCCACGCCATACAGATGAACTTCCATCTTGATGGCGAGGACTACATCCTGAACCTGATCGACACTCCCGGACACGTTGACTTCTCATATGAAGTCTCGCGTTCGATTGCGGCCTGCGAGGGCGCGCTGCTGATTGTCGATGCCTCACAGGGCATCCAGGCCCAGACCATATCGAATCTCTACATGGCGATTGACAATGATCTGGAGATAATTCCGGTCATCAACAAAGTGGACCTCGACAGTGCGAAACCCGATGAGGTGGAAGATCAGATTGTAGACCTGCTCGGCTGCGATCCATCGGAAGTGATCCGCGCCAGCGGCAAGACCGGTATAGGCGTGCCTGACATTCTGCGTGCCATCGTAGAGAGAGTGCCCGCCCCCCAGGGCGATCCGCAGGCTCCGCTGCAGGCTCTGATTTTCGACTCCGTATTCAATCCCTTCCGCGGTATCATTGCCTATTTCAAGATTGTCAACGGCACGATCCGGAAGAACGATTTCGTGAAATTCGTGGCTACCGGCAAGCAGTATAATGCAGATGAGATCGGGGTGCTCAAACTCGACATGCAGCCCTGCCAGGAACTCTCTGCCGGCAATGTAGGCTATATAATTTCCGGCATCAAGACCTCGCGCGAGGTGAAAGTGGGCGATACGATCACCCATGTCAACACACCCTGCGATGCGGCAATCGACGGTTTTGAAGAAGTGAAACCGATGGTCTTTGCCGGTGTCTATCCGATCGAGACCGAAGATTTTGAAAATCTCCGTTCCTCGCTCGAAAAACTTCAGCTCAATGATGCATCGCTGACATTCCAGCCGGAGTCATCGATGGCTCTCGGTTTCGGCTTCCGTTGCGGCTTCCTCGGACTGCTCCACATGGAGATCATTCAGGAGCGTCTCGGACGTGAGTTTGACATGGATGTGATCACGACCGTGCCCAACGTGTCTTACCGCGTCTTTGACAAGCACGGCAACATGACCGAGGTCCATAACCCTTCCGGTCTTCCGGAGGCAACGCTCATAGACCATATCGAAGAGCCTTATATCAGAGCCTCGATCATTACTGCGGCCGATTATATCGGACCGATCATGACCCTCTGTCTGGCGAAGCGCGGCGAGCTCGTCAAGCAGGAGTATATTTCAGGCAACCGCATGGAGCTGATCTTCGACATGCCTCTCGGTGAGATTGTGATCGACTTCTATGATAAACTCAAGAGCATATCGAAAGGCTATGCTTCGTTTGACTATCACCTGCATGACTTCCGTGAGTCGAAGCTTGTCAAGCTCGACATCCTGCTCAACGGAGAGAGCGTGGACGCGCTGTCGACTCTTACCCATGTGGACAATGCCGTGACCTTCGGGCGCCGCATGTGTGAGAAACTCAAGGAACTGATACCCCGCCAGCAGTTCGACATCGCTATTCAGGCGGCCATCGGTGCCAAGATCATAGCCCGCGAGACTATCAAGGCCGTGCGCAAGGATGTGACGGCCAAGTGTTACGGCGGTGACATCTCGCGTAAGCGCAAACTGCTCGAAAAGCAGAAGAAAGGTAAGAAGCGCATGAAGCAGATCGGTTCGGTGGAAGTGCCGCAGAAAGCATTCCTCGCAGTGCTGAAACTGGACTGACACCTATTATAATAAGGATATCAAAAAAGCATGGAGAGAGATGCCGTTACGGTGTCTCTCTCTTATTTTCTTCGGGCGTGACATATTGTCAGATTTCCGGGGCGAAAGGAAACATGCGACGAGTAGTTTGTGAGCAAAAATTGATAGAATGCTTAAATTCTGTGTCAAAAAGTTGCAAAAGCCAAAAAAATTTCTCACCTTTACGGCTGAACTTAAAAAATATAACAGATTAAGCGATAGTTTAAAACAACATCTAATAAATCAACCTAAATCTATAACATTTCTGATCATGAAGAAATTTTTACTTCCGGTTGCAGGGCTTCTTTGTGGAATTGCCGGTGCTCAGGCTGATGTGGTCACCATCAACTGCTATGAGGTTCCCAGCTATTGGAGATTTGCTGACAAAAAGATCTTTGATCCGATAGATCATGAACTGATAATCAATGAAGACGGGACATATACGGTAAAGAAATTTTTAAATTCAGAACTTGATCTCACATTTTCGGTAGACGGCACAAGAAAAGTCTATAACGGAGATGAGGAATACAGGAAGCGTTTTCCGGAAGAAGTATGGAACTCGCCTATACTTGATTTCGCTCCTCCAGTCTATACGAGCTCTGTCGAAAATTCTGCAGAAGCTAAATATGAGGTGCTTATACCCGGCACTGAGGACCCGTACATGTATAAAGTGATGCCTGTTGACGGTTATGTGTATTATAGTCTTGGCCAATTTATTCCTGTTCCGAAAAAGGAACTTTCTTTTCCGGTGATAATTTATAGAAATCATTCGGTTGCAGAATTTAAGGGCGAGGATGACAAAGGCAAGCATTATAGAATATGGGTTGCCAACAGATTCCGTATTCCCGTGGGCAATAAGGTTGATGAATACGGAAACGAAAATCCGTCGTATAGCGAAAAAGAACTTTCGGGATGGGCTATATTTGATATGACCATTTCGAGTGATCCGGTCAATGTTTCATATGTAGATTCGTCGGACAATAAGCTGTTTGAGGATACCAAGAGCGTTATTCTCCACAGAGAAGACCGTTCGACCAGCGTGTATAACTTCCTGAATTCAGGAGTGAAGATCGGCCTGAAGACCACGGGTGATGAAGTGGCTGCCGGCAAGTCATCAGTTGTGTTTACCGAGGGCTTCGACAGTGCGAAAGATCCCGAACAGTATCAGGAGCTTGAAGGAGCCGTCTATAGCCTTGTCACAGCAGGCGGTCAGACTGTTACCGGTCCGGTTATGGTGCGTCCTGCGGGTTGCTATGCCGAGCAGATCGAGGAATATTCATTGAACAAGGCTCACTATAAGGCTTATGTCGACATAAAAGTCGGCGATGTCACCGGTTATACAGTGTTTGAGATGAACGGAACCCCGCTTAAGAAAGGCGCTGTCAACACTCTGACTTTCTATGAAATGAAGAGCTACGACTGGAATAAAATCAGTGAATATGATTCTCACATTGATATAATAGACGATAATAATTTTGTGGCCTATGACTTCCTTGGTTCAGGCTTTAATGTGGCATTCCAGTTGAGCGAGCCAAAAGAGCCGAACAGCGATGACTCTTTTTCCGCTTTCCAGGAACTTGATCTTGCCGCCGGTTTCGGCAAATGGGACCAGGTGCTTGATGACAAGGACAATCTTGTAGAAAGCAATACGCATAAGATTGTAACTATTCCCGACTATCCGAGAGCGGTTCTTGAGTCCAGACTTGACGACGGCAAAGGCGGATACATGATTTTCAGCCCTAAAATCGAGGTTTATGACCATGCTCCTGATCTGGAGCTCTGGGGTATGCCTGATGTCTGTCATTATAAAGACGGTAACGGTGTGCGCAAGGTATATGCAGTCTATTTCCGGGATGAAAACAATGTGAACTACAAAGTAGAGTGGGAGCCTAAGGCTGACCAGTCGGGCATTGCAGATATTATTACCGATTCTGAGAATGCTCCTGCTGAGTGGTTTAATCTTCAGGGTATCCGTGTCAGCGGCGAAAACCTGACCCCCGGCATCTACGTGAAGCGCCAGGGCTCGAAGACTGTCAAGGTGCTCGTGAAGTAATCGGCAGGCAGTTTTTTTGAACTGAATGATAAAGAAGCCGGCATTCCCGATTCGGGGGTGCCGGCTTGATTTTGGGCGCTTGATCACGAGGTGTGTCAATCTGTTGGAAAAAGGTCATCAAAAATGACAGATTGATAGCAGATGGCATGTTGAATCGTGTCAGATTGACAGATCGTTAAACAAAACTCTACAAAAATTAAAAAATTTGTAGCAAAAAGTTGCAAAACAAAAAAAAACTTCTCAACTTTACAGCGAAACAGAGATATTGATATCAAATTCACAATAAATCTAATTTTAACCAAACACTTTTTTGCTTATGAAGAAGTTTTTACTCCCGATTGTGGGCTTGTTGCTCGGTAGTGCTGCCGCCCAGGCTGACGATGTATCAGTCAAATATTATAAGATAGGCAGTACTACTGCCACAGAACTTCAGGAGGAGCTGTTTAATCCGACCACAAATGAATTAGTGAAGAATGAAGACGGGTCCTATACTCTGAAAAAATATCAGAATTCAATATATGATCTGAAATTTACCATCAAAGACAATGTGCTGGCTTTCCCGGACATAAAGACACCTGGCCTGTTTGTGCTTAAGGATAAGGATGGTCAGAACTGCCGCTTCAACCTTACTACCATCAAGGAATATAAGGATGCCAATGAAGAGATGAACCAGATTCTTGTTGACGGTCTTCTGTATTCATGTATCAATGGAAAACTTAATGGGGTGAAGCTGAAAAGCGAAACTTTTACTCAGACACAGAGACTGGCTGAGTATGAAGTGAGTATAGTGACTTATTTTCAGTATAAAACACCCAATGGTCCTGATTTGACGGATACAAGACGTGATTATGGCGCTGTTGTTTTTAATATGTCTGTTGTTGAGGACCGTGAAGGCGTAGATGTGGCTTATCAGACAGCATCGGGTGCTGAATTGTTCAAGGATTCTTTCAGCCCGGTTGAAATTGGTAGCGACAATTCGTTTAAACTGAGCTATTTCGCCGGATCTGAAGCTGCTGTTTCATTTAAGGTAGGTAGCGCAGGTGCTGACGGAAAAGCTCCTGTGGTATTCACCGCTGGGGTCAGTTCAGATGATCCGGACTCATATCAGGTCATCGAAGGTGCCACATTCAGCCTTCAGGATGCTTCCGGCCAGACCAAAACCGGGGATCTTGCCGTGAAAACGGCCGGTAGCTATGCTGTTGTTATCGAAGGCTCCGAAACCATTCAGTCTGCACGCTATAAAGTCTATATCGACACCAAGTTCGGCGATCAGACCGGTTTTGCAGTTATAGAAGCAGAAGGTCCCGCTGTGCCAAAAGGTCGACTCGTGGACATGGACTATGCCGTTTATAGTAATCCTACAAGTGTTTATGAAACAGTGCCGACCTATGTTGATATGATTGATGAAACCACTGTTGTGGTCTACAACTTCGGCAGGTCAGGCTATAATATTCCGTTTACTATCAGCGGAAAGACTGTTGCTGCGAACCCGGCGGAAGGAGGCCCAATAGCAACCGCTGCAATACGCGTGGCTGATGATTATGTCGGCACTGACAAGCCTTCAAACAAGTCTCTGACTGTCAAGCTTCCTGATGGAGAACAGTTCAACACACATGTAGAAAACGTCGACGCTCAGTCTAATCCGAGTATATATTATAATCCGACCTATACAGATGTCAAATACTATAAAGACCGTGTAGACTTCCACATTACATTCGGCACTACCAAATTCGTAGCCGCAAACTGGAGCATGCCGACATCGGAGTCAGGTATTGCAGATGTTGTCGCTGACGAAAACGCACCTGTTGAATGGTATAGCCTCCAGGGTGTCCGCGTCAATGGCGAGAATCTTGCCCCCGGCATCTACATCAAGCGCCAGGGCTCGAAGGCAGTGAAGGTGCTTGTAAAGTAATCAGGAATCTGCTGAAATAGAAATCGAAACTCTATCAGACATAAGATCGGCGACCTCGCTGGAGGCCGCCGATCTTTTTGGTTGATATTCTGCAGATCAGGTTTGCTATTATGCCTGCCCGTCTGTCTGACTGTCGGCCCGGGCGGGGGCTGACGGACGGCGTATCTCAGTGTCGAGTTCTTCGGCTCCGGGATGGTAGGAGACGAAGATCTCGTCGCCGGCCGAGATAGAGGCGTCGATGATCAGCTCAGCGAGTTTGTCTTCGAGATACTTCTGAATGGAGCGTTTGAGCGGACGGGCGCCATAGTTGGCGTCGTAGCCCTTTTCGGCAATGAAGTTCTTGGCCTCGTCAGTGATTGTCAGTGTGTAGCCAAGTTCTTTGACACGCTTGTTGAAGCCTGCCAGCTCGATGTCTATGATCTTGAAGATAGCCTCTTTTGACAGAGAATCGAACATGATCACATCATCGATGCGGTTGAGGAATTCCGGAGCGAAAGCCTTGTTGAGGGCTTTGCGGAGCACACTCTGGCTATAGTCCTTGTCATTTGACGACGGTGAGGCGAAGCCTATGCCGCTGCCGAAGTCTTTGAGCTGGCGCGAACCGATGTTGGAGGTCATGATGATGATAGTGTTCTTGAAGTCGATGCGGCGGCCGAGCGAGTCGGTCAGGCGGCCTTCGTCCATCACCTGGAGCAGGAGGTTGAATACGTCAGGGTGAGCCTTTTCTATCTCGTCAAGCAGGACTATGGAGTAGGGGTGGCGGCGCACTTTTTCAGTGAGCTGTCCGCCCTCCTCATAGCCTACGTATCCGGGAGGCGCTCCGACGAGGCGGGAGACGGTGAACTTCTCCATGTATTCGCTCATGTCGATGCGGATCAGAGTGTCGGCCGAATCAAACATGTATTCCGCGAGTTTCTTGGCCAGGTGGGTCTTGCCTACACCGGTCGGGCCGAGGAAGAGGAAGGTGCCGATCGGCTTGTTGGGGTCTTTCAGACCGATGCGGTTGCGCTGGATGGCTTTGACCACCTTTTCGATAGCCGGATCCTGTCCGATGATGCTGCCTTTGAGAGTGGGAGCCATCTCTTTGAGACGCTTGCCTTCGGCTTGGGCTATGCGCTGGACGGGCACACCGGTCATCATGGCTACCACTTCGGCCACTTTCTCGGCATCGACGGTCTCGCGCATCGCATTGAGCTGTTCCTCCCAGCGGGCTTTCGATTCTTCGAGGGTGGCTTTGAGCTGCTGCTCCTGGTCGCGGTATGAAGCAGCCTTCTCGAAGTTCTGCGACTGGGCGGCGCGGAGTTTCTGTGCGGCCACCTCCTCAATGCGCTGTTCGAGCTGCTCGATTTCCTTGGGCACGGCGATGTTGGTGACGTGTACACGGCTGCCGGCCTCGTCCATCGCATCAATGGCCTTGTCGGGGAAATTTCGGTCGGAGACATAGCGCTCGGTCAGCTGCACGCAGGCATCGAGTGCTTCGGGGGTATAATTGACATTGTGGTGCTCCTCATACTTGTCTTTGATGTTGTCAAGGATAATGCGTGTCTCCTCTGCGGTGGTCGGCTCGACCATCACTTTTTGGAAACGGCGTTCGAGAGCACCGTCATTTTCGATGTTCTTGCGGTATTCGTCAAGAGTTGTGGCTCCGATGCACTGGATCTCGCCTCGCGCCAGAGCCGGTTTGAGAAGGTTGGCGGCATCCATTGATCCGGCGGCATTTCCGGCACCTACTATGGTGTGGAGTTCGTCAATGAAGAGGATGATGTCTTTGTTTTTAGAAAGCTCATCGAGTATGGCCTTGATGCGTTCCTCGAACTGTCCGCGATATTTGGTTCCGGCCACGATCGAGGCCATGTCGAGCGACACAACGCGCTTGCCGAAGAGAATGCGCGAGACCTTGCGCTGGACTATGCGCAGGGCCAGGCCTTCGACGATGGCTGATTTTCCTACGCCAGGCTCGCCGATGAGCACCGGATTGTTTTTCTTGCGGCGGCTGAGGATCTGGGCCAGGCGCTCGATTTCGACATCGCGTCCCACCACCGGGTCGAGGCGGTTTTCTTCAGCAGCAAGAGTCATGTCGTTGCCGTATTTGTCGAGCACCGGAGTGTCGTTGCCACGGCGCTGAGCTGTTGGGGCGCCCTGGCGTTTGCCTGAAGCCGACGAACTCTGCTGTCCGCCTTGAGGAGCGGAAGAGCGTGGCGGCATCTCATCGTCCTCGTCTTCTTCGGCGAAGTCGGCGTTGAGCGGAGTGGCAAGATCTGAATCGGTGGCCAGCAGGCGATATATGGCCTCGTAGGTAATGCCGGCGCGGTGGAAAGCGGTCATGAATTCCGAATTCTGAGCATCGGAATTGTGGAAAATTGCCAGCAGCAGGTGGGTGGCGTCAACTTCGTTGCTTTTGAGCATACGGGCTTCGAGCGCACTAAGTTTGATAATGCGTCCGGTCAGATCGCTGAGACTGACATCAGAAATGCCTACGGTGCCCTGATAGTCGGCGTCAGTAGCGGCGTTGAAGAGGGCCTTGTCGAGATTTTCTCTCAGCTCATAGGCAGAGGCGCCCTTGGCTGCACGGTCGATCAGGCGTGCCGGCTCGCCTTCAATATCGGAGAGAAGCGACAGCAGCAGGTGTTCCGGCATGACATAGCGGGTGTTATGGCGGGCGGCCTGTCTGGGAGAGTCGCTTATGATCTCCTTGAAATTCTGTGAATAAACAGTGTCCATCTGAAATTTACCTTTCTTGTTAAGTGATGAAAGAGGGGTAGGGTGTGTGTCAGTGTCCCGTAATTGTTGAGTCGGATAAATGTCACTGACATGGATTGACACTACAAAAATTGTGCCAAACTTCGCTAACGGTGGTCAGTGATATCATAATAACAATTAAAAAACAATTCTTGATCGGCAAAGATACGATTTTTGTAAAATAATTCGTACCTTTGTGGGGAAAATACTCGGTTTTTAAACACGTTCAAACACATGATTGAAGAAGATCGTATAATTAAAATTAATATAGAAAACGAGATGAAGAACGCCTACATCGACTATTCGATGTCGGTGATCGTGTCGCGTGCGCTCCCTGATGTGCGCGACGGTCTCAAACCTGTGCACCGCCGTGTGCTTTACGGGATGAATGAGATGGGCAATACCTCTGACCGCCCCCACAAGAAGTCGGCCAACTGCGTCGGCGAGGTCATGGGTAAGTACCATCCCCACGGCGACTCCTCTATCTACGGCACCGTGGTGCGTCTCGCGCAGCCTTGGGCCATGCGCAACACACTTGTCGACGGTCATGGAAACTTCGGATCGGTCGACGGTGACGGCGCTGCGGCAATGCGTTATACTGAGGTGCGTCTTGAAAAGCTCGGTGAAGAAATGCTGGCCGACATCGGTAGTGACACCGTGGATTTCCAGCCCAACTATGACAACTCCCGCAAGGAGCCGGTAGTGCTTCCTACCCGCTTTCCGAATCTTCTCGTCAACGGCGCTTCCGGCATCGCTGTCGGTATGGCCACCAACATGCCGACACATAATCTCGGAGAGTCGATCAACGCTTGTGTGGCCTATATCGACAATCCTGACATCGACATCGAAGGTCTGATGCAATACATCCCGGCCCCTGACTTCCCCACAGGAGGTACAATCTATGGCTACAATGGCGTAAAGGAAGCTTATGAGACCGGTCGCGGCCGAATCGTTATCCGCTCTAAAGCCGAGATTGAGGTAGAGGACAATCATGAGAATATAATTGTCACCGAAATACCCTACGGTGTCAATAAGGCCGAACTTGTCGCCTATATAGCCACTCTTGTCACTGATAAAAAACTCGACGGTATCGCTGACATCAACGACGAGAGTAATTATAAAGGTATGCGCATAGTCATCAAGCTCAAGAGCGATGCAAATGCAAATGTGGTGCTCAACAAGCTCTATAAGATGACTCAGATGCAGGCCTCGTTCAGCGTCAACAATGTGGCCCTGGTCAACGGTCGCCCCAAGACTCTGAATCTTAAGGATCTGATCTCTGAATTTGTGGCTCACCGCCATGATGTGGTGATACGCCGTACCAGATTCGAACTTAACAAAGCCCAGGAGCGCGCCCATATACTCGAAGGTCTGATCATAGCCTCGCAGAACATTGACGAGGTGATCCGCATTATCCGCGCAGCTTCCGACACCCAGAGCGCCCGTGATGCCTTGCGCGACCGCTTCGGCCTGACTGACCCGCAGACCGCCGCTATCGTCGAAATGCGTCTGCGTCAGCTCACAGGACTCGAACAGGATAAGCTCCGCAATGAATACGAGACTCTCGAACAGGAAATAGCCCGTCTGGAACTGATTCTGTCAGATGACGCTACCTGCCGCGAACTCATAAAGAGCGAACTCATCGAAGTGCGTGACCGCTACAGCGATGCCCGCCGCACTGACATAGACTATACCGCCGGCGATTTCAACGCTGAGGATTTCTATGCCGATGATGACATGATCATCACCATCTCGCATCTCGGTTACATCAAGCGCACGCAGCTCAGCGAATTCCGCGCCCAGAACCGCGGAGGTGTCGGCGCAAAGGGCTCTGATACACGCAACGAAGACTTCATCGAGCACATTTATCCTGCCTCGATGCACAATTCAATGCTCTTCTTCACCCAGAAGGGCCGCTGCTACTGGCTCAAGGTCTATGAAATTCCCGAAGGAGCTAAGAATTCAAAAGGCCGCGCTATCCAGAACATGCTCAATATAGACTCTGACGACTGCGTCAAGGCATTTATCTGCACCAAGTCGCTCGGAGATTCGGAATTCGTCAACACCCACAATCTTGTGTTTGCCACCAAGAAGGGCGTCATAAAGAAAACCCGCCTTGAAGCGTACTCACGTCCGCGATCCAAGGGTGTCAACGCCATCATCATCCGCGAGGGCGACGAACTGCTCGCAGTCGAGATGACAGACGGCAACAGCGAGATCCTTCTGGCCAACCGCAACGGTCGCGCTATCCGCTTTCCTGAAAGTAAGGTGCGTGAGATGGGCCGTATGTCGGCCGGAGTCCGCGGCATGACTCTTGACGGTGATGATGACGAGGTTGTAGGCATGATCTGCATGCCGGCTGACACAACCAATGATGTCATGGTACTCAGTGAACGCGGCTATGGCAAGCGCACACCGCTTGACACCACCGTGACCAACGAGGCCGGCGAAAGCGAAAAAGTGCCTGTCTACCGTGTCACCAACCGTGGCGGAAAGGGTGTCAGAACCATGAACATCACTGAAAAGACCGGCGCGCTTGTGGCCATCGAGAGTGTCTGTGACGACAATGACCTCGTGATCATCAACAAGAGCGGCATCACCCTTCGCATCCATGTGGCCGACATTCGTCAGCAGGGCCGTGCGACACAGGGTGTGCGCATCATAAACCTTGACAAGCGCAATGATACGATCGCTTCTGTCTGCTGCGTAGATACCGATCCTGAAGAGGAAGTTGAACAGGTTGAGGCCCAGGACATAGCTCCGGAAATGACCGAAGCTGAACTTCTTGATGCTGATATCGTTGAAGAAGAGGTAGATGACGAATTCGACGAAGAGATCGCCGAAGAAAGCGAAGAATAATCATTAATCCCCTAATATTAACTTTCCATTATGAAAAAAATCTGCGTCTTAACCTTTGGGTTGCTCGCTGCCTCCTCAATGACAGCTCAGGTAGCCGTGGTGAAGGAAGCTGAAAAGGAATTCAAGAATGCCTCTACTTATGCCGCTTATCAGAAAGCGATTAAGGCAATCACTCCCGCCTTTTCAAATCCTGAAACTGAGAAAGAAGCAAACACTTACTGGATTCCCGGAAAAGCCGGTTTTAAACTCTATGACGATCTCTTTGCCAAGAAGACCATCGGCCAGGATGTCAGCCTCGTCGACATGGGCAACGCGCTTCTTGACGGATATAACTATGGTCTCAAGGCCCTTGACTGTGACACTGTTGTCGATGCCAAAGGCAAGGTCAAGACCAAACTCTCAAAAGATATCGTGAGCCAGATCACCGGCCATGCCAATGACTTTCTGAACGCAGGCGCCGCATTCTGGGAATCACGTGAATTCGGCAAAGCATACGAGGCTTTCACCGACTATCTCGCCATCCCTGCAAATCCCCGCTTCGGAAAGAACGCCCCCGCCGCACTTCCCGACTCTACAGCTTCGTCAATCGAATATAACCGCGCTCTTGCCGCATGGCAGGCAGAAATGCTTCCGCAGGCAGCCGAGTCATTTGACCAGCTTCTTACTGTGGGCTATGACGAACCCGCAGCTTATGACTATGCCTATAGTGTGGCATATCAGATGAACGACGAGGAACGCAAGCTCCGCTACTCTCAGATTGCATTTGATAAGTTCGGAACCTCAAATCCCGCCTTCCTCCAGCGTCTGGTCAACAGCTACATTGAACGTAAGGAATATAACAAGGCTACCGACATGCTCAACAATGCGATTGCTTCTGATCCGAACAACGGCACTTACTATCTGTCGCTCGGTGTGCTCAAAGAACAGCAGAATGACACTATCGCAGCCAAGAATGCTTACAAGAAGGCTGTTGAACTTGACAGCGAAAACGCTTACAACAACCTCTACTACGGACGTATGCTTGTGCAGGAATATGACGCTCTTGATCAGGCTGCTGCCAACATGCCGCAGAACGAGTACAACAAGTACAACTATGAGACCATGCGTCCCATCCTTCTTGAAGCCGTAAAATATCTCGAAAAAGCTTATCAGCTCGACAGCGAGCAGACTGATGCTCTCCGCTATCTCAAGAACATCTACTATGTTCTTAATGACGGTGAGAATCTTCTGCGTGTCGAAAATCTTCTGGGACAGTAATATCCCGGAAGCTGACAATTCATAAAAAGTTATGAAACCGAAGCCCGGACCGGAAGGTTTTTAGCGGCCGGTTTCATAACTTTTTTGTTTTCATATAAAAATATCATCATATATACCAATAAACACGCATGGCGACATCTACATTGGAACAGTTTGATGCGGTGATTGGAGACTGCCGTAGGATCTATGCCGAAAAATTGGCTGACTACGGTGCTTCGTGGCGCATAATGCGTCCGCGGTCAATCACAGACCAGCTATATATAAAGGCCAAACGCATCCGCACTCTTGAAGAGGGTGAGGCTCTGGTCAACGAGGGCATTCTCGGCGAATTTTATGCCATAGTGAACTATGGTGTCATGGGGCTTATCCAGCTTGAACTCGGATTTGCCGATGAAGCTGACATCAGCCCGGAGCAGGCTGTGGAACTTTATGACAGATATGTCAGAGTGATACGTGATCTCCTTGCCGCCAAAACTCATGACTATGGCGATGCATGGCGCGGAATGAGAGTCAATTCATATACCGACTTCATTCTGACAAAACTCCAGCGCGTCAAGGAAATAGAAGGCAACGGAGGCAAGACGAGTGTCTCGGAAGGAATTGACTCCAACTATATGGATATAATTAATTATGCCGTCTTCGCAATCATCAAACTCACCGAAGAAAAGGATTGACCGTTTCTTCCATCCGGCTCTGGTCTGGATATTCCGTCTGATTGTAGGCGCGACTTTTGTGCTGTCTGGTTTCACCAAAAGCATAGATGTCTGGGGAAGCTATTATAAGATAGCGGAATATCTTGATGTCTGGGGCTGGGACGTGCCGTCGGCTTTGGTCGTGCTTGCCGCCTTCCTGCTTGGCGGGGTGGAATTCGTGTGTGGCTTTCTGTTGCTGTTAGGATGCTACAAGAGGGCCGTGACATGGATCATGCTTCTGATGATGGCATTCATGCTGCCGCTCACGCTCTATATAGCGGTTGCCGATCCGGTTGCCGACTGCGGTTGCTTCGGCGACTTCCTGGTGATTTCAAATAATGCCACTTTCATAAAGAATATTTTCCTGACGCTCTTTCTGCTGTATCTGTTCAGATTCAACAAGCGGGTCGACGGCCTTTTTGTGCCCTATGTCCAGTGGGTGATCGGAGGCCTGTTGTCGTTCTATATCCTGTTCGTGGCGTTTTTCGGTTATAATGTGCAGCCGATGATTGATTTCCGCCGCTTTGAACCTGGCACCGACCTGCTTGCCTCTGCCGACAGTAGTGATGAGGAAAGCGAGGAAGAGGCGGAATATGAGTTCATCTATGAAAAAGACGGCCGGGAGGAAAGTTTCACGCTCGATAATCTGCCGGATTCTACATGGACTTTCGTGGACCGCCGTCTGATCGGAGGTTCAGAGACTGTGACTGACGGATTTGCCGTAATTTCAGACGGCGAAAACATCGCAGCCGATATAATTGATCCTGAGGCTGACCAGTTCATAGTCACTATCCCGGATCTGTCAAAAGTAGACCTGTCATACACCTATCTTCTTAACGAACTCAATGACTATATCAGTGATCGCGGAGGCTCAATGGTGGCTTTGGTCAATGCTGACGAAGAGGGGATAGTGCGCTGGCGTGATGTCTCGATGGCCTCATATAACATATATACCGCAGAGCCTACGCTTATAAAGGAGCTGGCGCGCGGACATGCGGCCATAGTGTTTCTGCATGACGGTGTCGTGGTCTGGAAACGCACTCTCTCGTCTATCAGCTACAAAATAGTGTCAGACACGCAGCTGAGTGAAATTGACAGAGAGCTTGATCCGGACTCCAAAGAGATACTTCACGGCCTGACCCTTCTGTTTGCTACTGTGATAGTAATAATAATGGTGTTTGACCGCAGCGGTCGTCTTGTGGCATGGATGCTGAAGCGCCGTAAGAAAAAAGCAGAGAAAATGCAGGCGCAAATCGGACAGCCGGATAGCACGGCAGAGACCGGTAAGGAGTGACGATCTGACAACTATTCGCAAATCAGGATTGTTGACAACTATATACTATATAAGTTAACAATACTGATTTGTTATGTCACACGTTTTCTATGCCGCCCGCCAGGCCCTCCGTCACCACGCTTCCGGCGGAAATGTATTGATCTTTGCCACAGTGCTGGCTCTTGTGGTAGCCAATATACCGGGTCTTAATACATTGTATAATGACTTTTGGAACCAGCCGATGCGATTGCAGATCGGTGATTTCAATGTGTTGTCACACGCCGGTCACCCGATGACCGTTCTGCAGTTTATCAACGATGCTCTCATGGCGGTGTTTTTCTTCTCGATCGGTCTTGAGATAAAACGAGAGGTCCTCGTCGGCGAGCTTTCTTCGTTTCGCCAGGCTCTACTGCCTATAATGGGGGCGATAGGGGGCATGATAGTGCCCGTCGGTCTATATCTCGCCCTTGCGGCAGGAAGTGACTATGCAGACGGAGCCGCCATCCCGATGGCTACTGACATTGCGTTCTCGCTGGGAGTGCTTGCGCTTCTTGGATCTCGTGTGCCGGTCTCGTTAAAGATATTTCTGACCACCCTTGCCGTGGTCGATGATATCGGAGGCATAATCGTGATAGCCGCTTTCTATTCGTCGCATATTGATATGGCTTTTATCGGCTATGCGGCTGTCGGGCTGGCCGTGTTGCTCGTCGGAGGCGGATTTTTGAAAATACAGAGCAAATTTTTCTATGTGCTCATAGGCGGGATTGTGTGGTTCCTGTTTCTCAATTCCGGAATTCATCCTACCATAGCCGGAGTGCTCGTAGCATTCTGTGTGCCTTCGGTTCCGGTCTATGCGCCTGAAAAATATATAAAGAAAATCCGTAGCTCCATCCGCAATTTCAACGAAGAGGAAGATGATGTGCTTTCGCGGCGCACAATTCTGAATCATGAGCAGATGGACTGGCTCAAGCAGATAGAGAGTGCATCCGATAAGGTGATATCTCCTCTTCAGGATCTCGAAGACTCGCTGCATCCGGTCATAAACTATCTGATCATACCTCTGTTTGCCTTTGCCAACGCAGGGATCTATCTGCTGGACATGAATCCGATGATGGTTCTGAGTGGAATCAGCCTGGCGATCATTGTCGGTCTTGTCATCGGCAAGTTTGTCGGAATACTCCTGTTTTCCTGGCTTACAGTCAGAATGAAACTTGCTCCAATGCCTGAAGGCTCTGACTGGAAAATGGTGGCCGCGATCTCGATGCTTGGCGGCATAGGTTTTACAGTCTCACTGTTCATAGCCAACCTTTCGTTCGGCGACATGGGCGAGGCCGGTGTGGCATTGCTGAATGATTCAAAAGTAGGCATTGTGGCCGGATCGCTGCTTTCCGGAGTCATAGGCTATGGTCTGCTGTCGCGTTTTCTCCCTCAGGCTCCTGATGCAAGTGCCGAAGATGAGGATTAAAGAAGAGACAGCAAGAAGTATTTTCGAAAATATGTTGTTATTAATGAAATATTTCTGTAATTTTGCACCGTCTCTGAAATGGACGTAAAAACCCTTTAAAATACACATATTCAATGACTATCGACCAGTACAATTTCAACGGCAAAAAGGCCATTGTCCGCGTGGATTTCAACGTTCCCCTGGACGAAAACGGTAAAATCACTGACGATACCCGTATCCGCGGCGCTCTTCCCACTTTGAAAAAAATTCTTGCTGACGGTGGCAGCCTCATCATCATGAGCCACATGGGCAAACCCAAAGGTAAGGTGAACCCCAAAATGTCACTCAGCCAGATCAAAGATACAGTTGGCAAATATCTCGGCACTGAAGTAGAGTTTGCTGAAGACTGCGCCAAGGCAGCTGAAAAGGCCGCCGCTCTGAAGCCCGGTCAGGTGCTCCTGCTTGAAAACCTCCGCTTCCACCCTGAAGAAGAAGGCAAGCCCGTAGGCATTGACAAGGAAGATCCCGCATATGACGCAGCCAAGAAAGAAATGAAGGAACGTCAGAAAGAATTTGCAAAGACTCTTGCATCTTATGCTGACGTATATGTGAACGATGCGTTCGGTACCGCTCACCGTCGTCATGCCTCTACCGCAGTGATCGCCGATTACTTCGACAAGGATTCGAAGATGCTCGGCTATCTGATGGAAAAGGAAGTTACAGCTGTTGACAACATTCTCAAAGACATCAAGCGTCCCTTCACCGCTATCATGGGTGGCTCAAAGGTGTCAACCAAGATCGGCATCATCGAAAACCTCATGGACAAGGTTGACAACCTCATCCTCTGCGGCGGTATGACCTATACTTTCGCAAAGGCTCTCGGCGGAAATGTCGGAAAGTCTATCTGCGAGAATGACAAGCTCGATCTCGCTCTTCAGATCATCGAAAAGGCCAAGCAGAAAGGTGTTAACCTTGTACTCGGAACTGATTGCGTGGCAGCTGACGATTTCAGCAACGATGCCAACACTATGGTTGTTTCATGCAAGGAAATCCCTGCAGAATGGGAAGGCCTTGATGCCGGTCCCGAAACCCGCAAGGCTTTCGCCGATGCTATCAAGGGTGCCAAGACTATCCTTTGGAACGGTCCTGCCGGTGTGTTTGAATTCGACAATTTCACTGCCGGTTCACGTGCCATCGCCGATGCCATTGTAGAGGCTACTGAAAACGGAGCATTCTCTCTCGTAGGCGGCGGTGACTCTGTTGCCTGCGTCAACAAGTTCGGTCTGGCCGACAAGGTAAGCTACGTTTCAACCGGTGGCGGCGCTCTTCTCGAAGCCATCGAAGGTAAGATCCTCCCCGGCATCGCAGCTATCCGCGGCGAAGAATAAAAAAGCTATTGCCGGAGTCTGATCTCCGATAAAATTCACGGCTCCGCTATCATAGGTGATAGCGGGGCCGTTTTTTGTCGGACCGACTTTTATTCGCCGATGATTGTGGCTACGATTTTGCGCGGACCTCCGTAGTCGCGGAATTCACAGAGATATATTCCCTGCCATGTTCCGAGATTCAGGTGATGACGGCTGACTGGCAGTGACAGCGACGGACCGACAAGGATGGATTTGGCATGTGACGGCATATCGTCAGGGCCTTCGTCGGTGTGGAGATAGAATGGGGCGTTTTCCGGCACGAGGCGGTCGAAAATAACATTCAGGTCGTGGCGCACATCCGGATCTGCATTCTCGTTGACAGCGAGTGCGGCAGATGTATGTTTGATAAGAAGATGCAGAAGCCCTTTTTCAGGCAGTTCAGGCAATTGGCGCATTACTTCGCCGGTGACCAGATGGATGCCACGCGGGTAGGCGCGGAGTGTGAATTCGATCTGTTGTATCATAGTAGTGCAAAGTTAAGCAAAAAGCAGAACATTTTTAACAATTGGCTCGTTCTATAATAGCTATCGAATCTTTCATTAGCCGGATGGAGGAAAAAGATCCGCATGATTGTTTACTTTGCAAAACAATTTAAACATCAGAACAATCATGGTTACGCTTAACATTCCGCTTTTTACCTGGTGCGTGATAGCATTCGCGATGGTAGCACTGATAATCATCAGAGTCTGTTACAAAAACTACTCCCAGATACATCATCAGAGGCATCTGATCGAGTTTGGTAAGGAGAGTGAGGAAATCTTCATCCCCGGTGACAGACTTGAAGGCCAGGAAGTTTATGATGACGAAGATTGAGCAGCCTATGGCGCCTGTGACAGCAGGCATCCGAATGACAAGAGAGGGTGAGACCGTAAAAAAATACTGCCTTTTCCTCTCTGAATATGCCGCATGGCTTTTAGGAGCCGGGGCCACATGCATACGCCTTGAGCGAAATGTCAAACGCATGGCGGAGGCTTTTGATCATGAGGTTGTGATGACGATAATGCCACGCCATATCCACATGACTGTCTGCAACCGCGACCGTTCCGACAGCTATACCTATATAACTGCATTGCGGACATCGATGATAAGTTTCGACATCAACACCCGTCTGAGCGAACTGAGCTGGGCAGTGGCTGACGGCCGGCTTGATTTCAGACAGGCCGAAGCAGAGTTCAACCGCATCGTCAAGACTCGTCCGGCTGACAAACGGCTGGTGCTCTTACTTGCATCATGTGCCAACGCATCGTTTTGCCGCCTTTTCGGAGGCGATCTGCCGGCGATGGCAATCGTTTTTATAGCAACTCTTGCCGGCTACTATCTGAAGCAGGTGCTCTGTGAGCAGAAAGTAGACATGCGTATTGTTTTCATTATGTGTGCTTTCGTTTCGTCTGTGCTCGGAGCTACGGATGCCTTGTTTCATCTCGGCCAGACTCCGGAAATAGCCATCGGAACCAGTGTGCTCTACCTTGTGCCGGGCATTCCGTTTCTGAATTCATTCAGCGATATGCTTGCCGGCCACTATATCTGTTCGTTCAGCCGCTTCATGCATGCAATGATTCTTACCGCTTGCCTTTCGATAGGCCTTTGTGGCGGAATGATGATGATGAACATCGGTATGTTTTGACAGCGCCATTACAGAATGTTGATTTGAAAAAAGCAGTTTATCCGTTATGTTGATCGAATTTTTGCAGGATGCGTTTTTCGCAGCGATAGCAGCTATCGGTTTTGCCGCTATCAGCAATCCCCCGCGCAGGGCCTATCTGTATTGTGCGCTTATTGCCGCCGCCGGCCATTCGACCCGTTTTCTTCTGATGAATGAATCTCTGACAGGAATGCACATTGTGCCGGCCACTTCGATAGCGGCGCTGATTGTCGGGGTGCTCGCGGTTCTGTTTTCACCTTTGGTCCGTACTCCCGCAGAGACCTGTCTGTTTCCTTCGCTCTTGCCGATGATCCCCGGCATATATGCCTATCGGACATTCGGAGGACTTGTGATGTGTCTTTATCAGGGGCATGAATTGGGATTCAACCATTATTTCTATCTGTTTGCAAGTAATGGTCTTACCTGCCTTTTTATACTCCTCGGAATGGTCATCGGTGCGACAATACCGATCTTCCTTTTGAAAAATATATCTTTCCAGGCCACACGATGAACTATACCTGCCACGTTAATATAATACTACTCACGTTTTCATTTTCATTCCCTGAATCATGGAATTGCGCCAGTTGAAATATTTTGTCAAGGTTGCGGAGACGTTGAACTTTTCAGAGGCCTCACGGACATTGTTTATAACCCAGAGCACCTTGTCACAGCAGATCAAACAGCTCGAACAGGAGATCGGGTCACCGCTTTTTCAGCGAGACAGCCATCGGGTGTGTCTGACGGAAGCCGGCAGCGAACTGCTCCCGTATGCCGTCAGAACCCTACAGGCCTCACAACTCTGTCTTGAGCGCATGAATGATCTGCGCGAACTGCTTGCAGGCACTCTCAACATCGGGGTGACATATTCTTTCAGCCCCATACTGACAGAGACGCTGCTTGATTTCATGAAACTTTATCCGGGAGTGAAGCTCAATATTTTTTATAAGCCGATGGCCGAGCTGATGGACATGCTTGTTGAACGTGAAGTTGACTTTGTGCTTGCATTCAAACCGAAGGAGCCTTTGGCCTGTGTCGAATCCCACAGTCTGTTTCAGAATTTTCTTACAGTGGTGGTCAACAGTAACCATCCCTTGGCATCGAAGCAAAAAGTCACGCTTGCCGAGCTTTCGGAATATGATCTTGCACTGCCGGCCCGCGGCTTGCAGGCGCGAAACTATTTTGATGCAGTGATTGCTCCTAAAGGCATTGATATGCGTGTGCGCATCGAACTCAATGAAGTCAACATTCTGCTGAAACTGATCAGCTGCAGCAGTCTGGCCACTGTACTGGCCGAAGCAACAACACACAATGTGCGCGGAGTCAAGGCTGTGCCGCTTGACATTCCAGCGAACGAGATGACCGGCTGTGTCCACACTCTGCGTGACAGCTATCACAAACGTTCAATGTGTGAGTTCCTTAAAATGCTGAGCGAATCAGCTGCTATACGCGAACGTGTCAACGCATGGCTCTGATCCGCTCAGTACATCTTTTTTGCTGGCTGTTATCCAGCCTGTCAAAGAGATTTTTTAGGATACATGGCTTCCCACCATGACGGATCATCCTGCAGATATTTTGCAAACCATGCAAATATGGTTTCCTGCCACTGTTTGCGCTTGTTGAATTCGGTAACCTGGTGGTTGGCGCCTCTGACTGCCACAAAAGCCGTCTCGCGGCCAAGGCGTTTCAGGGCCGTGTACATCTGGATACTTTCTCCGAATGGCACGTTGGTGTCAGAATCGCCGTGGAGGAACAGCAGGGGAGTGTGGATCTTGTCGGCATTGAAGAGCGGGCTGCGGTCCACGAACAGATCCTTCCGTGTCCAGGGATAACTGTTGGCCATGCAGACTTCGCTATATGAATATCCCCAATAGCCTTCACCCCAATAGCTTGTGTGGTCGCTGATACCTGCGTGAGATATTCCGGCAGCAAATATGTCGGTCTTTGTCTGCAGATATTGGGTCATGAATCCGCCATATGAAGCACCGATACAGCCGATCTTCTTGCTGTCTACCCAGGAATGACTGTCGGTAAAGGCCTTTACGGCTTCGATTATGTCGTCAGCTACACCTTCACCGGCCGTGTTGACATGGTGAGCGGCATATTCCTGCCCGAATCCGGCACTGCCTCGCGGTATGATGACCAGAACCACATAGCCGTGGGCGGCATAGACGTGATGTGGGTAGCGGCTTTCGAATGTGCGGCTGGTCGGACTGCATCCGCCGTAATAATTTACGATCATCGGATATTTTTCGGATGGATCGAAATCGGGCGGAAGGATGTAGCGCACACTGATGCTGTCGCCGCGCGATGTCACAAACGGCCATCCCTTGCACTCTCCGAGGCGCACACCCTCAAGGCGTTTGGCGCTGAGGTCTTCGATCAGATTCTGGCGTCCGTTTTTCAGACTGACAGAATAGAGTCTGTCGGAATTAGACGCTCCCTGACCGGTGTAGACGAGTACCGGAGCTGTGGCTGAAAGGTCGAATGACATTACATATTCCTCAAGTGCTTTCAGATTGTCAATTTGTCCGTTGGTCGGATTGACGCGGTAGAGCGATTTGAGATCGCGGTCTTCAGCCGTGAAATAAATATTTCCGTCAGCCTTGCTCCAAGCGAAACTTTCAACAGACGGGTTGAAGTCGCGGGTCAGGGGGGTGACTTTCTTCGTTGCGACATCCATGACATAGAGCTGGTTGTCATACATGTTCGGGGTCATTCCATCTGGCAGATTCTTGCCGATGGAGCCAAGCCCTTCGGGAGAGGCTGTAAGCGCGACCGTTTTTCCGTCGGGCGAGAGGGATGCGCCACCGATGAATCCTTCATTTTCAAGCAGCGTCGTGCAGGCACCTGATTTCAGATCGAGAAGATAGAGAGACACAACCGAGCTCGGACGCTGTTCTACTTTAGTGTCATAAGCCATGAAAAGGAGTTTGCTGCCGTCAGCAGAGATTCCGGCAGGAGCGACATTCCGGTAGCCGAATGTCAGCGGGCTGCTGAGTCCGCTTGCCAGATCGAATTTCATCAACGATGCGCGTGTGCGCCATCCCGGCTGACGGTCTTCCGGGTTGACGATCTCATAAAGATCCGCGTTCTTCTCCTTGGGTTCATCCTGATTCTTCAGGTAGACAAAGAAATCAGCTGTAGGCGACAGCATGAATGAATGAGTTGGAATGTCATCAGCAATCACTCGTTCTTCATGGGTCAGAGGATTGAGGGTGATAAACCGGAGCTTTTTATTGACATTGCGTGTGAGATAGAGCTGATCACAGTCTGGCATCCACCGTAGAGTTTCTGTGCTTGACAATAGCACTCGGCCTGACGAGAGTTCGCTGATCTGGGTATTGAACGTATTGTCGCCTCCTTCATGGGTAAAACTGTATGTGGTGAGCAGATATTTTCCGCTTGGAGATAGGCTTGCCGACTTGATTCTTTGCCCTGTCATCACATCTCGGAGAGTGTAGCGGCGTCCTTGTTCCTTATTGATTGTGACTTGTGTTTTGCCGTCGGATTCAATGGAGATTCTGACTGAGTCGGGTTGATTGCCCGGTAGCGTGAGACATTTGACAGTTATGGAGTGTGTTGCCGGAGCCAGAGCGAGTTTTTCGTCTGTGATGAGTTTGCCGTCAAGATAGATCTCCCGATTCTTAAGGCCGCTGACTTTGAGCGATCCGTTGAAATAACGTCCGTTGTCAAGAGTGAAATTCAGAAGGTGGAGTGCCGGTGTCCGGCTTGCCGGAAGAACCGGATTTGTGAATTTACTGCCTTTTTCAGCAGCATTCATGGAAATCGGGGTTTTCAGAATGGCCAAAGTGTCAAACTTGGCTGAATTGGCATCGATGCTGTCAAGCATGAACGGAGTGGCCACTTCAAAATGACCGGAATACTTAAATGACTTGATGTCGATAGTCTCTCCGAAAGAACTAAGAGACAGTGCGGCACCGCATGCCGCGCAAATTACTTTTTTATACATGATAAGATTTGGGCTCGAAATTGCACAAAGATACTAATAAAAATGTAACAAATCCGTAAATTTGCAGTTGTAAAATCGAGTGAAAAATGAATCTGTCTGATTTTCTGATAGTCTTTCTGGGCAGCGGGCTTGGCGGTGCATGCCGATATGGGCTAAACCATGTCATACAGACCAATGCCGGCGCTGCGGCTTTCCCCTGGGGTACTTTCGCGGTCAATATGGCGGGATGCCTGCTGATTGGTCTGATCTATGGCTTTGCCGAAAAGTCTGATCTTTTGAGCCCGGAGTTGCGTTTGCTTGCCACTGTCGGTTTTTGCGGCGGGTTTACCACATTTTCGACTTTTGTAAATGAAAACTATCTTCTGCTTGGTATGTCAGAAGGCATTGTAGCCATAGCCTATGCTCTTGCAAGTCTGGCAGTCGGGCTTGGATGTGTGTATGCCGGCCATTTGCTGGTGCGTTAGACAGATGACCGGCATAACTCTGGCTGTATCAGGCAGTGAATATACTTTCAGTCATCTATAGTTCTGCGACATATATCTGAGCGTTTTCATACTTCCTGACTTTCACCCTTGCTCCGGCATGGATGAATCCTTGGATAGCAACCGCATCGAGCACATCTCCGTTGATCTCTACTTTTCCTGCCGGGCGCATGTCAGTGACAGCCGTGCCGTCAAGGCCGATATATGCAGCCGGAGTCATGTCCACTCCGATATAGCCTTCATCCACCTGCTGAGTCAGCATAAGTTCTGTGTGGCGGCGCACCCACTTGGGACCATAGGACGATGTAAGATACCAGATGGCAAGCACCGCCAGACCGAGGCCGACGAGGAAGATGACCATTGAGCTCCAGATGGCGTCGGCGTTCATATGGGAGAGAGAGAAGGTGTAGTGCTCTATGAGGCCGAGGATAACAGCCGCGCAGACACACGAAATTCCGGCTATGCCTGTGATTCCGAAACCTGGCACCACAAAAACTTCAAGAATTATCAGCATTATGCCCAAAACGAACAGCAGGATTATCCAAGAACTCGCTATGCCGCTTATATATAATGGCAGGAAGTAAAGTATAGCGGCGATTATGGCTGCCGCCGAGGGGAAGCCTACACCGGGCGAGTGGAGTTCCATATAGATCCCGCCTATAATGAGCATGATCAGCACCGCCTGCACTGCAGGATTTGTGAGAAAGCCGATTAAGTTGTCGAGCCATGTAGGGTGATACTCCTTGATGGCATATGAAGCCGGATGATATCCGAGCTGCTGCATTATCTCGTCAACTGATTCTGCTTTGCCGTCGGCATAGTTCCATTTTACGGCCTCGTCAGCCGTGAAGGTCAGCACTCTTGTAGAGTCGATAAGGCCGCCCACACTGACCCGCGGATCGACCATAGCTTCTGCCACGAGCGGATTGCGGCGCCATTCCGACTTTCCGTCCGGGCTAATGGTTTTCCCATGCCGCTCGGCAGTGGCGCGCATCATGGCCCGCATGTATGACTGATATTTGTCAGGCATGGCCATGCCGTCGGTGCCATTAACCACTGTGACGGCTCCCATCGAGGCTCCGCTTCTCATAAACACAGAGTCGCAGGCCAGTGCGACGAGTGCTCCTGCCGAGGCTGCGTTGTTGTCAACGAACGCCACTGTTGGGCGAGGGAAGTTGAGCAGCGCGGTGCGGATTGAGTCGGCGTGGACCACGGATCCGCCGTAAGTGTTGAGGTGCACAATCAGCAGTTCGGCATCAAGGCGCGAGGCTTCGTCAAGAGCCTGCCGGGTGTAGCGCCAGGTTGAAGAGCCTATCTCGTCATCAAGGCGGAGCATATAGACACCATGTAATTCATCGGCATTGATTGTGACCGGATATATCAGGGCTATGACGGGGAGGATCCATAGCCATAGGCGGAATTGTAGATGTGATCGGTTCATTGCGGTTTGGTTGTCATTAGAGGTTGTTTCGGGGTGATTTTCTAAAGCTGTCGCGGATCCAGGAGGGGAGTATGCATGCTCCGACAAGCAGATAGATATAGTAGCTTATGATGCGCCAGAACAGAGCGATTATCAGAGCGATGCCGGCGCTGTGGATCAGGTCGCCGTAGTAGGTGGTGAACAGCCATTCGCTGATGCCGGCGCTGCCGGGGGTGGGGCTTATCATCAGACATATCCACACCACGAACTGGCGGGCGAAAACAATCAGCTGATCGGCATGAGGGGCAAAGCCAAGGAAAAGAGCGTTGACAACAAGGTAGCGTGAGGACCATGAGAGAGCTGTGGCGCCGAATGTCTCAAGCCACCATCTAAGGGGGCGTTTGCGGAGATCGCGTCCGGTTGCTTCCATGTTTTGTCCGAGCTGATCTACTTTCGACGCCCATTTCCGGAGCAGTCTGAAGTTGAACAGCCAGTTTAGAAACCTGTGGATGCCGTGGGGTCTTATGATGATTCCGAAAAACAGAATAGAGGTCCAGAGGAATACTATCGCATAGACACCCCAGAACACAGACTGTAGGCCCACGGTAAAACTGCCGTGTCCGAAATCGAAAAGTTCGCTGTAGGGCACAAGCAGCATGATTACCGGTATGGAGAGTACGAAGAAGAATTCGTCGAGGAAGAGGGTGGTCATCATCAGCGTGGTGGCGCGTCCGAATTCTATGCCTTCACGGTTGAGATAGACCATGCCAAGGGCACTTCCGCCGACTGCCGATGGAGTCACGCAGGATGTGAATTCACAGAGCATGTCGACTTTCAGGGCCTTGCGCCACGAGAGCTGATGGTCAGTCAAGGCTCTGAAACGCCATGTCAGACCGAAGTCCCGGCCTATCATAAACAGCCATGCGAGAAGAATGCAGGCTATGACACGGGCGTCAAAATGAATCGAGTCCCACACCTCCGGATTGAATTCTCGGTGAAACAGCCACATTACGACTCCGATACCTATGGCCATAGGTAGGAATATTTTCCATAATAGTCCGAGCACCTGCCTGCGCTCAGATGGAGTGTTGTTTTTATTTTTTGTGACAGTTGTGCTCATATCGGTCGGTTATTTCGGCATAGCGGATTAATACTTCATCCATGACATCGCGCCATGAACGTGCAAGAGTGGCGCGGGCTCCGTGTCCGGCTTTTTCTTTCATAATAGGGTCAGATGCGATGGCGCGTATGGCGGCTGCATAAGCTTCGGGAGTGCGTCGGGTCAGAAAGCCGTTATCTCCGTCTCTGACAAGTTCGGCGGCTGTAGAGCCTTCGAGCAGAAGGGAGGGGGTGGACATAGCTGCCGCCTCTCTGACCACGAGCGGAGCATTGTCATAGAACGAAGGGAAAAGAAATAGATCGGATGCGGCGTAGAAGCGGCGCAGCTCTTCACGGTTGTCAATCACACCGTGGAATGCCACATGGGCTGAAAGACCCAGCTCACGTGTGAGTTCCTGCATGTCGTGAAGGGCATAGCCGGTGCCTATGAAATTCATGTGAAATTTCAGACCAGCAAGACCGGCGAGTGCGCGGACTATGATCTCGATCCCTTTTTCGAGAATGTGTTGTCCCACGAATAGAAGCCCGAATTCATCATCTGCGAGGCCTATATGCCTGCGCGCTTCTTTCCGGTAGGCAGACAGATCTGAAATTCCTTCGCTGAAATCATTGCCGTTCTCCACCACTTTGACATCTCCGGTGTAACCGTACTCTCTGAGAGTCTCTTCAACGGCGCTCTGTGGAATCCAGACTTCAGTGGCGGAGTTGTAGAATTCGAGCAGACGTTTCATCTGGTATCTTACCATCGGACCGGGGAGCGAGCGTTCGAGATCGGTCCGGTATTTGGAGTGGAATGTGGCAACGAGCGGTATGTCATGCTTTCTTGCCGCATAGGCTGCAAGTCTGCCGGACGAAAAAGGACAGTGGGCATGGACGAGTCTGAATGGTGTAGACCGCAGTTTGCGCCAGATGAAAGGGTCGAATCTTGGATAACCGTAGCGATAGGGGTGGCGGTTATAGATGGGGAGCGAGAGATAACGATACATGGTGAAGTCACCTTCGGGACACGAACCGGGAGTCCAGGGGGTGACTACACAGACTTTGTGGCCTGCCGCGGCAAGCCATTGGCAATAGTTTTCGACTGTCAGAGTGACGCCGTCAAGGACAGGAGGGAAGCTGTCATTGAAAAGTCCATAGAGATTGGGGCCTGTTTCCGGAGTCATAAAACGATAGTTGAAAGTGAGTTTCTTCCAGACCGGAAGATGAAAACGGAGTAATTACAAAGATAACACTTATCAACCGATTCAGGATTATTAAGAGGCCTAAAATTTTCTCCGGATGATTTTTTTTGATGAAGTCCGCTGTATGTCCGGATCGAAAATCAGTGCTTTCGGTGCGCGGAGATGCCCGACCTCGGTTTCTATCAGATTTATCAGATTGTCGGCCGGTTCCCGGAGATCGGTGACAAGGACCGCTTCTTCGCCCCAGCGCTCGCTTCGGCGTGATGCTATGTAGAAATTCGTACCGTCAGGAAACAGATGTGCTATCTTTTTTTCAATTTCCTCAGGGCTTATTTTCAGGCCTCCGGAGTTGATGACATTGTCAAAGCGTCCTCTCCAGCGGAATGCCTGCGGACTGTCAAGCTCTACAATATCGTTTGTGACGAGCTGTCCGAATGACATTGTCTCACTGTTTATGACAAGGCATCCTCTTGGATCTGCCGAAAATCTGAAACGGGGGAGAGCCGAGAAGCATTCCGAACCGAGTCGGCGCAGCGCCACATGGCTGCATGTCTCGGTCATGCCGTAAGTGGCAAAAGAGGGTATGCCGGAGTCGATGATGCGCTGTTCGTCTGCAGGGGCAAGCGGTGCTCCTCCTATGATCATGTTGTCGATGCGGTCTGTGAACCCGGATGACAGCACTCCGCAGACTTGCGAAGGCACCACAGGCAACAATGAGATCCGTCGGCCGGTGTTCAGGCTGAGTCCGGACAGCGGACGGTTGGTCGCGTCCTCCACTGTCAGTGTGGCTCCGGATTCCAGTGCGCGGACAATCTGCATTTTTCCTGCTATGTAATCCGGCGAGAGGGGCAGGTGGAGCCATGATCTGGAGTGGAGGCCGAAAAAATTTATAGTAGCTTTGGCCGAGGCCCGCATATCTGTTTTCAGAAGGCGGATTTCTTTAGGCGTGCCGGTAGAGCCTGAAGTGCGGGCAGTGACGTAGGGAGTCGGACTATTCCACTCTTCAATAAATTTTTTTGCTTCAGGTGTCAGAATTGTTTCCATGCCAGTTGAGGAATTTCCCACTTTCCGGCAGGGTTGTAGGATAACCTGTCGCCGCTGACTGACAGCGGTGAGGGAATGTTGTTGTCATACAATTGGCCTGTACCCAGTCCCTGCGGCATGTCTGATCCGAGTGTCGCTGTCCACTGTGCTATGGCATTCAGCCCTATGTCTGATTCGAGGGCTGAAGTGATCCACCATCCGGCACCGATTGTCCCGGCAAGTCTGATCCACTCTTCCGTGCCTCCTATGCCACCGCAGAGGGTGGGTTTCAGTACGATGTATTGCGGGCGGATCGTTTCAAGCATCCGGCGCTTCTCTTCAGAATCGTTAAGGCCGATAAGTTCTTCGTCAAGGGCGATCGGGATGGGGGAGGTGCGGCATAGACGCTGCATTTCCTGCCATTGGCCTGCTCTTACCGGCTGTTCGATGGAATGGATGTCAAATTCGGTAAGCCGCCTGAGTTTTTCATCTGCTTCCTGAGGGGTGAAAGCGCCGTTGGCATCAAGCCGGAGTGTGATTTCAGGAGCTTGCGAACGGATGTAGCGCAGCAGGTCTATCTCTTCATCAAATTCAATTCCGCCGATTTTGACTTTCACACATCCGCAGCGGTCAGCCAGTTTACGGGCTATCCGTTCGCGCATGGTTTCGCGGTCACCCATCCATACGAGGCCGTTGATCGTGATGGGTTCTCGACCTTCGGTCCAGGCAGAGGGGTAAAGGATGCGGTGCCCGTTGTTTCTGAGATCAAGTGCGGCAGTCTCGACGGCAAACCTGATTGACGGCCAGTCGGCAAGCAGGTCCGGATTTTCGAGGTAGGTGTCGATGGCGCGGCAGACTGTGTCAAGCATTTCTTCATAGCCCGGCCGGTCGTCACAGCTCAGACCGCGGAAAAGTCCGGCCTCGCCGATGCCATAAACCGCAGGGTCGGCCTGATCGGATATTTTTATATAATATGTATCCTTCCGGTTCATGCGTTCACGTGAGGTTATGGCAGTGAACCGGAAGAATAATTCATATTTACACCAAGTGGCCTGCATACGTTCCGATTGTGTTTTAGCCCGGAAATTTAGGGAATTTGTCGAAGTCGGGGTCGCGTTTTTCAAGGAATGCGTTTTTACCTTCCTGTGCTTCCTCCATGAGATAGTACATCAGGGTGGCGTCACCTGCGAATTCCATCATGCCGCGCTGGCCGTCAAGTTCGGCATTAAGTGCGCGCTTGATCATGCGGATGGCCATCGGAGAGCGGCTCAGAATAGTTTCACACCATTCCACGGTTTCGTCTTCCAGACGGTCGAAAGGCACGACTTTGTTCACCATACCCATTCGTTCGGCATCCTCGGCGCTGTACTGGCGGCAGAGAAACCAGATTTCGCGCGCTTTTTTCTGACCTACACAGCGGGCCAGATAGCTTGAGCCGAAACCGGCATCGAAACTGCCTACTTTCGGGCCTGTCTGGCCGAAGCGGGCATTGTCAGAGGCTATAGTAAGGTCACAGACCACGTGGAGCACATGGCCGCCGCCGATAGCATAGCCGTTTACCATAGCGATGACGGGCTTGGGAATCGAGCGGATTGCCTTATGGAGGTCAAGGACATTGAGGCGGGGCACTCCCTGCTCGTCGATATATCCGCCTATGCCTTTGACTTTCTGATCGCCGCCAGAGCAAAAAGCCTTGTCACCGGCTCCTGTCAGTATGATCACTCCAATGTCAGACGCTTCACGGCAATAAGCCATAGCTTCAAGCATTTCACGGTTAGTCTGCGGGCGGAATGCGTTGTAGACCTGCGGACGGTTGATGGTTATTTTGGCAATGCGGCCATATTGTTCGAAAAGTATGTCTTCATACTTTTTAATCTCTTTCCATTCTCGTGCCATATATTTGCGATTGTTAAATTACACATGCAAAATTACCAAAAAATCAGAGATAACTTCGTATCTTTGTTATCCAAAATCCAATTATTTCTCATATATAGATATGGAAACGCCTCAGCTTGAACTAATTCTTATCAATATATCCGGTCAGGACCATCCGGGTGTGACATCGGCTCTCTCTGAAATTCTTGCCAGCTACAATGCCGGCATTCTTGATATCGGTCAGGCCGACATACATCATACCCTTTCACTGGGTATTCTGATAAAGACCGATTCGGCAGTGTCAGGCAACATTATGAAAGAATTGCTTTTCAAAGCTACCGAACTTAATGTGAATGTGCGTTTCTCGCCGGTAAGTATTGAAGAATATGAGAACTGGGTCGGTATGCAGGGCAAAGACCGCTGGATAATAACGATTCTCGGCCGGCGGCTGACGGCCCGGCAGATTGCCAACGTGACGGCCGAAATCTCTGAGCAGGGCATGAATATCGACTCCATACAGCGTCTGACCGGACGAATGCCTTTGGGAGAGGAAGAGCAGCCGCTGTCAAAATCGTGTGTTGAATTTTCAGTGCGCGGCATGCCGAGAGATACGGCTGCGATGCAGGCGCGCTTCATGCAGCTTTCACAGGAAGAAGAGTTTGACATTTCGATGCAGGAAGACACTCTTTTCCGCCGTTGCCGCAGACTGATTTGCTTTGACATGGACTCTACTCTTATTGAAACTGAGGTTATTGACGAACTGGCTATCAGAGCCGGTGTCGGCGACCAGGTCAAGGCTATAACCGAACGGGCCATGAGGGGTGAGATTGATTTCTGCGAAAGTTTCCGCGAACGTGTGGCGCTGCTCAAAGGACTTGATGAAAGCGTGATGCAGGAGATAGCTGAGAATCTGCCTATAACCGAAGGACTTGACCGAATGATGCAGGTGCTTAAGCGTGTGGGCTACAAGACAGCCATTCTGTCAGGCGGTTTCACCTATTTCGGAAATTATCTCAAGCAAAAGTATGGTTTTGACTATGTCTATGCCAATGAGCTTGAAATCGTTGACGGAAAACTGACCGGGCGCTATCTCGGTGAGATTGTCGACGGCCGTAGGAAAGCCGAACTGCTTAAACTGATAGCTCAGGTGGAGAATGTGAACATTGCGCAGACTATTGCGGTCGGTGACGGAGCTAACGATCTGCCGATGCTTTCCACCGCAGGACTTGGTATAGCATTCCATGCCAAACCTAAGGTCAAAGCCAATGCCGAACAGTCAATTTCGACCATCGGACTTGACGGAGTTCTTTATTTCCTTGGCTTTAAAGATTCGTTTATTTCAGAGAAGTAAGACTCTTTTTGAAATTGCCATCTAAATACATGTGAAAAGGTTGTAACGTTACAACCTTTTTCGTGGTTTATTACTATCTGTTACACTAATTAAACACAGACTCAATGAAGTATTTCAGATACAATAAAATCGGGCCAGTCAATTGCGAGAGTTCACCTACGTAAAAATTTATGATAGAGAAAATAGTAGTTTTAGGTTTGGTCCTGGTCTGTGCAACGGTGACAGTTTCGGCTGAGGAGCCAAGTGACAGCATAATGGGTACGGAACTTAATGAGGTTGTTGTCACCGGCAACTCCGCCCGCCAGCGAATCAGTAACCCAAGGCTTGGAGCTGAACGGCTTGAATTGTCAAAGATGATACAGGTTCCGGCCTTTGGCGGCGAAGCCGATATCATAAAGTCGATCACACTGCTTCCCGGTGTCCGCAGCGAGGGTGAAGGCGGTGGCGGATTTGAGGTCAGGGGCGGTAACGCCTATCAGAACCTTGTTCTGGTCGATGGCATATCGTTATATAATCCCAGCCATGTGATGGGGATCTTCTCGACTTTCAACGACAATGCTCTCGGAAGCGCTACCCTCTACAAAGGCGCTATCCCGGCCATGTATGGAGATGCGACATCTTCGGTACTTGAAACTACTCTCGCTGCCGGGGATATGGAAAATTATCACGGGTCAGCCTCAATCGGAATACTTGCCGCCAAGATCAAGGCCGAAGGCCCGATTGTGAAAGATAGACTTTCGTTTGCCGTGGCCGCACGACGTTCTTACGTGGATGCATTTCTGAAAATAGTTCCCCAATACCGCAGCACAGTGATGAATTTCTATGATGTGTCGGCCAAGTTGCGCTATTGTCCTTCGCCAAGTCATCTGATCGACGGCTCGTTCTTTATCAGCCACGACAATATGGCGGTTGCCGACCTTATGGGATTATACTGGGGCAATCTCGGAGGATCGGTCAACTGGGTGGCCCGTGCCAATGACCGGCTTACGTTCACTACAACTGCGGCATTGACTCATTTCAGTCCTGAAATGTCAATGGACATGATGGATGTCAATGAAGCCATGTGGACCTACATACATAATTACTCCCTCAACGAGAGGCTGCGCTGGCAAATATCCGAATGGCACGGACTGGAGTTCGGATTGCGGTCAGAACTTCTTAAGGTAAAGTCGGCGGAATGGATGCTTAACGCTTCGCGCGAGCGTGAAATCAGGTCACTTTGGGAAAACTCTGCCTGGGCGGAATATTCCGGATCGTTTGCCGAAAAGCTTGATGTCACCGCCGGCCTGCGCCTCAATGTGGCATCAGTGTTGTCTCAGAATCGCTTTCATGAATTCCAAAGCGCCTATGACATCCCTAATCAGTTTGACGGCAAAACCTACATAGAGGTCGAGCCTCGGATCAATCTGAAATATAATCTCACGCATCTGCATAACGTAAAGGCAGGATTCGGTATATCAACCCAGAATCTTCACGCTATCCGCGCCAACGCCACATCTTTCCCATTTGACCGCTACGCTCTTACTTCGGCAATCGTAAAGCCTGAACGTTCGCTGCAATACGGGATAGGCTACAGCGGCATGACTGGGAACGGCGCGTTTGACTGGTCGGCCGAAGGATATTACCGAAGCATGGATAATGTCTACGACTTCAAGGATGGCCGCAGTACATTCTCTGACATCGCAATCGAAAGTATTATATTTGGAGGATGTGGCCGGAGCTACGGTGCGGAGTTCATGTTTCGCAAGAATACAGGACGTCTGACAGGCTGGCTGTCTTACACGATTTCGCACACAGAAACCAAGATTCCAGGCATCAATGACGGCCAGTGGTATAATGCTACCAATGACCGCCGCCATGATTTTACCGTCACGGCCATATATAAACTGTCTGACAGCTGGAATCTTTCCGGCTCATGGATTTTTATGTCCGGCCAGCCGTTGACGGCTCCTGATGTGAAGTATGAAATCAGCGGCGAGACGTGTTACTACTATTCCAGGAGAAACGCTTATATGACACCTCCTACCCATCGCCTCGATCTTTCCGCCAAATATATCCACACCGGGAAGAAACTTACATATGAATGGGCATTCGGAATCTACAACGCCTATTGCCGCTACAATCCGTTTTTGGTCTACTTCGAGGATGATGCGTCCAAACCATCCGGAACACGTGCAGTGCTGCATGCAATGTATGGTCTTGTTCCATCAGTATCATATACTCTTAAATTCTGATGATTATGAAACTATATAGCATTCCGGCAATGATGTGCATGCTGCTTCTGCTCGCATCGTGCGAAAAGGAACTTGATTTCAAGTATCACGATATAGAACCGTTGACCGTTATTGAGGCGGAGCTTACTCCTGACGGGGCGAAGGTAGCCATCACCAGTACGACTCCTATGGATGAGCCTATGGACCGTACACATCTCACGGATGCAGTGGTGACACTGACCGATCTGACAGACGGGTCTGTATATGGTCTCCATACGGATTCGGAGGGTTTCTACACAGACCTGACACCAGGCGTTGCGGACCATGACTATCGCTTGACAGTGGAAAGAGCCGGTTGTCGTTATGAGGCTATCGCCACTATGTATCCGCCGACCGAGATAGAAAGTCTTGAATTCAACTGGATCAAAATGCCCTACGATCAGGTGGCTGTCTTTCAGGGACGGTTCTACGATGATGAAGCCACGGAAGGGGACTGCTACTGGATAAAACTTTATCGCAATGAAAAGATTTATCAGTGGGGCGAGATGGATGACCGCAGTGCAGCAGACGGCATAAACACTTTTATCACTATGACCACCCGCAAGGACACGGATGAAGAGGATGATGATACGGTGCTTTTTGATGGTGATGTACTTACCTGCACTGTTTTGCCGGTTTCACGCGCCATGCACGATTATCTCGAAGCGTTACAGAATGACAGCAATGGCCCTGCTATGTTCAGCGGTGACAAATGTCTCGGATACTTTGTGGCTACTTCTCCTGTATCAGCTTCCATCGTATTTCGCCCTGATGAAATTCCCGAATACAAATGAACCGCACGTCAAAAGCATTTTCTGACTTCTGAGGTGCGGTTCGGGATAGAATCTGTTTCCGGTATTGCCGTGGTGGAGACGGATTTCGGATGTTTTATCGGGCCGGTGTCACAGTGAGCTGAGAGCCGGCTGAATGGGCCGATAGCTGCGGGGCATATTGGCTCTGGACTGTGGCCAGGCCGCTGGCAAACTGTCCGGCATTGTTTACCCACATGTCGTAGCTCAGCACATAGGTGCCTTTGGGCAGATGGTCAATGAAGATTCTCGTTGAAGAGTCGCGGTTCTCGCGGTAGAAGTAGATGCCTTCTGCAAAGATCGGCTCCGGTAACTGCTCAACCGGTTCGAAGCAGGCCGGACGCTCATCGATTATGGTGACGTAATCCATGTCGCGGTCTACTTTAAGTGTGAGTGTCACACTGATCCGCTGTCCTACTCTCAGGGTGTCAGCGAAAGATGTGTTGTTTTCGCCGGCATTGCCTTTGAGCACAAGATTCTTTTCTACAGAAAGCGCCTGGCAGGAGGCCGCCTTGACAGATGTCATGGAGTCAGTATAGAGATAGAAGACCGAGCCCCATGCCGGGGAGTTGCCGCTGCGGCTCACTTTCAGATCAGATGGCTTTCCTGCTTTCAGTGACAGTTGCGCACGGAATGAGCCTGTCAGACGTTCGATGTCAGACGGTTCAACTGTCTTGCCTCCGACCGAGACTTTGGTGCGGCCGGCCGGGGTGATCCAGTTGCGCGACGTAGAGAGGACAGATGCTATCACTGAGGATGTAGTGACGGATGTGCCCCAGTCTTTCGCTTCTTTCTGGAGTATCAGCCACTGGCGGATCAGGTCTATTTCCTTGCATGACGGATCAATCGCTGCATACGCATCGAGAATCAGGGCTGTAGTGCCGGTTTTGCCCATTGACCAGATCGTCATGTTGTCGAGCGACGGCCACCACATCCCTTTTTCAGGCGATGACTCCGCATATTCGCTCAGAGAGGCAAGTACGTTTCGGGCGACGGACTGATAGGAGTTCCGGTTGAGGATCATTGCATAGACAGCTTTGTCGAAGACGGATGAAGTCTTCCAGCCTGACAATATGCGCTGCACTGTCTGGCCGACAATCTTTGAATCAGCCGCCGGTGCGCCTGAAAGATTGCGGTAGAATCCGCGCATATAGACATATGAGGTGTAATCTCCGTCAGGATGCTTGTTGTAATCACGTCTTGTTTCCTTGTCCATCCATTTCAGCGCTGAAATGATCATGGAATTAAGTTCGCGTGAATCCGGTAGGAATCCGAGCTCAAGCAGACGGCCAAAGAGCAGGAGTGCATTTTCGGTTGCCCAGGCAGATGCTTCCTTGCCTGACGAATACCAAGCCCATCCGCCTCCGTTGCGCTGGAGCTTACGGAGGGTAGCGATGTTGGCAGCGATTGTCTGTCTGACTGTTTTTCCGTCGAACAGCAGTGCCAGCCGGCTCATTCGCTCGGTGTCGTTCTTGGCATCTGTCATCCAGGGAGTGGCTGCGAGCAGAATCTGCTTCAGATCTTCGTTGCGCTGGAGCATTGATGTCAGCATGCCCTCTGATTTATTGCTTGAGTTCCATTCTTTGAGTGCTGCGGCAAGATCCGGATTGTCTCGCAGGAGACCTGAGGCTATGGCTGCGGAGAAAATGGAGGCTGCGGCTTCATTGGCGGTCGAGGCTTCAAGTTCGAGCAGACCGGGGAGAGCTGTGACCACATACCATGTCGGATTGTCGCAGTATTGCAGCGTAATCCGGACGTTGTCGGGTGTGACGGGGAGGGTCATGGTGAATTTTCCCTGATCCGGTGCTATATAGAACGGATAGGTGTCAATGACCGGGGTTACAGCCGGGAGGATGGGCAACAGGGTCTGCTCGCCGTCAGCAAAGCGGTCAGATGCTGATTTGATGCGATAACCGACAAGGGGCATGTCAGACGGTGCGATGAATTCTATGCCGACAGTGGTTGCGCTGCCGGGATTTATCGAATCCGGACGGCTATAGGAGACAAGTGTGCTGCCGTCTGCCGGATCAAACAGCTCGACTGTGGTGCTGACCGACAGTCTTTCATCACTGCCGTTCATGACTGAGGCTTCGATAATGACCTTGTCGCCGACTCGCAGGAAGCGCGGAAGGTTGGGCTGGACCATAACCGGTTTGGAGGCTGTGACTTCAGACATGAAAGTCGTTGAAAGCAACGAGTCGGTGAATGCTACGGCCCGGAGTCCCCAAGTTGTATTGGCGTTGGGAACGGTAAATGTCAGTGACAGACGTCCGTCAGCGGCAGTTTCAAGCATCGGTTTGAAGAAGGCGAGCGGGACTTCCCGGTCTCTGAATGTGAAAGGTGCCTCTCCTGCTGATTTTTGCTCAGCTCCAGACCCGCTTTCGGCAACGCGTTCGTCATCATAGGCTGTGTTGTCAGCCATTTTTGCTGCGGCCATATAATTTGTGGCTGATGTCACGGCGGCTCCGCAGTCCATAGCTGCTTCTTCAACAACAACCTCTTCGGAGTGTTCTCTGACTATATTTAATTCATCAACGGCTTTAATGCTACGGGAGCCATAGAGACTTGCGCCGCGGATGCGGATGCCGCTTGTGAATGCGAATCTGTTGAATACAGGGAGCCCATAGGTGTCAAAGGATGGTGCTGTGATTCTGTTTTCGGTCAAAAGTTTGCCTGGGCGGTAGTAGACTCTTTGATATTCTTTGGCGTTAAGATCCGGCTGAGACCACCTGAATGAATAGCCTCCGCCCCAGGATGTAGACGGTGTGAAATCCCAGTCTGTTTTTGCAAGTGCGTCAAGCGCGGTGTTATACATGTCCATAATGACAGCTGACTGTCGGCCTTGGCCTGACCGGTCGGTGACACGGAATGTCCAGGTCTCTTCCGAGCCGGGGATGGTGCGGTCGCGGAAAGATTCTGCAACGAAGTGTATGGACTTGGCTCTGACATCGCGTCTGAGAGTAAGAGAGGCCGATTCATTCCGGTAGTTGCCGGTGAGGGCTATCCTTATAGTTGCCGATTCAAGTCTGTCGGGCAGATGCAGTTTCAGTCGGTTCATTCCGGCATTGGCTTTTACCCATGACTGTGATAGTATGGAGTCAGGAGTGTGGAGCGTGACGAGCAGGTTGGTCGGGCAGTTGACGGCATATAGCCATTCGCCTTCACCTGAAATCTCCGAGGCTTTCACATCTGCTGACGGATACCATAGCAGCTTGGAAGGTGTGGGCGTTTCTTTGTCTGAGGGACGGTAGAGAACAGCGTCTTGTGAAACCGGAGCAGCCAAAGTTGAATCAGCTATGGAGAATTCCAGTCTGTAGCTGCCTGATTTCACTCCGGTGAGATCTATGACGGGCTTGCCGGGCATGATGGAGCCATTGAATACTTTTGCATTATCACGTATGACTGTGAAGTCAACCGGCATCTTTACGATAGAGTCTCGATAGTCCGTGACTTCTACTTTTATGGCTGTGGTCGGAGCTGAGATGTCAATATCGGCAGGCACAGATGCCCTGATGGCATAACGCATCCCGGTTGAAAATACTGTTGTGGCAATCTGGCTTTCACCTGTATTTGACATGGCTGATACCTCGGCGTTGAACAGGCCGCCGGGAATCGGGCTGAGTGCGAGTGTGGATTTCGGAATCACGATGTCGAATTCGCCTGATCCATCAGAACTTGCTTCCAACGTCTGGAATGCGACAGGTGCAGAGCGATTCCACCACCGCAGCGGCTGCATGGCGGCAAGGGTCACAGAAATTTTTGCGTCTGCGAGCGGGAAGCCGGCGTAGGTCTGAATGCGTCCGCGGAGGCTGACGTCACCGGCAGCCGGATAGTCTTTTTCTACAGGATCAAGTATGATTTTGAATGTAGGAAGCTTGTAGTCGCTCACCATGAAGCGGACCGGGTCATTGTTATTGTCTATTGAAATGCAGAAATTTCCGCTCAAAATTTCTTTAGGCAGAGTGAACTGTCCGTTCACGCGCCCGTAAGAATCGGTGGCTATTTTCGCAGTGTCAATGCCTTGGTATTTTGAATCGCGGAGAATTGCTGTAACCTCTTTATTGATTAGGGGCCTATGCTCTTGACCTTTATATTCATAGCATATAGCCATCCATTCCACACTATCGCCGGGGTGATAGAGCGGAAGAGAGGGGTAGCCTGACGATGTTTGTCGCCATTCGGGAGAATTGCGGCGATTGTTGTCGTTATAGATCCAGAGTGGCAGTGCAAAGCTGTCACCGTCTTTAGACATCACAGCATAGCCGTTTTGCGGGAAACTGGCAGAGCCGTCAGCTGCGGTGGTGCCGATCAGACGGGGAGTTCCTGTTTTGCGTGATGATTCCGGTATGACTGATATTTTCGCCCCCTCTACTGGAGCTCCGTCTGAAGCACGAAGTGCCCAGACTTCGGTCTTGTCAAAGAATGAAGCGGCTATGGAGTAATCGGAAATGTGGATTTTATGATACCAATTACGGCTTTTCTGCGGAGCTCCGTCAATAGTCGCGATAGCCACATACTGACCGGGACTGCTGAACCTGTAACCGATAGTCAGTTCTTCATTAAACGGAATAGCGGCAGAGGCCGATGCGCTGAACGGAATTACAGCCAATGGTTTCAGTGATGGAAGACCAATGCAATTATAACTTTGTTCGGCGATGGGAGAGGACGATACATTATATATATATAGCTTGCCTGACTTGACGTTTGAAACGGAAAGTCTGAACGTAACTTCCGAATCAGGCGCTGAGACAGTAGGGTAGGAGAGTTCTATCCCTTGCATTTCGATCTCTGAAAGGGTGTTCTTGAGATTGTTGTTGCGGCGGAATGCCGGAAATGCTTTAAGATTGTGGCGAATAGCTTCAGCCAGCCATTTTTTTATTTCTGAGTCATTGCAGCTGACTGCGAGAAGAATGTCTCCGGAATATTCAGACGTGCTGTATTCTTCATATAGAGATCTGAGCAGTTCTGACTTGCGCTCTGTCGGCGAAGACGACAGATTGTCTCCGCTCCATACGTGTGAAGTGATGAAGTCCAGACGGTTGATATCAGTAATGATGAATGGAGCTGAGACCGAGTCATGGAATCTTAGCAGAGATGCATATATGTCGAGGATTCTGCTTGCTGTCGGGTCGAAGCGGTTGAATGGCACTTTGAGATATAGGTCATGACGTGTGAGCAGTCCCCATGAAAGGATATTGCTCATGCGTCCGGTCTCGTTCAGCAGTCCTATGGCCTTGTTGGCTATGAAGTCAAAGATGGAAGGATAGTAGATCTGAGTCTCATTGCGGGCGCTGAGATTCTTTCCGAGTGACAGGGCAGTGGCATAGGTTTTGATCGGAGTGGCTTTAAGCTCTGACTCCGGAAGAAGGGCAGTGTCGATTAGCGAGTTGATTTTCATCCGGAACTGTTCACCGCTCCATTCCTGATAATTTTCGGGCAACGGAGTCAGCGGAAGATCGCGGCTGTCATATTTCCAGCGGGCCGCTGAATAGGTCGAGGCGTAGATGTCGGCTTCGAGCATGATAAGCATCGAGCGTAACACCGGATCGGATGCCAGGGCTGCGACGGAATCAATTTTGCTGATGGCATTGGCGCTCCTAAGGGCGTCAATCCGTGATTCAGCGAGATAATAGTCAATGAGCGCCCGCACAGTTGCCGGGCCATCATGCTTTTCCAAAGCAGACGAAAGATCTTTTTCAGCTTGCCGACTGACAGTTTTGGGATAGGCAAAATCCGGTCTGGTGGCTGTCTGTGCATTCATGTCTATCGGTTTGCAGAGAGAAAGGAATGCGAAAACAGACAGCAGAAAGAATATTCTACTGGCATACATAAATAAAAGGAATAGAGAAGTGGGGGGTGAAAAAGAGGTTTAGTAAAAGGGTTTATCTTTTTTGTTGGCGGCGATGCTGGCGCATCAGCTGGCGGGTGAAATCACGTTCGGCATCCTTGAGCTTAAAGAGTTGTTGTGGCGTAAGGATGGATTTGAAATCCTTGAAGTATTTCATCTCGATCTCATTTTCGCGGCCTTTAAGTTCATAGGCTGCTTCAGCAGCTTTTTCATATTCCAGATCTGTAGCTTTGTCTCCTTTGCGCATAGTCTGCTGGTAGAGTTGTCCAGCTTCCTCCTGAACTTTTCTGACTTCATCTTCCATTGAATTGTAAAGAGGCAGAAAAGACGTTTTCTGTTCATCATTAAGCGCGAGCTTTTTGATGAGGAAATCGTTCTTGTATTGCTGAATTTCTTTCATCCATGTCACCCGTTCACGCTCTGACGGGCGCTGAGCCTGGATTGACAGTGGTGAAACTGTAGCGGCGGCTATAGAGAAGACAATGGAAAAGATGATCTGTTTCATGAAGGTGCGGTGGTTTGATAAAGACGAGATATGGGTCAGATGTCAGAAATGGGGAATTCCGGATTTTCCGGAATCACGGTCGAGTCGGTGAATTCATCTGTCAGTTCTTCTTCACAGACAGATGGATCAAATCCGGTTTCATAGAGATCCTGCATCAGCTGATATTCGCTGATATCTCCCTCGTTTATAAAATATTCGTTGATAAAGTGATCGTTGTTCAAAGCAGCAGTCATGACAGGATTGTTGTCAATTGAGAGCCCGGAAGAGTCGGTGCGCATCAGGTCAAACATTTTCATCATGCACCATACACCCATGAACATTGCGGCAAGATACAGATATGGTCTCACCCGCTGCCATGCAGTGTGTGGCATGACCTTAGGCTGAGGCTTTTCCCATTCCATTTCAGGAAGCGAAGCGGCCATGCGTGCGGCAAAATCATCGAAATAACCGTCTGGCACGGTCATTCCGTCGTTTCGAGCTGCCTTTGTCAATATATCTTTCATCGTGTCTCTTGTTTTTTGAAGCTTAAAATTGATTACAATTTTATGATTAGACTCTCCGGGCAGAATTTAGTTTAATCAGAGTCTGCAAAAAATTGTTCGATTTTTTTTACAGCGAGATGATATGATGCCTTCAAGGCTCCGACAGATGTTCCCATGATTTCTGACATCTGTTCGTATTTCATGTCATCATAGTAGCGCATGTTGAAAACAAGGCGCTGCTTTTCAGGGAGTGTGGCTATGGCGTTGCGGAGTTTTAGCGCAAGCTCGTCGCCGTCAATGTTAGTGTCTGCCTGAATGAGAGCTATGAGTTGAGATTCATCGTCATCGAGTGAGATCCCTCGTCTTTTTTTCTCACGCTCAAGATAGGAGATGCTTTCGTTTACTGCGATTTTATACAGCCATGTTGAAAGTTTGGCATCTCCACGAAAATTTTCTATGTTCTGCCAGGCTTTTAAGAATGTGTTCTGGAGGATATCATCGGCATCGTCATGAAGCTGGACAGTGCGACGGATCAGGCGATAAAGCGGCTCGGAATACAGACGGATGAGGTCATTGAACGCCGCGCGGCATGTCGAGGGGTCTCTCAGACGTGCCACGAGAGTCGAGTCGTCAGGCTTAAGATCTTTTTCCATCTGTAAAGTGATGATGTTATTTTTACAAAAATAGGAATAAATTGTTAATCAGTTCGCAAAAATAGTCATAATTGATGTTAATCTTAGATCTTAGATTGCCATTGTCTCCCGTTGCGGCAATACAGTGTAAGCAGACAGTCCCAGCCGAAATTTTAATTTTCAGGGCCGGGGCTGTCTGATTATAGAACCATAATAATATATATGTAATGGTCTCTGATATTATTGACGGGCATATGACCGTATGGTCGGGCTTTCGATGTCTACTCCGTAGTCCTGGGCGCGTTGGAGTATGGCACGGGCCAGTTTCGGTTTTAGATCTTCGGGGCAATATCGGAAGTAGGCTTCGGCAGCACGTACATGGGCTGCGTCAGGCATAGGATATTCCCGGCGTTCAGGAAGACCGAACACGGAATCCGGCATATCTTTGCGCTCTTCGTAGGAAATCTTATCACTCATGACTGTTATTCATTAGCGGGTTAAGCGCCATAGATTTCAGCTTACAGGTTGAAGCGGACACCAACCTGAAGCAGACCTTGCGCTCCAAAACCAAGTTCGCCGAAAATGCTGGTAACACGGGTAAGATTTACTTCAGCTCCGAGTGGAGAGGCCTGGAATGCGAAGTAGGCTTTGTTTTTAGACCAGTCGTCACCGGCCATGTGGGTGATGTCAACACCGATGCCGAGATGTCCGTAAAGTGTTGCTACCCGGTTTCTCCAATAGTCGTAGCGGCCGTTGAGCATGATCACGTGGTAATAGGCATTCGCATCATCTGAGTGCTTGTAGCTCGCCGATGAGAAAGTGTATGAGATACCAAGGTGTGTTTTGGGCATTACTTTGAAGTTGACAGCTGTGGTCAGTGCTCCCCATGCGCTGTTGACTGATCCTCCGTCGTGCATGTCAGTGGCGTCCATCTGAGTGTAGCCGCCGTAACCGATCTGGAGTTGTGCTTTCTGGGCGTGTGCTCCGAAGGCCATCCCTAAAACAGCACACATGATAAGTAGAATTTTTTTCATCTCTTGGTGTTATTAAGTAGTGATAAATAATAGTTTCCGGTGATCGTATCCGGTAATTTGCGATTGGATGCAAATGCGGATTCGGTTTAATAACACTAAATGGAGATGAAAAGTTTATTGCAATGCCATATATTCATTGTCAGGATATCAATATCCGGGGCCAATGTAATGAGGTATCAATACCATTGCACGCCGTTGGAGTATGATGAGCGTTTGTCATACTTGAGGTCTTGCAGGAGCGAGGATTTGACTGATATGTGGAAATTGTAGCTCTTGTATGGTCCTACCGGCACGAAGCTTGCGCGCATGGTGAAGCAGTGCATGTCACGCGAGATGTTGCAGTTCATGTAGGCGAGTTTACGGGTGTCGAAGTTGTAGCTGGCCGAAAAACCGAAATTCCAGTTGGCCGTTGGTCTGATATTGCCTGAAAAAGAAAGGTTTTGAGTTATCTTGCCTTTGTATTCCAGTTTTTTGTAGTCGAATTCTCCATAGCCGTAATTGACGGAGTAGTTGAAAGTAAGATTCCAGGGCACACTCCATTTCATGTAGCCGTCATCGTCAAATTCCATGCCGGAATTTTTCTTGCTGCTTTTTCGGGTGGGGCTTTCGTAGTCAGATGTTGTTTCGGCAAATTCCTGATCCATGCTTTGGGCTTTGCCGTTGTCTTTTTTGTCTTTTTTATCCTTGTCTTTGCCGAACAGCTTTTTGAAAGTGTCGTTGTTGAAGGTGTAGCTGAACGAAGTGCCTGTGCTTGAAAGCTTGCCCCAGCCTTTGCCTTGAGATATGCGGAGCTTGTTGACACGCACGGGGTTGCCGGCTGAGTTGAGCGCATAGGTATAGACATCCCAGGTTGCCGAGAGGTTAAGGTTGAAGTTCTTGACCAGACGGAGCATTATTGAGGTGTTGAGATTTGACCAGCGCATTGAGTCGGCGGCAAAATTGTAGCTTTGTGACAGCGAAAGGTTTTCGATCAATGAAATTTTCTTCTCCCCGATCGAGTCTTTGTCTGACTTGACTTTCATTTCCAGATTGTTGGCAAGCGAGATGCTTATGGCGCCTGTTTTGCCTTGGCCGGGGACTCCGAACAGTGAGTTCGGGAAGTAGGAGTAGGTGCGTGTCTGCATCTCTCCTTTGGCGTCAGGATACTGGTAGGATCCGTAATAGCCGAAAAATTTCGATGCAAAGTCCGGTGATCCGGTAAAAGAGATTGTGGGGGTGAGCACGTGGCGGATCATCTTGACCTTGTCGCCCAGAAATGGCAGCGGCTGGAAGAAGCCGTAGATTTTGGTGTCAAGCGATACTGCGGCACTGAAGTCCCAGACGTTATAGAAATTATAGGTGGTGTCAAGGACCTCGGCGGAGGCATTCGGATCCCACTGCCGGCGGACTTTGGTTGAATACATTCGGTCGGTCAGGTTGATCGACGGGGTGAGGTTGAGGTATTTGAACAGGTTAAAGGTGGCGCTGATGGGGATGCTGTGACGCATGCCGTTGCGCCAATCCTTGATGAGGCTTTTCTTGAAAAATTCATCCTGCTTTGCAGTCAGGGAGTTGTTGAACTGACCTGAATAGGAGAGTTTGATTTTTTCATACCATTTCTCTTCACCCACAGCGCGTTTACGCTTGAAGGGATAGAGCTGAGACATGGTTATGGTGAAGTTGGGGAAAGAGACGGCAAGAGTTGAGTCCTGGGAGCGCTGGGAGATGTTGGCTGTTGTCGAGACGGACCATTTTGAGTTGGGAAAACGGTAGGTCATGTTGATCGTACTGCTCTTTGTGTTTTCGGTGAAAGCGTTTGAGTAGTATGAGTTCAGGTCGTTTCGCGTATAGCCGCTGGTGGTGAAGTTCACGCTTGCCGAGAGACTCATGTTGGGGTTGGCTTTTGAGTCCTGGCTGTGGTTCCAGAGCACCTGGAAGTTGGTCGACTTAGTATAGTCGGGCATTCCTTTGTCGCCGGTGATGGTCTTGAGATACGAGATGTTGAATCCTCCGGAATATTTGTATCGTTTGACATAGCGCGATTCAGCGCGCAGGCCCCAGGAGCCGAGGGTGTAGATCTCGCCGGTGAGGGCAAGGTCAATGTTGTCGCTGAGTGCGAGGTAGTAACCGCCGTTACTGAGATAGTAGCCGCGGTTGTAGTCATCGCCAAAGGTGGGGAATATGATACCGGATGAATATTTTTCAGAGAATGGAAAGTATCCGAAAGGCACAGCTAACGGGAGTGGCAGTCCGGCAAGCACCATATAGGCCGGTCCGCTGACCACGTCTTTGCCTGGCCGGACTTTGGCTTTTGTCAGCTGAAGATAGAAGTGGGGGTCATCGTGGTTGTCGCAGGTGGTGTAGCGGCCGTTCTGTACATAGAAAGTGTTTTCGTCTATTTTCTTTGTCTGTCCGCCTGTCAGATAGCCTTCGCCCTGTTGGGTGATTACATCGGTGATGTAGCCGTATTCCGTCTTGAAGTTGTAGTGCATTGTTTTTGCCTCATAAGATGTCCCGTTGTCTTCGAATACGGGAGTGCCGAAGAGGTCGCCGACGGAGTCTACGCCGCCCATTGCATAGACGGTGTTGTTGTCGAGATTCATCTCGATCTGTTCGGCATCAAGTTTGATGTTGCCATAGCTGACTTTGCTGTCGCCATACATGAATGCGGTGTTGCGCCCGATGAGCACCATTGAGTCTTGGGCCGAAAAGTCGACAGCATTGTCAAGGTCTACCTTTGTGCGCACGATGTTCGATCCCTTTTCCGGCGGAGTGATGCGACGGCGGCTCAGCTGTGACCGGCGGGTGCTGTCAGGGGTATAGGTGTGGCGTGTTATCTGGCCGGCAAGGCTGTCAGCGGCTATGCCGGCAGAGTCAGTGCTGAGGATAGCCGAATCCGCTGATGCGATTTGCTCAGGCGCAGGCGCTGACCGGCGGTTAGCTGTGGCATCAAAGGGGGTGGCTGGTTTCTGGTATATGATTTCGTCGGAATCCAATGTCTCGGTTGTGTCAGGACTGAGGCTGTCAGCGACGGATATTGGCAGAGGTTCAATTTCTGTAGGCTGGGCCTGTGGCGAAGGAATGGATTCCGGTTGCATGACATCAACACCCCCGGCAATTGAACCGGGGTTTACGGAGCGCGAGAATGCACCTACGGAGAGGGCACACAGCAGCACTATTGTGATGATATATAGTTGAGAATATCTCAAAACTGCACCTTAATAGTAAGATAGACGTAGTTCCTTTGGGAAAATGGAAGATCTCGGAATGGAGGTGAAATCTCAGGACCTGTCAGGAAAATCTCTGCAAAGATATAACATTATCCGAAAATAGACAAAGAGCATATGGGATATACAGCATTAATTATTGTAAAAACAGTCATTCGCGCGGTGTTTAGAGTTTGGATTTCAGGCGTGAAGATTGAAATTTATAATTAAAACCCAAGATTTGTATTAATAATTGTGATTTTTTGGCTAATTTTGCATTGTAAAACGGGCTGTGGCCCGATTGATACAAATGCATTTTTAATAAACCATTATAGAGCAAATTTTAAAACTAATGGCAAGACAACATTTTGACATGCTGGATTTCAAGATTCTCAAAATGCTTTCCAGCAATGCTCGCAAGCCGTTTCTTGAGATAGCACGTGAGACTAATGTATCAGGCGCAGCCATACATCAGCGCATACAGAAACTGACTTCGTCCGGCATCATAAAGGGCTTTGAGACAATAATCGACCCCGCATCTGTCGGTTACGAGACTTGTGCATATATAGGCTTTATCCTGCAGGACTCTTCAAAATTCAATGAGGTTGTCCAGTTGCTCAAGGATATACCTGAAGTGGTCGACTGTCACTTCACTACAGGCAGCTATGATATTTTCGCCAAGATCTTCGCCCGCAACAACGAGCATCTTCTTGAAGTGATACATCAGATCAGCCTTGGCGCCGTCGGACGCACCGAAACTCTTATCTCATTTAAAGAGGTGCTCAAGCGTCCGATTCCTATCCAGGCCGAAAACTTCGACTGAAAAAGGAGCCCTGATTAAACAACCTCTAATTTATTCTTCAAAGAGACATACCTTGATTGATAAGGAGACTTTTGGAAATCAGACTGCACTGTTTCATACTTTTGGATGCAAACTGAATTTCGCCGAGACTTCCACGGTGGCGCGCATCTTTGCCTCCCGTGGGATTCAGCGTGTCCATGAGGGTGACAGGCCTGATTTTATAGTGGTCAATTCATGCAGTGTCACCGAGATCGCCGACAAGAAATGCCGTCAGGCGATACGGTCGTTCGCACGCCGCTATCCTGAGGCTAAGATCGTGGTGACCGGGTGCTATGCCCAGCTCAAGCCGGGCGAGGTCGCGTCGCTTCCCGGTGTGGCTGTTGTGGCCGGTACGGATCGCAAACTCGAACTGGCTGATTATCTCGACCGGGTCACCGGCGCTTCTTCGGCTGAAGAGGCCGCCACATTTGTCACGCCGACAAAAGAGATACGCTCTTTCAGTCCTTCATGCTCGCGTGGCGACCGCACACGTTATTTTCTGAAGGTGCAGGACGGTTGTGACTACTGGTGTTCCTACTGTACCATCCCTATGGCCCGTGGGCGCAGCCGCTCAGGATCGATTGAGGAGATAGTCGCCCAGGCCCGCGATGTGGCAGCCGAGGGTGGCAAGGAAATTGTCATCACCGGTGTTAATATCGGCGACTTCGGGCGTGGCTCCGGTGAGACTTTCTTTGATCTGTGCAAGGCTCTTGATGAAGTCGAAGGAATAGAGCGCTATCGCATTTCCTCGATCGAACCGAATCTGCTTACTGATGAACTGATTGACTTCGTGAGCCGATCAAAGCGCTTCATGCCTCATTTTCATATCCCATTGCAAAACGGCAGCGACGAGGTGTTGCGCCTGATGCGCCGACGCTACGACACGGCGCTTTTCCGCAGCAAGATCGAGCATATACGCCGGGTGATGCCTGATGCGTTTATAGGTGTCGACTTGATTGTGGGCGCGCGCGGAGAGACCGAGGAGCTCTTTGAGGAGTCGAAGGCTTTTGTAGAGTCGCTTGATATCTCTCGCCTGCATGTGTTCACCTACAGCGAGCGTCCCGGCACACGGGCGCTGGAAATAGCCCATGCCGTCAGTCAGGAAGAGAAGCACCGGCGCACTCGTCTGATGCTCGCCGTCTCTGAAAAGAAACTGAAGAATTTCACATCGCGTTTCGTCGGGACAACGCGTCCACTTCTGATAGAGCATCCGCGCCATGACGGCTCGATGGCCGGATTTACTGATAATTATCTGCGTGTCAACATTGCTCCGGCTCCGGAATTGTCAAACACTGTGGCTCCAGTGACGATTCTCGCCATGAACCCTGAAGGAGAAGAGTCGGAAGGGGAGGTTGTAAAATGACTGAAATGACGGTTGCGGCTGAATCAGTCCCGGCCCGTGTGGCCGTTATAATTCTCAACTGGAACGGCGAGAAATTTCTGCGCGCCTATCTTCCGTCGGTGGTGCGCCACACTCCGTCTGCCATAGCGGATGTCTTCGTGGCCGACAACGGATCGACCGATGGCTCCGTTGACTTGCTCAAGCGTGATTTCCCGAATGTTCGCACCATTCTCTTCAGCGAGAACCACGGTTTTGCCGAAGGTTATAATCTCGCCATAAAGGAATTGGCGCCACATTATAAATATAGTGTGCTTCTGAACTCTGATGTCGAGGTCAAGGATGACTGGCTTACACCTATGTTCAACTTCATGGAGTCGCATCCGGAGGCGGGAGCTGTTCAGCCGAAAATTCTGTCACTGACAGAGCCTGAAAAATTTGAATATGCCGGGGCCGCCGGCGGTTTTCTTGACCGCAACGGTTATCCATATTGCCGCGGACGCATATTCGGAACTGTCGAGACCGACTGCGGGCAGTATGACAGCCCTATTCAGGTCGATTGGGCAAGCGGTGCCGCGCTGATGGTTGACAACAGTCTTTATCTTTCGGTAGGAGGGCTTGACAAGGCGTTCTTTGCCCATATGGAAGAGATTGATCTCTGCTGGCGTATGAGGCTTGCCGGCCGACAATTGTGGGCGGTTCCGTCAGGGGCTGTCTATCATCTGGGAGGCGGGAGTCTGCCGGCTTCTAATCCGCGCAAAACCTATCTGAATTTCCGCAACAATCTGCTGATGCTCCGCAAGAACCTTCCGCGCAGCGGGCGCACGCGCCGTCTGGTGTGGCGCCGCCTGCTTGATACTCTGGCATGGGCCAAGTTCATGGCATGTCTTGATTTCGGCAATGCGCGGGCTGTGGTCAGGGCCCATCGTGATTTCTCACGTATGCAGGCAGTTTATGATACGGATCCACGTGTCGATCTGCTGTCCGGCCGTCCGAACATCCTTCTTGAATATTATCTGCTTCGTCACGACCGCTTTTCAGATTTCTGAAAAGATATCCCTTACACGGATTGTCATATCTGTGGCTGTCTGATCAGGGCGGATCGGGACAATCGTGCCATACTGCTGTTTCAGCCAGTATTCATCTGTCTCCAGATTGTCAGGCTCGTCATTGTGGAACTTGCCCGTCAGCCAGTAGAACGGAGTGCCGTGGGGAGTGGCGTAGGTGGCATATTCCTCAGTCCACCGTCCTTTGGCCGCGCGCACAACTTTGATGCCTTTCGGAGTGCAGCGGGTGGGGAAGTTCACGTTCAGGCAAATCCCCTCAGGCAGTCCTTCGGCAAGCACTTTGGCGGTTATCTCTTTAATGAAAGGTGTCAGCGGATCGAAATCGGCTCCGGGCGAATGGTCAAGCAGCGAATAGCCTATCGAGGGTATTCCAAGCAGACAACCTTCCATTGCGGCTCCCATTGTTCCGGAATATATATTGTTGACAGCGGCGTTTGATCCGTGGTTGATACCGGAAAGAATCAGATCGGGCCTGCGGTCAAGCACAGCAAACATGGCGAGCTTCACGCAGTCAACCGGTGTGCCGTTGGCGCTCATCATGCGGGCGCATTCAAGCGGCTGATGTTCGTTGATGAAGAGAGGCGTGTTTACGCTGATAGCTGATGACTTGCCTGACTGCGCGCTGTCAGGGGCCACGACCACAACATCGCCTAATGTCACCGCTATGCGTGTGAGATGGGCTATTCCGCGTGACCCGATTCCGTCATCATTGGTTATGAGTATAAGGGGGCGTTCTGCTTTCATGAATCAGTGATTTTTGGACAAAATTACAGAAAAATGCCAACTAATCATGCGCTCAATTGTTAAAATTTTAGTACTTTTGACCTCCCGAAGGTCATGGTGGCCTTTGTTGAATGAAATCATCAATTCAAAAAAATAAACGTTATGCAGATACAACGCATCCAGACCGTCTATATCTTCCTCGCGCTTGTAGCGATGATGATATTTGTGATTGTGCCCTATGGGGAAGTAGATTATCTTTCCGGTCAGCCGGTTGTCACTGAGAAACTCTACACCATGTATGAGTATGGGCTTCTGATACCGGCAGCCGCAGCCGTAATACTGCTTATTGTAGACATATTTCTTTTCCGCAATCTGCCGCTGCAGCGGACGGTGCTTACCATCAGCCTGCTTCTGACTCTATGCTGCATCGCAGTGGTCTGCTTCATACTCTTCAAGCAGGCGGGAGCCGAGGAAATGGATGCCCATTTCTCAGTCTGGGATATTCTTCTTCCTGTAGCCGTCATATTCGAGATTCTCGGTCTCGGCGGAATATCAAAAGATGTCAAACTGCTCAATTCCTACAACCGTCTTCGTTGATTGGCGCTATAATGCTCTTGTAGAGAAGAGTATTCAGTCTTTGGGGACCGCATAGACAATTCGTCTCCGCAAAGAAGCGGAGGCGAATTTTTTTGTCGTAGAAATTTGTATCTGGGAAAATTAAATACTATCTTTGCCGAAGAATCAATTGATATTAATCGGTATTTTCTAACCCTTTAGCCTTATTTGGCAATCCTTTTATCTCCGTAATTCAAACTGACTGACGGCTTGCATCTTGGCCGCTCTGAATGTTGATTCTGTCTGTAAAATTGCAACACATTTCTATTGTTTGTTTAATGAGAAAATTGTTTGTATGCTACGTCTTGCTACTGCTGGCTCCGGTGATGGCCGCGAGTAGTGCCGGGTCGCTCCCATCTACAGAAGAGGGGCTGCTTGATCTGCTTGACCGTGAGTTGATAAGACGTGACGGCTATATAAGAAAGCGCATCGCTTCGGCCGATTCGCTTAATAAACTGATCGCCTCACAATCGGAGAGAAGAACGGAACTTTATCTGGACCTTGGCACTATGGTGGCTCCTATCAACTGCGACTCGGCGATTTCGGTTTTCAACCGTGGTCTTGAAGTGGCCCGTAATGTCGGCGATTCGGTCAGCGCGCAGCGTTTTTTGATTCTCAGCGCTTCTGAATTGCGTAAATTCGGCGCTACCCCTGATGCTCTTAATGCTCTTAAAAATGTCAATGAAAACGGCATTTTCCCGGAAAACTGTTTGCTCTATTATGAAACCGCCCGTGATCTTAATCTTTACATAGCTGAAATACTTGAAAGCAGCGAGGTTGCCAGATCTTATCTTAAAGAAGGCATGAATTTTGCCGAAAAGCAGCTTGAGCTATTGCCGCCAGACACTCCGTCAGCACAGATTGCCCAGTCTATCATATATTATGCCAAAGGTCAGCGTCCGCTGTCAGCAGGTTCTCTTCACAACCTTGCCACAGACCTTGATATGTCAGATCCGGATTTCTCATTGGCTATGACGATGCTTGGCGGTCAGTATTACTATCTCGGTTCATTACATGAAGCTGTACGCTACTGGTCGCTTGCGGCTATCTCCGAGGTGCGTAACGGCGATCTCAAAGGTTCGGCGATGGCTCGCCTCGGACGTGCGCTATATGATCTCGGTGATCTTGAAAGGGCCTATAAATATCTGTCTATATCGCTCGAAAATTCTGTCAGGGCAGGTGATATGTCAAACACTGTGTTCGTCTCTGAGTCCATGATACCGGTATCTCAGGCTTTGAGTTCGCTCTCTCACAGGCGTATGCTGATGATGTTCGGGCTGATCGTGACGCTTTCAGTGGTTATATTGCTTTTGGGTAACTTCTATCGGCACAGAAAACGGCGAGTAAAAGAGCTTGAGCAGGTCAAGCGCCAGCTTGCTAACGCCAATATGATAAAGGAAGCCTATATATCGGAGTTTATCAATCTCTGTTCGAGCTATATGGGCAGTCTTGAGGACTTCACCCGTATGTGCCGGCGCAAGATTACTGCCGGTCAGACTGACGACCTTCTGAAATATATGAAAGAAGGCCGGTTCATGGACGAACAGCGTGAAAAGTTTGATGAGATTTTCGATGAGACCTTCCTTGCCATCTATCCCGGCTTTATCACAGGTCTCAATCATCTGTTGCTCCCCGATAAACAGATAGTGCTGAGCTCGCCTAATGTGCTATCTACGGAACTGCGTGTGTTGGCCTTCATGCGCTTGGGTGTCGATGACACCGCAAGAATAGCGCACTTTCTCGGTGTGTCAACAAACACCATATATACCTATCGCAATAAATTCAGGAATATGGCCGTCGAGCGAGAGACTTTTGACTCTGATGTTATGCAGATCGGGGTCATGAAGTAGGCCTGAAAAATGGGGAGTTCTGGCACTTTGCCGTTTAGATCGAATTTAGATTTATCAATCAATGCTTTATATTTAAAGCATTGATTGATAAATTATTATCGCTTATATTCTGTTTTGATAATTTAGATTTTGCACCGATACTATTGACTGCGGGTGAAAAACGCCCTATCTTTGCGTTATACTTGTGACAACCGGGTGATTCCGGTTAAGAATATTGGATTATAGATTATATCAATAGAGATCATACTTACGAATGAAGAAAATGATTTAGGTAATAAAAGATTTGTTTTACGTTAGGTTTTTAGAATTATTTTACACTACGTTAGATTCTGTAGAGAGAGCGGTCTTCGTGAAGAAGACAGCTCTTTTTTTGTGCCCTTGCCTGATGCCTTCGGCCGTATCCGGGATGGTAAATCGGCGTCCTCAGCCGGACACCATATTGGGGGGGGATGTCTTTTATCCCCCCGACACCTACGCGCTGTGCGCTGCGGTGTCGGGGGCTACGAGTAAATCGGTGTCCTGCGGACACCCGCTGCCCGCTTGGCTGTTCGTGGCGGAAAATCGGTGCCCTCAACCGGACACTCGCTGCCTGCGTTGCCGTCCGGGATGGTGTTGGATGCCTGCTGCCCGTGGGGCTGTTCGTGGTGGGTTCTGTCGGATACCGGCTGTTACGGCGGTGCTGAATGGGCGTCCGGAGGACGCTGATTTACTCGTAGCCCGTGACACCGTAACGCACGTGAAGGTGTCACGGGCTATTGCGTTTCCCGCAGCATGGTGTCCGGTTGAGGACACCGATTTACCATCACGCCGCGTGAGGCATTTACCGGATACTTGCCGTCTGTGTTTTGTGCAAAGGTGATGTTTTGTTATATCCGGGCGTTTAAATGTTATTTTTCAGTTTAGATCAGAATATTTGTTAGTGGAATATAAATGACTTATAGTCAGATTTGTTTGGATAATTCGATTAAGATCGAATTTTGATTATTACATAGCGATATATAGGAGGGACGCATGATGCGCTATCTTTGCAATGTGTAAAATTTAATCAGTTTATGGATTGCAGGAAATGGTTTCTGCTACATAAAATATTCCAATAGATATAGAGTCAATCGACAGACAGAAAAACAAGAAAGCCGCTTCGTGACGAAGCGGCTTTCTGCTTGATATGAAATGGTGAATCTGTAGGAAATCACCTGATTTACTTCACGAGCACTTTGCTTACCTGGCTGCCCTGACGGCGAACATAGATGCCTGGGGTCAGATTGTCAGCATTCACGCGCACACCCTGGAGGTTGTAGAATTCAACGGGAGCGTTTGAATTGTCAACAGTGATATCGGTGATGCCTGAAGTTGTGGATGTGAAGGTTACCTTGATGGGAATTTCTGACCACATTACATCAATATTCATCACTACGTTGTTGCCAGAGATGGTACCGTTGAGTGTTACGTCGGCGACAATTGTGCCTCCGGCAAGCTGTAAACCTTTTACATCGCCATTGTAGGTAGTCACTCCGTTTTCTTCTGAAGTGGTGACATCGTTAACCACGATATCGCCGAGGACTATAGGCTCTTCTCCAGCCATTTCAAGAACGAAATTCGGGAGAGTGAATGTGCATTTGCCTTCTCCTGCGGGTGTGATTTCGATGGTCGCAGGTTTATTGGAGGCAAGATTATTGCCCAGCATCTCGATATTGAGCACGCCTGGGTAGACATTCTTGTCATTTTCGGCATAGATGAGTTTTACATCATCAACAATCAGAGATGTGCCTTGTTTAACTGCAGTTGCACCTCCGAAATAATTGCCTGCTGCAAGGACAACATTTATCATTTCAGGGGTAGCATCGGACTTATAGTCAAATTTAGCAGAGAATTTTTTCCATCCGTTATTATCTTCACTTATGGTTGTGGTCTCGTCTTCAATTTCAACATTTATCACAGCGATAAGCTCTGCGTCATCAGAGTGTGTAACCGCTCCTCCAAGAGAATTGGACATATCTAAGCCGAGCACACAGCGGTCACGGTCAACCATGTCGGCGGTTTTAGGACTGCCAAAAGCTACAATATTCCCAGGTACAGCTTTTTGTGTCCAGTGGCCTTTCCAAAGGTAGGCTACGACTGTGGCTTTTTCGCCGTCTGTGCCAGTATGTTTGTACATGAATTCCAGACTTTCCGGACGACCTGAGAATTCGATGCCTCCAAATGATCCACCATCATTTTTGTTTCCCATTACAGATGTAGACCAAGTTTTGCCTAATGTTATATATCCCGGTACGGTTTGGGTGGACAGAAGTGAATTAGGGCTGTTTTTCAATTCAACAGCAGTAGCGCTATTATAGCCTTCTGTTTTAAAACCGACTTCAGTTTTGCCAAGACCACTGACTCCGATGACTTGCGAAATGCACCATCCGGAAGGAGTTGAGCCTATATCTTTAGAATTCCCATTGCTTGTCCAAGGAACGCAGTTAATCCACTCTTCTTCGAACCCGCTGTTAGGCAGTTGCTGCTGGGCTGTGGCGTTGAGCCCCATAGCTCCCATCAGCAGGGCGCTATACATTGATTTGTAAAGAAATTTCATAATTTAAGTTTATGTAAATGATTGGTTAGTTACCGTTATTGTAATCACAACAATGTCTGCGGTTCCTTTTTGTGTGTATAAGGAAACTCGTGGTGATTTATAATATTTGGTTTGACCGATTCAGATAGACATAGCCAATGTCTATAAAATCGCAAAATTTCGGGGCAAAGTTACGGATAATTTGCGGTTTTTAAGCAAACAGAAGCTAAAAAATGTTGCTGGAATTTATCTAATTGTTGCAGATTGAGCATAATAGAGCAATTTTTGCGCCGATGTGGAGAATCGCGGATTTATTTGGCGGTCGGAAAAAACAGATCAAAAATCGCCCGAATTTGCGGTGAGATTACAGCGTAGATGAAAAAAATGCCGGCGAAACCATCGGATTTCTGTCGATTTGCGTAATTTTGTAACTTGAAAGCAAATATAGTAATTGAATCACAATATGAAAATTTTTCGCCTGATGCAGGTGATGACAGTGTTCTTTTCCACAGTGTGGCTGTCATCATGTATCGAGAACGAACCGCTCAATGCCGAGTGTGACATTGTGTCAGCTTCCCTGCCGGAAGAACTGCTTGTGCGCCCGGCTGAGATTGTAGACCGCAAGGATGTACATTCGGTCACCTTTATAGTAAAGAATTTTGTAGATGTGACGGCGCTTGCGCCTGAATTTGAGATCACTCCGGGTGCGACTATCGCCCCTGCGAGCGGCACGATGCGCGACTTCTCCGATCCGCAGGAGTATACAGTCACATCCGAAGACGGCCAGTGGTCAAAGACTTATACGGTCATTGCCAAGCATGACGATCCGATAGCGCTGAAATACAGTTTCGAGAATGCGCGCGTGGTTCCGGCCAACTCCCAGGGTGGTATGTGTGATGAATTTGTGGAACTTTCTCCGACTGATCCCAATGTGCCGAATATGGTGTGGGCGAGCGGAAATCAAGGCTTCGGACTGACCAACGGCAAGAAAGGGCCGGAGACATATCCGACATTTCAGGCTGACAACGGTGTGGTTGGCCGTTGTGCCGGACTGGTGACCCGCTCTACAGGAACGTTTGGCGCTATGGTGGGTATGCCTCTGGCTGCAGGCAATCTGTTTATAGGTAAGTTCGATATGACCAATGCTGTCAACAAGCCCTTGGAAGCAACCCAGTTCGGTACCTCGTTCTATTATGTGCCTATCGGCCTGCGTGGCTACTATCGCTATGCTCCGGGGGAAAAATTCATGAAGCTTGTTGACCGTAAGCTTGTGGAAGTTCCCGGCCGCATTGATGAATGTGACATCTATGCAGTGTTCTACGAACGCACTGCCGATATGGAGTATCTTGATGGCAACAATGTGCTGTCTGACGACAATCCCAACATCATAGCCGTGGCACGTCTTGATGAAGATCAGCGCAAGGGGGCTGCTGACTGGACTCATTTTGATGTAGAATTCAAATATCGTCCTGACAAGAGTCTTGATCCTGAAAAACTTGAAAACGGGGTCTATGCACTGGCTGTGGTGATGACATCGAGCATCGAGGGTGCGAAATTCTCAGGAGCTATAGGCAGCGCTCTGTTTGTAGATGAGCTTGAAGTAGTCTGCCTCTAATCTATAAAATGAAAATAGAACAATGAATATCAAACGTTATATAATAGGTGCCTTGGCAGTAGCTTTCGGCTTTGTTGGCGCTACGGCTCAGGTTGACCGTTCGCTGGCAGTCATCAAGGCGATGCTCCACGGGTTTGAATATGAGGTCTATGCCGGAACAAACATCGGGGGAGCTTCTCCTCTGCCTCTCCCTGCCGAAATCCGTGAAATTAATTCATACAGTCCGGAACTTAATCTGCAAATAGGTGCCACTGTTACAAAGTGGATGGATGTGCAGAAGAAGTGGGGTCTCTCTCTGGGTGTGCGTCTTGAAACCAAAGGTATGGAAACCAAGGCTGCGGTGAAGAACTATGGTATGGCCATCATTCAGGACGGCGCTACTGTCAGCGGCCGCTGGACCGGCATGGTGCAGACCCGCTATCACTCGCAGCAGTTAGTGTTTCCGCTGACAGCCGTATTCAAGGCCCACAAGCGCCTTAAGGTTCACGCCGGGCCATATGTGGCCTTTGCGTTCAGCAATGATTTTGACGGATATGTCTATGACGGCTATCTCCGTGAAGGCGATCCGACCGGCCCGAAGATCTCGTTTGAGGGCGACTCGCGTGCCAACTATGATTTCGGTGACAATCTGCGCCATTTCCAGTGGGGTATGCAGGGCGGCGTGACATGGACTGCCTATAAGCATCTGCTTGTCAATGCCAATCTCGCCTGGGGTTGCAATGACATTTTCGAATCGTCGTTCAAGACGGTGACATTCAATCTCTATCCGATCTATCTCAATGTAGGTTTCGGTTATCTCTTCTGATAGCCGAAACTTCGAGGTTTTAAGCAACCTCTTAAACTGACTATAACAGACAGCGCCTGCAAGGCTGCGATACAGATTTTTTTCTGTCCGCGCATCTTGCAGGCGCTGTCTGTTCGGGTTTATGCGGAAGCCTGGCGGCTCAGGGCTTTAGGACTACGCCGGTACCTTTCAGTCCGTTGACGCCGATGGCGAGCGGGGTGTCGAAGGTGACTATGCGTATGAAGTCGCTTTCGTAGACCGCAGGCTGAGAGTTGAGAAAGTCAACGTCATAGAGCGCGGTGACCGGTTCGCCTTCCTTGCGCCGGGCATTGGTGTCGATAGTGAAATAAGCCACGCCGAAAGAAGTGAGGTTCTGGAAGAAGTGTGTGCCCTGGCTGGGCTCTATGCGGTAGCTCGGCAGTGATGACTCCACTATCAGGCGGGCTGCCGAGATTGCCGGCCATTTCACCGGAATGCCGAGCGAAGTGTCTGACGAGCCCCATCGGCCGGGCCCGATGAGCACGTAGCGCTCTTCGCGATTGAGGAAGTCGCGGTTTATCTTCTCGATCTCGCGGGCAATAAGCGAGTTGTTGGATGACGAAAACTTCTCCGGGCGGACATAGACCACCGTCTTCACGCCTTCGATGTTGCCATGACCGAGAGCTGTGCCTGACTTCAGCAGAAGTCTTTCATCAGGAGTGGCCATAAGGGCTTCGTCAACGGTTTCCTTGCGGTCGACTATCGGGCGGATCTGGAGCCAGTAGAGGCGGCCCTTGTTTTTGGCTCCCGGACCGATCATCTTAGAGTCGGGCCCGATGATGCCCGCGAACTCTATCTCGACCGGACGTTGCATTTCTTTCTGTCCGGTGGTGAGCATGAAGTCTACGGCTTCGGCAAGCGGGTAGACCTTGTGCTTGAGCACATTGTTGAAGGTCACGACCTTGCGGCCTTCTCCTGAGTCGGAGTCGCGGATCACGTTGTCGCGGAAGTCGAAAGTCGACACCATGTATCTGAGCGCTCCCTTCTCGGCGAGGTCCTGAACGCGGACTTTGGCAACGTTGTAGCCGTCGTCGACAATGAGGTTGTTGTCAGACTGGGCCGATTTCATGTCGAGGGCATACATGCGTGTCTGTGTGTCGCGTAGGGCGAGGGAGAGTTCGGAGGTCTGGAGCACGTTGTCGGGGTGGCGCGGGGAGAAGCGCAGAGAGAGACCGCCGTCAACGATGTATTTCCCCAGGCCGACGGCAATTTCGGCCACTCCGTCTTCGGGTTTCTCGTCGTTGAGAGGGTAGTAGTTGAGAGAGCGGCCCACGCCGGAGAATGACGGGAAGTAGTAGCCGTCGACCTCTTTGCCGACCACTTCCTGAAGGATCACGGCCATCTTTTCCTGGTCGATGATGTTGGAGGTGGCTGTCATGTAAGCCTTGGAGTCGGCGTAGAACACCGAGGCATAGACACCCTTGATGGCGTCGGTGACCATTTTGAGCATACGCTGCGGGTCGGAGCTTTTGGGCACCATGTAGGTGGAGTAGATTCCGGCGAAGGGCTGGTAGTGGGAGTCTTCGAGAAGGCTGGAACTTCGGACCGCTATCGGGGTGTCGACCACCTCGAAGAGTGCGAGAAGATCGTCTTTGATTCTGCGCGGAAGCTTGCCTTCGAGGAAGTGGCGGAGGATTTCTTCGTCAGGCGCATCGCTGAGGGCTATGGGGTAGAGGCGGTTCGACTCCATGAACTCATCGAAAATGTCGGTGCAGAGCACAACGGTGCGCGGAATGGTTATTGATATGCCGTCGAAATTGTCGCAGATCGGATTTTTTTTGATGATCGAGTCAATGAAAGCCAGGCCGCGGCCTTTGCCTCCGAGCGAACCCTGGCCGATGCGGGCGAAGTTGGAGTAGTGGTCGAAGCGGTCTTTCTGGAAGATGGCCACGACTCCGCGGTTTTTCATCTTGCGATATTTTACAATCAGGTCGAAGAACAGCTGGCGCACCTGCGGGGCATCTTTCAGGTCGCGGAAGCGGTGGTGTTTGATCACCTCTGCAATCGGGAACATGGCGCGCGAGTAGAGCCAGCGCGAGATGTCGTTGAACGAGGCATGCCAGTAGAGGGCCTCGGCGGGGATGTTGAAGATGTTTTTCTGCAGGTCTTTCAGCGATTTGATGCGGAAGATCTCTTCGCCGGTTTCGGGATTGCGGATCACGAAGTCGCCGAAGCCGAAGTTGTTGATGATGGCCTTGCCGAGGTCTACGGGAAATTTTTTTGAGTTCTTGTCGATGAACGTGCCGCCGAGCTCGATTACGTCATGGGCGTTTTCGTTTTCGGAACTTTCGATGATCATCGGCAGGTAGGGGTCGCGTGAGCGTAGCTCTTTGGCAAGGCGTATTCCGGCTTTCGGGTCTTTTTTCCCCTCGCGCATGAAAGAGACGTCGCTGATCACCCCGAGTATATGGTTGCTGTAGCGCTCGTAGAGCGTGATGGCTTCCTCGTAGTCACGGGCGAGCATCACTTTTGGGCGTCCGCGCATACGCAGCATCTGTTCGTGTTCGTTCAGAGCCTCGGTGGAGAATTCGCGTGACTGTTTGAGGATGAATTTATAGACGATGGGGAGAACCGACGAGTAGAATCTGACGGAGTCTTCCACCAGGAGTATCATCTGCACGCCCACACCGTTGATGTCGGCATCGGCGTTCATCTTGTCTTCGAGCAGTTTTATGATGGCCAGGAGCAGATCGACATTGCCGAGCCATGAAAAGACATAGTCAATGCCTGAGAAATCTTCGTTGGCCAGACGGCGTGACACCTCTTTGGAGAACGGTGTCAGCACGATTATCGGCATGTCGGGGTAGGCCTCGCGTATGCGTCGCGCTCCGGAGAAAGTTTCACTGACATCGTTGCCGGGCATCATGATCACAAGATCGAAACTTTTGACCTTCATGATCTCCATTGCTTCAGTGGAGTTGAGTGCGCGCGTGACTCGCGGGGGAGAGGAAAGGTTGAGGGCTGTGTATTCAAAATAGAGCTGTTCTTCGACGCGTCCGTCTTCTTCCATCATGAAAGCATCGTAGGCCGAAGCAATCAGGAGCACGTTGAAAATGCGCTTCTGCATCAGATTCTGAAAGGCGGTGTCTTTAAAATAGAGCTGGCTCAGAGCGTCGTCGGTCATCGTCGGTATAAATAAGGGAGGTTATGTGTAGTATATAATGTAATATATAATAAGGTGGTGTATCCATTCGCAAAGATAGTAAAAAATGGCGACCTGCATCATGTATTGTGTAAGAAAGTGAAAAATAAGACAAGTAATGGCCTAAAAGGAGCTATTTAAAATAAAAATATGGTTTTAGCATAAAAAATGTGTAAAAAAGCTTGCGTTTGTAGCAAAATGCTTACCTTTGCATTGATTTCTCAATTTAACTTGGGATAGTAGTTTGAATTATGACCTCACGCTCAAAGAAAGACAGAGAGTTGATAAGCTTCACTAAGATGCATGGCATCGGCAACGACTACATCTACATCAACTGCATGGAGTCGGTGCCTGACCGGCTCCCCGAACTTGCCGAGGAAATGAGTGATCGCCATTTCGGTGTAGGTGGAGATGGAATAGTTTTGATCTGCCCCTCTGACAAAGCCGACTTCAGAATGAGGATGTTTAACAACGACGGATCGGAGGCCCGCATGTGTGGGAATGCCTCCCGTTGCATCGCCAAGTACGTCCACGATCACAAACTCACAGATAAAACCTGCATAAGCCTTGAAACCCTTTCCGGGATCAAGGTTTTGTCGCTTAATATGAGCCCCTCCGGAGAGGTTGAGAGTGTGACCGTCGATATGGGGGAGCCGGAACTCAATGCCGGGCTTGTGCCGGTGAGAAGCACTACCGAAAAGATGGTCGAGGAGCCTGTAGCCACTTCGTGTGGCGAGGTCAGAGTGACGGCTGTCTCTATGGGCAACCCCCACGGAGTCGTTTTTGTAGACCGTATTGAAGATGTCCCCTTTGAAACTCTTGGCCCTGAGCTTGAGAAGCATTCCATGTGGCCTGACCGCGCAAATATAGAATTCCTGCAGATAATCTCTCCGTCAGAGGCCCGTATGCGGGTGTGGGAGAGAGGTACAGGCGAGACTCTTGCCTGCGGAACCGGGGCATGTGCCTCGGCAGTGGCTGCGGCTCTTACCGGACGCTGTGGCCGTGAAGTCACAATTCACCTGCGTGGCGGCGATCTGCACATCAGGTGGGCAAACAACGGACATGTCATGATGACCGGCGGTGCCACTGAAGTGTTCGAGGGAAATTATTACCGACAACGTTGACAAAAGGCTGACTATACGCTGTGCCGTGAATGTGTTTCCTCGGATGCAGTGGATCACAGGAGAAGAACCGAAAATCTTTTCCAGGTACTTTCGTTTTTTTTGATGAAAAATTATAGGTAGATACAATATAAAGTAAAACAGATGTTTAGAATCAACGATAATTTCACCAAACTTCCTGCGTCATATCTTTTCAGTGAGGTGGCCCGCAGGGTAAATGCTTATTCCGAAAGCCATCCCGGCGCAGACATAATACGCATGGGCATCGGTGATGTGACCCGTCCGCTGTGTCAGGCAGCTGTCGAGGCGCTCCATAAAGCGGTGGACGATGAGGCGGCAGGCGAAACTTTTCACGGATATGGTCCTGAGCAGGGCTATTCGTTTCTTGCCGAAAAAATCGCACGTTATGATTATCGTGAACGAGGCATAGAAATAGACACCGATGAGATCTTTGTCAGTGACGGAGCCAAAAGCGACACCGGAAATATTGGCGATATCCTCTCGACGGCCAATCGTGTGGCTGTAACCGATCCTGTCTATCCTGTTTATGTCGATACGAACGTAATGGGAGGCCGCGCCGGGGATCTTGGAGCCGACGGCCGCTGGACTGAGATCGAATATCTGCCCTGTACGGCTGAAAACGGTTTTGTGCCCGCCCTCCCGGTCAACAATCCCGATGTGATATATCTCTGCTATCCGAACAACCCTACCGGAACCACTCTGACCCGCCGCCAGCTGAAAACGTGGGTTGATTATTGCCGTGAACATGGCGCTCTGCTGCTGTTCGACGCAGCCTATGAGGCCTTCATACGCGAAGAAGATGTGCCGCATTCAATCTATGAAATAGAAGGAGCCAGAGAGGTGGCCATCGAATTCCGCAGTTTTTCCAAGACCGCAGGCTTTACCGGTATCCGTCTCGGTTACACCGTGGTGCCGAAAGAGCTCATGGGGCTGGATGAGAAAGGAAACAAGATCGCGCTTAACGGTCTCTGGCGTCGTCGTCAGACCACCAAATTCAACGGTGCAAGTTACCTTACCCAGCGCGCAGCTGAAGCGCTCTATACAGAAGAGGGGCAGCGTCAGGTCAAAGAAACCATTGACTATTATCTCGAAAATGCCCGCATGCTCCGCGAAGGTCTCGCTGAAGCAGGTTATGAGGCTGTAGGCGGAATCAATTCACCGTATATATGGCTCAAGACACCCGGAACAATGACTTCATGGGAGTTTTTTGATTACCTGCTCGACCGTTACCACATTGTCGGGACTCCCGGCAGCGGATTCGGACCTTCAGGCGAGGGCTATTTCAGGCTGACCGCTTTCAACACTCACGAAAATACACGCCGGTGCATCGAACGCCTCGGCGCGACCGATAGAAAATAAAGATCACGATTTATAAATACTTAACACAACGTGCAACTATGTCAAGTTTAAGATTCAAGGTAGTTGAAGAAGCTTCAAACCGCAAAGCAGTTGAGGTTGACATTCCCAAGGAACGTCCGCAGGAATACTATGCCAGCAAAGTGTTCAACCGCGCAAAAATGTATGAGTATCTTCCTCTGGATACCTACAAGGCGCTGATCAATGCGATTGACAACAAAGAGCCTATCTCACTGGAAGTGGCCGACAGTGTGGCCGAAGGCATGAAGCGCTGGGCGACTGACAACGGTGTGCGCCACTACACACACTGGTTTCAGCCGCTGACAGAGACCACAGCCGAAAAGCATGACGGATTTATCGAGCATGACGGCAAGGGCGGAATCGTAGAGGAATTCTCAGGCAAACTGCTTGTGCAGCAGGAACCTGATGCCTCAAGTTTTCCCAACGGCGGAATCCGTAACACATTCGAGGCCCGCGGTTATTCCGCATGGGACATCTCCTCGCCTGTGTTCATCCTTGACAACACACTCTGTATCCCGACAATTTTTATCTCATACACCGGAGAGTCGCTTGACTATAAGACACCGCTTCTGCGCGCGCTTTCAGCCGTAGACAAAGCCGGTACAGGCGTAGCACGTTATTTTGATCCTAACGTGCAGCATGTGATCTCGAATCTCGGCTGGGAACAGGAGTATTTCCTCGTTGACGAAGCACTCTATGCCGCCCGTCCGGACCTCGTGATGACCGGCCGCACACTGATGGGCCATGAATCGGCAAAGAATCAGCAGCTTGAAGACCATTATTTCGGAGCTATACCTTCGCGTGTGCAGGCATTCATGCTTGATCTTGAAATCGAAGCTCACAAGCTCGGAATTCCGGCCAAGACCCGCCACAATGAAGTTGCGCCTAACCAGTTCGAGCTTGCTCCCATTTTCGAAGAAACAAACCTGGCCAATGACCACAATATGCTGATCATGTCGGTGATGGCCGAAGTGGCCCGCCGCCATAATTTCCGCATCCTGCTTCACGAAAAGCCGTTTGCCGGAATCAACGGATCAGGCAAACATAACAACTGGAGTCTCGGAACCGATACCGGCACACTGCTTTTCGCTCCCGGAAAGACTCCGATGGAGAACCTCCAGTTCATAACATTCGTGGCTAATGTCATGGCAGCCGTGCACCGTCACAACGCTCTGCTCAAGGCATCTATCATGTCGGCCACAAACTGCCACCGTCTCGGAGCCAATGAAGCGCCACCTGCAATCATCTCGATTTTCACCGGCAGCCAGCTTGCAGAGATACTCAGCAAGATCAAGAATTCAGACAAAGACGAACTGATCGCACTTGCCGGTAAAGAGAAACTTGACCTCGGTGTGGCTCAGATTCCGGAACTTATGATTGACAATACCGACCGCAACCGCACATCACCATTCGCGTTTACCGGAAACCGTTTCGAGTTCCGTGCCGTAGGGTCAAGCGCCAACTGTGCGTCTGCCATGATCGCCCTGAATGCAGCGGTGGCCGAACAGCTTGCCGATTTCAAGCAGAAGGTTGACTCGCGCCTTGCGGCAGGCGAAGGTCTGCAGCATGCGCTCCTTGCCGAGATCAAGGCACTTCTTCTGTATTCCGAAGCCATCCATTTCGATGGCAACGGCTATTCAGACGAATGGAAAGAAGAGGCAGCCCGTCGCGGACTTGACTGCGAGACCAATCCGGCTCTTATCTTCGATGCCTACCTGCGTCCGTCGTCAATCGAAATGTTCCGCAAGACCGGCGTCATGAACCACGTCGAACTTGAGGCTCGCAATGAAGTGAAGTGGGAAATGTACACCAAGAAGATCCAGATTGAAGCCCGTGTGCTCGGAGATCTTGCCATCAACCACATCATACCTGTGGCCACACGCTATCTCTCGATTCTGCTTGACAATATGGTCAAGATCCGCACACTCTTCCCCGGAAACAAGGGCGAGGAACTGTCTTCGCAGGATGCGGCTACTGTAGAGAAGATCATGCACCACTGCTCGATAATCAAAGAAGAGGTTGCAAAGATGGTCAATGCCCGCAAGGATGCCAATCGTATTTCTGAAGAGCGTGAGAAAGCTTTGGCCTACTCGCTTCACGTGGCTCCCTCGCTTGAAGTTATCCGATACCACATCGACAAACTCGAACTTATGGTCGATAATGAAATGTGGCCTCTGCCTAAATACCGCGAACTTCTGTTTATCCGTTGATAAGGTGAACAAGTATAGAATTACACATTATATCCCTGCGAAATAAAGCTTCTGACACAGCCCTTTCGCAGGGGTATTTCTGTTTGAAATGTGATGTCAAATCATTATCTTTGCAACTTATAAAAATCAATCATATCTCGTCCGGCAAAATGGAGATTCTCAAACATGAGTGTGGCATAGCGATGGTGCGCCTGCTCAAACCATTGGAATATTATAAAGAAAAGTATGGCACCTACGCCTACGGTCTGAACAAGCTCTATCTTCTTATGGAGAAACAGCACAACCGCGGGCAGGAGGGTGCGGGCATCGGGGTTGTCAAGATGCACGCATATCCCGGCAATGAATATGTTTTCCGTGAGAGAGCCCTCGGTAAGGATGCCATTCAGGAGATATTCGAAACTGTCAAGACCAAGATTTCCGCAGTAGGTCTTTCGGGGCATGATCCGGAGTGGGTGGACAGCTACGCTCCTTTTATCGGAGAGATCTACATGGGACATCTGCGGTATTCGACCACAGGCAAAAGCGGTCTTTCGTATTGTCATCCCTTTCTGCGCAGAAACAACTGGCGCTCGCGCAATCTGCTGATGTGCGGAAACTTCAATATGACCAATGTCGATTCCATTTTCAATGGAGTGGTGGCCTGCGGTCAGCATCCGAGAATCTACAGCGACACTGTGGTGCTTCTCGAACAGCTCGGCGATGCGCTTGACAAGGAAAATCACCGGATCTACCGTCAGTATCGCGATTCTCTGTCAGGCCAGAAACTCAGCGTTACCATCGAGGACAATCTTGATATGACCCGCGTTCTGGCTCCTACAGCCCCGCAGTGGGATGGGGGATTCGTTATCTGTGGTGCCACCGGCTCAGGAGATATGTTCGTGTTGCGTGACCGCCACGGCATTCGTCCGGCATTCTACTATCGCGATGACGAAGTGGTGGTAGTGGCATCTGAACGCCCTGTTATCCAGACGGTGTTTGATGTGCCGCGCCGTGCGGTGAGCGAACTGACTCCCGGAAGCGCTATTATTGTCAGCAAAGCCGGGCAGGTTTCGGTGACGGATGTGCTTGGCGAGGCAGAGAACCAGCGTTGCTCGTTTGAGCGCATCTACTTCTCGCGAGGCAGTGACGCAGACATCTATCGTGAGCGCAAGCAGCTTGGCCGAAATGTGGTGCCTGCCATAATGGAAAGCATAGACAATGATCTGGCCCATTCGGTATTCTCGTTTATCCCAAACACGGCTGAAGTTGCTTTCCTCGGTATGGTCGATCAGCTTGACAAGGAGCTGAACATCATTAAAGAGAGGGAGATTCTTGCTGCGCAGGCCGACGGCACTCTTGATCCGAAGCGCCTGAGTGAGATCATGGAGCGAAACCTGCGAGTGGAGAAGGTGGCTATCAAGGATATAAAGCTCCGTACTTTCATTGCCGAAGGCGAAGCCCGTAATGATCTTGCCGCACATGTCTATGATGTGACATATGGAATAGTCGAGAACGGCGTAGACAATCTGGTGGTTATTGATGACAGTATTGTCAGAGGCACAACCCTCAAACAGTCTATTCTTAAGATGCTTGACAGGCTGCATCCACGCAAGATTGTGGTTGTGTCATCCTCGCCACAGGTCCGCTATCCTGACTACTATGGTATCGATATGTCACGTATGGGCGAATTTATCGCATTCCGTGCCGCTGTAGAACTGCTTAAAGACCGTGGCATGGAAAATGTGCTCCATGAGACCTATGAAAAATGCCGGCAGCAGGAAAAACTTCTGGATATAGAGATGCGCAACTGTGTGAAAGACATCTATGCACCTTTCACTCAGGAAGAGATCTCGCGCAAGATCGTAGAGATGCTGACTGCCGACGGTTCGATAAACGCCGAGGTGGATATTATCTATCAGACGCTCGAAGGGCAGCGGGAGGCAATACCGACATGTCCTGGCGACTGGTATTTCTCAGGCGATTATCCCACTCCCGGCGGTGTGCGTCTTGTCAACCGTGCATATGTCAATTTCTATGAAGGCAATGCTGACAAGCGCTGATCTTCAATATCATTCATAGGTCAGGCTCCCTGACATAACACATTAGAATATAATGGCTACTCCAATCTCTCTCCTCAGGGGAGTCATGTTTGCAACTCTGGTATCGATAACCCTCATGCACCCGGCTGTCATTTGCGGACGGCCGGGTGCCGAGAGGGTGTATGCCGACACTCCTTTTCTACTGACGGATTCCTCCAGCCGGATGCTGCTTCCGCCGGAAGCAGATACATATCTGATTGATGTGCGTGGAGCGATGGCCGGAATAGGCGAAAGGGTAGGGATGGCCCCGAACTATTGGGGGATGAAGGTGATTTTCCCGAATGACACAATCGGATTGATGTTGCGTCACGGCAATACTTCCTTCGGGGATATCTTTGATAAGCGTCAGAGCATTTTGACTCTGACAATTGGCGGTGAGGTGGTCTGGAGTGAGGATATAGGCGCGTTTGACAATGCTTCAGGCTGCTATAATACGCTGCAGTTGTCTGTTGACCGCGGACAGCGACGGCTGGAACTGCGTGGCGGAGGCAAGAAGATGACAGATATATTCCTGACTGATCTTGACATGACGGGATCTCCGGAGTGTGTAAGCATATGGAGCAAAGGACAGCTGACAGTGTCATCATATTCGGTAGAGACGACTTTCAGCCCTTCCGGAAGTCTGGCCACCGGCTGGGACAGCAAGGCGCTTGAAGAATATCTGAAGGCTTCGGCTGACCCGCTTGAAGGCTATTGGCAATATCTTGACAGGGAAAATAATCCTCAATATGCCCGCTTGGGTGGACGCTATCTGCTTGCAGTCGTCAGAAATGAATCTGGCGAGGCATATGACATAATCTACGTAGGGGGAGCCGAGACATATGCTTCCGAATGGCAGCCCATGATGCGAAAGGGGTGTCTCAGGCCTACAATTTTTCTGGATCACTATGATCTTGAGTGGATCGACTCTACATTCGAGCCGATAACGAGAGATGTTCATGCGCAGGTGACCGACGATGCGATACTCTCGCTCTCGTTTCCGCTGCTTAAAACAACAGTGAGATTTTCAAAAATGCGGTTGAAATAGCGACAGACCCGGACTTTCAAAACGCTCTAAAGGCTTCCTATTACAAGGAAGGTCAGACCTACAAGCAGGAGGGTGAGGTCGATAATCTTAAGTCTGATGTTCTTTTCATGGAGTGCTATAACACCATAGAAGAATGACACTATCACACTTCCGCGGCGAATCATGGAGACAACAGCAATCATCGACCCATCAAGCGACAAGCTATAGAAATAAGCTATATCGGCCACGGTCAGAAAGAGGGAGATCAAAGGGATGGTCCATCGCCATTGCAGTCTGGTGACGCTGCCTTTGCCTCGCAGTATCAGTCCGATTGTGATGCCCATGATCACCATCTGATAGAGCGAATACCAGGCCTGCACTTCCAGCGGTTCATAGCGGGTGAGAAGATATTTGTCGTAGAGAGCGCTTACAGCCCCCATGACGGTGGCTCCGATCGCCATCCATACCCATTTGTCTGACTTCATCGAAATCCCCTCTTTACCACCCACGCGGCTTATGAAATAGAGCGAACAGAATCCCAGGATTACACCGGCCCATTGCCAGGCATTGAGTCTCTCGCCGAAAAGCAGCAGTGCGCCTACAAGCACCATCACCGGACGAGAGGCGTTGACAGGACCCGCTATTGTCAGTGGCAGGGGTTTGATACTTGCATATCCGAGAAGCCATGAACTCAGTACGATTCCTGATTTTATCAATATGGCGCCATGTCCGGCCAGAGTGTTGCCGAGTCCGTAATTGCCATGACTGACACCGATGATTATCACCGGAAGCATGAAAAGCGAGCCGAACAGGGTGTTGAGAAAAAGAACGCCGAGCACGTTGTTGCCGTCAACTGACAGCTTCTTCATAATATCATAAAAGCCGAGACATACGGCCGATACCATTGCAAGGATTACCCACATGATAGACAGTGTTAGTTGAACGCTATTTCAAAAATTCGTGCAAAGTTACGAATTTAATTTTTTGCCGGTTGCTAATTGCGAAATTTTGTGCTAACTTTGTGGGATAAAAACTCAAACAAAAACGATATGAAATTTACCGTTCCAAGTAAGACACTTCATAATTTCGCTTCATCGGTAAGCAAGGTGATCAATGCGAAAAATGCGTTGACTATTCTTAATAACTTCCTCTTTTCGATAGAAGGCAGTGTGCTGACAATCACCGCATGTGACGGTGAAAACATGCTTTGCGGACGAATTCCTATCATGGATGTCGAAGGAGAGGGCGAGTTCTGTATTGATGCGCGCCGCATTGTGGAACTCCTCCGTGTGATGCCTGAACAGGAACTCAATTTTGTTATTGACGAAGACACTCTTGCTGTAGAGATGTCTCATCCGAACGGATCTTATAAATTCATGGGACTCAAAGGATCTGAATATCCGCATTTCGACCGCAGCAAGCAGTCGGAAAACCTTCTGGTGTTCAAGGCTCCGGGTTCGGCTCTTCTCAGAGGTCTGGAATACACCTCTTTTGCGGCCGGTACAGATATGCTTCGTCCGCAGATGATGGGTGTGTATTGGGACATCAAGCCTGATAAACTCGTTTTTGTCGCTACTGACACTCACAAGCTTGTGCGTTTCGAAGACTGCAGCCTTTCACCTGAGATCGAGGGCTCATTCATCCTGCCCAACAAGTCGACTAACGTGTTCCGCAGCGTTTTCACCCGTGATGAGGAAGTCACAGTGAAACTTGACCAGCAGACCGGTGTTACGTTTGAAACAGACACTTTCACCTTTGAAAGCCGTCTGGTCAAAGGCCGCTATCCCGATTATACAAGAGTTATTCCTGAAAACAATCCTTTCACACTCACAGTCAACCGCCACTCGTTTACCACTGCCGTGCGCCGGGTGAGCCTTTTTGTGGATGAAGGTCATGGCCTGATCAAGTTCAACGTCACCCCAGAACGTGTAACCATCAAGGCGTCTGACAACGAGTACAACACATCAGGCGTGGAAACTCTGTCGGCTGATTTCACCGGCAGCAATATGGTTATCGGTTTCAGCTCTTCATATCTGTCGGAACTCGCAGGAGTGCTTTGGACAGAAGATATCATTTTCAAACTTGCCGATCCCTCAAAACCGGCAGTGATTCTTCCGACTGAAGACAAAGCAGACACTCGTCTGACCATGCTCCTCATGCCGATGAACGTAACAGACTTCTAAAAGTATCTTGAGATCATGCAGCTTAATCTGAAAAAGCCCATAGTATTTTTTGATCTTGAGACCACCGGAGTGGATATTCTCCATGACCGTATAGTCGAAATTTCGCTGATAAAGATAATGCCTGACGGACAGGAGATCGAGAAGACACGCAGAGTCAATCCTGAAATGCCTATTCCGGCCGAAGCCACAGCTGTCCATCATATCACAGACGAGGATGTGGCCGGAGAACCGACATTTAGGCAGATTGCGCGGTCACTGGCCAATGAATTGACCGGGTGTGACATAGCCGGTTTCAATTCAAACCGTTTCGATGTCCCGATGCTTGATCAGGAATTCCAGCGTTCAGGGGTCAAATTCGACTTCTCGAAAGCCCGTTTTATCGACGTGCAGACAATTTTTCATAAGAAAGAACAGCGCACGCTTGTGGCTGCCTATAAATTCTATTGCGGCAAGGATCTTGACGGCGCGCATTCAGCCAATGCCGACACTCGCGCTACTTACGAGGTGCTTAAGGCGCAGCTTGACCGCTATGACGATCTGCCTAATGATATGGAAGAGCTCAGCAAGTATTCCAGAGTCAACCGCAATGTCGATTTCATGGGCCGTATTATTCTCGATGACAATGATCGCGAACTTGTGAACTTCGGCAAATACAAAGGCCAGCCCGTTACGGAAGTGCTGCGCAAGGATCCTTCGTATTACGACTGGATCATGAAAGGTGACTTTGCACAGAACACAAAAGATTGTTTCACCCGCATTAAACTCGCAATGAAATGAGTGCGCTTGCAGGCAAGCATATCATCCTTGGTATTTGCGGGGGGATCGCAGCTTACAAATCTGTCTCTTTGCTCCGCCTCTTTGTCAAGGCCGGAGCAGAGGTGCAGGTGGTGATCACTCCGGCCGGAAAACAGTTTATCACTCCCGTGACACTGTCTTCGCTGAGCCAGAAGCCGGTTGTCAGCGAATTTTTCACCGCCAATACCGGAGAATGGCATTCGCATGTGGATCTCGGACTCTGGGCCGACTGCATGGTGATCGCTCCGGCCACAGCTTCGACTATAGGCAAGATGGCCCACGGCATTGCTGACAATATGCTTGTGACGACCTATCTTTCAGCCAAGTCCAAAGTGTTTGTCGCTCCGGCAATGGACCTCGATATGATGGCCCATCCCTCTACCACGGCAAACATAGATCTCCTGTGCAGTTACGGCAATATAATCATAGAACCTGAGAGCGGAGAGCTTGCCAGCGGACTGGTAGGCAAGGGCCGCATGGAAGAACCTGAAAACATTTTCAGAACTGTCGAAGCCTATTTTGCCGCAGAAGGAGATTTTAAAGGTAAAAAGGTACTTGTGACGGCCGGCCCGACATATGAGCGCATTGACCCGGTCAGGTTTATAGGCAATTTTTCATCCGGCAAAATGGGCTATGCCATTGCTGAGGAATTTGCCTCGCGTGGTGCAGAAGTCACACTTGTGAGTGGGCCTGTCTCACTCTCGGTGAAAAGCCCTGCAATCAGGCTTGTAAAAGTGGAATCGGCCCGTCAGATGCTGCAGGCCTGTGAAGAAGCGTTTCCACAGAGCGATATATCTGTTATGTGTGCTGCTGTGGCTGATTATGCCCCGGCCGATGTCGCGGACAGGAAAATAAAGCGTGAGCGCGATGAAGTACCGGTCATAAATCTGGTAAAGAATCCGGACATCGCCAAAACGCTTGGCTCTGAAAAGCGCTATGGTCAGATTCTCGTTGGCTTTGCCTTGGAGACTGACCATGAATTTGAAAACGCTGTCGGTAAGATGCAAGCCAAGAATCTTGATATGATCGTGCTTAATTCATTGCGTGACTCCGGTGCCGGTTTCGGAACAGATACAAATAAAGTGACTGTGATGACTGCCGACGGTGGACGCACTGAATTCGGACTTAAATCGAAGCAGGCTGTCGCTGCCGATGTGGTTGATTCGATAGCCGGGCTTCTTCAGAAACAGACAGTTTCCTAATTTTACGATCACAGATGTTGATGAGAACTCTTGTTTCTATCCTTTTTGCAATTCTGCTTTCTGCCTCTGCTGTGGGACAGGAACTCAATTGTCGTGTTGAAATCAACACTTCTCAGCTTGAGGGAACAAACAAGGGCGTTTTTGAAACCTTGCAGAATGCGGTCAATGAGTATGTTAACACCAATCAGTGGACTAATGCCCAGTTTTCGCCTAACGAGAAAATTGAGTGCACCCTGTTTTTCACGATCACGAAATATGATGAATCGTCAGGAGCAATGGAAGGTTCGCTTCAGGTGCAGTCGATCAGACCGGTCTACAATTCGTCATACACAACAACTCTGATCAACTTCAAGGACAACAAGATTGAATTTTCATATCAGGAAAACGAACCTCTGATCCATTCCGAAACCAGCATGGAGAGCCAGCTGACACAGATCCTGAATTTCTATATCTATCTGATTCTCGCTGTGGATTTTGATTCGTTTTCTCCGCGTGGAGGCGATCAGTTCTTTGAACGTCTTGAAGCGATTGTACATCAGGGCCAGTCATCGGGCGAAAGCGGATGGAAAGCGTTTGAAGATACTAAGAACAGAGCAGCCGTGCTTGCGGCTTTCACTGATCCGTCAATGCGCAAGATGCGCGATCTGTATTACAGCTACCATCTGCAGGGGCTTGACCAGATGTCGGTCAGTCCGGATAAAGGGCGTAAGACCATTGACGAGTCATTGGACATACTGACTGAAATCTATAAGGTAGCGCCAATGTCCGTCGGGCTTTCGATGTTCAAGGATGCCAAACTTGACGAACTTGTAAATATATATTCAAAGGGCACTGCAGAAGAGCGTCAGCATGCCTATGACGTGCTTTCGGCGATATTTCCCACTGAGCAACAGCGTCTCGAAAAAATCAGACGTGGCGATCAGTGATAACCTCCGTGCTAAGATGATATACATATTATATACGGTATAAAGCCTACTCTCTCACTGAAACTCTCACTCATAAAATATTCAAGATTTGTTAGAATCACTCCACATATCGAACTATGCGTTGATTGACCTGATTGACATTGATTTCCATCCCGGATTCAATGTTATCACCGGCGAAACCGGAGCCGGCAAGTCAATCATTCTTGGTGCTCTCTCACTCCTGCTTGGCGCGAGGGCTGATACCCGTGTGGTGACAGACCCTGAGACCAAAAGCGTTATTGAAGCAGTGTTTTCAGTCAAAGACTATCCCTTGCTTAAGGAATTCTGTCTGCAGGAAGACATCGAGTGGGATGATGACCGCTGCATTCTGCGGCGTGAGATTTCTCCCGCAGGGCGTTCGCGCGCTTTTGTAAATGACTCCCCGGTTCCTCTTGCGAAGCTGAGAGAGGTCAGTCTCCATTTGATCGACATACATTCCCAGCATCAGAATCAGCTGCTTTCAACCCCCGCTTTTCAGCTTGACGTGATTGACACTCTTGCCGGTAATTCCAGTCGGCTTAAGGCATATCAGGTAAGGTTCAATGCCTTGCGTGAGGCAATCAAGCGACTGAAAACCGCGCGGGCGAGAATAGAACGTTCGCGTGAGGACGAAGAGTTTACCCGCTATCAGCTTGAACAAATCGAAGAACTCGGATTGCAGCGTGGCGAACAGGCCGAACTTGAACGTGAGCGCGATGTGATGACAAATCTTGCATCCATAAAGGAGGCCTTGGCCAAAGCTACGGGTGCGCTCGACGGAGATAATGGCGGAGCTTTGCGTCTGGTGGATAAGGCAATCGAGGCATGTAATGAACTTGGAGACCTGCTTGATGCCTCAGATGCAATTCCGGAACGTCTGGAGTCTGCGAAAATAGAACTGGCAGACATAGCCTCGACTTTCTGTGTGCTTGACGAAAGCCTTGGAGCGGATCCGGCTGCATTGGCCTCGATTGAAGAGCGGCTGGGGGCCATCTACTCTCTCTGCCACAAGCATCATGTGGCTGATGCCGATGGCCTGATTGATCTGCGTGATTCTCTGAGAGAGAAACTCAGGGCTCTTGACAGTTCTGACGAGACTATCGAAGAACTTGAACGTGACGCGCGCAGGGCAAAGGCGCTTGCCAGAGAGGCCGCTCAGGAAATATCCAATGCCAGAAAGGAAGAGGCCGAGCGTTTTGGCCGGCGGCTGACAGAAATAGCAATGCCTTTGGGTATGAAAAATCTGCGTTGTGAAATCAGCGTGACTCCGGCAGATATGACCGCTACCGGATGTGACAATGTTGAATTCATGGTGGCATTCAACAAGAATCAACCTCTGATGCCGGTTGGAGCCACTGCATCCGGCGGTGAAATTTCCCGGCTGATGCTTTCAATAAAGTCGATTATCGCTTCGCGTATGCAGTTGCCAAGCATTATATTTGATGAAATTGACACCGGAGTGTCAGGTGATGTCGCTAACCGTATGGGGCAGATGATGAAGGATATTTCAGAAAATATTCAGGTCACTACGATTACGCACCTTCCTCAGGTGGCATCAAAAGGCGCACATCAGTATCGGGTCTATAAAGAGGATGACGAGCAGTCGACCCACACCCGCATATCGCTTCTGAGCGATGAAGAGCGAGTACGATCGATAGCTGCTATGCTTGGAGGAGCAGACATTGATGAAACGGCCATTGCGGCGGCAAGAAGCCTGCTGGCCCAGAGATAATAAAAAGGAATAAGTTACAAATATAATAGAAAATAGAATAAAGACGTGGACCGCAACGATTATATCTATGGCCTCAGGGCTGTTATGGAGGCTATCGAAGCCGGCAAAGAAATTGACAAAATCTTTATAGCTAAAGATCTGCAGGGAGACCTTGCGTCGGAGCTGATTGCGTTGGCTCGTGCCAACAGAGTTGTGATGCAGCGTGTGCCCGTGGAACGCATCAACCGTATCACCCGTAAGAATCATCAGGGCGTGTTGGCAATGATGTCGGCTGTGACATATCATAGGCTTGATCATCTTGTACCTGAATTGTATGAGGCCGGAATATTACCGTTTATCGTGCTGCTTGACGGTATGACAGATGTCAGAAATTTCGGAGCTATAGCCCGTACATGTGAATGTGCCGGGGTTGATGCTATTGTTATTCCGGAACATGGCAGTGTGTCGGTGGGTGGAGATGCGATAAAGACATCAGCGGGAGCCTTGCATCATATTCCGGTGTGTCGTGTCTCTTCGATCGCGTGGGCTGCTAAGTTTTTGCGTGAGAACGGATATAATGTTGTTGCCGTGACAGAGAAATCTGATATTAACTATACGGAAGGGAAGTATTCCGATCCGGTGGCCATCGTAATGGGGGCTGAGGATGTGGGCATCTCTCCGGAGGCCATGAAGCAGTGCGAGACACGCGTAGGTATTCCGATGTTTGGAAACATCGGATCGCTTAATGTTTCGGTGGCAGCCGGGGTAATGATCTACGAGGTGGTACGCCAGCGCCTGGAAGCCAACCTTGAAATTATCTGATACTGAACGATTCCTTAAAGCAAAAAAATTAGGGCCGAAGTTTTTCCGAACTTCGGCCCTAATTTTTTTGCCCGCAGGGCAGACCCATCGATGTGATGACCAGAAGTTTTTGGCCGTCAGGGCCTGTCGTGCCGAATGCCATGCAGTTTCCACCTTCCCTTATTTTCAGTTTTGCAGCAAGCTGTGGTGCGCTCAGAGGAAAATTTCTGACCGCTACATTTATATGTGGGTAATTGGCGGAGAAACGTTTCACTGTCTTTTTGTCGAATGGCAGTACCTCAAGTATGCTGAAATATTCACCGGGAAAGGATGTCGGCAGTGACTGAGTGGTAAATAGATTAGTGTTAGGGTGCAGCCTGTCCACATCGTAACGTGCTGACAGCAGTTTCATGCCGCCTCCTTTCATCACGGCGGGATATGGTTCAAGCAGAAAACCTCCTTTTTCTGGTAGAGCGTAGGCCGGTACTGCCTGAAGTTCCTCTTCAGGAGTAAACCGGAACGGCTCCTGGCCGACTGTCAGGCAGGATGTTGACAATCTTGACGGCTGATTCTCAGCGTAGCCTTCGTGATTGTCAATCACAAGCACAAGTTCCTTGCATTCCTTTACGGTGCCTATGGTCATGATGTCGCAGCTGATACCTGATTCTTCAATAGTCTTTTTGATGTCAAGCATCGGCGAGGCCTTGACGATCAGCCTCCGGCTGCGTGACAGGAGCAGAGGCATGATGGGGATTATGTCTGGCAGGCAGTCTTTAAGGGCAAAGTGTCGTCCGGCATTGTCTCGACGGGCAGGATCGATGAAAATAATGTCGAAACATCGGTTGTTATCCTTCAGCCAGCTGATGCTGTCACCTTCAATAAGGGATAGATTCTGGATACCGAGTGCCTGGATGTTGGCTTTGCCGGTCGTGTAGGTGTCATGGTTATATTCCAGCGCTGTCACATGTGCGGCCTTTGATGCGAAGTGGAATGCGTCGATTCCAAGACCGAATGTCATGTCAAGCACATTGCTTCCGGCTGCTATCAGATCAGTGTGGAGCCGGGCGATGGCATCGGAGGTAGCCATTTCGGCCACTGCGAGAGACGGAAAGCTGAAATTTTCGCATCGAAGGGTCTCAGGAAGCTTTGACGCCGTTTTGCTGCGGCATTCAAGCTGCAGGATATGGTGCATCATGGCGTGATCTCCATGATGTTTTAGCCGTAGTCTGTTGAAGTCCTCTTTCACTCCAATACGTTTTTCCGGGGTGTCGAAGCCTGAAAGTCTTTGATGTAGTTGGGGACACTGTAGGCGATGTCTATGAATTCCTTGCGGGAGTAAGCGCGTTCGGCAAGAGCTATCATGTCTATAGCCAGCGGATGGATGTCAGGGATGAAAGTTACATTAGGTGCTGAGATCACTTCGCGGGCCTTGTCGCTGCCGTTGCCGAACATAAGTATGCGCGGATAGCGGGTTATGAGATCCTGGTAGCTGTCAGGGTCAAGTATAAGGGCTTGCTGTTCCATTACCGGTTCGAGGGCGAAGTTGAAAGCGGCGGTATAGACCTCCATGCGTCGGGCATCGACCATCGGGACGAAAATTTCATCGCCTTCAAGTTCCTGTGTGAACATTACGTTGCAGGCCATGATTCTTAACGTGTCTATTCCGATCAGGGGAATGCCAAGTGCGTAGGCAAGCCCTTTGGCTTCAGACAGACCGATGCGCAATCCGGTGTAGCTTCCCGGACCTAAAGAAACAGCGACAGCTTCAAGCCATAGGTCCTTTTCGCGGGCAAAATCGAGGCAATATTTGATATAGTCGCTGAGAAGGGCGGCATGATTTCTGCCACCGCCTTCTTCCTGATGGGCAAGGACCATTCCTTCGGCGGTAAGAGCCACCGAACAGTGGTCGACAGAGGTTTCGATGTTTAGGATTACAGCCATTGTGATGCAGTAAGTTATGGATTGCAGACCCGGAGAAAAGGCCTGATAGTGAAAATTTAAAACAAAGTTACTTGTTTCTCCCGATAAATTACTAATTTTGTGAGAAAATATTGCTCTAATAAAACCTCATATCATGTTATACTCAATGACGGGATTCGGAAAAGCTGTGGCCGAGCTTCCCGGAAAGAAAATCACGGTTGAACTTAAGTCACTTAACAGCAAGCAGATTGATATAGCAGCCAGAGTGCCGTCTTCTTTGCGGGCTGAAGAACTTGCAATGCGCAACCTGATTGCGGCGTCATTGGAACGTGGTAAAGTCGATCTTACGATATACGTTGAAAATGTCGCATCTGAAGCCACTGTGCGTCTGAATGTATCCGCTCTCAGAGCCTATAAGGCAGATGTGGAGCAAGCTGCGGCTGAACTTGGCATACCATCGCCTGCCGACTGGTACACGGTGCTGATGCGTTTTCCTGATGTCATAAAAAGTGAGACTCCGGCCCAGGCTGACGATAATGAAGTGGAGGCTGTGATGACAGCCCTTTCAAAAGCCATAGAAGCCCTGATGGCTTACCGCCGGACTGAGGGCGAAAAGCTGGAAACGTTTTTTGCGGAACGCATAGACCGCATAAGCGAATTGCTCGCTCAGGTGCCGCAGTATGAGACTGAACGTGTGGAGCGCATACGCACACGCATGGAAGAGGGCTTGGCCAAGATTCATAATGTTGATTATGACCGCAGCCGTCTGGAGCAGGAACTTTTCTTCTATATTGAGAAGCTTGATGTCAACGAGGAAAAGCAGCGCCTGACCCAGCATCTGAATTATTTCACAGAAACCCTTGCGACAGCAGGAGGCCAGGGTAAGAAACTCGGATTCATTGCTCAGGAAATGGGGCGAGAGATCAATACTCTCGGATCAAAAAGCAATCATGCACAGATGCAGCGTCTGGTAGTGCAGATGAAAGATGTGCTGGAGCAGATAAAGGAACAGGTGCTTAATGTGATGTAAAAAAAATCAGGCTAAACCGATTTTTACAGATGAAAGGTAAGATTATCATAATTTCAGCCCCTTCCGGAACCGGCAAGTCGACTATCATCAACGCTCTGCTTGATCGAGGTGAGATTGACATGAAGTTTTCAATCTCGGCTACAAACCGTCAGCCTCGCGGAGAGGAAGTGCATGGAGTCAATTATTATTTCCTTTCCGATGATGAATTCCGCAGCGCTATAGCCCAGGATGCTTTTGTAGAATATGAAGAGGTATATCCCGGCCGTTTCTATGGCACTCTCAAAAGCGAGGTGGAAAGAATAACAGCCGAGGGGCATAATGTCATACTTGATATTGATGTCAAGGGCGGACTCAATGTCAAGAAACTTTACGGAGAAGATGCTCTCAGCATATTCATACAGCCACCGGGGCTTGAGGTGTTGCGTCAGCGACTGACCTCACGAGCGACTGACAGTGCCGAAGCTATCGAGCAGCGTCTTGCCAAGGCTGAATATGAGCTTTCGTTTGCTCCGGAATTTGACCGGGTCGTGGTCAATGACTCTTTGGACCGTGCGGTTGCGGAAGTTGATACAGTGATTAAAAATTTTCTTTCAGTTTGTGTGGAAGAGTGTTGAGATCCACCATCTTACAGATAAGGAAAAATAAATGACCATAGGTGTATTAGGCGGCTCGTTTAATCCGGTGCATATCGGACATATGATGCTTGCCAGCTATATCCAGCAGTTTACAGATCTTGATGAAGTGTGGCTCTCGCTTTCACCTCTGAATCCACTGAAGGCCGGATCAGATGAGCTGATACCGGATCTGATACGGCTGAAAATGCTTGAGCTGGCCATTGGAAATACCTCAGGACTGAATATCTGCGACTATGAACTGTCGATGCCGCGGCCGTCATACACAATAAATACGTTGCGCTACCTTGCGAAGCGTTATCCGCGTCATAACTTCAAGCTGATCATAGGCAGTGACAATTGGAAAATCTTTGACCAATGGAAAGACCATGAGGCAATAATATCGGAATTCGGAGTAATTGTATATCCGCGTCCGGGTTATCCGGTTGGAACGATATATGACGATGGTGTGGATGTGGTCAACGCTCCGATGGCTGATATCTCCAGCACGTTCATCCGTAAGGCGCTGGCGCGCGGATGGAACATGAACTATTTTTTGCCTCAGGGCGTATATGATTATATAATTAAAAATAATCTTTATGGAACTGGCTCCTAATTCACTCGCTTTTATAGCGTTGTGCAATGAATATTGCTGTGCGGTTGAAAACTGCCGAGAATCGGATCCGTCTGATTTTGTATCGTCGATGCTTCGGTTGCTTCCGAGAATCTATATCGTAGCTTCGGATCTCAGGCCGACACCTCTGATGGAGGATGTAGACCCCTATATCGAAAGTTATCTTGAAGAAGACTATTATGAATCTCTCAGACGGGAGATGGAGAATATGTTAGGCCCTGATGATGTCTACCTTGAAGTGTTCGAGGAAGATATGAAGTATTCCGATACTCCGATCGGAATGAGTGTGGCCGAAGGCCTGAGCGATATATTTCAGGTGCTTTACAATTTCATCGCTATGGTGAAAGATGCGCCGGAGGAGGTTGTCAACGTGGCTCTGCATGCTGTGAAGGCGGATTTCCAGGCTTACTGGAGCCAGCGTTTATGCAATCTGCTCAGACCGCTCAACCACATCCACTATTCATCAGACGCAGAAGATGATGATGAAACTGATGACTGAATCCGGCCTGACGGCGATATTTTAATATTGAATAAGAAAAACAATATATTTTTACAGATTATGTCAATTCTGAAGGAAAATTGTCCTGTAGGGTTCTGTAGCGATCATGCGGGCTATGAAATGAAAATGGTGCTTGAAGGCTATTTTGATTCAATTGGTATCGAATATAAGGATTTCGGCACCAATTCAACTGAGAGTTGTGATTATGCTGACTTTGCGCATCCGTGTGCAGCGGCTGTCGAAAACGGAGAATGTTATCCGGGTATAGCACTATGTGGTTCCGGCAATGGCATCGGCATGACTCTTAACAAACATCAGGGCATACGTGCCGCTCTCTGCTGGAATGTGGAGCTTGCCGAACTGGCACGCCGTCATAACAATGCCAATGTGCTTGTGCTTCCCGCTCGTTTTATTGATAACGTTACCGCAATAGATATTGTCGAGACTTTCCTCAACACTCCCTTTGATGGCGGACGTCATGAACGTCGCATCGAAAAAATCCCCGTATCGGGATGCGGATGCAAGCCGGGGGAATAAGGTCATCAAACCGTTGTTCGCAGGATGTTTCTGTGACAAAAAAATAAAAAGATGCGGCCGGAGGGGGCTGCATCTTTTTATTTTTTGCGCTGTAATGTTTTTTAGCGCGATGATTTGCAGTGGGAAAATCAGTCACCCATCGTGCGGAGGAGTTCGTCATTGTCGGAAGTGCGTTCCATGCGGTCCTTGATGAATTCCATTGCTTCGATTGAGTTGCGATCGCTGAGGAAGCGGCGTAGAATCCACATGCGGTTAAGGGTTTCATTGCGCAGGAGCAGGTCGTCGCGACGGGTTGAGGATGCCATGATGTCGACTGCCGGGAAGATGCGCTTGTTGGAGAGCTTGCGGTCAAGCTGGAGTTCCATATTGCCGGTTCCCTTGAATTCCTCGAAGATCACCTCGTCCATTTTTGAACTGGTTTCTGTGAGAGCTGTTGCGATAATGGTGAGCGAGCCTCCGTTTTCGATGTTTCGTGCTGCGCCGAAGAAGCGTTTGGGTTTCTGGAGGGCATTTGCATCGACACCGCCGGAGAGGATTTTGCCTGAGGCCGGTGCGCAGGTGTTGTAGGCGCGGGCCAGACGGGTGATGGAGTCGAGCAGGATTACCACATCATGGCCACATTCAACCATTCGTTTTGCTTTTTCAAGTACAATGGAGGCGATTTTGACATGTCGCTCTGCCGGTTCATCGAATGTAGATGCGATTACTTCCGCATTGACGCTGCGGCTCATGTCGGTTACTTCTTCCGGGCGTTCGTCAATAAGGAGAATCATGATGTAGGTTTCGGGGTGATTCTCGGCAATTGCGTTGGCGATGTCTTTCAGAAGTATGGTCTTACCTGTCTTCGGAGGTGCTACTATCAGACCTCGCTGTCCTTTTCCGATGGGGGAGAACATGTCGACCACACGTGTGGAAATGTTGCTTGAACGGCCTGAGGTCAAGTCGAATTTTTCGTTAGGGAAAAGCGGGGTGAGGTGCTCGAATGCCACGCGGTCGCGGATGTATTCGACAGAACGTCCGTTGACGCTTTTCACAGAGCTGAGCGGGAAGTATTTGTCGCCTTCGCGCGGGGCTCGTAACGTGGCATCGACAACATCGCCTGAGCGAAGGGCATATTGTTTGATCTGTTCTTTAGTGACGAGTACATCGTCAGGAGAAGCAAGGTAATTATAATCGCTTGATCGGAGAAACCCGTGTCCTTCGGGCATGATTTCAAGCACTCCGGTTGTTTCGATTATTCCGTCAAAGTTATAGGCCTGTTGTTGCTGGCGCTGTTCGAACTGCTGGTTTTTGTTGCGGTTCTTTTTGTTCTTTTTGCTTTGGGGCTGCTGTTTTTCCATGCCCGGTTCGCCGAGGACTATAGGAGCCTGTGGCATCTGGGGCTGTGGCTGCTGCGGCTGAACAGGCTGCTGTTCTTTTTCCTGCTGCGAACGGGGTGCGAACGTGCGTCCGCCAGAACGGGGAAAGAAAGAGCCGAAAGAACTGTCTTTAGGGCGAAAATCGCGTTTAGGCTGTGGCTGCTGGTTGTCGACGTTGGAAATGGCGGTCTGTTCGTTGGTTTGGCCTGGGCGGATAAACACGCCGTGGCGTGGGCGTTCATCCTGGGCAGATTCCTGGTTTGAAAAAGCCGGTGCCGGCAGCTGTTTGGGCATGGATCCAGTGATGCCTGCGGTTTCAGCATTGCTTCCTTCGGTTTTGTTTTCTTCTTTTGGGGATGAAACCTCAGCGTTGTTTTCATGCGGTGCGGAGTTTTCTGAATCAACGGTTGCTGGGGTGTTGTCCTGTTCAGGATGCGGATTGCGCGGCGGGCGACCGCGACGACGTTTTGGCTGTTGTTCGCCTTGTGTCTGTTGGCCTTCGGCAATTGTTGCTGGGGTGTTGTCTGTGGCCGGAGGTGTCGGTTCAGCAGCTTCAACAGCTGTTTCAGCGGCAGGTGCGGATTCCATCTGGCTGTCAGCGGCTGCTGCCGCACGCGGTTTGCGGCCACGTTTCTTCTGCTGCTGAGGCTGTTCGGTGGCCTGAGGCGCGTCTTGTTCAGAGGTTTCCGGTGTCGGTTCTTCTTTCTTTTTTCGTGTCTGTTTCTGCTGATTCTCGTCTTTTACGTCTTTGGATTCTTTTTTGCCGCGACGGTTTTTTTGAGGGGTGTTAGCGGTCGAGCTGGCTGCGACATCACGCGCCTGCTTGTCAAGAATCTCGTAGACGAGATTTTCTTTATCGTCAAGGTTGATTTTCTTTATGCCGTTGGTTTGTGCGACTTCCCGCAGTTGCGAGTCGTCCATGGCTTCGAGTTCGGAGTAATTATACATATATAATAATATATAATGTCAGTTGGAAAGCAAGTGCGTCACCACACTTGGTTTGCCTTAAAGTATTATTTTAAATGCAAAAAATGATTGTCTTGGGGGGGAGTTGGATCAAGATTCCGTATATCCGCAGTAATCACATTGAATAAAATGGAGTTTAAAACGGAAAAATAAATAGAAGAAGTTGATTTTGTGACTCTCTTGTTTTTGGCAGCTTCCCATTTCAGAGATTCCGTGAAAACGGATCAAAGGTGGATACATTGTGGCCAATGTGAGATGGTGGAATAGCGGTGCCGGAGATTGGTGGCTGACCTGTGAGGTTTCAAAGCCAATGCAAAGATACAATCATTTTTATGATTTAACAAATTAAATTCAAAAAATGTTTTGTGCTTCGATTTGGAATCTTCGGGAATTTTAATTCAGAATATCATCGGTACACGGCTCTTTCATTTAAGATTTCGTCTCATTCTCGACAAATGTGTTATTTTATA